>ENA-UOXP01001474-UOXP01001474.1-mixed-culture-metagenome-genome-assembly--contig:-NODE-1474-length-16694-cov-48.782679_pt1 | contig 16694 bp, 11 predicted proteins | sample MGYA00238161_ERZ761639 | MGnify/ENA primary metagenome ERZ761639 (study PRJEB28913, sample SAMN08776760) | mixed culture metagenome | isolation source: Freshwater growth medium | place: USA...
CGCCCCAAAGTAACGAGCAGATGCCGGGGACCACTCGTAGTCAGAGCGCGGATCAGGCCAAATTTGTGAAGTTTCGGGGAAGGCCGTCCTACATGCAACACATCGACAGAAGGAGTCCCAAGGCAGGCTCTCACTCAGACACTCCCTGGTCGAGAACAGAGCGTATCTCAAGCCTTGACGCCGACAGGCGCTGGATCTACGCGTCATCATGCTCTCTGTCGAGGCCATGATTGAGGCGCAGAAGCATATTCACGGTGGCGTGGCCCCCAGCGGCGGCGGCGTGGTCGGCGGGAACCGCGAGTTGCACGTATCCAATTTTGCGCGTGGCATGCTCGACCTGCGGCTGCAAATATCGAGGTTGCGCATCGAGTACCTCAACCAGATGAACACCCAGTCCACCCTGCTGGCGGGATGCGGGGTCGCAATGCTCAACAGCGGCGAGCTCACAAACCTGGACGACAAGGCTGAATGGGACGACTATTCGATACTCTCTTATGCTTGGATCAAGTTCTTCAACTACTTGTACTCGGCGTCGGCAGCCGTGTGCCTCGCGGCGTCATGCTGGACCATCTACACGGCGATGAACCTCATCACGCTCTCGATCCACAGCACGCTCAACGGCGACAGCGTCGTCGCCATCACCGAGGCGGACCAGCTCATCGAAACTCGGATGGCCGAGGTGCGCCTCGTGTTCGTGATCGCGCTGGTGTCGCTTTTGACGGCGACGCTCTTGATCGTAGGCGCGCTCGCGGACACGGCCATCCTGCTGATCTGCGCCGTCATATTTGGCTTCACCTGCTGGCACGCGGTCAAGTCTGACAGCGGCACAGTGCGCGTGTACGAGCGGTACACGGGGCTGACCATCCAGGACCGATGGCTCGGCGCGTCCAGCGGCGGGATTGAGCAGCTCAAAGAGCTGCTCATCCCGTACGGCATGGACGATGCCCGCACCGGGCGCGAGCGGCTGCACGACCGCGCCGATCCCGTCATCGAGAGGCTCATGAAAAAAATGTTGGTTGGTGACATCATGGAGGGAATCTTCAAGAAGGCGGCACGAGGTCGCGATCTCGGCAAGGCCAGCAAGCTGTCTGATGAGGAGTGCGCGATCGCCTTGCAGCGCTTCTGGCGGAGGAAGAGCGCGATCTTGAACCAGCAGCGAGGGAAGCACGTCGTCAGAACGGGATGGCTTCTCAAGACGCCCTCTGGTGCCGGCCCGCTCGAGCGGCTCAAGGCGATGTCCGTGGAGGAGGCGGGAGGGTCCAAGCGCGGCGCGACGCGCACCAAGCCAGGCAGCAACCCGCTCAAGCTCGTCGACGTGCCCACGGGCCCGGCGCCGAAGTTTGCGCGCTGGTTTGTGCTCGACGCGACGGCGCACACTTTGGCCATCTACACGGGCCCCGAGGACCCGAGGGCCCACCGCGAGCCCAAGGGGCGCATCGACGACCTGCGTACGTACGCGCTCGCCAAGGTGGTGGGCGAGGACGGCATCATCTCGCTCGCGCTGCTGCCGCGCACGTTGCAAGGGGCCGGCGATTCGCCCAGCTTCGCGCCTGCCGCGGCCAAGGCCAAGTCGTGGTATGTGCGCGGTCCGAGTGAGAGTATCACGCGTGACTGGGCACACTGGATCCGAAAGGCCGGCGCGGCCCGCGTCATCGCCACCGAGCAGCAGTGGACTTTGCGACCCGAGTCGTGGTTTGGCGGGTCCGCGGCGGACCGTTTTGTGTTGGCTTGAGATCACTTATTTCCGGATAGATCGCGGCGCGGTCAGACGAGACGCGCGACCGGCGGTTACTTTGTTAGCGCTCATAGGCGGTTAGGATACTAGCGCCCGCATGGTGTCTCTCTTCTCGGGCCGCTGTGCGTGCGTGCCGTCTCATAAACTCCAGACTCGTTTACTTATAATAACCACCACAAGTTGATTTCGCGTTTTGTACGCAAGAGGAACGAAGGCCCCAGATCTCCCCAGATCTCCAGCGCCTCCTCATCGCGTCGAAGATCGTATCAGCAATCACCAGTCTCCCGTGTCTGACTCGTCTTCGTGCGCCACGCCCACCACGAGCGGCGCGCCCTTGGTCTGCCCGGGGCGCGCGCCCGAACGGTGCCCTGGGCTCAATCTGCGCGGATGCCCGCGAGGAGGTGCGAATCATCTCCCCGGCTGCTGCCCGCGCGAGATGGGCTGGTGATCACGTCCCTCTCTCTCTCTCTCTCTCTCTCTCTCTCAACGGCTGCCGGAGAGGTGCGCGGGCGACGCATGAAAGTGCGCGCGGAAGACGTACGCCTGCGAGAGGAGCAGCTCGACCTCCTTGGTGGACCATCCCGTCGTGGGCAGGTGCTGTATGAATGTGACCAGCTCCGAGAACTCCATCGCGAGCAGCTCGGACGAGTAGTGCTTGAGGAGCGCGGCGCACGTGTACACGTGCAGCACCGCGAAGCCGCTCGAGCCGGCGCCGCTGTCGTACCCGCCGCTGCTGTCGTCGGCGCCGTGCTCGGCCAGGTAGGTGTCCCACAAGCGCATGATCAGGTCGAGGGAGAGCTCGCGCATGAGCAGGCAGTTCATCCAACGGAAGGCAAACTGGATGAACTGCAAGCCCTGCTCGGTCAGATGGGTGTGCAAGGGCGCGTCGATGCGCGCGACGAGCTCCGAGAGCTTAAAGACCATGCGCTGGATGCCCGGCTGCGCGAACGTGTAGTGGTCCTGGATGGCGTCGAGCAGCTTCGAGAGGCACCAGTACGCGTCGGCCTCGATCTCGCTGAGCGCGCCCTCGGGCAGCGCGTCCACGTCGTCAGCGGTCGCCGGCCGGGCATCCGGTAGTCGCGCGCACAGGAAGACGAAGAAGAAGGGGGTGACCAGATCGTTGATGCCCTGCACGTAGCCCGAGGCGGGGTGGCGCAGTGCCCAAATGTATAGTATGCGCTCGAGGCAGCGCTGCACCGGCGGGTGGTGGAAGACGGGGGCGTTGGGCGCGGTGCGCGGCACGTCGATCAGCACCTGATGCAGCAGCTTTTTTTGGTAGTCGGTGCGCTGGTCGTCGGAGATGTCAAAGTTCTGGGGCACCGCGCTCAGGTAGTCGCGCCGCTTGCGCTCGAGTGTCGCGGCGCGCCATTCGCGGTTGGGCGGCAGGTAGTCGAGCAGCAGCTGCCAGCTCATCGCGCGGCAGCCGGCCGGGATGCCCGACCAGCTGAGGGCCTTGAGCGCCGTGAGGTCGACCACCTCGGCGTCGAGGAGCTCCTCGAACTTGAGGCGCCGCTGCTCCTCGCGCGAGAGCGGGGCAGCATTCGCGTCGGCCGCGTCTGTCGATTTCGATCGGGAGATGGAGGGGCTGCGCGGCAGCCCGGGCCCATCGCCACGGGCGGTTGACGAGGATGACGGTGGCGATGGCAGCTCCGTTGGGGCAGGAGGCGGCGGGGTGGGCGAGGATGCCGTCGGGGGAGCGGCGGCGGGAGGGAGCGCACTGCGCATCGACGAGAGCGTGCGAGTCAGTGGGCTCGGAACCTGAGGACATGCGTGGCAGCGAAGCAAGTCAGCGACTCCTGAAAGGGTTTTCCGCTTGCACCATCTGGAGGAGCGGCGGCGGCGAAAAGGGAGCGCGCTGCGCATTGTGGGCTCGGCACCTTTTCCTTTTGCTGGCCGCCCGGCGGCGCGGTGAGCGGTGGGTAGGTGGCGCCGCGCACTTGACGGATGGTGCCCGGCACGGCCCGCGCAGGAACTTTTTGCTGCGCCGACGGCGCGGCGGAGGAGGTGTTCCAGGGAAGCGACATGGTCTCCGCACGCGACGGAGCAGGCGAGGAAGCCGGCAGCGTCGCAAAAGCCAACAATGTGCACCTTCGTGCGTGACAAAAGAGCGAAGAAGTTCTCGGAGACCCGCCGCCGCGAGGAAGGTAATTTGGGTGAGGGGTGGTTAGGGTACATGTAATGTGGGATGGTTCAGCCGGCGTGTTCCAGGAACTGGGGTGGTGCAAGAACTCGATGATGTACCGGGCGACACAATACGCATGCCCTGAAGCTCAGGCACTTCAGAAATTGATAATATAAGTACTGATGATTCTTGATTCTCATCACGAACATTCTTCCCTATAGTCTAGTTGGTCAGGATATTCGGCTCTCACCCGAAAGACCAGGGTTCGAGTCCCTGTGGGGAAAGGCAGTGTGACACCAAGGAAGCGTCCAAGATACATGTATCGTGATGTATCTGATGTGTATCCCAAAATGTATCTTGGACTCGTTTGGGATACGTGTGAAATACATGCAAAATGTCAAGATACATGTATTCTCTTGAAATGTAACAGGGCTTGTCAGATACATTTGAGATACATCAGGATACACTCGAGATACGTGTATCCTTCAGGATACACTCAGGATACACTCAGGATACATCAGGATACGTATCTGATAGGAAACTGTACCCAAACACGATAGGAAACTGACCCGCACCGGGGGATAGTCTGTGTGTGAATCCAGAAAGAATGCCTCCCCCTACCCCTTTGGGTCAATCACTGAGTTCACAATCAGGTGGTTGGGATAGTGAGTTGTGAAGCAAGGAGTGAAGCCAGAAAGAATACCTCCCCCTGGTCCCCCCTCCGGGTCAAATTCTCGAAATAGAAAAAAAATTAGCGCATACGTCCAGCCAGCATCGATTCCATCTTGCAGCATTTCATGTGTGTGGTTTTAATCCTGGGACTTCTCTGAAAAAGTCGCCGCCCGAAAACCTCGAGGTTAAACCTGAAGGAAATAGCAAATACGACGCTCGTCGCGGTTCGTTTCGGAAAATGGAACCTTTAAGTCAACCGATATCTTGATTGCCGTCATGATGCGATGAGGATGCGTCAACGTTCGCTTAAACATACCCGCGCGGGTTCCACTTACGCACCCCTGTTCAGTACGCTGAGCCGCGCCCCGGCGCCCCGCTTTTTCAGCGTGCTCAATCCTCAGCGATGATCAAAGCACAAAGAGGTCCGCCAGATCGGCGAGCGCCTGCAGGTCCTCCGTGAATTCAATCCTCATCAAAGAGGTCGGCCAGATCGGCGAGCGCCTGCAGGTCCTCCGTGAATTCAATCCTCATCAAAGAGGTCGGCCAGATCGGCGAGCGCCTGCAGGTCCTCCGTCTCTCCAGCACCGATGCCCTCGTTGTCCGCGTCTGCGTCCGCGCTCGCCTCACCATCCCCGAGCGGGCCAAGGCCAAGGCCCTCGAGTTTCAAGGCCGCCGCCCTTGCGAGCTCCTCCGGTGCCATGGCCTTCGAGGTCACATCTCCCCTTGCAGGCGATCGACTCCCGTCCTGCGACGGCGAGCCGAGCTTCGGGGTCGTCGGCGGCGAGAACGTGAGCCAGTTGCCCTCGCCATCGTCCGCCAAGTTGAGTGGAATCTCGATGGATCGCTCGGCGTCGGTCTTGCCCACGACCTCGACCAGCGCCACGTTGAGGTACGGGTTCCCTAGCGCGAGAGAACAAATGGAGCGAAGGTGCGCCACGGCTGGCAACAACTCCCACCCTCTCTCCAGGCACAGCCACGCCGCAATGACGACGCCCGAGCGGTTCCGACCCGCCTGGCAGTTGACATGGACGACGGCGCCCGCAGCCTGCCACTCGCGGAGGACGACCAGGCTCTCGCGAATCTGCTCGGCCCATAGAAAGCACGCCGCCTCCACGTCTTCCATTTGCTCGTGTTGCAGGTCCACCATTGGGACCGTCACCGTCGTCAGCTCGGCCACCTCTGGCAGCGCACGCACGCACTCGTTGGCGACATTGAGCCGGTGGGTGATGCCATAGGCCTTTAGGACATCGCAGCGAGCCGCTCCATGCACGTTGCCCCAGTAGAGGCCCAGCGTGCCAGGCCTTCCGTCCTCATCCACAACCTTGATAGGCGCATGTAGCGTGGCGCCCTTGGGGCCCCACAGCGCAGTCGGCATGGCGGGCGCCAAGCCGAAGGCGGCGTCGACGGCGCGCATGATACTGCCCGTATACTTCCAGCCCGTGCTCGCGTCGGCGCGCACGGCCGTGCACGTGTCACGGAAGTCGACGATGACTTGCCGCAATGCCGTGCGTGCCGCATCCGGGTTGGCTTCGGCGTCCGCCCTGCCCTCAGCTCCCAATCCATCGAGCCAAGCCTCGACGACATCTTTCGCTGGCGCGAATGCACTATACCTAACCAACCATGCTGGCGACGATGCCGATGCTTGCATCTGTGCGTGTCGAGCGTCTCGAGCCAATCGGTTCTAGCAGCAATTCCGCAATCAAAGTTGCCCAGAACGGCTCTCTTTCACAAATGTCAAGTGTCAAGTCAAGTCAAGTCAAATCAAGTCCTTTAGGTTGTCTGTTGTTTATGTAGTGCCTTGACTTGACTCAACAAAAGTAACACCATGCTCTTGAACTTACACGCGCACCTCGAGACGGGACGCCGTCTTGGTCGGCAAGGGCCCCCCACGCTGCAGCTGCAGCTTGAGCTTGACGGCCTGGCTCATGTTCGAGAGCGAGCCGCGCACGCTAGCGAGCGGACGAAGCACCTGCTCGCCGTTGCTGGTCGACGCCACCGCGCTCGTCAACCGCCGACGTGAGCCCGGCTCCTGCAGCACCCGCCCGTTCGTCGCCATCGAAGCTACGGGCAAGCTACCCACGGGCAACGGATGCGACGACCGCCGTTTGGGAGCTGCCTGACGTTGGCTGCTGTTGCCGCTGCGGCTCCGGCTGCTCTGGATCACTTCGCTGCTCGACTTCTCGCTGCGTGCACTCCTAACCGGCCGTCGGGCGCCCGCAGTACTCGCCTCGGCGCCCGCGACGGCGCTGTTCCCTCCACTTCCCGCGCCGCTCGCACCACCATCAGTTGCTCTGCTGTGCTGGGAGGCGGTGGCATGGCGACGTGGCGATTCAGGCCGGATCGCCGAAAAGGTACTCGTCAGAGACGTGCTCGGCTGCACTTCCGCCGGCGCCACGCCTTCGGAACCTGCGCGGGCACTCGGCGCGCCAGCGGCTGCCGCCAGTGCGGTCGCATGATAGCTCGACACAGCGCTCAGGGATTCGTCCACGCGCTCATCGGGCACGAAGACGGAATAGTGCGACGTGCCGTTGTAGTGCAAGTGCACGCGCGGGGCCTTGGGCTCGCGCTCGCTCACCCGGCGACCGACGAGCGCGTGCCGGCGAGCGTACCGTTGCCGCTCGCCGCTGCCGCCGCCGCTGCCGCTGCTGCTGCTGCTGTCGCTGCTGCTGCTGCTGCGACCGCTGTTGCGACTGCTGCTGCCGAACACAGGCTCGTAGACGCAAGTGCACACGTCGAACATCTCGGTAAGCGCATACAGCTCGATGATTCCGCCCCATTCGCCATCCGCCTTCAGCCGTGCAACGTAGTTCTCGAGCGACTCCTCAGTCTCAAGCATGATCCACTCGGCCAGGGTCAGTTCGGCACATTTCGTCTCGCTCGCGCGGGCCTGCACCCATTCCATGATCGCTGCACGCATGTGCGTGGCCGTTGAAAGACTGCCGTTGAGGCCGAGCCGCTTGAGCTCGCGGAGGGCAGCGGTGAACAAGCAATTCCCATCCATCGGCACCGGATCGACGCGCCCTGTGAGCTCGGGAGGCTCAGACGATGTGGAGGGTGCTGCAGAAGTGTCGGCTGTGTTCTCGTTCTCCACTGGCGACATGGTTCCCAGTGTTTGGACACAGGTTGAAAGAGCGAGGTCGCAGCCGCTTCAATGGCGAATGAGCTGAGACAGAAGCGAGAGCGGAGAGCAGAACCCCAAAATATCGAATCGAGCAGAGAGACTTGTAGATCCACCTTTCTAGTGAACGTGCCCCTCTCCTCAAGGAGCCCTGCGTTGCGTTCACGTTCACGTTCACGTTCACGTTAATTTGCCATCGCGGCAAGACGCACGGCCACAAGTCCCGTGGAGACACACCGCACAGGAGCCCTGCCCCAGATGTGTTGAATACCATACACTCTACGGGGTAGACCGTACCTGACTCATCACACGACTCCCTGTTACCGTATTAGGAAAGGACTCCCAGTATGGAAGGATCGTGTGTGGAATGTGCTGTGAGATGAGTGGCCCGGAGCGGTCCTCACGGCGTCAGTGAATTCAGCAGTCGTGCACTGCACCTTACAAGGGTTCATCGCCCGGCTGGTTGTGAGAGCCGATAAAGGCCGGAGAGCCGTCTGGAACTATCGAGTCCATGACGTCTACAACGCCACTCACGAAGATGCGTCTCTGAACCAGCATCACAACAACAGCATGTACAGTTTTTCGCTTCTCCCAAGGCTTCTCCACGAGGTGAATGCGGAACATGGCGGTAACGGAAATGTCCTTCGCGACAGCCCAGCGGACCTCGAGACTCAGGGTCGAGACTCCCGCCCGAGCGCTGGGGCTCAGGGCAGGGCCCCCCAAAGTTTGTGCGCGGCAAATCGACCCCCGCGTCGCGGCGTGCCGAGCAGGAATCCGAAAAGGCTCGGGTTCTAACTTCACAGTCTTGAGAGTCACTCCGGCGTGACTTCGGAGTTTGAGCGTGTGGTGCGACCCCGCGGGTCAGGCGCTGCGAACATGCTGGCGGGGTCTCTGCCGTTCTATGGTGTGTCGGCCCGCTCCGCATGCCGCTCCGCCGGCGGCCGCGCCCCGGGGCTGGCGGCTTTCCGCAAACCCTGAGCATCGGAGCATCGGTGATCGATTCTTGATGTGTGAAGTGGCCTTTGGGGATGTAGCAACGTTTACACCAGAATTCCACATGCGTCATATAATTACTTCGTGAACGAGCGGACCACGACCGCGCGCGCGCTCAGCATGAATGCACATACACACGTAGCACATAAATCGTCCAGCACACGGCACGAGGTCAGCTTCTCAGCCCGTGTACCATGCGCCGCGCCGTAGCGGCCCGCTGCGGGCCCCAGCCGACCGGCGTCTCAGTAGTCGCCGGCCTTGCCCGAACCCATCTGGTCCGCGAGCGCCTGCACGTGCGTCGTAAACTCCTGCCACTTGACAAAGGGGTCCGGATCGCCCGGCTTTTTGGGCACGCGCGAGAGGTACGGATCGGTGAGTTCTTTGAACTCGGCCGTCGTGCACTCCAGCTCGTTCCATTGGTTGCCGAGTGAGTAGGCCAGGCCCTTTTGGAACTCTTTGATGGGAACCCTGCGAAGAGCGTGTTCGAGCCGTTGGACGTGAGTGCAGTGATGCGAGGACGATGCGAGAACCCATGGCAGTGCCGAGGGGCTACGAGGCTGGGATCCACGCTCGGCGCGGGCGGCGTTCGATGGGCGGCTACTCACATCCCGCGGTTGTGCAGGTCACAAGCGTTCATCAGCAAGCGCAGGTCAAGGCGCCGTGCACGCACGATCGTCGCGAGGCGGACCCAGATGGATTCACCCTCCGCGAGGCCCTCGTTAGACAGCGTAGAAACGTCGCCGGGCAGGTCCCACGGTCCAGGAGCGGGGATGCCCTTCGGCATGGTGCTGCAAACCACGGACTGGAAAGGAGCGCCCTCGTTTCGGAGAGCGAAGTTTGGTTTTGGCCGGCGCGCCTCATCGGGCACGAAGTGAAATTTCGTTCTTCGGGAGTTCTTCGGGCCGACGGGCCGACGGCGATACGTTACTCGGTAGTTGCATGCGCATGCCATACTGTATGAGAACTTTACCTGCTGTACGACCTCAATCACTCTACCGAACCTACCCTTGGAACCTACCAATGTAGATGCGGTCGGCTCCGGGGCTGCGGCCGTTGAGTCGGCCGCGGATTCGGTCGTCTCGCAGTCGCGCGGGTGCGTTGGTGGGTTGGGATGGTTGTGAGGTTCGGCTGACTGTGTGTCCCGTGTTTGTCCCGTGTCCCGTGTCCCGTGTTAGTCCCGTGTGTGTCCCGGCTCCCCTCGGTGTCCAAAAATAGCCCCCCAATCCGACCTAACGCTTTCAACAGCCTTGTCTGGTACCCCCGTCATCGCAGCGATGCTCTCAGGGCTCGTTCGACACGACCTGGTGATCCGCTGCCACCCTCGCTCATGGTTTTATTCTATACTTTTTACCAATGTAGATGCAATGTGTAGATGTACGGGTATCCGCAATCATGCTGGATTTAAGCTGGATGACCCGACCAACAACGCGAGCGAGCGCAGCCGTCGGCGTTGCTGCGACTTAATCGAACGTCGTGCAAGTCGAAGTGCCATCCGCACATATATTGCGGTTTCACACGCCCAGACACCGCCACAACAAACCGCTTACAATCAGGGCTTACATGTACAATGTTACAAACCGCGGCCGCACTCTGTTGAAGAGTTGTTGACGAAGGTCAAAGAGACGAAGCACGCGACTCCTCGTCCTCCTCATCCACTTTGCATGGCACATCATTCACAACCGCGGGGCCAGGCCAGATCTGCTGCACCACCTCAGTAGCTGCTAGCTCTGCCCCTGGACAAATCCCTGTTGATAACGCTAACATCATTATTGCACGGTAAGTAAGTAAGTAAGTAAGTAAGTAAGTAAGTAAATAAATAAAAAACACCCACACGCCTGCCGGTAGCGCACACGTTGCGAGGGGTACCCACGGCATACGAAGCGTGGCGGTGGTAAAGGTCAACAGCCCGGCAGAGTGTCGGAACCTGAAGTAATCAGGGTCTTACAACAGTCTGACATCGAGGAACCATTCGACCTCAGCGGAAAACCACGGTTCCGATCTCTCTCGTGAGACATCGAAGCCTGGCTCTCTCGGCTTCCCTCCCAGGCCTTGGGCTCTCGATTGCGCAGGCGTTCCAACCACTGCTGATCCGTCTCGTTCTCTTGTTCCTGCAGATGTTGAGCCGCTTATCGTCGGTCTGCAGGCGTGATTGCACTGCGCCTCACGCGTGATTGCACTGCGCCTCACGCGTGATTGCTTGACGCCTAGCCCGTGACCCGTGAAACTATGACGCCCTACCATGGAGTCCCTCACCAGAACCAACCAAACCCCTCGGCCATGCCCCAGTGGCGGTGCGTATTGTGTATGGCACAAGGGTTCCAGTTCCGCGGATGTCCGCGTATGTCCGGTGCCCATGCATGTACGTTGTTGTCGGGATTTGGACATCCGGGGCGGTGCCGGCATGGTCGTGGTGCGGATTTGCATCGACGACCATCTGGACAGAGTACGATGGCCGCTTCGAGGTCACAACTCCATCAACTTGGTGATGCCACCAAAGTGATCCACGCCCGGCAGCACCACACTCTGTGTTTGCGCTCTTGTGAGCGATGTCGGCCTTCTTGTGAGGGCCCCCGCTGGCGACGACGGCGCGGGCTCCACGTCTTCGGTCCCACCATACTTACGGATCAACTCTCCATCGTCCCAATTTTCGGGAGGCGGCGGTGACGGCTCGCGCGGCGCCTTCGAGCGCCATTGCCGCCTGGCCATCTCGATGGCGAGATCTTCGGGCACGTCAGGGATCAAAGTCATCACGCAGTACTGCGCGAGGAGCAGCAGGTGCTCAAGCACGATCAGGAAGAGGAACTTGTTAGACTCGTTGACCTCGATGAGCCCCAGGAAGCGGAAAGGCAGCAGGCGCTCCAGCGTCGTCTCGGTGACGTTGATCAGCCCTAGGTTTGTCAGCACGCCCAGCGCCGCCAGCAGTCGCAGCACAGTCTGCCAAGCGCCGATGTCCTCGGCGCGCATGTAGGGTGGTCGGCGTGTGTTCTTCACCATCTTAAAAGCATCTGTTCGAAGCTCGAAGTAGAACGAGGTCCAGAGCAGGGCCGAGGCGAGTGGAAAGGCAGGCGCGAAGAGCACCACGTAGCCAAGCTGCAGCAGGATGTTTGAGAACTCGGAGAAGACCCCTTCGTGGGGCTCGAGCTTCGCCTGCTTCTCGTACACCGTCATCTTCTTGATGACGACCTCCTCACCTGTGGCAGCCGTGTGGGCTTCGGCCTGCTTGGCGGTGGACACGCCCATAAAGAATTTCCCAATGAATTTCAGCTGGTCGCACGTCGTCTCCTCTTTCTTCGTCTGCGCCGCGAACATCACGAACTCCTCCTGCGCCGTCCGGAGCTTCGCATTCGCCCATGGCGTGACGAACTCCAAGACCTTACCCGTCGCCATCGCTGAGATGACGACTGCGGTGATGTAGAGCGACAGCTCGTTCATGCAGTACGGATTGACGCCGCCATAGATCGCCTCGATTTCCTCCTCGCTCTCGTCAAAGTGCTGCTTGTCGTGGCAATACTCCGGGATGCCCGTCGCCCACGATAGCAAGTCGATCTCATTCGCCTTTATGAACGCGATGTAGTAGAGCGCCACGTACGAATTCACAAATTGAAAGAACATCGTCTTCACGATGAGCGCATCGTCGAAGTCGGACTGCGTGCGGTGATTCTCCCACTCGGTCAAGTGCCGCGCCGCTTTTGCGTACAGCATGTTGCTCAGCGAGATGAAAAGGCCGTTGAGTGCGCCGCCTACAACAGAGCCGAGCTTCACGCCGTAGCTGGCGACGGTGAGCTCAGAGGTGTCGCTCGCGAAGAGCACGTAAAAGGAGACCATGACCGACGACTTGTACGCGAGGATCGCACCTGTCGCCACCACGACGGCCATCAGAAAGGGCAGCACTAGCAAGTATGACGTGATCTCCCGTGATCTCCGTTCCGAGTGCAGAAACCTTTTGTTCAGGGGTGCCTTGTCGACGTGCTCCTCATCTTGGTCCAGGGCGACCCAGTAGCCTTCGTCTGAGTAGAAGCCGCGCTCCTCCTCGCCGTCGAATGCCAGCCTCGGCCGCTCTGTCTCCCTAAAGTCGGACACATTCCAGTGTGCTGCAAGCCGCGCCTCGGTGCGTCTCCACATCTTGCAGAAGTAGGTGATCCAGACGAGCATCATGATGGAGTAGAAGGGCGTGAACGGGTTGTCGTTGGAGCCCTCAAACCAGACGAGAGAGACGATGAAGAGCAGCATGCCCACAACGCCAGGGTAAAAGAGCGCGTTCGTGAGCTCTTGCATGAAGGCGAAGTACATTGCGATCTCCTCACCGTAGTAATCGCGGACTTTGTCGAGCGGCTGCTCAACCGTGAGCTTTAACGGCGCCCAAACCCAGATGCGTTCGAGCTCCTCCAGCTTGCCAGTGATCTCGTGCATGGGCACGATTTCCGTGAGAACTTTTGTCTCCAGCAGATCTTTGAGGTTGAGGCCACACCCACCCTCCCAATTTGAGGCCGCCCCCACGCTGCCGTCAGCGTCGGACGCGGCCATCATCTTCTTGATAGCCGCGTCCGACATGTCGAGTTTCAGCATCTTGACCATTGCCTTCAACTCAGCAAATGACAGGTGGCCCGACTTGTCCGTCTCAATCTTGAAGGCATGTTGGGGCAGTTCGAGAAGCGTCTGCAATAGCTGGATGCGCTCAAGCGAGCTGAAAAAGGACGTGGGGCTGTCCGGCTCGAATCGCTCCTTCTCTCCGACCTTGAAGTCCGTGTAGCCCTGCAGGCTGCCGTCTTTCTTATCCTTCTTGAGCCGCTTCTCCATAGTCAGGTGCTCGGCTATCTTTTCGAGGAGCCCGTCGGGCGCTGACAGCATGAGTAGCTTCTCATCTTGATCGCGAGAGATACTGGCAACAACCTCAATCCCGACGGAGCGTGCGCGTGCAACGATAGCGTCGCGCTGCTTCATTACGTCGCCACTGTCCGTATCGAGCGGGAAGATGAGGACGAGGTCAAAATGCGGCTGCCCGGAGCGCGGGGCTGCCATCGGTTCAAGCTCATCCACGAGAGCGGCATATTCCTTGGAATGGCAGCATCGGCAACAGCACTCCATCGACGAGAAGGACCGCCCTCGACCGGACAACTGTGCACGTGTCTCTTTTGGGTCGACTTTGGGGCCTAATTAAAAGTTCTTTTCTGTTTGACTCGGCTGGAGACAACTCTTCCTGATCACCAACGCCCGTCGCAATCCGTGTCCGTCTTTTTGACGAGACAGAGCGCAACGGCACTTCGAGGTCCAACGAATCAATAACGCCCGCCCGTGTGACAATGGACAGTGCCGACGACGCTGCAGCGGCTTTTGCCTACGAGAGCCTCAAGGCCGACGATGCGCGCACCGTGTGGGCTCGCGTCCAATCTGCCAAGACGCAGCGGCATCAAGCCCGCCAGCGGCGTGCCCAGCGTCGGCATCGGTCACCGCTGCCGGATTCGCTTGCCAGCACGATCGCATTCATCAACGCGCACAATGAGACTGTCACAGGCAAGCGTGCCCTGAGCGTGGGAATCGAGCCGAAGGATCTGGCTGCGCTCTTCATGCAGCTCTCGCCTGCAAAGGAGAATGGGGTAGTGGAGCGGCCCACCAAGCGGCGGTGCATCAGCGTGACGGAGCTTGACATGGAGACCCTCACCCTTTCCTCGCCACCCGCGCATCGGCACCGCGTCCAGGCGGTCTGCGGCATAGTGCGGCCGGTGCGGCCTGCGTGTGTGATGCTCCCGGGCGAGGCTGCCGACGTGCTCACGGAGTGCGGCTCGCCGTGGTCACCCGGCAGCGACTCCGCCATCCGCATCAGTTCTAGCATCGAAGCGACTATCACGAGCATCGAAGCCGCCCTCGGCTACTATTAGATCTGCATGCTGGCACAGTTGGGCCGTCGCGCGGTGCAACTGGGCCGGGCACCAAATTAGCACGTGTGTGTGAGGGACTACTGTACTGTACCGCTTCGGTACATAGCTTTACGGCGGCGGAGAAGTCTCGCACGCACCCCTCGGGCGCGCCGGCACTTCCGCACACTGAAGAGGACAATAGTATAAGATTTTTTAGTAAATATACATCATGGGCATGATCATGGGTCATTTACTCATGATCATTATGATCAATGATACAATGATGATAAGATATCGGGACCCTCGCGATTCTCGGCCGATCTCCCAATGCGATCTCCCCCAGCGATCGGGGTGCGCGAGCTGACGAGCTGTCAGCCGCGGCCCGCGCGCGGTCCCTGCGCGGTGCGGATCACAGCGCCCACGACCCAGGCGAGGTCCGAATGCGGTCGCCGCAGCACGTCGCTCGTTCCTTGCAACCCTTTCGTGTTCTAACCATCGCCACCCAACGACCGACGCGGCACTCGTCACTCATCAGCGCTGGAGTGCTTCGTCAGTGCTTCGTCAGTGCTGGGTCGCGTCGTCACTCGTCAGTGCTGGAGTACACACCGACGCCCGTGCGAGTCACCCGAGAGGCGATCTCCCTCAGATCTCCCTTTCTGCGCTCCCCTGCTCCCTCACACACTCACGAGGCGCCAGAGTGACGGCCTGAGGAGGAGTAGCCCGAGGGTCGACTCGAGGCGCCTTCGTGCGTGAGAAGGATGAGGGCGATGGAGCGGTCGTCTACATGAGTGGTCTTCGCCTCGCCGCTCGCTTGTATCTGCTCAATGTGTTCGAGGACCGCCGCGCATGCCGCCGCCGCCGCCGTGGCGCTGCTGCCGCTGCTGCCGCCGCTGCCGGCGCCGGCGCCTCCGAGGATGCCGTCACCCTCGCTCACCCTCATCGAGTGTGCGGCGATCGCGGCCACGACGATGTCGACTACCTGTTGGTTGCTCAGAAGGTCCCAGATACCATCGGAGGCGACGAGGGCGAAGAGCACCGCGCTCGAGAGGCGCACGTGACGAAGCCCGGGCACGGCCGAGATCGCATCTCCCTTGTGGAAGGGGGAGTCGCCCAGGGAGCGAGTGACCTTGAGCCCGCCCTCGGCCTCGGGCACGAAGACATGTCCCGCCATCGAGTCGATTCCGGTGCTGCCCCCCTTGGCGATAAGTCGCAAGCGCTCGAACTCATCCGCGGTGTTGTGGTCACTCGTGAGCGCCATCGCCACGGGAGCGCCGCCGGCTGCCGGCTCGACAGCGAGGACGGCACGCGAGTCGCCCACCCATGCGACAAGCAGCCCTCCCGGGTGCAGCACCAACGCCGTCGCGGTCGTGCCGCCCTCCTGGGGCAGTGAAAGCGTGAGCTCTTCGCCGATCTCCGCCTCCATCTTCTCCTTCAGGCTGATCACCTTGTCGGCGACTCGCTTCTTGTAGACGGCCTCGCACTTACGCTGGTGTGCGAGGAAGCTCTCGGTCGCTGCCAGCGCGAGGGCGCTGCCAGGCGTGGCCGGGTCCGCCAGCGGCTCGACATCCACGCTCATGCCGCCGCCTCGAAGTTCTGCGGTGGCCGCGTCGGGCCGGTCGGGCAGGTCCGCCTCGAGCTTTCCGGCCACGCGCTTCCACAGGTCGGAACTGATATGGCGCGCGGCTGCCTCGGCGTGCTGGATGCCGTCCGCATTCGCGTGCACGCTGTGGCCGTCGCAGATTGCGCACACGAAGCCCGAGCTCCCATGCGTGACGGCCACGAAGCGGTCCTGATCCTTGTTCGTCGGGCGCGTGAGCGCGGCATACGTGACGCGCAACCGGCTCTTGCCATTGCGCAGCGTGCAGGCACCCTCGAGCGCGCCGCTCATCTGCAGCGGCGCGCTGACGAGGCTGAATCGACGCCGAGTTGGGGACGGAGGGGTCGACCCTTCGGGGGACGGTCCAGACGTGTGTCTGACGCCGGCGATTGTGTCTGGACTCGATTGGCCACGGCCAGTCCCGCCGCGGTTCTCGGCGTCCATAGAGACTCTGCAACCCATTTTGCGATGTAGCAGGAAACTTCGTTAGGAATCCTAGCACCAAACTGAAACTTGCACGCAAGGAAACACCAAAATAATGCTCGATAAAATTCTTCCCCACCCCCGTTGGAACACCGGGAGGGAAGCCTCTGAGATTAACC
>ENA-UOXP01001485-UOXP01001485.1-mixed-culture-metagenome-genome-assembly--contig:-NODE-1485-length-16633-cov-31.984317_pt1 | contig 16633 bp, 6 predicted proteins | sample MGYA00238161_ERZ761639 | MGnify/ENA primary metagenome ERZ761639 (study PRJEB28913, sample SAMN08776760) | mixed culture metagenome | isolation source: Freshwater growth medium | place: USA...
CTTATCGAGCCAACCTGACAGATCACGACCCCGGCGCGGTCGTGTACTTATCGAGTAGCATGGCAACTGCTACTGAGTTTTGGCTCGATTGCATAGAGACGGTGGTGGAGTGAGCGTGGGGGGACCGCGAAGAAACTGAACTGAACTGAACTGTCGGCGCACGACTAGTGGTACCTACCCATTGGTGCTTGGGGGTCCGGAGAGCGCGCGCGTTGTGTGTTTCACAGCCAATGTTTAGAATTCGACACCCAAGACACCGGACCGGCGTACGTACGGATGCGGTTAATACTAGCTCGGGGACCCCTGGACCCCCTATTATCACAGCCATACACGATCAGTTTCACAGCAGCAGCAGCAGCAGCACTCGAAAACCGCGTCGCGAGCGCTCGCGAGCCTTCGGCTCGCACTTCCAGGGTTAACGCGCGGCCGGCCCTGAAAGGGTTCCCACTGCCGGCCCCCTCTTGTTAGGCGTCATCGTCCATGGGCGTGCTCCGAACGGACGCGGCGGGCCGCGACGGTTCACAACGCACCTCGCTCCTCGTCGCTGGCAGGAAGCGACGAGCGGCGGGTGCTGTGAGCGCTCCTGCGGTTATGAATGCTTTCCCTCTCTGCTACGCTGTTGTGCTGCTGTTTACAAGCACGCTCGGGGTGCGGGGACAGTCAAATGCAGAGGTGAAGCCAACGACATGGGTGCACGATGCGCCAGCAGCTCGGTTTCTCAGTCCACCCTCGTTGGGCGATCGCCGACGAGCCGCTGCCATACCAGGAGAGAACTGTGACGCTGGCAGGCCGTCGTCTATCAAGTGCCGGGCGTACACAGATACAGTGCTACTCGTGCAGTCAACCAGTGGGTCTGCGGCCCAACACGACGCCTTGTCGATGCTCATGATAAATTTTGTCGACGCGTATGAATTCAATGCCTCATCAGCAGGAACGCCTCGCATCGGCCTTATCACGTACTCTACGCAGACGAATCAACTTCAGACGCTAACGTCCAACCGCGCTGCGTTGTTGAGCGCAATCGCATCGCGGCCACCATCACTTGAAACGGGAAATCTGCCGGGCGCACTCGACACGGCGCTGGGTTGGTTCAACAATGGGGCCCGGGCGGGCGTGGATAAACGAATCGTGATCGTGGTCGGCACGCTCGCGCTCGGCGGTCATCTCTGGCAGGAGAAGATCGACAATCTCAAGGCTGCGGGCGTGCGTGTGTCCGTTTGGCAGTTCGCACAGTCTCAGGTTGCTTTGGGGGCGGAACTTGCCCGGAACATGAGCTCGGTTCCGAGGCACGTCTTCCTCAAAGGATCGGATACCACGTCGGTGTCTGACCTCACCGCTGCCGTCTTTAGTATGGTGGAGGCTGGCTGCACGAGTATCGACTATGTCTGTCGCGACTCCTCAACGTGCGAGTTCAGCTCGAACCTCTACGTGCATGGCGGTGGCTTCTTTCTCAACGATGCCAACAGTCCCATCGACATCCGCTGCCGGGCACACGACGGATCGAGGTACAGAAGTGCATGGACATGGTCACTCTCACGTGACGCCGAGACTCTGACCTGCAGCTTCACGGGAGCCATGGAAAATGCGGCTGTTGAGGTGAGCACTGACAAAGGCAAGACGTGGACCTATCCATTCAATCTGCACATCCCGTGCCTCTCACCACCGACGTCGCCGCCACCCCCTCCAATCCCCCTCTGGACGGTGGGACAAAACTGCTCAAACACGTGTTACTGGGCCTCGGATGGCTACTGCAACGACGGCGGACCCGGAGCCCAGTATACTGCCTGCAGCCTCGGCACCGACTGCGTGGACTGCGGCCCTCGGTCGTCACCGCCTTCACCGCCGGTGCGTGCGCTCGCGCTCCTCTACGAGGCCATGGGCGGCGGCGCGTGGCGCAACAACTCCAAGTGGCTCTCCGGCGAGCCGTGCGTCGACGGCTGGTTTGGCGTGCACTGTTGCCCCCAGTCGCGGCCGGTCCTGCGCGGGGACGACGAGTGCACCGCCGACCTTGGCTTCGCCGGTGGCTTTGCCGCCGGCGTGCTCATGACGCAGGGCAGCGCCGCCTGCCACTCGACCTGGATTGGATCCGGCTGGATTGAACCCTGCGTCGTCGTCAAGGTGCTGCTGCCGTCCAACAACCTGATCGGCTCCCTCGACGGCGTGCTCTGCGAGCTGCCCTTTCTGCAGCACCTCGACCTCTCGGGCAACTCGCTTACGGGCAGCCTTCCCTCCGGCTTCGCCTGCTTGCAGCGCCTCACCTACCTCGACCTGACGCAGACGCGCTCGTGGGACGACGAGGGCGGCGTCTCCGGCCCCGTGCCCGAGTGGCTCCTCGACCGCCTCGACTTTATGGCGCCGCTGCGCCTCGCCAACAACGCCTTGGACGATCCGACGGCCGCCGAGTCCGCCGTCGCGATCCGCCGGATTCGGCAGCGCTGCGCGACGCTCGGCGCGGAGCAGTGCTCGGGCGTGCCGCCGATTGGCTGCAGCGCCTTCAACCGCCAGGGCCAGCGCTACGAGGTGAAGCTCGACAGCTTCGGATGCGTGCGCTGCCCGACGCCGCTCGAGATCTTCGGCATCGCCTGCGGCATGGCGGGCATCGTGCTGCTCCTTGTGCTGCTCGTGGGCAGTTTCAGGTACTTCATGCGCAAGTACCCGGAGCACGCCAAGACCCACTTCGCCTCGATCATGATCCTCTGGGGCCACCTGCAGACGCTCACCATCATCGGCAGCTTGCAGCTTGGCTGGCCGCTCATCATCCAGCAGATCCTCGCGAGCATCAACCTGCCGTTCATGAGCTACATCCCGGTGCCGTGCATCCTGACCGACCCGGTGCTCAAGGCGCTGCTGAGCTACGTGGAGACCGCCGTCGTGCTGCTGCCGCTCGTGGGCGCCTGGCTCGTCACAGCGTGGCGCCGGCTGCGAATCGAGAAGGCTGCGAAGCGAGAAGAGGCACGAAAGGTCGCCTTCGCCGATGCCGCCAAGGACGCTGCCAGGGCGAAGGCCGCTGCCGTCAAGGCCGAAGCCGCCGCCGCCGAGGCCGACGATGCCGCCGCCGACGCAGCCAAGGCGAAGGCCGCCGCCGTCGCAGCCAAGGCGAAGGCCGCCGCCGACGCAGCCAAGGCCGAAGCCGCCGCCGCCGAGGCCGATAACTTTCTGAGCATGCTCTTCAGCTTTCTCTTCACTTTTGGCCTCAGTAAGAGCGTGACCCTCTACATGCGCTACGACGAGGACCAGACTCGGCTGATCATCGCCCGCCTCGTGGCGTCGCTCCTCTGGCTCTTCTGGCTCTTCCTGCTCTGGCGCTTCCACCGGCTGCTGCGCGAGGCCCGGAAGACGGAGGAGAAAGCGACTGCAGCGACAGCGAAAGCGGCAGCGGCTGAGGCAGCTTCAGCGGCCACCGGCCGCATCGGGATGGGTGAATACGTCATGATTAATGGCAGGCGAGGCAAGATCACTTCCGACGACGGGACTAGTAACTCATACAAGGTCACCTATGACAATGGGGAGGTGAGCGGATGGCTCTACCCCCACGATGTGACTCGGGATGTGACTCGGGCTGCGGAGGCGGCGAGGGCGGCGAGGGCGGCGAGGGCGGCGAGGGAGAAGGCGGTGCCCTTGCAGAAAGAGGCGCGCCGCGCGGCGGAGGCGGTGCGCTACCTGACCGAGCGGTACGATAGCGACGACGTCCCGCCACCGCCTGGACTCAAGCTCGAGGGCGGCTCACTGACTGGCGAAGCGGCCCAATACATCGGCACTTTCTGTCTTGTCCACAACAAGCTTGTGAACGGCCGGCCTGCGTATCAGCACACGAGCGATGCAACTCGCTGGATTGCATTCGATGGAGATACCTGGATGGGGCAGTTTGAGTCATCACTTGGTAAGAAGAAGGAGGGCCTCCTGGACCTACAAGACACATCTGCAGCTTCGCCCGATGTGAGCGCTGAGACATGGAGGGCATGGACGGGCTCTGGTTGGGCTGAGCAGCCGCAGCTCAAGTGCACCGCTTGGACGCCGCCGTCGCCGCCGACCGACACAAACACGACGTCGATGAGCGCGTGGTGGTGGCCGCTCCGCTCGCAGTGGCAGCTCGTCGTTTGGGCGCGGCAGGGGCTCCTCTTCCTCGTGTACTTCGCCATGGACTGCGTGATGTTGTTCTTGCCGTACTGGGACCACTGGACCGCACGCTTCGTCTTTGCCGCGCTCGTGATCGCCGTCCTCGGCGGCTTCTGGCGGCTGCAGGCCCGGCGTCAGCCGTACGCGATGCGTCAGCAGCATTGGCTCGAGACCTTCCTCTACGCGGTCGACATCCTGGTCATCATCCTGGCCGCCTACGTGTATAGCCCAGTGCAGGACAGTGGCACGGTGCAGGACAGGTCCATGCGGCTGGTGTTCGAGCAGGGCCTTGGCGCGCTGCTCGGCGCCTCCGTGCTCGTTGCGGTGCTGGTTGCCGGCTTCAACATGGAGTGTGAACGCCAGTTATTCCGGAACTGGGTGCCTCCATTCCTTCCATATATTGACGCTCCGATTGAGGCCGCCCTCCGCGACGGCGCAGTGCGCCTCATCGACTGTGCCTGGCTGCTGGATTCCGATCGCTCGGATAAGAATCTGCCGCGCGTCACCAAGGTGGTGGCACGCCTCGCTTCCAACGAGCCGACGAGCGTGCTGATTCGGCGGTTGGCGAAGCACTGTGAGACCTCGTCCATCTGCATCACGGTGGAGACGGCCTCGGCAGCCTCGCCAGTGCGGCTGCGGTGGAGGTGGTGGTGGACGCCTTCCTCTCCTCCGGAGGCGGATGCCCTGGCGGAGACAGTTACCGTCACCTTCCACCTGAGCACGTTTGATGAGGTCGCCCCGCTCACCGCAGCCAGTCTGCGCCGCAAGGCCGTGGAGGTTAAGGAGAGTCTGGCAACGCTTGGGGCCGATGACATCGAAATTGTCATGGGAAAGCACTTTCTGCCGCGCTGCCAGGACATGCCGCCCGAAGCCTTCCTGTCGCCTCAGCGCGCCGTGGACCTCTTTTCGAGCAATAAACAGCGCCGCGGAGTTAAGGTCGTCACCTACTGCTGGCGCATGGTTTTCATGCCCGACCCCGAGGGCCGCACGCTCGAAAAGATGCGTGGCTACTTGAACGTGAAGGGTGTAAGGGGCGGAGACGGCGACCGCGGTCTCTTCGTGGACTTTGCGTGCCTCCCGCAGATCTTTGCATGGCCATCGCGGTACGCCCCGGGGGCGGTCCCGCTGCGCTTCGGCGCCGAAGCGGACCAGGGAAAGCTCACTGTGCTCAAGTTTGAGTTGGAGCGCGTCGCCACGGAGGACGAGGCCAAGGTTTGCGTCGACAAGCTCGTCACCCTGTGCGAGGAAAACAAGTGGGAGCTGGCCTCCATTGCGGACTTTAAGAGCCTCGGCCTGAGCTCGCGCGACCACGTAAGGGTGCTCTTCCACGGGCGTTACGTCACCGGCGCGTACCGCTTCGACAAGGGAGCGTCTGCCGAAGGCTACGTGCGCTTCCGCAAGGAGGGCGACGCCGAGAAGGCACAGCATAATCCCAAGCTCGTGGACATGTGCGGCGGCAAGGAGCCACAGCTGATGGGCGAGCACGTCTTCGAGAATGAGCTCAAGTTCAAGCGCGGCCTCTCTGTCATGGGCAGCCTCTACGCGTCCGCCACAGGCACCTGTGTGCTGCAGCTCACGGACCCGCCTGGCAAGCTCGGTCACGACGGCGCGCCGAGCGAGCTCGTCTCCGAGCGCACGGGAACCGTCTTCATCTTGAAGCTGCAGAAGCTGCAGAAGCTGCAGAAGCTGCAGAAGCTGCAGGAGCTGGAGAAGTCATTCGAGGAGTTGCAGAAGGCGCGGCAGATAGATCTGGGCGGCAAGTCGCTCGAGGGGCTGCGGAAGGAGCTGCAGGAGGTGCTGCAGATAGATTTGGGCGGCAAGTCGCTCGAGGAGCTGCAGGAGGTGCTGGAGCTGTCCCTTGAGGAGCTGCAAAAAGTGCTGCGGAAGGAGCTGGGCGACGGCGTGCTGGCCTGTGAGAAAGGGTCGTGGGGTGGTGAGGTAGTGGTGCGTGTCGATGGCGAGACGGCGGCACGCGCCGCACGCTCGCTGAACGAGCGCGGCTACCCGCTTCGTCGCAATGACCGCAAGGTGTACCCAATGTACAACTTGCGGCCGTACGGCTCGCGCGGGTGGCCGACCTTTGAGACGTCCGCCGCCTCGATTGTGCTCGCGCACCTCAGGCAGCTCAAGCGGCGGAAAAAGGCGCTTCCGCCTCTCATCGCGCAGGCGGAGGCAAGCAGTCCGAAGTTAATCAACATCGACGTGATCGGCGCCCCGATTGTGATGGTGGTCGCGCAGTCGCCGGAGCACCTCCTCCGCCAGTGCAAGAAGAACCTGCGCTCGAAGCGGATCTGTTTCACCTCTGGGGGCGACAGGAAGGGTGTCGTCCAGCTGCTCTTAGACTTTGAGGACTTGATCTCGGTCGAGGTTGACCAGAAACGTGCCAAGCACCTGAAGCCCAGGACTGAGGACCTCGTGCGCGCACGCATACAACGCACCAAAGAGCTGGGCGAGGCGCGCAGGTCGCGAGACCTCAAGTTGCTGCAGCGCCTCACCTCCCACGAGGAGCCGATGCCCACCCTCCACGAGTCCAAGACGACGCACACTATGCATGCCGTGCCCAAACCGACAGACGCACCGAAGGCCCCCAATCCCGAAGCCGCCCCCGTGCGAGACCTGCGCGAGCATTTTGAGAGAGGCATTGTGACCTTCTTCACAACATTGTTTGCTTCGGACGCCGCTTCGGATCCGACCGGCGGCAAACTCGCGCCAGAAACCCCCATTCCCAGGGCGGCGGCCGAGAAGGCGGCGGCCGAGAAGGCGGCGGCCGAGAAGGCGGCGGCCGAGAAAGCAGCGGCCGAGAAGGCGGCGGCCGAGGCGGAGGCCAAAGCGGTTGCCGACAAGAAGGCGGCGGCTAAGGCGGCAACTAAGGCAGCGGCCGAGAAGGCTGAGAAGGCGGCTGTCGACAAGGCGGCGGCCGAGAAGGCGGCGGCCGAGAAGGCGGCGGCCGTGAAGGCGGCTGTCGACAAGGCAGCGGCCGAGAAGGCGGCGGCCGAGAAGGCGGCTGTCGACAAGGCAGCGGCCGAGAAGGTGGCGGCCGAGAGGGCGACAGCCATTGAAGGTGCAAGCGCTTGCGCGCATCTCGCGGTCGATGAAGGATACCAGCCCCTACGTCGCGAATACAAGAATGCTCGAATACGCGAATACGCGAATACTCGTTCCAGAACAAATGTACACAGGAAGAGCTCGCCAAGTTTAGCCAAGTTGTCTGACAAATTTGAGGCCTAGGTGCAGCAGGTGGAGGGAGTCCGCTTGAGCGTTGAGGAGCTTGGCTCTGGAACTTACCTAGGAAAGTTTGCTTTTGGCGGCCGGACCATACCATTACGCACCCTAGGGCCTCAACATGGTGACCCGAACGTGATGGGCGTGTGTACTACTGTACAGTACAGTCTGCAGTGGTGCACACTAACTAGACCCCCCTTACGGTTACGCCTTAGAAATTAACTTAGTAAGAACACCCACACCTCGAACCCCGCTTTCCCGACGGGGTGTGGGTTGGGAGGTTTCGTCTCCTTTGCCTATGGTGCTGTCGGACGTCGTGGATGCCACCCTATTGAGGGGGCGATCCCCCTCCCCCCCCCTTTGGGGTACCCTTTGGGAGAGGGTTTGACGTGCGGTCGCGGGCGTGGCTGGCTCTGGCAGAGCGGGCGGATGTGCGGCGGGTGGATGTGCGGCAGTGGCAGCGGCGGGTGGTGGCAGCGGCGGGCGGCGGCGGGTACTGGCGGGTGTGGCCGCGGCGGGCAGCGGCGAGGCGGGCGGTGGCAGCGGTGGGCGGTGGCAGCGGCGGGCAGCGACGGGTAGTGGCGGGCGTGGCAGCGGCGGGCGTGGGCGCGTGGCCGTGGCAGGCGTGGCAGTGGCAGGCGAGGCAGCGGCCGGCGTGGTCGTTTGCGTTGTTGCTAGGTTGATTGGCTTGAAGGTGTGGGAGGCACCAGCAAGGGAGGTTTGGGCAAGAGTGGAGGGGATGTCGCGGCGAGGCGGCGTGTGCTGGCAGCAGCTTAAGCAGCAGCGTGGTCAGCAGCAGCGGGGCAGCAGCAGTGTGTACATTTACTCAGGTCACGATCCGCCGCTCCCGCCCACGGTAGGCGGTGTCCACTACATTTTCTGCGATTAGCACGAAACGCCCGATACGACGCGTTTCGGGGGGACTTTTTGTGGACTTCCCTTTATTACCGGTACGTACTATGGCGGCTCCGCCGAGCGCAGCTGCGATTGGCCATGCGTCGTGCCTGCTGGTGCTGGACCCTCTCACGATCGTTGTGGGCACCCATGATGGGCGTCTCGCACTGTACACCCGCCTCGCCGACGATCAATGGAACCAGGCGTCCGATACGATCCTCCTAGCGGGCACTGAGGCCGTCGTCGAGGGCGTTGTGCTGCTGCTTCCAGGCTTGCTGATTGTAGGCAGTGCGGGCGAGCTGAGCGTGCGCACGGTGCCTGCATTGCGACGGCTCGACCGCGGTACGATCGCCACGCGCTGCACGGGTGCCTTTTGCGTGCAGGAGAAGAACCTCGTCGCGCAGCAGATGAGCAAGCGCAGCAGCCGCTCGGAGCCTGCACGCGTGTGCGCGGCAACGTTTGGCTGGCTGCTGCTGCTCAACGTCGACGATGGCGCGGGCGACGCACAGGTTGGTCCGCAGCAGCTGCGCACGAAGATCTACGCCAAGATCCGCGTGCGTGAGCCCGTGGCGGCGCTGCTGTGGCGCGATGCAATGCTGTGCGTGGCGCATCCGACGTGCCACGTGGTCCTCGACGCGGCGACTGGGATTGAGGTGTGGCGGCTGCATCTACGCTCGCCGAGAAACGCGCCCACCGAGGCGCCGGCCGCTGGTCTCGGCAGCTCGACCAGCTCCGCACTCCTCGCGCCCGCACTTGCGACGCCTTCGATGGCGGCGGCGGCGGAGGGGCCCACCTCGTCGACGGAGCCATTCGGCGTCATGGAGCCAGCCGCTCTGCCGCAGCGGACAGCCTCCGCCTCATCTTCGACAGGCTCGTCCTCTCGGCGCAGCCGCTTTGGCAGCGGCGGCGGCGCTTGCGGCGCTGGTAGGGGCGAGCCGAGGCGCTCGCCTTCTTGGCGCAGCAGGTCGCGCCCCGCGCCTCCGGCCCCAGCCGACCGTTACGCCGACCGTCCCAGAGTCCTGCTGGCGGGCGGAGTCTTCGGAGGGACACGGCACGCGGATGAGGTGCACCTGGTGGAACAGATGCTCTGGGAGCCCAGCCCGAGTGGCAGCGCTGCCGCGTCCGCTGCCGCGTCCGCTGCCGCCGTGAGCACGGTAGCGGGCGCGGAGAGCGGCGGGCTGGCCGCTGCCGTCGTCATGGGCGGCGGTGGCGGGCGCGGCGGCACCTTGGGCAGTTGGGTGCCCGAGCAGGGCGGCCGTTGCTTCCTGGATGTGGCGCGGGCCGTCTGGTATCGCTCCAAGGGCGAGGCAACACCCACCCTGCCGGGCCGCCATTGGTGCTCAGGATGGCGCGTTGGCTTTGAGCATATGGCCGACGGAAGCGGCTGGCAGTACGCGCCATCCTGAGCGCCATCTCGGACCGCCTCGGATGGCCCCTGATTGCCCCTGATGACCGCGCCATCCTGAGCACCATCTCGGACCGCCTCGGATGGCCCCTGATTGCCCCTGATGGCCTGCGGGTGCCTCCCTAATCAGAGCCTCCCTCATCAGGTACGCGCCGAGCTGGGAGGACGCCGAGGCCGCCGCCAGTGCCCAGCCCAACACGGCGCCCTCGACCTCGCCACTGGGTCCGGGTGCGCCCGGCACGGCGCCCGCTCGTGACGGCGCGTGGAGTGGGGAGGCAAGCCGAGCCTCTCGAGTCCGTCGCCGTTTATGGATCCGTCGGATGAGTCTCTCGAGCGACTACGACGCGAGCGATGCAGCTCCCCCGCTGCTTTCGCTCACCGGGGGGCAGCAGCTGCTGCAGGGGGAGATGGGCGGCGGCATACATGCGGCGCTCCTCTTCGACATCGGCCAGCTCGCTATGCGCCCGAGTGTCCTATGGACAGAGGGCGTGCCCGACGCGCTCTGTGTAGTGCCACCGCTGCTGCTTGCCTTCCGATCGATGACGCGCACCCTGTCGACGTACCACGTGGCGACCGGCGAGCTGCTGCGCACGTGCGTGCTGCCGCGCCCGCTGCCACCGCGCCCGCCGCCGCCGGCAGCTTCCCTTCTCGGCCGGTCGGCTGCTCGCGGCAGCACCTTCGCGCCGTCGCATCGTCCGTTGGTGAATACCACCGACTGGCTGGACTCCGCCATCGACTCTCTCTCGCTCAAGGAGGTTGGCGCGCCGGCATTGGGGAGCAACGAGATGGTGATCGGGGGAGATGGCGATCTGGAGAGCAAGGAGAGGGCCGGGGCCGGGGCCGAAGCCAAGGGCGGCGGCGGCGCCGACGCGGACACCTCTACCCCCGGTGTGGGCGGCGCTCAGCACGGCGCTCAGCTCGAGGGGGGGATGCGCGCGCCTCCGGTGCTAGTGGCACGTGGCACCGAGGTCTTCCTGGCAGAGGAGGGGATGCTTCGGTGCCTCGGGGGCGCGCATCTCACGCCATCGCAGTACGACGAGCAGCGACGGTGCGAGCAGGCGCTGCTCAACTCGGCGCCTTTTCAATCCAACCCCGCGACGGCGCCGGCGGCCGACGGGGTTGGCGGTGGCGGTGGCGGTGGCGGTGCTGATGGCGTTGGCGACGGCGGCGCGGGCGGTCCGGTGCACATGTTGCGGGAGTGGCTCCGTCCCTCATCTTCGCACCCTCTCGCGCAGCTGCTGCACTCTCGCGCCGCTGACTTTGCGACACGCTTCGAACCCGCCATCCACGCCGCCAATGCGGCGCTTACCGCCGCGAGGGCAGCCGCCAGGGCCACTGGCCCCGGGGCAGGCGCGGGCAGCGGGAGGCAGCGAGCGTTCACAGTGGGAGTTCACAGCGGGAGTTCACAGCTTGGGCGAGAGTTCACAGTCGCACAGCCCACAGGTTCTCTCGAGGAGACGATGTCCGTCTGCTCCATGGGCGAGACCATCTCGATGGGCTCCGTCGGGGATGGCGAGAGCCCCTTCGCCGGCGAAAATCTCGGGGGCAATCTCGGGGGCAATCTCGGGGGCAATCTCGGGGGCAATCTCGGGGAAGGCGAGGGCCCCTTCGCTGGGGGCGCCGTCGGTCCCAATGGCGCGGGCACCGGCCCGCTCGGTCCGATCTCGATGTGGGAGGCGAACCGGCAGATGGAGGATGCGGTCAAAGAAGTCCTTGCCATGCAGGAGGTGCTTGATGAGTCGCTCATCGCACAGCTGCCCGCGCTGCGGGAGTACTCGGCGCTGCTGCCCGCGGCGGCGCTCTTCGACTGCGCGTCCGAGGCGATCTTCGAGGTATTGCCACTAATTGCCACTCAGTGCCATTCAGTGCCACTCAGTGCCCCTGATTGCCCCTGATTGCCCCTGATTGCCCGACGCTCTTCGACTGCGCGTTTGAGGCGATCTTCGCTAGCTAAGCCGACCCTCATGACGCCTCGCTGCATGCGTGTGCTCACCACGGAGCCCTCTCCCCTCTCCCCTCTCCCCTCTCCCCTCTCCCCACAGGTCGCTTGGCCGACCCTTAGGACGCTCTACACCGCCATGTGCGCGGAGCCCGACGCCATCTACCGGCAGCAGCTCGTCGAGATGCGCGCACTGCTTCCGCAGCATCTTGGACTGCGCAAGGAGCTATGGCTACTGCCCACAGGCCCGGATCCGGCCCTTCGCGCGTATCTGTGGACGTTGCCGCCCCCGCAGACCGACTCGTCGTTTGCGGAGCGGGCAGAGTGGGCGGAGCGAGCGGAGGCCCTCCGCGAGCGTACGGTGCTGCGCGCGTCGCGCCTGATCCAGCAGGCATGGCGTGGACGCGCGTGCGGTCCGCTAGGCTGCGGACCCTACCGGCGGACTGTGAACGCGTTGCGTGAAATGAGCGCGTGCTCGACGCCGCTGCACAAGGCCGAGCGTGTGCTCCGCGCGCTCAACTTCCTCACGCTCGAGTGTGGGAAGGTGCTGCAGGCAGAGGCGAGCTCAGACGAGATTGCGGCCGATGAGCTCCTGCCGCTCTTTGTCTTCGTGCTCATCCGAGCACAGGTGTGCATGCAAGCGCTCACCACGGCGCCCTCTCCCTCTCCCTCTCCCTCTCCCCCTCCCCCCACGACTTCGTGCTCATCCGAGCACAGGTGCTTCTCTCCCACGCGCGCTCCCTGCATGCACACGCTCACCACGGCGCCCGGACCCACTCCCCCTCTCCCCACAGGTGCCCCAGCTCTACTCGCAGGCACGTTTCATTGCGGACTTCCTGCCCAAGCAGCATGCCCTCGGCCGGCACGGCTACTGCCTCGCCACGTTGCAGGCGGCCCTCCAGTACTTGATGGAGACGTCGTGGGCGGCGGTGCTCCAGGTACGGGAGCTCAACGGCCACTAATTGCCACTAATTGCCACTAATTGCCACTAATTGCCACTTATTGCCACTTATTGCCACTAATTGCCACTAATTGCCTCGTGGGCGGCGGTGCTCCAGGCGGCCTCACGAGAGCGAATGCTTCGACACGAGGCACGCCGGAGATCACACCGAGAGCAGGTGCGCTGATTGCCATTGATGGTCACTGATCGCCACTCTGATGGCCACTGATTGCCACTCTGATGGTCACTGATGGTCACTGATCGCCACCGAGAGCAGGCGAATCGTCAAGCGCAAGCAGAGAGGCTCGTTGAGCTCTGCGACTGCCCGTTTGGCGCCCATCACGGCGTCCTATATTTCGACTCAGCGGGACGGCTGCTGCGCCGCGGCGATCACCTCGTGCGTGGGCCTCTGATTGCCACTGATTGCCACTGATTGCCACTGATTGCCACTCTGATCACCTCGTGCGTGGGCCTCTGATTGCCTCTGATTGCCACTGATTGCCACTCTTATCACCTCGTGCGTGGGCCTCGCCCTTCCCAAGCTCCGCGCATGCAAGCGCTCACCACGGCGCCGCCGCTCTCTGCCTCGCCCCCCACAGGTGCGTGGGCCTCGCCCTCCCCGGGGGCACCATGCGATCTTCTATGGCGGTCCCAGCGGCAGCGAGGTGCTCTCCACGACGCTCCACCTCGCTCCACCACGCTCCACCACGCACGACAGCGGGGCATCTCCCTGCATGCAAGCGCTCACCACGGCGCCCCCACCTCTGGCAGGTGATCCACCACGCCCGAAAGCGGGGCGGCACCGGCGGCGCCGCGATCGCTCCCCCACCGCCACTCCGCAGCGGCGCTCGGCTTCCGACGGAGCGCCAGCTCAGTTTCGTCAGCCTCGAGACCTTCAGCCGGGGCGAGCCCATCACGGCGCTCGAGTACGCGCAGTGCGAGCCTGTGGATCTCGCGCTGCATCGGGCGCGCGCCGAGCTGGGCACCACCGGCTACGACATGTTCCATCTGCGCTGCGAGCAGTTCGCGCACTGGTGCACGACGGCCAACGCCCCCAACGCGAAGCCGCCCAGCATGCGCGTGCTCACCACGGCGCCCCATCCTCCCCACAGGTGCAAGACGGCCAACGCCCCCGACGCGAAACCGCCGCGCCCTGCCGACCTTCCGGGCTCGGCGGGCGCCGTGTCGGGCGCCTTCCGCCTCACACGCGCCGGCGCCGGCGCGATGACGTATTGCCCCCCTGTGGGCAGACCCCCTGCGGGCGGCGCGGCGGGCGGCGCGGATGGCGCGGATGGCGAGGGCTGCCGGGCAGCCGGGCTGCTCAGCATGCAGCCGGGTCTCGAGGGCGAGGGGAGGTCCCAGATCACTCCGAGATCACTCCGAGATCAGTTCGTGAGAGCATCGACGGGTCTCGAGGTCGAGGGGAGGTGCGTGTGGCCACGAGCCCCCCTCGTCGGCAGCGCCGCCTCGGCCGACGAGGTGCTCCCTGTGCCCACCACGGCGCTCCATATGCCCACCACGGCGCCCCATATGCCCACCACGGCGCTCCCCGTGCCTGTGATGCCGGCGCTGCCCCATCCGGCTGGAGCTGGCAGCGGCAACGGCAGCAGCAGCGCCGTGCTTGGCAGCGCCGCGGTGGGCAGCGCCGGCCTCTCGCGGCTGGTGGCTCGCGAGGCCGAGCGGGAGCGGGAGGCAGCGGCGGCCGTAGCGCATGCTGCCGGATTCCATGTCTACCATCACCTCGCCCAAGACAGCGCCTCGCCGGGCGTCGAGGCCGCAGAGAGGGCCGTTCACAGCGGCAGTAGGACCGTTCACAGCGGCAGTAGCAGCAGCAGTGGCGCCCACAACGGCGCTCTCTCCCCCTCCCCCTCCCCCTCCGTCGTCTTCGACGCCACCTCGGTCGCCGTGGCTCGCGCGCACTTGCTCGAGGTGTTGCAGTCGCGTGCACTCGTGTATGCCGACGCGTCCGCCGGCGCGGCGCTGCGCGAGGTGGTGCTCGCCTTTCTGCACGCGGGCGGCTACGGCGGCGCCGGCTACGGCGGCGGCCGGCGCATCTGGCAGCGCCGTCTCGGGCACGCGCTCAGCACGGCGCTCGAGTACTCGATGGGCTCGCTCGGGCTCCTCGAGATGGGCCTGCCCGCGCTCGTGCCCCTCTCGCGCCGGCTGCACAAGAAGCTCGGAGACCTCTGCCAGCTCACCTTCATCCTGCTCGACTGGCAGAGCGCCGCACCGGGCGCCGCACCGGGCGCCGTACCGAGCGCCGCACCGGGCGCCGTACCGAGCGCCGGCGGCGCAGGAGAAGGCGTGAGCGAGGGCGGCGGCCGCGCGGGAATGGCCGCCTGCTACGGCCATGGGCTTGAAGTAGGCTTTGTGACCATCTTGCGATCCGCCTTGGACGCCTTTGCCCAGGGCCTCGTCTTCGATGCACACGCGCCCTCCGCCCCAGCGCCCCACTCTCCTTCGCGACTGAGTGGTGGACGCGCCGCCGCCACCGGGGCAGCCCCACCCACGCCCCCTGCCCCCCCTCCCGCGGGCGCCGCCGCGGGCGCTGCGAACGACGAAGGGCGTCGGCTGCTCCAGCTGATGCGCACGCTCGTCGCGGCGCTCGATCTATACCTTGGCGCGCGCATCGATGAGCTCAACGCAGCGCTCAAGACGGCGCTTGAGACACCTGAGACCGCGCCTGAGGTCGCGCCCGAGACGGCGCCCGAGGCCGCGCCCGAGACGGCGCCCGAGGCCGCGCCAGGCGGCACGACAGCACTCTGTACGGTGCTGTACGAGCGCGTGGCTCGTGCCCTGAGCCAACCCCCGACCGCCCCCGCCATCGACGCCACCAAGAGCGGCTACGCCATCGGTGGGAGCGGCAGCAACGGCGGCAGCAACGGCGGCAGCATCGGCAGCAGCAACGGCAGCAGCAACGGCAGCAGCGCCGGCGGCGCCTCCGTCGCTCTCGAGCTCGATCTCAATCTCGATCTCGATCTCGAGGCGCGCTTCCTCTCGCTGCGCTTCCGCAGCGTCGACGTGGACGTGCTCCACGCGCTGTGCCGGGCGGATCTGATGTCTGGCGCCGCACTGAGCGCGAGCCTGCACGCGTCGCGCCGTGTTGGGCTCGAGAAGCTCACTGAGATCCCCGAGTACGCGATGGATCGCGAGAGCCGTCTGAGCATGAGCTCCTCGCCATTCTCGCCAGACTCGCTGGAGCGACCTCTGGAGCGACGCCGACGCTCGAGCCATGACGAGGTACCATATAAGGAAGGCACCCTCTCTCATCTTCGCGCCTCGCTGACGGGCTCTGACGGGCTTGGCGAGAGCGCCAGGGAGCCCTCGCCGCCGCCGCCGCCCATGACGCCCTCGACCGAGGGCGCAGCGGCTGCGGCCGATGGCGCTCACGATGGCGCTCGCACCTTGGATGGTGCCTTGGAGGAGAGCGATGATGGGTTCGGCGTTACCCACAGGCCTCTCCCTGTGCCCACCACGGCGCTCCCCGGGCTTGGTGAGGCCATGAGGCTGCCACTGCGACCGCTCACGGCGGACCGGACGCGCCGGGATCGCGGCGAGATCGCGGGCGACGCAGCTGGCGGCCGCGCTCTCATTGGCGCGTCAGCGAGCGGGGCGGTCGATCTCTTGGCACAAGACGGACCTCTCCCCCCCCCAGTTCGCAGCGCTGGTGGACTGAATGGCGCACGCACCACCGCAAGCGGCATGAGGATGCTACGCGCACTGGGCATCAGCACCACGACCCCCCCCTCCACGTCCACGCGTTCGTCTGCGCCATCTCTCGTCATCGTCGACGACCACTTCAGCGATGTGATCGAGCCGCGCCGCAGAGATGGTTGAGCCAGCTCCGAGGCAGCTGAGTCTATCTTCCATTTTCCACGCGTCCACGTCGTTCCCGCACAGGGATTCGGGCGGCCCGAAATCACACCTTTTCCTTTCCAGGTACATGTACGTCGATACGACTTTACGAGGCGAGGGGAGAGTTCTTATTATTCGGTCCGTGCTCGGAAATTTCTCGGACTTCATGTCAAGTCAAGTCTATACATAAACAACAGACAACCATACCGGAAGCCTATCGAATGTGCTCCGGAAGCCAGCAGGGGAGGACGGGAGTGGGCGG
>ENA-UOXP01001491-UOXP01001491.1-mixed-culture-metagenome-genome-assembly--contig:-NODE-1491-length-16588-cov-38.053711_pt1 | contig 16588 bp, 13 predicted proteins | sample MGYA00238161_ERZ761639 | MGnify/ENA primary metagenome ERZ761639 (study PRJEB28913, sample SAMN08776760) | mixed culture metagenome | isolation source: Freshwater growth medium | place: USA...
CGCGTTCGAAGCGCGAAGCGCTCGCTTTCACCCAAATTTGGGACGACAGACTGGCCGGACACACACACGCACAGCCGGCCAAAACCTATCGGGTCGCGCGCGCGCTATTTTCACGCGGGCGGTTAATCTCAGAGGCTTCCCTCCCGGTGTTCCAACGGGGGTGGGGAAGAACCGGTACTGGATGGCACTTGATACTCGCTCCCAGGGGCTACCGGTACTCAATTATTCGATTGCAATCGGTTTGTGAGGTGCCTGAGGTCGATGCTCGGCGGTCAGTCTCTCCTGTCGCGCAGGCGGTAACCAGACTGATCAGTCTGACAGTCAGTTACTTGTTAACGACGTCTAACATGTATGTCGAGGTCGCGCCCCCTGCCGCGCTCCGCGAAGCTCCGCGCTCACCACTCCGAATGCCTCAAACCCGGTCAAAGGAACCACTGTGAACCTGAGCATGACAATCCACGTATTACAATCAATATGTTCCACATGTAATGTTCCCAGACAGAACAGAGTCGGCTTACTACAAACTACCTTATCCGTATAGAGGCGCAGTGCCGGCGCCGCCATGATCTGTGACATGTGACCTGACCTGACCTGTGACCTGACAGGCCACCAAATGACGTTCCGATCGACATTGTGCAGTTCCCCTGCACGTCTCTGCGATGCATCGCGCATGGCTGGCAAGCCCACGCCTTGCCCTCATCTTCGATCTTGGGTGCATGCGATGCCAAGTGACCTCCCTCGTCGCAAAGCACTTGCGGCATCAACTCCGCCCCACTGTCGACGGGACACTTCACATGTCGATCACTCGAGAAGCCATGGAAAGAGCTCGACCAATGTCGGGTCAGTCTCGTAGGCGTAATTTTCGAACAGCTCCTCGTCCTCCTCTATGTCTCTCTGTGCATAATACACCACGCATGGCTCGCCTTTCATCGTCTGCTCGTCGTAGCCGATGTTCGTCTTCAGTCGGCTATGGTTGACCTTCCACGAGATGTTCTGCCGGAGGTTGTACAGCATCCGCAGGGCGCGGCCCGTCCCATCTTCCAACTCCCACAGTGGGAACTTGAAGAACTTGTTGCCAACGGCCTCGTTGTAGTCGAGCTGGTAGATGAATTGGACATGCTCCGCGGGGACCCTCTCGAAGTATGGGATCCACATCACATCCCCTGCCTTGACCCGCATGCCCTTCTTGACAAAGACACCATCTCCGACGAAGTCATTTATGCGCCGTACCTCAACGTTCGGATGCTGGTAGCCGATATCTAGCCCCAAGTCCTCTGCTCGTCCACACATGATCCTGGCGTAATACGACGGCTTCTCAGAGCTCAATGGCTCTACAGCCGCAGCCGCGCTCGGAGGCAGCGGCACCGGCAGCGGCGCCGGCGGCTCTCCGTCGCCCGCCTCGCCTGGTGGGGACGGCGGCGGGGACGGAGGACCACTCGATATATCGCTGCTGTCTGATAAGCTGCCACTCTTCAACGATGGAAGCCCCACAAAGGTGAAGCACGACGGCGCATCCGGGCCCGCACTCGGTGGCGTCGACGCACCTTTCTTTGACTTGCCTATGAGGCTCGGCATTATTGAGCGACGTGCGCCGCAAAATCACACTCCAGAGAGGTGTGAATTAATACATCTATCTCCGCGCGGGGGCTACTCAGTTTCTTAATCGATGCTCGTTGCAAGTGAGGTCGGCGCTCGGCGGTCGGTCTCTCCTGTCGCCCAGGCGGTATAAACCAGAACGCGTTCAGTCTGATGTCTGTCAGTCTCACATGTCGTGTATGTCCTCAGGTCGCCCCCCGCGCTCACTCCACTCCAACCGTCTCAAACGGTAAGGTAACTACTGTGCAATGCCCATAATTCTTAAGTGAACCTACATACTGAGTTCAGAGACGTGACAACACAACGAATCCACGTACACATTATAAAAACGAGTTCATACAGAACTGGAACGAGACGAACAGAGTCGGCGTACTACAAACTACCTAACCCGTATAGAGGCGCAGTGCCGGCGCCGCCATGATCTGTGACCTGTGACCTGACCTGTGACCTGACAGGCCACCAAATGACGTTCCGATCGACATTGTGCAGTTCCCCTGCACGTCTCTGCGATGCATCGCGCATGGCTGGCAAGCCCACGCCTTGCCCTCATCTTCGATCTTGGGTGCATGCGATGCCAAGTGACCTCCCTCGTCGCAAAGCACTTGCGGCATCAACTCCGCCCCACTGTCGACGGGACACTTCACATGTCGATCACTCGAGAAGCCATGGAAAGAGCTCGACCAATGTCGGGTCAGTCTCGTAGGCGTAATTTTCGAACAGCTCCTCGTCCTCCTCTATGTCTCTCTGTGCATAATACACCACGCATGGCTCGCCTTTCATCGTCTGCTCGTCGTAGCCGATGTTCGTCTTCAGTCGGCTATGGTTGACCTTCCACGAGATGTTCTGCCGGAGGTTGTACAGCATCCGCAGGGCGCGGCCCGTCCCATCTTCCAACTCCCACAGTGGGAACTTGAAGAACTTGTTGCCAACGGCCTCGTTGTAGTCGAGCTGGTAGATGAATTGGACATGCTCCGCGGGGACCCTCTCGAAGTATGGGATCCACATCACATCCCCTGCCTTGACCCGCATGCCCTTCTTGACAAAGACACCATCTCCGACGAAGTCATTTATGCGCCGTACCTCAACGTTCGGATGCTGGTAGCCGATATCTAGCCCCAAGTCCTCTGCTCGTCCACACATGATCCTGGCGTAATACGACGGCTTCTCAGAGCTCAATGGCTCTACAGCCGCAGCCGCGCTCGGAGGCAGCGGCACCGGCAGCGGCGCCGGCGGCTCTCCGTCGCCCGCCTCGCCTGGTGGGGACGGCGGCGGGGACGGAGGACCACTCGATATATCGCTGCTGTCTGATAAGCTGCCACTCTTCAACGATGGAAGCCCCACAAAGGTGGAGTCGTGAGGAGGGTAGTCTCCGGAGCTCCAACCACATTTGGCGTTTGCCAACGAAGACAACACAGAGGCTGGCATGCAGTGGTCCTTGGACTGAGAGAGGGGAACCTTGCCCACCATCGTATGCGCACAATGACGCGCGAACACGTTGTCGACGCACATCGTGTGCATGACGCGAGCACAGTCGCCGCACTTGACGAAGCTGTAGCCTGCGAAGTCGGGATACTCGTCATCGCCGCACACGGTACATGCATTGATCCGAAAGCCTGGTGAGATCTCGCGCTGCGGGGAGTCACTGAGGGAGAACATAAGGTCAATCTGCTCCTTGGTGATATCGAGCGCAGGCATGAGACGGCGACCTGCCGCCATATTGACAAGCAAGTTCACCTTTGGAGACACGATCACGAAGAGGCCGATGCCATGGCTGCGCGGACTTGCGGGCAGAGACTCATCATCTATCGTGTCCTCGACCTCATGAATGCGATCGAGAAGGTACTTGCCCAGAAAAGTCGCATTCTCCATGAGCCTTTGCTCCCGGATCGCCCTTAGCGCTGTGGCCGACTGAAGAAATGCTAAGCCGTTCCCACATGTCGTCGTGATTTGCTTCCACTGCTTGAGATGCTGCGCAATCAAATGCGGCTCGTACCACGGCTTGACGGCAGGCTGCTTGACAAAGACGAGGGACGAGAGCACCAGCCCCTTGCCTGTGATGCAATAGTCTGGGTAGAAGCCCGTGTACATCTCGTAGGCGAAGAACGTGCCGAGGCGCCCGCCGCACGTGACGACTTCATCGGAGACGATGAGCGCCTGGAAGTCGTTGCAGAGAGCACGCACGCTCACCAGGAAGGAGCTGCGGTATGCAAAGCCGCCGAACGGGCCAGCAAACGGCTCGATAATCACCATGCACTGGCCAGCAGGATGAGACGCAAGCACGCGGCGCAGCTCCTGCAGGTAGGCGATTTCCTCCGCGGTGATCTTTTCCACGTCCCGCTGATCTGGCTGAGGACCTTCCAGCTGGTCGATGCCGCCGTGAGGAGCGAAGTGCGGGGCTCGAGGAAGAGCCTTGCCGTCGAACATGCTGGCACTGATGCCGCACCCAAATCGTTGGACCCAGTCGTATGCGCTGTAGCTGGCAAGTGGTCCTTGCGCTGCGAGGAACGACTTGTCGGCGAGGATGTAGTGCGGCTGCGTGGTTTTAAAGTGCTCCCTCTGGCCGTCTATCCTGGCTTTTCCCCCGGGTCCCACGAGCTTCTCTTCGACGTCTAGCAGAGTATTATGATGCCAGGACCACAGCCCCCCTAGTACGTTGATATTGTCCGAGCCACTGCAGTCGAGAGAATCAAACCAGGCGCTTGTGAGCGATGCGAGGTTAGGACGAATAGAGCAGAGGGATCCACTCGTTGCAACTCACGAGGAGGCGAAGCGGAAGGGCTCGGTGGCGGGGTGTACTAGAGCCCATTCAGCCAGCATGTCGCGATAGCACTGGTTGCCGGCGCTGTCCTTATCGGTGAAGTCGCTGATGAACGAGGCCGAAGGCTGAGCGAGACGGTTGAGGGTTTCCTTGAACTCATTCGATCCAAAGTACGGATGAGTTTTTGAGAGGAAGCAGGTGCCGTAGCATCGCTTCATGTCCATCGTGTCGCTCAGATCCTCATCAGGCCTGGGCTGCGCAGTTGCGTGCATCTCCGGTGGGCGGGTTTACAGCAACTTTGCGTTCGCGCCACCGCCACACCCTGACGCCACACCGCGAACGAAGTTCTTCCGTGTGACGTGTGATCGCCGAGGGTTTCCCCAATTAACGAAGTTGCGTCACCTCTTCCGAATGAAACGAACGGAGTGCAAGAAGCAACAAACTGGTCGCGACCCATGTAGGCTGAAGCAGGGCAAAAGAAAAACGAGTCACTCGGCGTAGGCGCCGTATCAGGCACCAATTTTTGCACATGGAAGAAGTCGAGGCTCTCGCTGTCTCTCCGCCCGATGACATATCAGAGGAGATGGCAGACTCACGGGATTCGTTGCTCGGCAGATTCGGCGCCGAGCGCGAACAAGTCACAGTCGGCCTCACACCTTCCTTGATGGCTCTGCTTGTCATCTTCAATGCGGTCACAACTGCCCTCTACACGCTGCTTTACAAGGTGGGATCTAGCGTGTACGGTCACAAGCACGCTGCTTTTTTAATCTGGGCCACTTGCGTCGTCGAATATTCTTTCTGCACATGCGTGGTGCTCTTCAAACTTGGCTGGCGATGGGGCAGGCGTAGCTCTGAGCCGTCGTCGTCGTCGGCCAGCGGCCATGCGATTTCAGTACCTCCAAAAGTGGATAGCAAGCTACAGTACTTAGGCAAAAACGCCCTCGTGGCACTGTGCAGCTCTGTCCCTGCGTTGATATGGGCCGTGACCGGAGTGCAAGTGCTGAGCTCAATCCAGGCTGTGCTCAATCTTCTTCTCATACCCTGTACATACTTTCTGGCGCGCACCTTCCTCAAGCAACGCTTCCACTGGTGGCATCAGCTGGGATGTGCGCTCGTCGTCTTGGGTGCCGGCATCGCGATCATTCCGAGCCTACGCGAGGCGGCTGGCTCCACTCCCACCGGCTCCGCGCAGCCGCTCGTGCTGGTCATATGCTACTTCCTCTTCGCGGCTGCCAATCTGCCATATGCATACCAATACATCGTCGTCGAGAGGATGCTTCGAGCTGGGAACGACTTGTTTGGGCTCGAGATGACCTCGGGCTGGCTGCAGGTCTTGATGCTCCTCATCTTGTCGCCGCTGCAGGCCACCCTTCTCCGAGCTCTGGGCGAAGAGCCGAAACCGTTTAGCTTATCGGCCGGGTTTGAATGCTTCATGGGCCGCGACCCCGATTGTCTCTCCGTGGGTGCAGGCGTTGAGAAGACTGTGATGCCATCCTGGTGGCCCGCGTTCGTGCTCATGATAGTCTCGGTCGCCTCACTCTTCAACGACCTTGCCTACTATGTGCTGGTTCAGTATGGCTCAGCCATTTTCATGGCCGTCGCAGAAGGCGCATCCGCCGCTTTGGTCGCAGTCGTGGCGACGGCTAGCTTTATGGGGCCTTACCGAGAGACGGCCAGCGTATACATGGCTCTCTCGTGCATCGTGTGCTCCTTTGGCATGCTAGCTTGGCAACGCGGCGAGCACCACGCAGGATCGAACACAATCCACGAGGAACCTAATAAGTTTCGCTGAGCCGCAGGTGGCGGGGCGGGCGGCGCGGGGTCGTGGCGCTCTGACGCTCCCGCGCCTGCAGCGCTGAGGCGGTGAGAGCTTAGTGCTTACAGACTTTATCACATCTCATATAAGACTGCAAGCGACTAAAACTCGATGGTCCCGTCTGGCTTCGCGCTCGTCACCGTATCCACTCCAGATGCCCCGGAGCGACGCAGCGCGAGCGCCACGCGGATGTTGAGCGGATCTTCATCTAGCAAAGAGTCGCCCTGCCAATCCATCGCATCGACCTCGAGCGCACTTGTGACGAGGCCGCGCGTAGCTGCGGAGCGGATACAATCGGCTAGTCGCCCAGCCACATGCGAGGCTGCTCCCTCGAGCGAGAAGTGGACCAACGCATGGGGTGGCGCATTGGGAATCGGCAGCTCGACAAGCTGCAGCGGCACCACCTTGCTACCGCTACCCACTGCGCTTGGTCGCACTTGCCGCTTGGTGCGAAGGGGCAACACTGTGCAATTGGCGTGCTCGAGGCGGCGCGCGAGACGACGAAGGCTTCGGATGAGCTCATCGACAAGTGCTTCGATGCGAGGCCGTGTGCCACGCACGCTGATAAGCATGGCCTCGTCGCAGGATGCTGCCGATGTATCGACGTCGCTGGCGTTGGCGTTCGAGCCGTCCGCGCTGGCGAGATCGAGATCGAGATCGACACCGGCCTTAGAGACGTCGCCTGTGCACTCGTCAGCGCCCATGTACAGATGAACCTCCGACGCAGCTGCGCTCGCCCCAGCTAACCTGCCAGGCTCTATGCGAGGCTCTGCGTTTGCACCCTCGCTCACCACGTCGGTCTGTGAGTGCAGCGCCTCGTGAAGAGCATGCAGGCTTCGGCGCACATACTTCATGTGCTGATGCTGGAGCCGTTCGAGAGCCGTCGTCGCCTCCGCTGCCGCGCTGCCACTGTCCATGGTGCTGTCGCTGCCTTCTCCTATACCAGTCCTCGATGCTTTGGCCACGCCAAGAGGCGATGGTGAGTGCTGCGCCGTCTGCCTGCACGTCTGGCGCAAGGCTTCGAGCCACGCATCCGCTCCGCTTGCATCCGCTCCGGACTCAAGATCACGAGCAGTATCCCCATCTGCCGCCATGGCCGATGGGAAGATCGGCGGCCGCGGCGCGTGCAGCCAGCCTGAGCAGCAGATGCAAGCGGCGCCAAATGGCCATGCTATCGGGCACACCCGCCGACACACTCGTGGCACCGATGGTACCGATGGCGGAACCCCGGCAGCCTCTGCACACTGCTCCTCACACTGCCTGGCTCTTGCGACTCTCGTCTCCTTCGGCGATTCGATGGGGGCGAGGGGGGCGAGGGGGGCGAGGGGGGCACGGACACAGAGGAAAAGCTTCCGAGCGCGAGTCGCGTGAGGCAAATCGATGATCAAGTCGGCGCGGAAGCCGCACTCGACTGCGGCCTCGAGTGCGCCGGCGGCGGCCGCCGGGGTTGTGTAGAACTGGAACACGGCTGCTGCGCCAGGTCGCAGTACTCCATGCAAGCTTGTAAACAGGCGGTGCAGCGCATCCCTCACGTCACGTATACTCCCACCTGCGGGTGGCTCACACAGCCACTGCAAGGCGCTCACGCTGATGGCGCCATCGAATTGGCCGCTGGGACGTAGAGGTAGGCCAGTGCCCAAGTCCGAGTGAAGCAGGGCTCCGACGCCAGAGACGAGGCTCGCTCGATCGGCCAGCAGCAACATCTCGCGAGACACATCGAGCCCAATCCAGCGCTGCCCGGCGGCAGTGAGGACACGAGAGCTCAAGCACGAGCCGCAGCCGAGGTCGAGGAGGAGCTGGTTACGCGCGTCGAGATCTGATTCGAGAAGGTGCGTGCAGCGCATGGCGAGCTCGTGCTGCACCTGAGCATTCGCCGCAGTGTAGCGCTGCGCCTCACCGCCGCCATAGTGCTCCGCAGCTTCACGCGGCTGCGCAACCTCAGGCCGTGCGCTCATGGCATGCTTCCTTTTCTTCCCCTGCTGCCGCCTCTCCTGACGCTGGTGATTGCGAACGTCCTTTGTTGTCTCGCGGGACCGCGCAAACGCAACTGCGGCTTCAACACGTGTGGGAAATGCACCGAGCATGCACGAGCCATCTCGCGCTTGGAAGCAGGTTATGCTGCCCGCGCGTGAGATGGAGACGCCCTTGTAGCCAGATTCACACGTATCGGACTTGACCAGACTGAGCCCATCGTGAACGCTCGGATAGCCGTCAGGCTGCGCTCCGTACTTTGCGGCCATCGGATCGACGAACATCGCGCCAGACTGCATGAACTCTGCCGCGACGTTTGCATGAACTCTGCCGCGACGTTAGTTGCAAAACATGATACATGTACGGTAGCAATGCTCAACGTTTCAATCTGGGTCAAGTTTGGATTTCTGAGGACTTTTCATGCCTTCGTTTTCGTTCTCTCTGAGTCTCATCACTCCTGAACCGGGACTCAGCAGAACCGAACGGAGAGTGGAAGTGCTGCAGCCACCATGCGCAGCAACGTTCCGTTCTTCATGCTTGCCACGTTCATGGTCAGCAGCGTAGACGGACATGCCGTAATAATGAATACTCAGTGCGACCGGCTGAATGCTTGCGCGGTTGGTACTTGCGCGACGATCATGGGCATGACGCCCACCACGGGCGGCTCCCTTTCCATTTCCGGGCTGACAAATGGCGGCACGTACACCCCAGGCGGTACGTATGGCCTCAGTTTCAGCGGCTCCGGCGAGCGCATCTTCTACACAACCGCTGGCTCGCTCTCGGGCGACACTGGCTGCGGCGCCCTCTCGTCGATCACGACTTCGCCCACGCTAACGGCTCCCTCATCCGGCACGATGACCATTGTGGCCATCAGCTCTCAGGGCCCCGGGTCCACCGTCTCTTACCAGAGGATCACTGTGACCGCTGCGGTCGCACCTGCCGCCGCCCCTCCGTCATCGCCGAAGATGCCACCCTCGCCGACGGGGGCGCTCCCGACGTGCCCACCCTTCGGTACTGGGTGGACCACCAAGGTTCTCGACGCCTCGATAAACTACGTCGCCAGTACCAAAGTCGTGGGCAGCGTCTTCCACCTGCGCCTCGAGGCGCTCACCACCGGCTGGCTCGGTTTCGGATTCGCCGAGCCCACGTCGGGGCACATGAAGGGTTCCGACTTGCTGACCACCTCCGTGGTGAACGGCGTCGTGCGCATCGAGGACCGGCACGCGCTCTTCGCGCCGACGACGTACTCGGTCGCCGGCGGCCACGTGAACGGCTATTCGGGCCTGACCGCGGTCGTCGACGTTCACGCGGACTGGACGGTCGTTGCCGGCTCCGAGGAGAATGGCAAAACCTTCGTGTGGGTGACGCGGCCGCTCGTGACGGGTGACCAGCAGGACCGTGACATCGTGTCGGGCGTGAACCGCATCGTGTGGGCGTGGGACACGACCGACGTCGTGGCGCAGCACACGGCCGGCGGCCACCGAGGAGCCTCCACGATGGTCTTCTTCGGCACCGAGGCCGTCGGCACCGCCTTCCCCACCACTTACGACGGTGTGTGGACGCGCAGGTTCTCCAACTACACGATTCCCACACGGATTACGACCTACGCGTGCCAGTCGTTCACCTTCCCCGTCGACGCCTCGCGTCACATCGTCGCCCTACGCCCGATCGGCGTCTCGCAGTACAACCACCACGCCATCCTCCACGTGTGCTCAAATAATGCCTACCACTCCCAGGCAACTGCTCCGCAGCTCTGCTCTTATCATCCAACCTCCAACCCAAGCCCGTCGGGCGGGCAGGGCTCCTCGCCACTCGGCGACCCTAGTGCCGGCTGCTCGGGCCTCATCTGGAGCTGGGCAGTTGGCATGGGCGACTTTATCATTCCGCCCGCCGCAGGGTTGCGTGTCGGCCCAGGGAGCACGGCCATCTCGCACGTCGTGCTCGAGATCCATTATGTACGCGTGGCCGAGCGCCAAGTGCACCCCAAGGCAGCGAGCACGCACACCCTCCTCCGCGCGTTGTGTTGAGCATGCACACCCTCCTCCGCGCGTTGTGTTGAGCATGCACACCCTCCTCTGCGCGTTGTGTTGAGCATGTGCACCCTCCTCTGCGCGTTGTGTTGAGCATACTCACCCTCCACTGCGCGCACCACCGCCGCTCATTGCTTGCTCCCCCACCCCACCGCAGGACAACCCGAGACTCATGGCCGGGGTCAGAGACTCGATGGGGTTCGAAGCGTACTACGTCAATACGCTTCGTCCCAACGACGCAGCGATGTTGATCATCGGCGACCCGATTGTGCAACTTGGCAATGCGATGAACTCGGCGCCCTACACCGTCGGCCATCTCGCTCCCAGACAGGACGAGGTCCATCGGCAGGCGACCTGCCCGGGCACGTGTACCAAGGACTTTTCGGGCACGATCAACGTCTTCGCGCACTTCTACCACATGCACCACTATGGTAAGAAGATTTACACCGAGAAGTACGCCGCGACGGCCCCCCCAACCGCCGCGGGCGGCGCCAACCTCGGCGTCGTCGGCTCGCGCATTGACTATTGGGACAATGGCTTCCAGCAGGCGATCGCGGCGCCATACACCGTCTCGCCCGGCGACACGCTGCAGACCCATTGCTGGTTCTCGACCAGGCAGGTGACGACGCAGGTCACCTTCGGCACGCCCACGTCGTCCGAAATGTGCCAGGACTTTCTCTTCTACTACCCAGCGCAGTTCCGTGGCGTCGACGCCGGTGGCAATAGCGAGCGTTTCGCCATGTGCGGGCTGTTCACTGCTTCTCAAAACCCCGCGACGCTGTGCGGTTCACTCGACCAGGTGAACACTGGCTTCTTGTTATCAGGCAACCAGGTGAACAAGGGTGATGGCGCCAAGGCCGACCCGCTCAATTTCGGCATAGCCAACAGGACGGCGCCAGCCTCGACGCCGACGTCCTCGGGTCTTTGCACGCTCGTGCCGTCGCCACCATCAGCATCGCCGCCGCCACCATCACCCTCGCCTCCGCCACCCTCGCCCTCACCGCCGCCCCCGTCTCCCCCGCCGACGATGAGTGTCGTCGGGTTCAGCCTGCGGCTCTTAGGCGACGTTTCCTCATTCACCTCAAGCGTGCTGGACCAGATGAAGAGCGCAATCGCAGCCCGGGCGGGCGTCGGCCCATCGGCGGTGGAGGTGACTGTCACGGCGGGCAGCGTCATCATCGGCGTGAGCATCCTCACGCCCCTGGCGACGTCGGCCTCGGTGCAGTCGGCGATGGCCATCGCGACGAGCAGCCCGAGTAGCGCAACCGCCATGCTCGCGAACGTCACCGGGGTCTCGATCAATGTACTCACCGTCGTGACACCACCCACCGTCACAGCCTTCGCACTACCGCCACCACCGGCCCAGTCTATTACCCAGTCTATTGGCGACATGAACGACGAACCAGCCAGAGTCGGAGCCATCATCCTCGGCGCCGTCCTGGGCTCCCTTGGACTCATCTTTTGCATCTTGCTCATCGCCATGATTGCACAGAGGAAGAGGAAGAAGATGGACGTGAAGCTTTCGGCGGAGTTTCTGGACGCTGCGGGGACAGCGGAGATGACGATCCTTTCTTCCACACCGAGGAAGCCGCAAATCGCAGCGTGAGCAGTGTATGGGTGCCGGGCGCTGTCTCGGGCGCTACCTGTGCGGCCGCAGGGACGGCGGGTAGGCTCTCATCGAGGAAAGTCGACGCGAGGGCGGCGCGTGCGCGGCGGCTGCAGCCGCAGGCTGTTCGAGAGGGAAGAGAGAGACACGTTGAGCTCGTTGACGCTAGGACGTCAGGAGAAGGTTCTGGTGCTATACGGAGAAAGTAGCCCGCGGCAGGACCGACGCGAGTGCTGACGAGCAGGGCCAGTTGAGTGATAGTGATTAGTGTAGTGTGTACCGTACAATACCGTCGTGGTAACGTTTGCATACAGTGTACGGCGCCGACACCATCGACGCAAGCCACCAGTCAACTTCCACTGTTTGACCTGGTACGACGTAGTGACCGACATTCGACAGTCCCACGCACACTGAGCGGCACGCGCACCATGACGCGCGCATAGCCCCGGCGCGGGCGGCGTCGCCGGGGCGGTCGGCTCGAATCCTCGCTGAATCCTCGAAGGCAACTCAGCTCGAAAGCTGTTCGACAGCTATTACCATTTACCAGTGATCGTCACTCCTCGACGTAGGAAAGAGTGGAAATATGACTGCAAGCCCGGATGTATAGGTGTCACGGGCCTCGTCCGCGGGACGGCTCACAGGTGTAATGCGCTCGTCGAGATCCGTCTGATCCTCGCTCTTCGTCATGGCGCCGACAAGAACGACCACTTTGTCCGATGCAGCAGCGTAGTTGGCGCCTACGGGGACAACCGTTCCGCTCATCTTCATCGGAGCAGCAACCTCCTGTCGAACCCGCTCTGCTGACACAGCAGCGATTGCCTCACGGTGCGCAATCATCGCAGCCCCATCACGCTTAAGGCGATTTATCTTTTCTTCGAACATCCTCACCTCAGATTGAGTTCGGCGTGGCGCGATCGTGGTGTTCACTTCGTCTTCACCCATTAGGACGGACGTGGACGTAGCAGCACCGATGGCACCAATGGCACCGAGTACCCCAACCAAAAGTTCAAGCTCCACGGGTCCCATGGCATGCACATGAGCCGTGCGGACCTTAGAGGCAGATGTGACGCTAGTGCGGGATGAAATCCATGCGGGAGTGAACGCTGCCGACACGAGGATATTCGCCACGACGCCGAAGGCCATGGTCGTCTGGCGAACACCGCGGAGCGCGCGGCGGGAAATGTTCGCGATCGCTCGGTTTTCCTGTTCAGAAGATGCTGCTAAAAGATGATGATGCGCATCATCATCGCACATTCATCTGATGAGAAAGTTCCAAATCTGGCCTTTGCGGCCGTTTGCCAAATTTGTTCATCACTGGTCGTTCATGCATGGCAGCCGCGCAAGAGTGGGCGCTCGCCGTGGGAGCAGCCGTGCTCATCAAGCTATCCTCGAGCGTGGATGATATCGCATGGCTGCTGCCCTTCATTGCCCAGCCGCAGCGGTGGACAAATTTCCGGCGCGCCGCGCAATACGTCACCACCATGCTGATGGTTGGATGCGTTGCGAGTGCAATCGCGACTGGCGGCGGCGCGGCCGTCTCGGCGGCCACCGGGGCGAATTCCGACTGGCAAGCGGAGCGTGTGCTCGGCTTGATCTCGGGCCTGGCGCTCGCCCTTTATGGCACTTACCTCTTCAAGGGCTGGTGGAATGATCGGCAAGAGGAACGCCTCGCACGGAAAGTAGCGGAGGAGCAAGTGTCCGCGCCGATGGGACGAAGCGAGCCATCGCGGTCCCGCGTGGTCGCGCCGCTGCCTGCCGGACACGGTCTCCCCGCCAAATCAGTCGATCAGGTTCGCGGTTTCGATGAGGTCGACGTTGAGGCGGCGCCCGCAGGCGTTTTTTTGTCCGAAGCCCCCGCCGAGCGCGCCGACCACTCCCGGCCCATCGCGCGAGCTGAGCTCGCTGCGCCTGCGCCTGCAGCCAGCAGCCCGGACGGTGACACCAACGCACCGACAGAGCTGACGGCTCGTCGACTGTTCGTGGTGTCGGTGCTCGGCTCGCTCGACGATCTGGCGGTTCAGATCAGCCTCTTGCTCGCCGGCACATTCACGGTCGCCCAGCTGCTGGTGGGGCTCGTCATTGGCTCGAGCCTCGTCGTGTGCTTCTGCCTCTTCGTGACGCTCTTCAAGCCACTCACCGCCCTCATTCAGCTCGTGCCCCTCTTCGCCATCGTATTCGCCTTTGCCATCTACACTCTCGTCGTAGTATCGTTATTCGAGCCGGACGTTGTGGCGCTGCTCTCGCCCGCCATGCCGCCGCCTGCCATGCCGCCGCCCGCCGTGCCGCCTTCCAGCACGGGGCGGCTCCTGAGTGTCGTCGCGCCACCGATGCTTCTACGTGCGCCCCCGCCCTCAACGCGAGATAACGAAGCGCGCCTCCTCGGTGGCGGACTGCCACCCACTGAGGACCTGTTCAGCATCTACTGGACCGCTGGCGCGCTCGCCCTGGGCTCGTCGACCGACAATTTCGCCATCGGCGCATCGCTCGGCATTGCCGGGCTGATGCTCAAGCTCAAGTTTAACGTACTGATCGCCGCGGCCAATGCTCTCGGTGCGTTCGTCGCCGCTGCGGGCGGCCTCGCGATTGGCCAAGTGGCCGACTCGTTTGGTCTGTGGATCGCGGCGCTCTTGTTTGGCTACCTGGCGTGGCAAGAGGGCATCTCGCTCTGGGCGGGTGAGCCAGCCTCGCCGCTGCAAAAGATTGCGGCACAAGCGAACGGAAATATGGCGATTGCCGTGCAGTTTGCCGTGCCCATGACCTTGAACAATCTAGCCGGTGGCATCGCCGGCGGTGTCGTCGGTATCAGCCCATGGCTCTCAGGCACGTCGGCCTTCTGCGCCTCCTTTGCGATGATGGCGACCGGCTTCTTCGTGGGGCAGCGGCTGCACTCGGTCCTCCGTGGCTCGCAGCTCGACGTGCGTCTCTTCTCGTGCTCCATTTTTGGGATCCTCGCGTACGGGCAGGTGAGCGAGAAGCTGCAGGCCATGTGGGAGGCTCACGTGCCCTTTCGGTTGGCCCTGCCCCTGTTTCCTACGGACTCAGATGCCCTTGCGGCGCTGGTGCTCGTTGGGGGCGTGGCGATGCTCAGCATGCTGCTCGCATCGTCGCGTGGGCAGCAATTTTTGGAGGGCGCCGCTATGAACACGTACATGCAGTTAGGTGCGAGCGAGGGAACAAGCTTGCCCGTGGCGCGCACTGTTGGTGTTGGAGCAACGGTTTCCTTGGCTATTCCGCGGAATTTTGTACAGTAGAGTTCCCTGGTCGACATGCACGACATGTACTTTTGAAAGAACGCGTCGTTCTGGGCGTCCAACTTTTGTGGAATTCTTTTGCTCATGTCTTTGCTCGCAATGCGCTTAGACTCTCGCGCCTTGGCAGTGGGCCTGCTCATCGGAGCAGGCGCGGGAGCCGCGATTTACGCACTTCTGCAGCGACGCCCTTGGCGCCGGCGACGCGTGTACGTGAGCGGTTGCTTTGACCTCCTCCATTCCGGACATGGTGTGCACTCCGATAGCAATGCCTGCTGTTCTCCACTCGCTTCACTTGGACCCTGTGTGCTCACTCCTGGTTCCGTTCTTAGTCGCCTTCTTCAAGGAGGCCGCGCAGTATGGTGAATTGTACGTGTCCGTCGGCAATGATGCGAATGTCACGCAGCTCAAGGCCAAGCCCATGTTCCCGGAGGATGAGCGTGTGTACATGGTTGCCGCGATTCGGTGGGTGACGCACGCGTATGCATCTGGGCTTCGAACCCGCTCCCCCGCCTCGACTAGAGATGCGAACCTCAGCTTCACAACTCCGCGCCGCTCCAAAGTTCCTCTGCCTCAAGATTCCGATCTCGAGAGCTTCTCGTTTCGATTCCTATTCGAGCAGCTTCGTTGCCAAAGGCATGGGTCACGATCAGGGTCCGGATCTCGACTACGTGCGGCCGGACATTTACTTTGTGAATGAGGACGGCGATAAAGAGATCAAGCGGACCCAATGCGCGGAGCGGGGCATCCAGTATCTTGTGGCCGAGCGCAAACCAGATGGGAGCCTCGAAGTGCGCTCGTCGACGTCGATCAAGGCAGCGCTTAAGTAGTAGAGCGTGCCGCGGCACACTGAGGAGAACGTCGGGGTATGGCGAGTAGGATAGGGACTGGCCTGCTCCCATTTTCTCTTTCGCCGTGCGTCTCCTCCACATGCTCCCTACATGCTCCCTCCATCTCATCATAAGTTTAAAGTTAAGTCAACTAAGGTAAAAGTTTAGGTTTAAAGTTAAGTCAACTAAGGTAAAAGGATAATTAAAAGCCCCCACGTGGATCATCTCACATCTGTCACAATCCCGCCCAGCAGCATCTACGGGCAGCGAGCGGTAGGAATCATCCTGTGCGCTGGGACCTGGGAGATGCGCCACGACCTCACTAGCAACAATTGAGTTTGGACATCGACTTCCTGTACGGGTCAGCACCAAAATTGGTCAAGTCTTTTACAGCTGCTAGCTAGTATGTGACCAAATTCCAGAGCGGCCGCCGTCCTTACTCGATAAAAAAGGAAACAAAACCATTCGTTTACTGTACTCTGAGCTCGCACGTCTCCGGAAGAGGGTCGCGAGAGAGGCGGCCTTGTGGACGTTTTGGGATGCCACATAGGCACATTTTGGCATGCGCTGCGCGAGCATACTGTATCGGATTTGCTATTCCTCCAACAAGGCGGGAAACGTTTTACATTTCAGTACGGTACCTGTCTTTTTACCGGTACACAGTCTCAAACGCTCGAGAAAACGTAATGCACAGCGTCGAGCTTGCATCGCTCGCGTCGGCCTCGTCATCGAC
>ENA-UOXP01001497-UOXP01001497.1-mixed-culture-metagenome-genome-assembly--contig:-NODE-1497-length-16527-cov-5.693358_pt1 | contig 16527 bp, 18 predicted proteins | sample MGYA00238161_ERZ761639 | MGnify/ENA primary metagenome ERZ761639 (study PRJEB28913, sample SAMN08776760) | mixed culture metagenome | isolation source: Freshwater growth medium | place: USA...
CACGCCGCCACCCTGGGTGTAGGTGTTGCGCACGGTGTGGCCAGGGGCCTTGGGGGCCACCATCCACACGTCCAGGTCAGCGCGGGGCACGACCTGGTTGTAGTGCACGTTGAAGCCGTGGGCGAAGGCCAGCGAAGCGCCTTGCTTGATGTTGGGTTCGACGTTGTTCTTGTACACCGCTGCGATGTCTTCGTCGGGCAACAGGATCATGACCACGTCGGCCGCCTTGACCGCATCATTCACTTCCATCACCGTCAGGCCAGCCTTGCCAACCTTGTCCCACGAGGCACCGCCCTTGCGCAGGCCGACCACCACCTTCACGCCACTGTCGTTCAGGTTTTGTGCGTGGGCGTGCCCCTGGCTGCCGTAGCCAATGATGGCCACGGTCTTGCCCTTGATCAGGCTCAGGTCGGTGTCTTTATCGTAGAAAACTTTCATGGGTTGCTCCGGTTGAAATACGTTGTTGGGTGGAATGGAAAAGTCGGAATTGTCTTACACGCGCAAAATGCGCTCGCCGCGGCCGATGCCGCTGGCACCGGTGCGGACGGTTTCGAGGATGGCGGTGCGGTCGATGGCCTGCAGGAACGCGTCGTTCTTGGACTGGTCGCCCGTCAGTTCGATCGTGTAGCTCTTTTCGGTCACATCGATGATGCGGCCGCGGAAGATGTCGGCCATGCGCTTCATCTCCTCGCGCTCCTTGCCCACGGCGCGCACCTTCACCATCATGAGCTCGCGCTCGGTGTAGGCACCTTCGGTCAGGTCGACCACCTTCACGACCTCAATGAGCCGGTTCAGGTGCTTGGTGATCTGCTCGATCACATCGTCAGAGCCCGTCGTCTGGATGGTCATTCGCGACAGCGATGCATCCTCGGTCGGCGCCACGGTGAGCGATTCGATGTTGTAACCACGGGCCGAGAACAGGCCCACAACGCGGGAAAGAGCACCGGGCTCGTTTTCCAGCAGGACAGCAATGATGTGTTTCATAGGTGCAGATTCCTCTTTTTGCTGCCCTCCCCCGTGCACGGTAATGCGCGGGCTTGGCAGGCAATAGATTCGTCAAAAAATTGAATGCTATCTCTTCGATAGCGGGTAGCGCTTGATAGACAAGCGCTAAAGGCAGATTTAGCTTGTCAAAGGTCTTCCGACCCCAGCAGCATTTCGGTGATGCCCTTGCCGGCCTGCACCATCGGGAACACGTTCTCGGTGGGGTCGGTGCGGAAGTCCAGGAACACGGTGCGATCCTTGAGCTTGCGTGCCTCGCGCAGCGCGGGTTCGACGTCCCTTGGGTGCTCGATCAGCATGCCTACGTGGCCATAGGCCTCGGCCAGCTTCACGAAGTTGGGCAACGCGTCCATGTAGCTGTGGCTGTAGCGGCCGGAGTATTCGATCTCCTGCCACTGGCGCACCATCCCCAGATAGCGATTGTTCAACGAGCAGATCTTGATCGGCGTGTTGTACTGCAGGCAGGTCGACAGCTCCTGGATGTTCATCTGCACAGAGCCTTCGCCCGTGATGCAGAACACTTCGGATTCCGGCTTGGCCAGCTTGATGCCCATGGCGTAGGGGATGCCGACGCCCATGGTGCCCAGGCCACCCGAGTTGATCCAGCGGCGGGGCTCGTCAAAACGGTAGTACTGCGCTGCCCACATCTGGTGCTGGCCCACGTCGGATGTGATGTACGTATCCGCATCCTTGGTCATGTTCCACAGCGTTTCGACCACGTACTGGGGCTTGATGACATCGCCGCTGCCCATGCTGTACTTGAGGCAGTCACGCTTGCGCCAGCCTTCAATGGTGTCCCACCAGGCAGCCAGGGCGCCGCCATCGGGCCTGGTGCTGCTCTCGCGGATCATGGAGATCAGCTCGGTCAGCACGTCCTTGACGTCGCCGACGATCGGCACATCGACCTTCACGCGCTTGGAAATGCTCGACGGATCGATGTCGATATGGATGATCTTGCGGTCGTTTTGCGCGAAATGCTTGGGGTTACCGATCACGCGGTCGTCGAATCGCGCACCCACGGCCAGCAGAACATCGCAGTTCTGCATGGCGTTGTTGGCCTCGATCGTGCCGTGCATGCCCAGCATGCCCAGGAACTTGCGGTCCGATGCCGGGTAGGCGCCAAGGCCCATCAGTGTGTTGGTGACCGGGTAGCCCAGCATGTCCACCAGGGTGCGCAGCTCGTCGGTGGCATTGCCCAGCAGCACGCCGCCGCCGGTGTAGATATAGGGGCGCTTGGCAGTCAGCAACAGCTGAAGTGCCTTGCGAATCTGGCCACCGTGGCCCTTGCGCACGGGGTTGTACGAGCGCATCTCCACCGCCTGCGGGTAGCCGGTGTAAGGCACCTTCTTGAAGGACACATCCTTGGGCACATCCACCACGACGGGGCCTGGGCGGCCGGTGCGGGCAATGTGGAAGGCCTTCTTCATCGTCATCGCCAGATCGCGGGGATCCTTGACGAGGAAGTTGTGCTTGACGATGGGGCGCGTGATGCCGACGGTGTCGCACTCCTGAAAAGCATCAAGCCCGATTGCAGGCGTGGGCACCTGACCGGAGATGATCACCATGGGGATGCTGTCCATGTACGCCGTGGCGATACCGGTCACCGCATTGGTAAGCCCAGGGCCGGACGTGACCAGCGCCACGCCCACTTCACCTGTGGCACGGGCATAGCCGTCAGCGGCGTGTACGGCAGCCTGCTCATGGCGCACCAGCACATGCTGGATGGTGTCCTGCTTGTACAGGGCGTCGTAGATGTACAGAACCGCACCACCGGGGTAGCCCCAGATGAACTCGACGTTCTCGGCCTGAAGCGCCTTGACGAGGATCTCGGAACCCATGAGGTCCTGCGAGGGGGAAGCGGGGGAAGTGTTGCCCTGCGAAGCAGCGGCAGCCGAACTGAGTTCAGCCTTGGAGATTTCCATGATGATCAACCTTTGTGAATTTCTCTGACGAAAAACCTTGGGTGCCCCTTGCACGCGCTCTTGTGAAGCCAGCTTGGAACTTGAGGCCAAGGACATGGGCGGGATGATTGCCGCGCCGGACCAGGACCCGTTTGCCTTTTGAATTGCAGCCGAGATTATCGCACTGCAACACGTGTAAACCCAGCGCCTCCCGAAAAAAACACGTTGCAGTGCAATAATGGAGGGCTGCAACGTGCCGAGCCCGCCACAGCTTTCGCGGACTCCAACGCACCGCCCTTCGGGGCTGACCCGTCTTGGCCACTGAACAAGAACTCTCCGATTTCCTCAAAAGTGTAGAAAAGCGCGCCTTCAAGCGCTCGCTCTACCATGTGCGCAATGAGGAAGCGGCACTGGACATCGTTCAGGACAGCATGCTCAAGCTGGCCGAGCACTATGGCGACAAACCCGCAGGGGAACTCCCCATGCTTTATCAGCGAATACTGTCCAATTGCACACTGGACTGGTTTCGCCGCCAGAAAACGCGCAATGCACTGTTTTCGAGCATGAGCGACTTCGAAGGGCCTGGTGAAGATGGCACGGATTTTGATCTGCTGGAAGCGTACTCGGGACCGGATGATGGGGATCGGGCAGAAAGCGCAGAGGACATCACACGCAGGGCGCAGATTTTTCGGGGGATAGAAGCGGAAATCGCCGAACTTCCTCCACGTCAACGGGAAGCCTTCCTCATGCGTTATTGGGAAGAAATGGATGTAGCAGAGACGGCAGCCGCAATGGGCTGTTCCGAGGGCAGCGTCAAAACACACTGTTTTCGCGCCATTCAAACCCTGGGCAAGGCACTGAAAGCCAAAGGAATCGAGCCATGAACACCGCACAGACACCTTCGATTGAGGCTCAAGCCGCCGCAGAGCGTTTTGCTCGCAGGGTTGCGGTGCGCCTGTCAGCTGGCTCAGACGACCTCCCATACGACATCTCCGAGCGCCTGCGCGCCGCCCGGATGCAAGCGGTGGCCAAGCGCAAGGTGGTGGCGCCCGTCCTGCGTACGGCTCCCGCCATCGTCAGCGCTGGCGGTGCGGCCACCCTGGGCCGGGGCGGTGAAGGTGGCGGCTGGCTCAGCGCCCTGCTCTCGTCGATCCCGCTGTTGGCCCTGGTGGCCGGGCTGGTGATGATCAACATCGCGCAAGATGAGAAAAACACGAACGATGTGGCGGAAGTGGATGCTGCGCTGTTGACCGACGACCTGCCACCATCTGCCTACGCAGATCCCGGTTTTGTGCAGTTTCTGAAAACATCCGCGGCGCAGGGGCGCTGAAACTGGCGCACTGCCAGGCGCCGCGGACCGCATGCCCATCAAGTCTTCCGAAATCTTCTCCACCGTGCCAGCCTTCGTGCTGGCATCGGTGCTTCTGGTTGCCCTGACGGCTGGGGGCTGGATGGCTCTGGACCGGATTCGCATGGCGCCCGGAACTGCATTGGTGGCGGGGGCGGCGGCGGCGGTAGCCAGCCCGAACTATGCCCGTAGTACCGCTTTTACGCGCCTGACGACGGCACCCGAATCGGAGACTGGCCCCAGCTGGGAATCGCTGAGCACGTCGCAGCAATTGGCGCTCTACCCGCTGGCCGAGCGCTGGGTGATGATCAGCGAAGCACAAAAGCGGCGCTGGCTCGCGCTGGCGGTCAACTTCGCGGCGCTGCCTGCGACCGAACAGACCAAAGTGCATGAGCGCATGACGGAATGGGCGAACCTGAGCGCCCAGCAGCGCAATCAGGCGCGCCTGAACTACGCCGTCACCAGTCGCCTGGGGCTCGATGACAAGCGTGCGCAGTGGGAAGCCTACCAGGCACTGTCGGATGCGGAGCGGGCTGCACTTGCGGCCGCCGCACAGCCCAAACCCAAGGGCGCGGCCACTGCGCTGAGCCCGGTGCCCGCCAAAAAGCTGGCCCAGGTGCCCGCCGCCGTGCAGGCCAACCCCGAGCGGCCCAACGCGCCCAAGATCCCGCCGGTCATCGACAGCGGCCCTCGTGTCGCTGCTCCAGTGTCCCCGGCCAACCTGCAGGTACCGGGAGCGCCACAGCCAGCCCCTGCATCAACAGCGGTCGAAACAGCACCTGTGGCGACCCCTGTGGCAATTCCAGCCCCTCTCCCAGCCATGCCCGAGGCTGCCGAAGGTGCCGCGGCGGCAGCCCCCACTTCCCCTGCACTGGTGACCCCAGACAACTCCGGGTTGTATCCTCAGTAGCCCTGTTGCTGCTGACCCGTACCGGAATGCCTTCCCCGATTTTGCCCCACTCTGCCGCCGATCCCGCCTCGTCGCCTGCCGTGACCGGCCTTGCCCATGCCCCGACTCCGGGTCTGTGGCGGCGCATGGCCTGCTGGCTGTACGAGGGCATGCTGATGTTCGGGGTGGTCTTCATGGCGGGCTACCTGTTCGGTACGCTGAGTCAGACGCGCCACGCCATGGACAACCGCCATGCACTGCAGGCGTTCCTGTTCATCGTCTTCGGTATCTACTTCGCCTGGTTCTGGGCCAAGGGCCAGACCCTGGCTCAAAAGACCTGGCACATCCGCGTGGTCGACACGGCTGGCCTGCCCGTCAGCCAGGCCCGCGCGCTGTTGCGGTATGTGGTCAGCTGGGTGTGGTTTCTGCCCCCGCTGGCAGCCTATGCGTTCGGAGTGTCAGCCATCGAGGTTCTGGTGCTGACGCTGGGCTGGGTCGCTGTCTGGGCGATTCTCAGCCGCTTTCATCCTCGTCAGCAGTTCTGGCATGACGCCTGGGCAGGCACCCGGCTGGTGCACTACGTTCCGCCACGCAAGTAACGTCTCTGGGCTGACACGACTCGCCCGGCTGCCATCACGTCGTGCTCGATCGCCGTCCCCTGCGAGAAAATGCCCGCATGAAACCTATGCCGCCCCATCGGCCATCCGGCCCCGTCAACCCGCAAAAAGCCCGCAAGGGCTTCGCCCGCATTTGGCATGCGGGCGGCTATTCAGTGGCAGGGCTGCGCGCGGGCTGGCATGAGAAAGCCTTCCGCCAGGAGGCGCTGGCCGCGGCGGTGCTGTTACCCGCGTCGCTGTGGCTGGGAAACAGCTGGGTTGAAGTGGCTCTGCTGGCCGGTTCGGTCTGGCTGGTGATGGTGGTGGAGTTGCTGAACACCGGTATCGAGTCCGCCATCGACCGGGTGGGCCCCGAGTGGCATGCGCTGTCCAAGCGCGCCAAGGACATGGGTAGCGCCGCCGTGCTGATGGCGCTGCTGTTGTGCGCCGCCATCTGGGGCACTGCCCTCTATCAAAAGGTTTTCAATGGCTGAACCGGCTTTTTCCGTCTGTGTCTACTGCGGCTCCAAACCTGGCGCCAGCTCAACGTACGCCGATGTGGCTCGGGCGGCAGGTCACTGGATTGGCAGCCGCGGTGGCCAACTTGTGTACGGCGGTGGCAACAATGGCCTGATGGGTCTTGTGGCCTCGGCCACGCTGGAGGCAGGCGGCCGCGTCGTCGGCGTCATCCCTCAGGCCCTCGTGGACCTTGAGTGCGCCAAGACCGATTGCACGGAATTGCACATCGTACAAACGATGCACGAACGCAAGCAAATGATGGCGGAGAGGGCCGATGCCTTTTTGGCACTCCCCGGCGGCATCGGCACTTTTGAAGAGTTGTTCGAAGTGTGGACCTGGCGCCAACTGGGGTACCACGACAAGCCCATCGGGGTCGCCAACACCGGGGGTTACTACAGTGGCCTTCTCAGCTTTCTGAACAGCAGCGTGACTGCGGGTTTCATGAACGGCGCACAGCTGGACCTGATCACGATCGGCGATGCCGTGGAACCCTTGCTTGTGCAGCTGGTGGGTAAGGCCGCCAACTCTGATCTGGGCACGGACTTGTCCCGCATCTAGGCAGTCAACCCGCCAGGGCCGCGCTCCAGCAGCGCGACATGCCGTGATCTCGCGTGCGACCTCCGCACGCCGAACGCCCAGGCCGGCCGTGGACTTGGTGGCTGAACCTCCATCGGCGATGGCTATAGCCATCCGAACATGCTCCGGCCGATCGCAACCACCATGTTGACGAGATGCCCGACAACGTACAGCAAGAGGACCAGGCCAGCCACGTCCTTCCTGAGGTTCGGGTTCTGCACGCGCCACCGAGCAGTTGCGTACTCGACGCCTTTGTACACATGGTCGATCAGCCTGAAAGGCAGCAGCATCCACAAGAACGCAAGGTACAGACCCAGTACCAGCGCAAGTGCAACCACAAAGGAGCCCGGGAGCGCGCTGCCGATCCGGAACATCACGGAAAACCCTGCGAGGTACGCCAGGGCCACAGCGATACCGAAGCCTGTAAATAGAAACTCGGTCCGCGGCGTCATCCGTGCCGGGGCAATGCCCAGCCACATCAAGACCCGGTCCGTAGCGGCCACCTTGGGGAGCCCGAACAGGACGAGAGACAGAACACCGTGAACGGTCAGCAAGCCCATGTCGTACCAGAATCCGCGCCAATAGGGGGTTCCCATAACAGCGTGCAACCAGGGCGTCGCGACCAGACACCACGCCAGAAAGCGGTTGAGCCTGGTGGCCGCGTTGCGAAGCGTGGGCACAGGGCATGCCATGATCGAACACTGCAGGTTCAGGTTTCGCATCGCTTTTCTCCCTGGATTAATGACGCATGACAGACACGCGTGTCAGTGACTGGTTTGGCTCCGAATTCGCCCATCTGCATCCCCTGCTGCAGGCGCTGCACCGCGAGGGCGGGACACTGCAGGGCACGGTGGAGCTGCGCTTTGGCTCTGGTGTCGCCGGCTGGCTCGGACGCAGGCTCGCTCGCAAGACGGGCCTGCCCCTTGAAGAAGGCGCAGTCCCGCTGGAGGTGACCATCAGCCACTCGCATGACGCATTGGTCTGGTCGCGGCGATTTGGCGCCGGGGATCCCGTGGTCTCGACGTTTGAGCCCATCGGCAAGTGGCCCGATGGCTTTTTCACAGAACGCACCGGAGCCGTTCAACTGGAACTGGCCGTCGATACTGCGAACCACGGCTGGAAATGGCGCTTGTTGCGCGCGCGCTGGAAGGGCTGGCCCGTGCCGCTCCAGCTGCTGCCACGCACCGAGGCCTACAAACGCATTGAAAACGGCGCCTACCGGTTCGAAGTGGCGTTTTTTGCGCCCGGATTGGGTCTGATGATTCGCTATGGAGGGCTGCTTGCAGCGAAGACGCAGGCCGCCATGGCTCCGGCGGAGATGCCGGTCATGCAAGGCGGCAACCGCCGTGGTGCTCCCCTTCGCTGAAGGTGCTGTCTCTGGATGGGATTCATCGGGTCGCCCGGAGCGGCCGTCGTCCGAAAGCCCGGGAGCGCGCGCATGGCCAGCCGACCGAAAACACAGCCACAAAACCCCCGCAGCTCCATCGATTGGGGCACGAATGTCTGGCTGACCGGCCAGGCGATGGGTATCCATGGCAAGCGCGCGAAGGGGCAGTACGGCCGCCCCATGACGGTGACTGGCCGGCGATCCGCTGTACCAGCGGTCGTCCAATCCGAGGTTGGTCCGTGAAGGTTCCGACATGAAGAGGCTCTTTCCTGAAAGGCGAGAGCATACATCACGATTAGCTAAATGGCTAAATAACTAAATGGCTTGTCCAAATCCTATAATCAACCGATTTGAGAGGATTGCTCATGGACAAGGTGTTTGAAGCACTTGCATCCACTCCGCGGCGAAAAATACTGGCTTACTTGTCGGAGGCAGAACTTTCGGCGGGCGAGATCGCCGAACGCTTCGACATGACGAAGCCATCACTCTCCAAGCACCTCAAGATCCTGGAGTCCGCGGGGCTTGTGGTGGGCGAAAAGCGGGGCCAGTATGTTTTCTATCGCCTGCAGCGCGACAACCTTGCGCATACGCTGACCACATTCGTGCAGGCGGTTTGCCCTGTGTCGCAGGGCCTCAAGAAGGAGAGCCGCGCGCTTGCGAACCAAAAGCGCGCGGGCTGACGATCAGCCCCACGCCGGGGATCAGACCGCCGCGTCGTCCAGATCGCCGGTGCGGATACGCACCACGCGCTCCACGGCGGTCACAAAGATCTTTCCATCGCCGATCTTGCCGGTGCGCGCCACGTTCACGATGGCGTCAACGCAGCGGTCCACGTCCTCGGTCTTCACGACGACCTCAACCTTCACCTTGGGCAGAAAGTCCACCACGTATTCGGCACCGCGGTACAGCTCGGTATGCCCCTTCTGGCGGCCAAAGCCCTTGACTTCGGTGACCGTGAGGCCAGTCACGCCGCATTCGGCCAGCGCTTCGCGCACCTCTTCGAGCTTGAATGGCTTGATGACGGCAGTGATCATTTTCATGGCGGGTCTCCTCTGGGATTTAAGAAAAAGGTTCGGGCGGACAACCAGCGGCGTCAGGCCCTGAATTTGCTGGTGATAGGGTAACGCCAGTCCTTGCCAAAGCTGCGGCCCGTCACGCGAAGGCCTACGGGGGCCTGGCGGCGCTTGTATTCATTGAGCTTGATGAGGCGCGTGACGCGCTCGACATCGGCACGCTCAAAGCCGCTGGCGATGATCGACTCGATGGGCTCATCGTTTTCCATGTAGCGCGCGATGATTGCGTCCAGCACGTCATACGGCGGCAGGCTGTCCTGGTCTTTCTGGTCGGGGCGCAGCTCGGCGCTCGGTGGGCGCGTGATGATGCGCTCGGGGATCGGGTTGGCGCCCGTGCAGTACGGGTCGTGGGCATTGCGCCAGCGGGCCAGGTCGAACACACGTGTCTTGGCTACGTCCTTGATCACCGCAAAGCCGCCCGCCATGTCGCCGTACAGCGTGCAGTAGCCGGTGGCCATCTCGCTCTTGTTGCCGGTGGTGAGCACGATGGCGCCGAATTTGTTGGACAACGCCATCAGCAGCGTGCCGCGGATGCGCGCCTGCAGGTTCTCTTCGGTGGTGTCCTCGGGCAGGCCTGCAAACTCGCCCGCCAGCGCGGCCTTGAACGCCTCGAACTGCGGGCGAATGGAAATCTCGTCGTAGCGCACGCCCAGCCGCTTGGCCATGTCGCGCGCATCAATCCAGCTGATGTCAGCCGTGTAGGGCGAAGGCATCATCACGGCGCGCACCTTGTCTGCACCCAGCGCATCCACCGCCACGGCCAGCACCAGCGCAGAGTCGATACCGCCCGACAGGCCCAGCACCGCCCCCGGAAAGCCGTTCTTGCCGATGTAGTCGCGCACGCTCAGCACCAGCGCGTCCCACAGGTCGGCTTCGGGTGACGGCACGGGCGCAACCTCTGCTTCTATATTGATAGCACCCTGCCCTTTTACTACCTGCGCATAGGCCAGTTTTTCCACAAAACCGGGTGCGCGCGCGGCCACGGCGCCGTCGGCATGGAGCGCGAACGAGCGGCCCTCGAACACGACCTCGTCCTGACCGCCCACCAGGTGGGCGTAGACCAGCGGCAGCCCCGTTTCAAGCACCCGCTCGCGCATCGTCTGCTCGCGCACGGCGCTCTTGCCGACGTGAAACGGCGATGCGTTGATGACCGCCAGCAGCTCGGCCCCCGCCGCCGCCGCATCGTGCGCCGGGCCGGGGTACCAGGCGTCCTCGCAGATCAGCACGCCGATGCGCACGCCTTCCACCTCGACCACGCACGAGCCCGTGCCCGGCACAAAGTAACGGCGCTCGTCAAACACGAGGTAGTTGGGCAACTCGCGCTTGGCATAGGTCTGCTCGATCTTGCCATCGCGGACCACGCTGGCCGCATTGACGCAGCGGCTGAAGGCCGGTGCATCGGCCAGCAGGGCTTCGGGGTGGCCGAGCACGATGGCAAGGCCTTTCAACCCTGCGGTCTCGCGGGCCACGGTTTTCACGGCATCATCGCAAGCGGCCATGAAGGCGGGGCGCAGGAACAGGTCTTCCGCCGCATAGCCACAGATGGCCAGCTCAGGCGTCAGCAAAAGCCGCGCGCCCTGGGCGTAGGCCTGGCGGGCCGCGGAAATGATCTTCTGGGCATTCCCGGGCATGTCGCCCACGACAAAGTTGAGCTGCGCAGTGCAAATGGAGAGCGTCATGGAACTGGAATGGGCCGATGCAGCCCGGTTGAAACCCGCCAGCGCAAGCCAGGGGCGCAGCAACCGCGGTGCAGACCAGCATGCGTGAGGAAAATACCATTATCGCCCGCGTGCTTGCATCTCCGCTGGACGTGGACAAAGCCGCCTGGAACGCCCTGCTGACCCGGCAGCCCCACCCCACGCCCTTCATGCGGCACGAGTACCTGGTGGCGTTGCACGAGAGCGGCAGCGCGACCCCACGCACCGGCTGGACACCCCGTTTCATGACCCTGTGGGACGGAGACAACCTGGTAGCCGCCTGCCCGCTGTACCTCAAGACCCACTCGTACGGTGAATATGTGTTTGACTGGGCGTGGGCCAACGCGTACGAGCAGCATGGCGTGCCGTACTACCCCAAGGCGGTCATTGCCGTGCCCTTCACCCCTGTGCCCGGCTCCCGCCTGCTGGCGCGCGATGCGGCTACGCGCGCCCTGCTGGTGCAGGCGGTGACCCAGTGGTGCGAAGACGAAGGCATCTCGTCCGTCCACATGCTGTTTGCTGCAGACGACGATGTGCAGACCAGCGCAGAACAGGGCCTGATGCTGCGGCATACGGTGCAATTTCACTGGAAGAATGTGGCCCCCACGCTCCCTGCTGCGCAAGGGTCGCTGCCCCCCGAGGGGGCCCTCCCCGCCTTGGGGCGGCCCGGCGGCGGGGAGACTGTGGCCCCCACGCTCCCTGCTGCGCATGGTTCGCTGCCCCCCAAGGGGGCCCTCCTCGCCTTGGGGCGGCCCGGCGGCGGGGAGGCTGTGGCCCCCACGCTCCCTGCTGCGCAAGGTTCGCTGCCCCCCGGGGGGGCCCTCCTCGCCTTGGGGCGGCCCGGCGGCGGGGAGGCTGTGGCCCCCACGCTCCCTGCTGCGCAGGGTTCGCCCCCGGGAGACGAAGCACATGCAGCCACGCGGCCGTTTGCCAGTTTCGACGACTTTCTGGCCAGTCTGTCGCAGGACAAGCGCAAGAAGATCCGGCAGGAGCGGCGGCGGGTGGCCGAGGCGGGCGTGACGTTTCGCTGGGCGCGCGGCACCGACATCAGCGCAGCAGACTGGGATTTCTTCTATCGCTGCTACGAGCGCACGTACCTGGAGCATGGCAACCCGCCCTACCTCACGCGCGCCTTCTTTGCAGCGATGGCGGCTGAAATGCCCGAAGCGTGGCTGCTCTTTGTGGCCGAACGTGCCGGCCAACCGATTGCTACAAGTTTGATAGCTATAAGTGCTTATCAAGCATGCCCCAGCAGCCAAAATGACCTAGAAATGGTCGCCTACGGCCGGTACTGGGGTGCGCTGGAGCGGGTGGACTGCCTGCACTTTGAGGCGTGCTACTACCAGCCGCTGGCGTGGTGCATCGACCACGGCGTGGTGCGCTTTGAAGGCGGCGCCCAGGGCGAGCACAAGATGGCCCGGGCGCTCCTGCCGGTGCAGACCACCAGCACGCACTGGCTGGCCCACCCGGCGTTTGCCGAAGCCGTGGAGCGTTTTCTGGAACGCGAAGGCCAGGGCGTCAACGCCTATCTGGAATCGCTGAACGAGCGCCTGCCGTTCCGTCAGGGAAGCTGAGGCACGCCCTCAACAAGTGCTCAAGTGCTGCGCTGGCAGTACGGGGCCCAAAACAAAACGCGGGCCTGGGCCCGCGCGTTACTCCGCGATCAGCGGCTCAGAAGGATTCCCACTCGGCATCGTCTGCCGTGGCGGTGGCCTTGGCCTGGGCCTTGGGCACTGCCTTCGCCGCACCGCGCGGGCTACCACCCTGCGTCGAAGTCGGCAGGGCCACAGCCGGACGTGGCTTTGGCGTCATAGGTTGCCGGACCAGGGGTGCTGCTGGCGCTGCGGTCAGGCGCGGTGCGCTGGCGCTTCGCGTTGCCGCGGCCCGATGCGTGACTGCAGGCACTACCGCCTGATGCATAGATGCTGCGGGAGCAGGCCGGCTTGTAGGTGCGAGTTCGCTGTTGTGCGTGCCCAGGCGGAAGAACGACACGGTGCTCACCAGTTCCTGGGCCTGGTGGTTCAGGCTGCTGGCGGCGGCGGCCATTTCCTCGACCAGCGCTGCGTTTTGCTGCGTAGCCTGGTCCATTTGCGTGACCGCTTCGCCCACTTGCGCCACACCCTGGCTCTGCTCGCCGCTGGCCGCGCTGATCTCGCCCATCAGGTCGGTCACGCGCTTGATGGAGCCAACCACCTCGGCCATGGTGGCGCCCGCCTGGTCCACCAGCGCACTGCCTGCGCCCACGCGCTCCACGCTGTCGCTGATGAGGGTCTTGATCTGCTTGGCGGCCTCGGCCGAACGGCCTGCGAGGCTGCGCACTTCCGTGGCCACCACCGCAAAGCCGCGGCCCTGCTCGCCCGCACGGGCGGCTTCCACGGCCGCGTTCAGCGCCAGGATATTGGTCTGAAAGGCAATCCCGTCGATCACGCCGATGATGTCGGCGATCTTGCCGCTGCTGTCCTGGATGCCCTTCATGGTGGACACCACCTGGCCCACCACCGCCCCGCCCTGCTCGGCCACGGTCGATGCGCTCACGGCCAGCTGGTTGGCCATGCGCGCGTTGTCGGCATTGCGGCGCACCGTGGCATTGAGCTCCTCCATGGACGCAGCGGTTTCCTGCAGGGCGCTGGCCTGCTGCTCGGTGCGTGCGCTCAGGTCATGGTTGCCTTGCGAAATCTCGGTGGCGGCGTTGGCCACGTTTTCGGAGCCAGAGCGCACCTCGCCCACGATGCGCGCCAGGTTGCGCTGCATCTCCAGCAGGGCCTGCAGCAGCCGCGCCACTTCATCGCGCCCCTTGGGCTCGATGGTCACGGCGAGGTTGCCGTGGCTGATCTCGTCAGCCGCCAGGGCCGCCTGGGTGAGCGGCCGCACGACGGAGCGCGTGGTCCACACGGCCAGTACAACCCCCAGCACCAGCGACAGCAGCGCGCCGATGCCCAGCACCCATTGGCTGGTGCCTGCGGCGCGAATGGTATCGGCCTCGAAGTTGTCCAGGCGCTCATGGGTGTCCTGCGCCACCTTGGCGAGCGCTGCCAGATACTGGTCGGCCAGCGGGCGCAGCTCGGTATCGACCAGGGCAAACACGTCCTCACCGTTCTTTTTGCGCTCCAGCAGCTTGGCCCGGGCGCTGACGTAGGCCGCACGCGTTTTGGCGACAGCAGCAAGCAGGACCTTTTCCTCTTCGGTGTCCACCACCGCTTCCAGCTTCTTTTGCATGTCGGAGGCATGCTGCGATGTGGCTGCCATTTCAGCACCCAGGGCAGCGATGTAGCCCGCATCGCTGGTCTTGAGCGAGGCCGACGCCCGTACCCAGTTGAGCGTGATCGCCTCACGCCACTGTTCGGCGTAGATGTTGCGGTCCAGATACACGCCGGCGACCTTCTCGTTCGCCTCCTTGAGCAGGGCGAGCTGGGTCACCCCCACCGCGGCAATGGCAGCAGTGATAAGCAGCACGATGCTGAACGCGATGCCCAGGCGGGTTCCGATTTTGACGTTGTTCATGGTTTGGGAAGGGGTGTCAGGGCAAGCGCCAGGGACGCGAGCAAAGATTGAAATATCATTTTTACCGATTATACCACTTCAAATCTATCCAAAACGGCTGCACCCTCAGAAATCACCTGTTTGGTGCCAAACCAATCCCGCCGCAGCGGTGGGCTGATTGGAGAGGCCGCTCCAGACTGGTGCGCGGAATTGGCCCGGAAAACTGCTACCGTCCCTTACCGTGCTCCTGGCCAGCACACGACCCCCTGGACGCTCTTCCATGCCACTGTTCAAAGCACGCCCTGCCGCTCCCGCCGACCACCTGCCACCGCCCGGGCTTTCGCTGCTGGCACTGGAGCTGCGGGCGCCCTGGGAGTTCGGGGCGGTGCTGCCCACCTGGCCGGTGCTGCAGCGCGCACCGCTGGGCGACGGCCACCCGGTGATCGTGTTTCCGGGCCTCACCGCAGGCGACGCCACCACCCTCCCGCTGCGCCGATACCTGGATTCACGCAATTACCAGACGTCGGGCTGGGGACAGGGCTTGAACCTGGGCCCACGCGAAGGTGTGCTCGAAGCCGCCAAGCGGCAGCTGGAAGAAACCGCACAGGCCAGCGGCATGAAGGTGAGCCTGGTGGGCTGGAGCCTGGGCGGAATCTACGCACGCGAACTGGCCAAGGAGATGCCCGAGCTGGTGCGTTGCGTGGTCACGCTGGGCACGCCGTTTGCCGGGCCCCATACATCGACCAACGCCTGGCGCATTTACCAGTTTGCAAGCGGCCGCAGCATCGAACGGGAAACCGAGAGCTACAACCTGCCCGAAGCGCCCCCGGTGCCAACGACCAGCATCTTTTCGCGCAGCGATGGCGTGGTGGCCTGGCGCGGAAGCATCCAGGCTCCGGCAGACCACAACCCGCACACCGAGAACATCGAAGTCATCGCCAGCCATTTCGGCATCGGGCTCAACCCGAGCGCCTGGTGGGCGGTGGCAGACCGCCTGAACCAGCGCCACGGCCCGGACATGCCCTGGCAACCCTTCAAGCGGCCGTCAGTGCCCGGCCTGAAGCTGATCTTCCCGGACCCGCACCGCACACGGCATTGAAGCGACTGGTCGCGCAGCCGTTTGGCCGGATGCACTTTCAGCCCCTCACAAGCGCCGCCGCATGTTCTCTGGCGCGCGGGTCGTCCTGCCGGGCCTGGCCCACACGGGTCACCTCACGGCCGTTCAGGGTCGGGGGTAGTGTCCGCTGGGGTGTCGGGCTTGACCAGCGAGCCCGCCGCAGCGCCGCCCAGCACGCCCGCCACCAGGCCAACAGTACCACCCACCAGACCACCGACTGGCCCTGCCACTGCAGCGCCCACGGCGGCACCGGTCGCGGCGCCCGCCACGGCACCACCGCCCGCAAGCGCAGATCCGGCTTCGCGGTCTGATTCAGCGGCAGTCAGCGGAAGTTGCGCCGCAGGATCCGGGTTTTGCGATGGCTCGCCGTGGATGGCACGCGTCTTCGCGGCCAGGTCTTCGTCGCGGGTGACGGCTTCGATGCCGGAAGGATTCATGGGGCTCTCCTCGGAGTGAAAGAACCGCGCAGTCGTGGCCATGCCGCGCTGCCAGTCTCTTCCTTGTAGGCCCCTGGGGCGCGCTGGCGTGCGGTCTCTCAGCCAGCACCCCTGTCAGACATCGCCGTGGATCAGAAGCTTTCCCAGTCGTCCTCACGGCCCGCGCCGGCCTGCGGTGCTGCGGCCGGCGCGGTGGTGGCTCCAGGCCGGGCATTGGCGGGGGCAGCGCTTGCTCCGGCTGCTGCGATACGGCTGGGCGCAGGTTTGGCGGTAGCACGCGGCTGCGGCGCGGGCATGGCGCCCCGTGCCGGCCTGGCTACCGCCGCGGCCTGTGGAGCGCGGGGAGCGGGCGGTGGTACAGCCCGGCTTGGGCTCCCCGCGCCCAGCCTGAACACGGCCACCGCGTTCACCAGCTCACCCGCCTGCGCGTTCAGCGCACTGGCCGCCGCAGCCATTTCTTCCACCAGCGCCGCGTTTTGCTGCGTGGCCTGGTCCATCTGCGTCA
>ENA-UOXP01001508-UOXP01001508.1-mixed-culture-metagenome-genome-assembly--contig:-NODE-1508-length-16443-cov-31.907066_pt1 | contig 16443 bp, 17 predicted proteins | sample MGYA00238161_ERZ761639 | MGnify/ENA primary metagenome ERZ761639 (study PRJEB28913, sample SAMN08776760) | mixed culture metagenome | isolation source: Freshwater growth medium | place: USA...
CCGGAGAGCCGTCTGGAACTATCGAGTCCATGACGTCTACAACGCCACTCACGAAAGAGACTATATTCACTATAATGAGAATCGTCAATCGAGAATGAGATAATATACTTTATCGGACGACTACATGTATCGCTGCAATGCGCTGCTATTCTCAATTCTGTGATGGGGCACCCCAGGAAGCGGGGGTTACCCGTTCCCGTACACGGGCCCCGCTCGACTGTGATGACCTGCAAGTCCCCAGAGACCGGACCTAGGAGCCCACCAACGCCCTGCGCCTGCCAGGCCCACACACGCACCAGCGATGCATCTGAAACGAAACAGCAAACAGGGTGGCTCTCTGTCTCTCCAAGCACCCTTTAACAGACGCAGCACTCGCACACACACAGATGCAGATCACAAATGCAGATGAAACCCAGCCTTTCCTTGCACTGCGAAACGAATCGAGGCCTTCCCTTCCTCGCCCATGTTATTGTTCGAGAGGTTGCACTCAGTTAATGTGCATGTGACGGCCACCATGGCGGCCACAGACTTTGCTCCCACTGGACCGATGCTGTTTTGGCCCATGTTGAGCGACGCAAGCTTGGTCTTCTTGTTGCTCTGGATGGCCTCGCAGATCGCACCAACTCCCTCATCTCCAACCCAGTTGCCATAAAAAGACAACTCTGTCAGCCCGCCGGTGACAACAGCCTGTGACAGGTCCGACGCGAGCAGGATCGCACCGGGCGGCTGGAGGCGCTTGTCGCAGAAGTCAGCGGTGGCCTGGTCACGCTGGATGCCGCAGAGCGAGATACACTTCTGCTTCGCGACTTCGGCGAGCATCTTGGCGGACTCCACATCAAGCTGATTGCCCAGGAGGTTGGCCACCGTCAGCCCGCCATTGACGCGCAGAGCGTCGGCAATCGCTGTGATGCCCTTAACAGTGTAGGTTCCGCCGAAGACGTTCACTCCGCAGAGTGCGTTGTTGGAGAGGTCCAGGCTCGTCAGCCCGCCTGTGACGGCCACCATAGCCGCCACATCGTTTGCTCCAACTGGACCGATGCTGGTGTTCCTGAAGTTGAGCGACGCGAGCTTGGTCTCCTTGCTATTCTGGATGGCCTCGCAGACTGCGCTTACGCCCTCATCTTCGAGGCGGTTAGAGGAGAAATTCAGGGCCGTCAGCCCGCCTGTAACAACGACCTGTGACAGGTCGGACGCCAGCAGGCTTGCATCGGGCGGGTTGAGGCCTTGGCTGGAGAAGTCAGCAGTGGTCTGGTCGCGCCGGATGCCGCAGAGCGAGATCCCCTTCTGCTTGGCGACCTCGGCGAGCATCTTGGCAGACTTCACATCAAGCTTATTGCCCAGGAGGTTGGTCACCGTCAGCGAGCCATTGACCCGCAGAGTGTCGGCAATCGCTGTGATGCCCTCTGCAGTATAAGTTCCTATTCCAAAATCATTGAGGCCGCACAGCTGGTTGGAGCTGAGGTTGAGGCTCGTCAGCCCGCCTGTGACAAGGTCAGTCGCAAGCAGGATCGCGTCCCCTGGGCCGAGGCCCTGGTTCCGAAAGTTGGCCTCCTTCTGGTCGCGCTTGATGCCAAACAGCATGATGCCCTTCTCGGTGCCGATCTTGGCAAGCATTCTGGTCCGACTCAATATCGAGCCTGTTCTTGAGTGCATCGACCTTGGCGCCACGATCCAGGAGCGCCCGCGCAATCGCCTCACGCCTAAACTCGCAAGCCACCAGCAGCGCCGTCCCCCCGCGCGGGCCGACCGCGTTCACTTCCGGCCCCGCGTGGTCGAGGATTGCCAAGACCACCTCCTGCCTGTCCTCCCTGATCGCAAACTCCAGAGCGCTCACCCTACGATCGTCCCGGCGAGTAACGTCCGCCCCGCGCTCGAGGAGCATTGTGACGACTGCAGTGTGCCCTCCGTGCGCCGCGGCCATGAGCGCCGTCATGCCTCGATCGTTGGCCTGGTCGATCAGCTCCGGCGTGTTGTCGAGGAGCGCTTGAAGCTCATTGATCCACCCAAACTGCGCCGCTTGCACGTGCGCCGCGACTCCGAGCATGCCTCCCACTGAAGGCACCACCGTTGGGAAGGGCCACAGCCCAATCGCGCTGTCCGCGAGGTTCCGCTCACAGAGGTGTAAGGCCTCCTCCCGCTCGGGCGGGCGGCCCCCAAACGAGCGCTGCAACACCGCGTCGACCTGGAGCCATCGGAGCCGCCGATGCCATCGGTTCACGTCGGATCTCGACGGAAAGAAACCACCGTGCACCTCGCGGCAGTGAGGGTGCGCGTCGCGGCCACAGGGCTGAAAGCACAGCCAGCAGAACGCCACGTCGCAGCTGCTGCACTTCATCGCGATGCAACCATCTGGGTCCGGGTCGCAGAAGACTCCGCAAGATGGGCAGCTGAAGTTCAGGGCCTCGTGGAGCTCTGGCTGTATCGACTCGGGAGTACACTGCACCTCTCCCTGGCCCGTCGTCTCCGACCCCTCCATTGTCTCGAGGTAGAGCCGCAGCGCATCTCCGAAGAGGAGGGGCTCGACCATGCTGCGGCCAAAGGAGAATGGCTGCTGGTGGGCGCCGAGGCAGCCGAGGGCGCCATTCGAACTGCGCAGCCTCGCCGAGCCAGCAAGGCTGCAAATGTACCCCTGAAGGCATGCCGAGCAGATCAGGTGGCCCTCGGGGCAGGCGAGCCCGCGGCGCGTGCTGACCTCCTCGAGGCAAATGAGGCACAGTGCTCGCTTGGCGGCCGCTTCAGTAAAGGCCGAAGCAGCCGTGAGGAGCACGCGAAGGCGGGACCAGCGCTGCGTCGCAGGCGGCAGGTCTGCTACTGCAGGCGCCGCGGAGGAGTCCAGCACGCTCATGCGGAGCACGTCCGCGAGCTTGGAGGCCACCTCGTGCATCGTGAGCTCGAGTGCCTCGCACTTGGGTGCCAGCTCCAGCAGCGCCACGCTCACAGCAGGCGGGGCCGATGCCCCGGCGCTGCCGAGCTCGTGGAGGAGTCGGCCAAGACCGCGCAGGTCGGCATCGCGTGCGAGCGCTTTCTCGCCCAGCGTCGCTGACCCGGATGCCGGACGCACGTGCAGGCTGCCACACGGTAGCAGCCACGCGCCCCCATCATGGCGGACGCCAACGGCTGCGGGTGTCACCGCGCCGTGCGCCTCTCCCGCCCCGTGCAGAGCGCACAGGCCCACCGCGACTCCGTTGAGCACGGTGAGGAGCGTCTGCCAGGGGTGGCGTGCGAACCATGGGCCGATCGCGTTTTCGTCCGCAAAGGTGCCAAGCTCCGGCCATCCGAAGAACAAGGCGCTCATGGGCTCCACCGGATGGCGGGCGACCGCGCAGAGCCGTGCCATGTGCGGAAGCAACCCAAGCGTCTGAAGGCGATCGACGGACTGGTCGTCGATGCGCTCGCTCAGCACCAGGGGCATCAGGGGCGCCGAGCTCGGATAGTGGAGGAGGCTGGGAAGATGCAGCACACCGCCGGACGGCGATGCTCGCAGAGCCTCCTCAGCCACTCGCCACGGGACTTGCTCGCAGACGATTGAGGCGCGATGAGTCAGGCTCGAATCTGGCAACGTGCGCCAGGATGGATGCGCCGGTTCGGAGTGTATCCGCCGCGGAGCGAGCGCCTGTGGGCTGATGATGGCTTCCCTTGGAGCGAGGACGGTGGTCACTGCCCTTCGGGGGAGCATGGGCACTGGAGCGCCACAGGAGCTGCTTGCTTCCGCCTCCTTACTCGTACATGTAGCTGCTTGTTCCAACCAAGTGAAATTACGAGGCCGGGTTTCGTAAATGGATCTGCGTCGGAACTCATTTATGGGGAAGGAGTTTCGGGCCCAACCAATCGTGTGTAATTCACACGACGACTCGCGCTCGACGCCGCGGACGCTCGTCAACAATGATGCTCGGCGACAAGCACGTCTCCGAAATGCGTGTCGGCTACATCATCATGATCTCGTGTCTGATGATCATTGCGCTTGGCGTTGTTTTCACATTCATGGACCGCCTGCAGGAAATCCTGATTCCCTTCGTGCTTGCCGTGGCGCTCTCGTACTTGCTGACTCCGCTGGTCAACTTCCTCTCGTGTCATGGGCAAGCGCACCGCTGCAGGCTCCACCGCGGCATTGCCGTCGGCCTCGCATTCCTCGTGGGCGTGGGCGTGCTCGTCTTTGTTGCCCTCGTTCTCCTGCGCGCCCTCACAATCTTCCAGGAGCGCTCAGCGAGTTACGCCGACCGTGTCGAGGATCTGCTGGAGAGCATGTTCGAGACGGCGGAGCGGTGGGGGCTCAGGATAGCCAATAACGAGACGGCGCTTCAGCGACACGCCGACCACACCGCCGCCCAAGAAGCCCAGGAGCTGGTCAAGGGCTTCCTATCCGAGGTCTCACTGACCAACATCATCCTCGAGCTGCTCGGCACTGCGGCGCACGTGGCGGAAGCCGTCATGTATATCGTGCTCTTCCTGATCTTCATGCTCGCGCACACGTCCGAGCGCGACCCGAGGAACCACGTGGGCTACCGGTGCGAGCGCAAGATCTACACGTACATCCGTGGCAAGTCGGCCATCTCGGGGTTCGTCGGGGGCATGCATGCCTTCGTGCTTTGGCTCGTGGGGCTTCAGGTGCACTCGCCAACGACGCCGCGCGCAGGCCCTCCAGGTACGGGTCCACAATGACTGACAGACAGCCCACGGCGATCTCGCGCGATCTCGCGCGTCTCTCGGTGGCAGGGGCTGTGGCTCCCCTTTGGTGTGCTCACCTTCTTTCTCAACTTCATCCCCAACGTGGGTGGCTTGGGCGCCGTGCTGCTCCCCATGCCGCTCATCGCCCTCGATCCGCAGTTCAGCTCGGCGGAGACCGCAGTTTCCTTCCTCGTCCCGTTTGGCGTCAACATCTTTGCGAAGGACGTCTTGGAGCCAAAAGTTTTGGGCCACGCGACCGATCTGAACCCCGTCACGATCTTACTTGCCATCCTCATCTATGGCTCCGTCTGGGGCGTGACTGGCATGGTGGGCCGATGGCCTCCTCTGAGTGCCTTGGCTGGCCACGGCGCCCGGAACGGCGCTCGACATCCGTCCGTTGCCCTCCGGTTCGCCTGAGTGCCTCTGATGACACTGCGGGTGCTCGCCAGTACGCTCACCACGGCGCCCTCTCCCCACAGGTGCTCGCCATCCCGCTCACGGCGGTGCTGCGCATCTACCTCGAGTCGCTTGAGCACCCCGTCCCGCTCCAGATCGCCAGCCTGCTCTCGGGACACCACGCCCACGACGACGCCCACGAGCCCGACGTGCCATTGCCCTCCACCGACTACCTCTACCAAGTGGGTGCGGGCGCGCCCTCGGGCGCCGTCGTGGGCGCACCCACGGGCGGCGGCGCCTCGGCGGATGCCCATCCGCAGCGCCGTGGTGAGCGCCGAGGCCAACGGCCGGACGAGCTGACGAAGCTGACCCAGCTGACCCAGCGTGACGCGAGCGCCCGGTACAGCGCCCTGCGCGACCACCCTCCTGCGAGCGCTGTACCGGGCGCGCGTCCCTCGGACTCCTCGATCGAGGTCGGAGAGCCCACGGCGCGCGCCGTAGCGAGCGCCTTGACGGGCGCACTGCCGACGCCGACGGTCCAAGAGGACGAGGAGGCGGTTGCGTCACCCAGGTCGCTCAAGGACCTGCGTGCGGTGTTTGGCAATTGAATAATTTGATTCTCCTGTGGCCCCTTTTTAGGAAAGCCCGAGGCGCCGAGTCCTGCGGCGCGAATAGCCGCCCGAGACGGCGCGGAAAAATGCCGCATTCCTTTGCAGTGCTGGCCATCGCGCTGCTGCCGCTGCGATCCGCGATCGTCGTCCTTACGCCGTCCGTGCCCACCCGCCAGCGTGGCTGCGCCGTCGCCATGGCCAAGGACGCCGACGAACCGAAGTCGGGAGGCCGTCGCGCCATGCCTATCGACTTTGAAGCGACCGAGCGTGAGTCGCGCGAGGAAGCGCGGCGCCCTCCGGCGAGGGCCAACGAGCTCGCGGCACACCTACCACCGTGGGCCGCGGCGATCGCGCTCGATCCGATCGCCAACCAGGAGTATGAGACGACGCAGCAGCGGGGCCGAGCAGCGGCACTCAAGAAGACGAGCGTGGAGGGACGCACGTGGGAAGGCCTCGACTCGGAGTGGGACCCGGAGGGTGCGACTGCGGGCGCCGCGCAGTTCACTCCCTCGGAGCTCGCCGAGGACTACAACCTGCCGCTTGAGGGCGTGTGCGAAGCGCTGATCGAGCTCGGCGTGCCGCCTGCACGCGTCAAGCTCAGTCGTCCGGTGCGCTCGTTCTGCAGCCAGTCACAGCTGGCACAGCTGCTTGAGTACCTCGCGACGTGCGACCCGATCGCGGCGCGCGAGGCACGCGCCGAGGAGACCCTCGAGGAGATGGCCGAAGGCACGCGCTTCTCTGCCGACGACCTCGTCGCTCTCTGCCGGCAGTCGAGCATAGCAGTCGTCCTCGGTGCCGACACACGCATCCAGGCGAACGAGGTGGCGCGGCTGCGGGAGAGCATGGAGCGCGAGCTCGCGTGGCGCCCCGCGCGCACGCAGGGCGACGCCCCCCTCCCGATCGCCTCCGACGATGACTAGTATCCGCCTCGCGTTTGTGTGCGTGCGGTGAGCAGGAGGCTCGCAGCCGACCAGGCGAGCGTCGTGCCGGTTGAGTCGAGACGAGACTGCCGACGGCGCGGCGCAGGCCTGCGCGAGCTGCCCGCGGCGCGGGCGACACCCGACAGTTTCTGCGTCGCTGTACTGTGATATTTATATTTCTCCACCACTCCAATGCACCGCTCACCGCTGACTGTGATCTGTGTATACCCCGGACGCATGCCGCCCTCGTATGTACGCACACAAAATCTGATCGCGCTCGGCCACTGACTGGGACGCTGCCGTTCTTGTTGATCCACTAGCTACATGGGCAAGGGCATGGACAAATGACTGGCATAGTTTTCCATGCCCCTGTCTCGGCAGCTCTCCGAACAGAATTGCACGTCGTAGGCGAGGTACACGTTGCGCTTCGCAGTGATGACCTTCTTGCACTCGCCGCACACACCCCGCACCGGGCCCGGTGAAAGCTCACAGCACTCCAATGAATTGTCGCGACTCAGTGCCGGTGGCGGTGCTACTGCGACCGGTGAGGTTACCGCTGAGGCCACGTAGACGGGCACCTCATTGTGGCTACGAGAGATCGCATGGCTACCTAGGCTTGCAGATGCGACTGATGAGACCGCGCAGGCCACGTATACAGGCATCTCGTTCTCGCTAATATAATGCCTGCTCGAACATTTCTTCGCCAGGCGCGGTCTCTCGGTCTCGCCGAGGTTGGACTCGCTCGGGAACGACTGCAAGCTCCACTCGTGAGTCCAATCCTGTGCTTCCTTCCTCTTTTCGACGCAGCATGCCGCCGGAACGGCAAACGGGGTGGTAAAGGCGAACAGGAACATGTCAAAGGGTCTTCTCTGGATGTTCTTGACGAGGTCGTTCCAGCTCCGGCCGAGCTCACTCACGTGCAAGCCGGGCATCATGCGGCCTCGACAGCGTTGGCTGGACTGGCAGGCGGCTGGGTCTCGTCCGTCCCGCGAAGGTCTCCGTTCCCTCCCTCTCAAGCGGCTGGGACCTACTCTCTCCGCGGGATTTCGCTTCGAACCGAAATGACGAACGTATCTCGAAATCTCCCGCGATATACGTTTTCATGCTACATGTATTTCACAACAATCCGTGAGCAAAGAAACAGGACCTGTCTTGTTGGACTTGACGGCGCACCATGAAGCCTTCCATTCCTTGTGTTCACATGAAGTACGCCGTCGTAAGAGTCAACCACGAGGCAAAGTCTCGGCATATGCGAAGCTCAATCCTACCTCGCTCCGCACGGGCCGCTCGGCGCGTCGGAGGGCAGCGGCAGCAGTTTTTGTCCACCGCCGTGCTCGACATTGCATCCGAGGTCGAGCTCAAGGCGGGGTCGACGTCGGCCGCTGGCAACGTGCTGCTCGCGAAGAAAAAGGTTGAGTGGAAGCCGCGATCGATGGAGCGCAGCCGCGTGCCCGTTGAGACGTCGCAGCTCTTCTGTGCGAGCAACGACCCGCTGCAGCACACGTCCGATGACGTCGGCAAGTTCTTCCAGCTCGAGGCGGGTACAGCGCTCTTCGAGCTCTTCTACCACATCGGCTTCTGCGGCGACGCGGTTGAGGATCGCGCGCGCCGGCTGCAAAGCTCGGCGATGATGGTGCGCGAGCGCGGCCTCGAGGTGCGCGACGAGCTGCTTCGCTGGCAGCATGAGGGCACCCTCGGCAAGCAGCAGGGCCTGCTGCTCACGGGTGAGTCGGGCGTCGGCAAGTCGTGCGTGCTCAACTACGTGCTCTCATGCTGCCAGCTGTCGGGATGGCTGGTAGTGGCAGTGCCGCACGCGGCTGACTGGACGCTCGGGCTGGGAGCCAAGGACTGCCGGCACCCGAACGAGGCCTACCGCGTGACCGACCCCGCCTACTTTACCGACCTGCCGCCGGAACTCGTAGGCGCAGACGCCCTGTACGAGAACCCCGAGGCGACGGCGCACTTGCTCATCTCAACCTACCTGTCGCAGCGGCCGGCGCTCGAGAAGGTGCGGCTCAAGGGGGCCGAGCGCATCGCGCACTACGCCGCGCGCGCCAAGGACCAGAATGCGGGCCCGACGCTCGCCGATATGCTCGCGCCCTATGCCACTGACGAAACTGGAAGCTTCTCGGACTTTCCGATGCCGCTGCGCCCCGTGTACGACCTCTTCGCCGAGCTGTCGCTGGCGACGGAGGTGCCGGTGCTCGTGGCGGTGGACGGGCACAACCGGTGGGACCAGATGGCCTCGTCGTGCCACTGGCACACCAAGGTGCCCCTGCATGCGTCCGAACTTCTCGTGCCCAAACTTTTGGGCGACCTGTCCGAGTACGGGGGCGCGATGGCCAATGGCGTCGTGGTGGGCTCCGTCACTCACGGCGGCGCCCAGCCGCCAGGCGTACCGCCCGCGCTGCGCAAGCACATCCCGCCGCCGCACGACTTCACGCGCCCGCGCTCGCTCCCGCCCGCGCTGCGTGCACTCCTTCGGCCCGTTGGCACCTATGGACCAAAGGAGATGCAGGCCGCCCTTGAGTTCTATGCCCTCACCGGCCACCTTGCCAACCGGGGTCTCGAGGCGCAGCTGCGGGACGGCTCGCTGCGCACCAAGGTCGGCCTGCTCACCGCCGGCGTGCCCGACGACGTCTTCAAGATCTGCGAGCAGCTCTGAGGCGACGTGTCGGGCAGCTGCCGACCGCGGGTCTCTCTTAAGATCTCTCTTGGGCCGCATCGCATTAAGTTGTGTGCCATTGTGTGGTCACTGATCCCACGCCCGACGTCGCCACTTGTGGTCACGCTAGACCCACCGCCGGACCGTCGCGCACCGATAACGCGCACAAACGCGCACACGGCACAGGGCACACCACCTATCACCTTTATATGCGTTAATTCATGTCGAACCCTCAGTCGTTGCCTATTTTGCACTGCTAATTTGCTATATTGTTCGACATCATCGCGCGCGGAGGGCGTGGCTGCTCGTCGGACTGTACGGTGTCGACGCACGACGGCTGTACACGCGCACCGCATAGCCAACTGGATTCGCTGTACCGCGACGCCCCCCGGACCGGCCCTACGAGCTACGTCGGCTCGTAGCGTATCGGTGCGGTGCGCAGCCGGACGCGTTCGGCCGGTACCGGTACACGTTACCGACCGCGCCACGCGTGCGCGCGCGCGCGTGCGTGCGGCCCGCGCGGGGTCCGGAGGCAATACACATATGCGGGCGGCGTGCACGGTAGAGTTCGGCAACTACCACGCCGCGCTTGTGCCCCGACGACGCCGGTTCCAACTTCACCACCTGCTTCTTCTTGAGCGATACCGTTGGTTCCGACTTCACCACCGCCTTTTTCTTCACGTCAGCGGCGGCGCGAGAGCTCCCGCTGAGGTCGACTCGTCGCACTCGCTGGCTTGGGGCCCCACATCTTGCCGAATAGTACGTGACCAGAAGGCACGTCACGGCGGGGGAGGGCACGCGCTACTGCTGCTACTGCTGCTACTGCTGCTACTGCTGCTACTGCTGCTATTGCTGCTACTGCTGCTGTTGTGCTTGCGCAGCCGGCGCACAGTACGTGCCAAGTTTCTTGGCGGCGTCGGAGCCGTAGTAGACCGTGAAATGCGCAGTCTCATTGAGCGCCGCGTTCCACACGCCGTCCACATCCCACTCGATTGCCTTCGAGGTGGCAGCGCGGCACGCGCGTAGGCACGCCACCTGCCCCACACGCACGTCCGGGTGGGCGCCCAGCTGCACGTGCGGCGGGCGGTCGTTGGAGAACGGCCCCGTGTAGTTCACCAGCCACGCGTCGCCGCCTGGCCACGGCCCGAAGAACGTCACGTTGCGGCCGCAAGACGAGTGGGAGGGGGCGGCGGCGGCAGCAGCGGCCGCACTTGCCACCGCCAAGCAGTAGGAGAGACTAAGAAGAAGAGCCATGAACACGGCGTTTCACGGGGCGCTCACATCCGGATGTTTCACAACTTTCATCTTCAACGTAAAGGGTTCGGCTCCGCCAAACTCAAAATTGGGCAAATGGAGGCTGGAGCGTAGAAGGCCCTACCCTGCAGCAAGATTAGATGCTGAGCGTAAGAGCGTCGAACCGGGGAATGACGCGTGCCCCGGGAGATACAAACAGGGTTGCGCTTCTGTGAGTTTCTGTGAGTGCGGTTGTAGGGTGGCTCAGACGGACCAGACAGCCTGGACTGGTGCATGGCTAGGTGCATACTGGATGGCCGACACCTGCTTCGGGTCGTAGACGACGTACTCGTGGCCGCTTGAAACGGCCCGGGCGATGCATACGGAATTATAGCCCAAGGAGTTGAGCTTCTGCAGCGTCATGGTGGGGTCCCCGGCGGCCTCAAGGGTGTGGATCCTACCGAGGGCAACCGTCGCCTCCAGGATCACGCCTTTCTTGTGCGCCTTGTGGGCCGTGAGCTCAGGAGTCGTGGCAAAGTAGATGCCACCCCCAGCCAGCCCACCAGATCCTGGCTTCATCTTCTGCGTCTGAATGATGATATTTGCCGTCGCAAAATCGGTTTGGTGGTAGAGCTTCGTGCCTGAGAGCGCAAGCTGCTGCTGCTGCTGCATCGCCATCTGCTGCTGCATCGCCATCTGCTGCTGCAACTGCTGCTGCTGCTGCCATTGCTGCTGCTGCTGCTGCTGCTGCCATTGCTGCTGCTGCTGCTGCATAGCCATCTGTTGCTGTATCTGCTGCATCTGAATGCCGGTGTTGCCGTGATATGGCTGCATGCCGGTGTTGCCGTTGAGACGGCGATGACAGCTTGCGCAGAGGCAGCAAAGGAGGAGGACGGTGACGATGCCGCCGCCTGTAGATCCCGCCACTCCTTCGGTGGTCCCTTCACCAGTCTCATTTTTCGGAGACAGTTGGCATTCAACGCTTGCCATGCTGTTGAAGCTGAGGAGGAATATCAGCCAGGCTCTCCTCCAGGGAGCGCCTCCTGGTTGCGACAGCCCTCGCAAAATCCCTCTTGCTCCTTGCATCCCCGCACGCATCGGTGCTCCAAAGAGTCTCTCAAGGACGGTGAGCGCCGTGAGCGAGGAAACAGCAGCGAGCGCCGCCGTGATCGTTGCGGCCTCCATCGCATCGTCACCTGCGCACGGTCAACACGCATGCGTCCAAAGTTCAGATTCCCAGACACAGGACAACGACCAGTGGGCCAGTGTCCAGTGACCAGGGAGCAGGTTGGCCAACCGAGTCGCGTTGGGAGCGTTGCGATCGTGCGCGTTGCGAGCGGGAGCATTCGAGCGCGCAACGGTACGCACCGCCCCTCGCGTGCGGGTCGCCACCGATGACCGCCGGGGTGCAAGCTCCTTCTCTCCGAGGATGAGCAAAACCCTGCACCGTGGCACTTGTGGCCGCCAACGGATCAGCGGAGCCGGCGGCAATTTGGTCGGAGGGGGCATCGGCGTCGTCCGCTAAGTCCATGGCGATGATGTTGTCGGAGCCAGCCACCATATCGCGTTCGTGCGCGCACGCTGAACCCCCGCGTCTTTATCGAGGCCCGTCCAAACATTTTTCCCGTTACGGCTCGTGTTCCTCTTACAAAAACACATGAAAAACTCATTTCACGCTCACTTACCCCCCACGCTCTAACACACATAAGGGGCCGTCGCGCACACGCAGGCATCAAAAACGTATGTACAAGGGCGTGAAAGACCATGTAGAGTACCATCAGCAAATCCGATCCTCTCTCGCCTTGACGCTCCGTCGTCTCCGCGACAGCTCCGCCGCGCTATTTGGCCACCTCTCGCAAGCTCATGGAATGCATCAACCCCTAGAGTTCAGTCCAACTCAGCATCAAGTGTGCCGCCATCGGCATCTTCAAACCCCGCATTGCATCACCCCACGCTCCACGCCCCTCCAGCTCAGCGCCGCCCCGGACGAGGCAAGCGTCGCCTCCCCTTCCCCCCGGCTGACCACTCCCAAGGCCTTGGGCGCGCATGCGAGCCGTTACATGCGAGCCGTTCCCACCCGCCTGTACAGCCGTTACAGGTTCGCTCTGCCTCCACCGCCAAGGCGTGGGGGGCGGGGGGCGGGTGCCGTGTCGGGCGTGTCCTCCGCCGCACCGAGCGGGCGCGGCGCGCCTCATTCCTCGAACGGGATGGCGGCGGCGGCGGGCGCGGCGGCGTCTGGCACAGTGGGGTCCGCAAAGACGCTCTCGAGGCCGAAGATGACGTCCTGCGCGGCCTCCTCGCGCGCCTTGCGCTCCGCCTCGAGCCGCTCCTGGTACATGGCGGCGGTCGCCTCGGCGTTGTCGAAGACCGACTGCTGGTTCTTGATCATGTCGCCGGGCTCGCGCTCAAGGGTTTTGGTGGAGAGGGCGACGCGACCCTTACCCTTGTCCTGAGAGATGACCATGCACTTGAGCTCCGTGCCAACGGGGATGACCGCCTCGACGTTGGAGACTGGGACGGGAGGAGCGGGAAGGGAAAGGGGGGATGAGCGGCGAGAGGCCGGGGCGGGGGGGGAGACAAGTCGAGGTAAGGGGCAACGTCAGAGAGGCACAAGGGCGCAGAGCCAGGAAGAGGGGTGGGGAGGAGGGGAACGGGCGGCACGCACTGTGGTCGCACGAGATCTGCGAGATGTGGATCAGACCCGACATGCCGCCGAGGTCGACGAAGGCGCCGTACGGCTTGACGGCGGTGACGACGCCCTTGAGGACCGTGCCCACAGTCAGATCGGAGATCTGGTTGTCGGCGTTGGCCTTCCGGTACGAGACGACGAGACGCGAGTTCTCCTTGTCGACGTCGAGGAACTTGACCTTCAGCTTCTTGCCGATGAAGTCCTCGCTCGGCGTCTGGCCTGCCATGAAGTGGCTGCCGGGCAGGAAGGCACGCAGGCCCTCGACGAGCATCATCGCGCCGCCGCGGTTGACTGCGACCACCTCGCCCTCGACGACGGCGTCGTCGGCGTACAACTTTGCCACCGACTCCCACGCCGTGTCAAAGAGCAGCCGGCGGCGCGAGAGCATGAGCTGGCCGTTCTCGTCCTCGCGCGACACGATGACGAACTCGTACTCCGCGCCCAGCGCGAGGCAGTTCTCGGGCTTGTCGGGCTTGACGAGCGCCATCTCCTGCAGCGTGACGTAGGCAGATGATTTGACGCCAATGTCCACGAGCGCGCCGTTGGGCTCAAATCCGATGATGCTGCCGGTCGTCACGTCGCCGCGCGAGAAGGTCGGGATCGCGTTCATCGACTGCGAGAGCTCGTCGTATGAAAAGTCGACCGCATTGTCCGCCCAGCCCCCCTCGGGTACGAATTTTAGGCCCGAGTAGCGTGAGCGCAGGCGCTCGTCGCGCGACATCGATCCCGCTTTCTTGATCGCGAAGCCAGCCTCCTCCATTGTCGCGACCAGCCTCGCCGACCCGCTGCGGCAGCTGTGGGCGGACGCACCGCAGTTCGAGGCGTCGTGGCTGGCGCTCATGGGCGCCGGCACGAAGGCGGCGTCCGCGCTGAGGATGGCCGAGGCGGCGAGAAGCTTACGCATTTCTGTGGCTGCGGTGGTGCGGACGGCGAGGACGCGGTGGCGAACGCGTCCACGTGAGTCGGTCTAGGAAAAGAGGTCTGACGAGCTCTCGCGAGGTCGCTGCCTCGTGGTGGTTTCGTCCGAACCTTTCTTGCCATGCCAGGTTGTTTGCATCCAGATACTCTCGCGCCAACCCTGCGCCAAGAGGAGTGCTGACGCTGCGGATTCACTTGGCTTGACTTGCTTGCCTTCTTTAGAAAAACACTCGCACTGACCATCGGCACCGACTATGGATACTGCCCGCGAGCCGGCAGTGCTCTCGGCATGCTTGCGTGCCATGAGATGCCAGTGCGTATGTTGTGGCTGCGCACCTCCTTTTGCCCCACGTTACAGGAGACGGAGGGCGTGCAAACCATCACCAACGAGCTGCTCGACGCCGCTGACGCTGCAGCAGACGACGGCTTGCCCGGCTCGGGCTACACGCTGCTCGGTGTCGACGCGTGCGCGTCGCTGCAGCACCCCTCCAACCGCGCCTCGCTCACCTCGTACGCGCAGACACGCGGCCTCACGCTCGTCTTTGGCGAGCGCACCGGCGAGGCGCTGCGGCCGCGCGCCATCGAGCGGCTCATCTTCCCGCGCGATGAGGCATCGGCCTGCCTGTCACGCGCGCTGGCCAGCGCGCCCGGATGGAACGACCCGCACGTGCACCTGTCGCTGAACACGCGCTCGCAATTGCAGCAGCCTCAGCAGCAGCAGCAGCAGCTGGGAGGCCGCGCTCCATACGCTGGCGCCAGAGCCGCCTCGGCCTCATCGACGGCGGCGGTGCCGCGCACATTCGAGGAGCGGCTGCGCGCACTGCGCGTGCGTTTCGCGCAGGCGTGTATGCACCGGCGCCCACTCGTGCTCTCACCCTTCCCGCTGGCGCCCCGGCCCGCTGCCTCGTTGGCGCCGGCGCCGGCCCGAGTGACGGCGCGTGCGGCGCAGGCAGAGCACGCTCGGCTAGTCTCGCTGCTGACGGACCGGCACGCGCTCGCGCTGCACGCGAGCCCGTTCAACACGAGTGCCGCCGCCGCGATCGCCCAGCGCCACCCGCTGCGCATCGCGGCCGGCGCCGAGGGCGTTCAAGCCTGGGTTCGTCATATGGCGCCGAGGGGTTCGTCATATGGGGTTCGTCATATGGCGCCGAGGGGTTCGTCATATGGGGTTCGTCATATGTCGGCGGCGGCAGTTTCGGCCGCGGCGAGGGCGCTCCCAATCTCGTCCCAATCTCATCCCAACCTCGTCCCAATCTCATCCCAATCTCCCAATCTCCCAATCTCATCCCTTCTACTAGTCAATACGAACGCGTACGCGGCACGCGCCGTGCTGCCGTGGGACGCGATGGCTCCCCATCCTATGGAATCGCTCTTCGCCGTGCGTGCGTGGAACTACGACGACGGTGCCGCCAGCGGTGCCGCCAGCGGTGCCAACGGCTCGAGAGCCGTTACGGGAGCCGCGCTGATGGGGCCGTCGGCGGGGATGGCGGCGGCGGCGGCTGGTCGATGGCGGCTGCGCCCCGGCGATGTCGCCTCTGCGCCCGGGCGTCGACTGGCGCCCGTTGGCGGCCATGGCGGCGGCAGCCGTGGCGGCGGCGGCGGCGGCGGCGGCGGCGGCGGCGGCGGCGGCGGCGGCCATGGCGGGGCGGTAGTCCCTCTCGGGGTGCCTCTGACTGCAATGCTCCGCTCTCTCGAGGTGCCGCCCCTCGATGTGATCCTTCTCATCCTCTTCCCTGCATGCAAGTGCTCACTACGACGCCCCTCACTCCCCACAGGTGCCGCCCCTCGATGTGATCCTTCTCATCCTCTTCCCCTCCGCCGCCGCCGCCGCCGCCTTTGCTGCGGGTGAGGCCGCCGGCGCAGCCGCCGCGACCGCCGCGACCATGGCTGGCCACTTGGAGACCCAGGGCGCCCATCATGGCGCTTCGGGTGGGCGGCTGCCGAGCCTGGCTGCGCTTGCGGGGGGTCTCGACGCCGATACGGCCGCCGTCCGAACGTGGGCTTCGGCCGCCTCGCGTGCGAGCGCGCGCCGTGGCGAGCGCGTGCATCGGCGCGACAGCGGGTACGAAGGCGCCGATTGGAGCGACGGCAGCCGCGACGGCAGTCGGGTCGGCAGCAGCGACGGCAGCAGCAGCAGCAGCAGCAGCAGCGACGGCAGTCGGGACGGCGTGCAAGGCGGCGGAGGTGGGTCCACATTCGGGCTGCCACTCCCTTGATTGCCTCTGATGACCTCTGATTGCCTCCCTCATCAGGTGGGTCCACATTCGGGCTGCCACTCCCTTGATTGCCTCTGATTGCCTCTGATGACCTCTGATTGCCTCCCTCATCAGGTGGGTCCACATTCGG
>ENA-UOXP01001526-UOXP01001526.1-mixed-culture-metagenome-genome-assembly--contig:-NODE-1526-length-16348-cov-34.450623_pt1 | contig 16348 bp, 25 predicted proteins | sample MGYA00238161_ERZ761639 | MGnify/ENA primary metagenome ERZ761639 (study PRJEB28913, sample SAMN08776760) | mixed culture metagenome | isolation source: Freshwater growth medium | place: USA...
CGCCGCCGCCGCCGCCGCCGCCGCCGCCGCCGCCGCCGCCGCCGCCGCCGCCTCCACGGAGCTGTTGGGCTTCGCCGCCATCGTGCGCCCGGTCGCTGTGCCCGGTCGGGCGCCGTCTCGGGCGCGTCCGGTGCCCGGTCGGGCGGTCCGTTTGGCCGTGATGCCGGCAGCTGAGGCCTTGGCCGGCGGGGGTCGCGGAGCCCCATTGCCTAATTGGGGTTGCGCGGAGAATTTCTCCTCCTCCACCTCGTCATCAACGTAATCAGCGACCTCGGCGAGCTCCTCATCCACGTCATCTTCCTCATCGCCTCCTCCTCCTCCTCCGCCGCCGCCGCCGCCGCCGCCGCCGCCTCCCCGCGCATGCGCACGCGGCGGCGAGTTCTGCGTCGGGCTCCCCACCTCGTCGATCACCTCATCGTCACCATGCCCTTCGAAACGTTCGAAACGGAGTCCGTCTTCGCGCGCGCGAACACTCGCAGCGGCGCGAAGCAAGCGCACCACCCCGTCGTGCTTCTGCTTGATCGCATTGTCGAGCGCCGTGCCGCCATCGTCGCGCGGCTCCAGCGACGCCTTCGCGTCCAGCAGCAGCTGGACGCACTCGGCCTTGCCCAGATACGAGGCGATGATGAGGGAGGTCGAGTCGTCATTCTTGGCCGAGTTCACATCGGCGCGCGCCTTGAGCAGGACGGACATGACGCTCACGTGCCCGTGCTCGGACGCGACTGACAGAGGCGTCGCGCGATTCCGCGCCGCCTGGTCGACCGACGCGCGCGCCGCGAGCAGCGCCTGCACCACCTCGGCGCGGCCCTCACGCGCCGCGATGTACAGAGGGCTGTAGCCGGCCTTGGTCGCGATGTGCGTCTGCGCGCCCGCGTAGATGAGCATGGTCACGCAATCGTACGCGCCTGCCTTGGCCGCCGCGTACAGCGCCGTCTGGCCGTCGCTGTTCGTCAGGTCGATCGTCGCCTTGGCAGAGAGCAGAGAGCGCACCGCGGCCGGATCGCGCATCTCGCACGCGAGCATGAGCTTGGACTTGTCCTTGTCCAGCTTGTCGAGATCGCCCATGGCGGAGCAGGACAAGGTGGCCGAGTCGCTCGTCACGGGCACGCAGCCCGTCTATTGGGGTGCTCTCGGCCGAGCAGCACGTAGAGGTCGTCGACAGCCACGACCGTTCCGATCCCGGGAGCTTCACAGATGCTTCAACACCCAGAGCTTAGGAAAGGGCACGACAGGGTGAGGGCACACCAGGGGCAGACAAAAAAGGACACGTATGACTAGACTTGACCGGCTTGTTTTTCCCCGAAGAGGTTCCAAAAATAGAATCGGTTTGAAACGCGAAACGCAAAGAGCGAAGGAATTGAGCGACCCTCTTTTTCGGAACGGGCTGTCCGCCACACCAGGTCGTCAAGACGGCAGCGATAGGCGCGAAGCAGGCAAAGCCGCCGCCGCAGCATGGCGGACGTCCTCAGCTCCGGGCTGGCGTCGCCCGCCGCGGACAAAGGCCCCAAAGCGAAGCTCCGAGCGGTCGGTAAGGAGGTCATCAAGAACGCCAAGCAGCGAAAGGGCGATGCCGCAGAGCCCGCGGCCTCGCTGTCCTCGACGTTGACGGACATTGCCGCGGCCGCGCCAGGACCCGAGGCATCCGGCTCGACGGACAAGAAGCCCCATGCGAAGCACCGGCGAGCCGACTCTCAAGAGTTGAGCCCGCCGGTGGCCGTCGAGCCGCCAAACACCCGAATACCGACCTACCGGCAGGGCGACCGTTGCCGCGTGGGCGACAAGCACGGCGTCGTGCAGTTCGTGGGGACGATCCCGACGCTGGGCCAGGGGGTCTGGTGCGGCATCCAGTTCGACGAACCCGTGGGCACGTGCAACGGCCGAATCGGCGACCGTTATTTCTTCAAGTGCCCGAGCAATCACGGCGGATTCCACAGGCCGTCCGAGCTCGCGTTTGAGCTCATCACGGCCAGGGCGCCGGCGGCGGCCGAGAAGCCCAAAGCGAGCGAACCGGCCGATACGAAAGGGCGCCGTGGTGAGCGCGCCGATGAGAAGAAGAAGAAGAAGAAGGAGGCGGTCTTGGAGCCCGTCGCAGTGGAGCGAGCGCCGGCGGCGACGGTGCTGCCGGATCCGTCAAAGGACCCCACAGTGCCGCAAGCGCCGTCGCGAGCGCTCGCGAGCAAGTGCAAGTGCGATGGGCGCGGCTTGCAGTGGGCATTGGTCAATCAGGCCGCGCAGTTTGTCATCACGGCCCATGATGGCGATGGCAATCGACGAACCACCGGCGGCGACCCGTTTGTGGTCAAGGTGCGTTGACGAACCACTGATTGACGAACCACTGATTGACGAACCACCGGCGGCGACCCGTTTGTGGTCAAGGTGCGTTGATGGCCACTGATTGCCGCGGCGTGCGCCCCACACGGATGGCCCCGCCTTGCATGCAAGCGCTCAGCACGGCGCGCCCTGCCTGTTCCACAGGTGCGCGGGGTGCGCCCCAACCCGCAGAAATTACATGCCAAGGTCCTGGACCACGACAACGGCTGCTACACGGTGACCTACAAGCCCAAAGTCTCGGGCCACCTCGAGTGTGCATGCAAGTGCTCACCACGGCGCCCTCCCCACTCCCCTCCCCACAGGTGACCTACAAGCCCGAGGTCTCAGGCCAGCTCGAGATTTCGATCTCGTGCGATGGGATCGCGATCTCGGGCAGCCCCTTCACAGCTGATGCGGTGACGCTCACTTCACAGCCCCTGCACAGCCCCTGCACAGCCCCTTCACAGCTCCCTCCACAGCCGATGCGATGACACTCAAGGCCCCGATGCACATCCCCTCTCCAAGCATGCATGTGCCCATCACGGCGTCATTGCATCGGCTGTGAAGGGCCCGATGCACATCCCCGCTGCGCGGCATGCAAGTGCTCACTACGGCGCCCTCGCCTCCCCACAGGTGACACTCAAGGCGGAGCCCTCCCGATGCCTGCTGCGCGGCGACGCACTCAAGCATGCAGTCGCGCGCCAACCGATGTCGTTCGACATTGAGTTCGTCGACAATCTGGGCCAGGTGCGTGCCATTGATTGCCACTGATGGCCACTGATTGCCACTGATTGCCATTGAGTTCGTCGACAATCTGGGCCAGGTGCGCATCACGCCGGAGGCACCGAGATGCGACCGAGATTGCACCTCTGATTGCATGCGGATTGCCTCCCTCATCAGGTCGCGTACGCGGAGGAGCTCGACGTGCACGTGGAGCCGCTTGAGATTTTGCCCTCAGCGAGGCCGCAGCTGCTCGCCGACGAGATCGAGATCGCATCTCCTCCATCGTCGCCCAGCACGGCGCCGGTCACGTCCAAGTCGCTTCCCCCCCCCGCACCCGCCAAGTCGCTGCCGCCGCCCACCACGGCGCCGCCCACCACGGCGCCCGACGTCGGGCCGGCCGGTAACAAATCGCCCAACGGCAAGGGCAAGCCGGGCGTCGTGGTGGGCGCCAAGGAGGGGGTGGGCAGGGCGGGGGGCAAGGCGGGGGCCAAGGGCGGTGGCGGTAGCGCCGTGGTGGGCGCGAGCTCCTTTGGGAGCCACTTGCCAAACTTGCCAAACTTGCCAAACTTGCCCGATTTGGAAGTGGGGGGCGACAGCGCCGATCCGGATGACGTGGCGATTCCGGTCTCGTCCACCCCATGGCTGATGGAGAGCGCCGACACGGCGCTGTGGGAACGGCTCGGCACGGCGCGCGCCGTCGTGGGCACCAAGCCGCTCATCCTTCGCGAGGCTCTGAGTACCGAGAGCGCCGAGTTGGCCAAGGTGATTTTTTATTGATCTTCACTGATTGCCATTGATTTCCACTGATTGCCACTGATGGCCACTGATTGCCAGTGAATGCCGAGTTGGCCATGGTGATTGCCGGCTCGTTCCTCTGAGATTGCACCTCCGATTGCATGCGGATTGCCTCCCTCATCAGGTGCTACCCGGCGCGCTCCTCAAGCAGCTGCGGCGAGAGCAAGCGGCCGACGGCGGCACGCGAGCTGAGGTGCATGCAAGTGCTCACCACGGCGCACGCCATGGTGCATGCACGTGCTCACCACGGCGCCATGCCTGCTGCACAGGTGCTTGTGGCGACTGGTGTTAAGGTGCAGTATGTTGTCGAGGGAGCGACCCTACCGGACGGGACGCTGGTACGCTGGATGGATGATGCCACTGATTGCCACTGATTGCCAATGATTGCCACTGATTGCCAATGATTGCCGGACGGGACGCTGGTACGCGGGATGGATGACCGCGGTCCAAGTAGGGGATGTGATTGCCACTGATTGCCAATTATTGCCTCTTTCATCCAGGTACGCGGGATGGATGACCGCGGTCCAAGTAGGGGATGTGATTGCCTCTGATTGCCACCGATTGCCTCTTTCATCAGGTACGCGGATGGGTGACCGCGGTCCAAAAGGGCGGCAAGGAGCGGCTCGCGCGCCAGCACGCCAAGGTCGACGCTAATGAGCGCCGATTGCAGCTTGAGCTGTGGAATAAGCGGCTCGCCGCCGACAAGGCGTTCGAAAAGGCGCTCAAGGCTAACAGCGGTGCTGGCGTCCATCTGGATGAGAGCGTCGCGCCTTACAAGGCAGCTGGGGCGCTTGGCGTGAATAATCACAGCGGCGTGGCGACGAGTAGCCTAGCGAGCCAGCTGCTCAGTGGGTTGGCTCCAAGCGCTGTGGAATTGGCTGAGCGTCTGGTCGGTCCGAGCTTCTCGTATGAGCCTCAGCATGCAAGCGCTCACCACGGCGCCCCCGCCTCTTCCCCACAGGTCGGTCCGAGCTTCTCGTATGAGCTCGCGGCTGATGCCCGCGGCATCGCGTTTGCATTCGGGGGCATCTTCCCGGGCAGGTTGCATGCACACGGCGAGCTGGTCAAGGTTCATCAGGTGAGCTACTCCATCGGGGCGGCCGGCACGTACAAGCTCCACGTGGGGCTTCGTCAACAGTCCGCAAGCCTCCCAGGTTCGCCTTTCACACTGAACCCGAACGGGCCGAGCGCATGCATGTGCTCACCACGGCGCCCGCGCCTCCCAGGCTCGCCTTTCACACTCCACGTGAAGCCCGGCCCTGCGCACGCCCCGACGACCTTGATGCCGTCCGAGCAGCTGCCGTTGAGCAGCGTGGCGGGCAACCGGGGCGCCTTTGTGCTTCGGCTGTGCGACAACATGGGCAACCTGTGCGTCGAAGGCGGCGCGGACATCAAGGTGCGTTGATTGCCACTGATGATGTGCGTTGATTGCCACTGATGATGGGCGTCGAAGGCGGCGCGGACATCAAGGTGCATGCAATCAGAGGGGCATATCACGGAGGCCCCGATGGAGTAGCTCACCTGATGAGGGAGGCAATCAGCATGCAATCAGAGGGGCATATCACGGAGGCCCCGATGGAGTAGCTCACCTGATGAGGGAGGCAATCAGCATGCAATCAGAGGGGCATATCACGGAGGCAGGCCCCGATGGAGCTCACCTGACGAACCTTGACCAGCTCTGAATTGCATGCTGATTGCCTCCCTCATCAGGTGCGCATCACGCCGGAGGAGACCGCGCCCGTGCCCCAAATCAGCGATCTGAATTGCATGCTGATTGCCTCCCTCATCAGGTGCGCATCACGCCGGAGGAGACCGCACCCGTGCCCCAAATCAGCGATCTGCGCAACGGGAGCTACGAGATCTCATGGAAGGGCAAGGTCGCGGGCGAGTACTCTCTCCTAGTGACCATCAACGACGCCCCCGTGCGCGGCTCTCCAACAGCCCCGCCTTGCATGCAAGTGCTCACCACGGCGCGCCTGGCCTGTTCCACAGGTGCGCGGCTCTCCAACGGCCGTAACGGTCCTCTCGGCGGCGCCCGACGTGGCGCGGTGCGAGGTGCTCTGGAAGGGCAAGACTGGTGTCGGCGGGCTGCGCAGCGCGGCCTGTGGGGAAATGATGCGCCTCGAGATCATCTGTCGAGATGCGTTTGGCAACTCGGCGGTGCCGTCGACGCAGTCGTCGCTCAAGTTTGGGTTCGGTCTCGTCGAGACTCCATCGAACGAAGGCAAGCACTCGGCGGGCGCTGTGATTGCACCTCTGATTGCCACTGATGGCGTCCCTCATCGTCGAGACTCCATCGAACGAAGGCAAGAAGCCGTTGAAGCTCGAGGGAGATGATGGGCCCCTGCCTTGCATGCACGTGCTCAACACGGCGCCGTCCCTTCCCCACAGGCAAGAAGCCGTTGAAGCTCAAGGGGGAGACGGAGGCACACACCGATGCGGATCCGAACAAGAAGGCGCCGAGCCTGATGAAGCAGGTGCGTGCCACTGAGTGCCGCTGAGTGCCACGGAGTACGACTGAGTGCCACTAAGTACCACTGAATGCCACTGAATGCCACTGAGTGCGACGGAGTGCCACCGATTGCGATTGAGCGCCCTACTAATTGCCACGAATTGCGTCTGATGAACCAGGCGGAGCGCAACGCGTTCGTGCGCGCGATGCAGACGTTGCAGTATCACAGCTCATGGCAGGGCTCCACGATCGCGGTCAGCTAAGAGCCTCACAGCTCGGGAGATTACGAGCCCCTGCCTTGCATGCATGTGCTCACCACGGCGCCGTCCCTTCCCCACAGGTGAGCTATGAGCCTCACAGCTCGGGAGATTACGAGCTCTACATGTGGACGGACGTGCACGTCAGTCCAGAAGAGAAGAAGAAGCTTGAGGCAGCCGTGAAGCACGTCGGAGAAGGCAAGCACTTTGCATGCGCAGTGATTGCACCTCTGATTGCACCTCTGATTGCCACTGATTGAAACTGATTGCGTCCCTCATCAGGCAAGCACTCGGCGGGCGCCAAAGCCAACGCGGAGCATGAGGCGGCCGTTGCCGCCAAGGCAGCCGTTGTCGACGGCGGCGGCGAGGCAAGGCGAGGCGAGGCGATCCTGACGCGCATCTTCCTACCGGGCTGCCCGTTTGCAGTGCATGTCGACCCTGGCCGACCAACGGCCGCATCGTCTTTCTTGCGCGACGCGATCACAGAGCACCCAGCGGGCGAGCGGCTGCTGCTGCGTGTGCAGATGCGTGATGAGTATGGCAATCAGGTGACCCCTGATGACCCCTGATGACCACTGATGACCACTGATGACCACTGATGACCACTGATGACCACTGATAAGTATGGCAATCAGGTGACCCCTGATGACCACTGATGACCACTGATGAGTATAGCAATCAGGTGACCCTGAAGGCCAAAGCCGTCCCGATGCACATCCCCTCTCAGCCAGCATGCATGTGCTCACCACGGCGCCCTGACCCTGAAGGCCGAGCCGTCCCGATGCACATCCCCTCTCAGCCAGCATGCACGTGCTCACTACGGCGCCCCCGCATCCCCACAGGCGACGCTCAAGGCTGTGGAATCGGAGCTCAAGACGATCTTGCATGCGCCGGACGGCGAGCATCCGATGCAGCTGAGGGCCAATGTGGGCGCCGTGTTGGGCGACCGAGGCTCGGCACAGGGCGAGGGCGGCGGCGGCGGCGGCGGCGGCGGCGGCGGCGGCGGAGGCGGCGGCGGCGGCGGTGCGAACGCTCGCAAGTCCGCGGCGGTCGTGCGCCAGGCCGAGGTCGTCGGTGCGCCCTGATTGCGACTGATGAGCACTGATTGCGACTGATGAGCCCTGATGGTCGTGCGCCAGGCCGAGGTCGTCGGTGCGCTCGTGTTCAGCTCGAGCTCGGAGCTCACCCTCCACCTGCCCGCATGCATGTGCTCACCACGGCGCCCTCGCCTCCCCACAGGTGCGCACGAGTTCAGCTCGAGCTCGGAGCTCACCCTCAAGGGAACTTACTCGGCCACGATCAAGCTCAACGGGCACCCCATCACAGGTGATTGCCAACTGATTGCCACTGATGACCACTGATGGCCACTGATGACCACCGAATGCATGCTGATTGCTTCCGAGTGCATACTGATTGCGTCCGAGTGCATGCTCAACGGGCATCCCCATCCCATCTCCACACCCATCTTCACACCCATCTTCACACCCCATCTTCACAGGCTCCCCGATGGAGTTCATCGTGCGCCCCGGCCCACCCTTCGCGCCCAAGTCAAAGCTCTTCCCAGCCACGAGCCTCGGGGGGGGGGCTCCCTCGACGGGCCAGCCTTGCGAGGTCCTCGTGCAGCTCGTCGACCGGTTCAACAACAACGTCGACGTGGGCGGCAGTCGGCTCGAGGCCAAAGTCTTTGGCCCGAAGGCCTCGGATTGCCAGGTGATGACCACTGATGACCACTGATGACCACTGATGAACACTGATGACCGCTGATGACCGCTGATGACCGAAGGCTTCGGATTGCCAGGTGATCGACCGCGGCGATGGCTCGTATGCAATCTGATTGCGTCTCTGATTGCGTCTCTGATTGCGTCTCTGATTGCGTCTCTGAGTGCACAATCCCTGCCTCCCTCATCAGGTCATCGACCGCGGCGACGGCTCGTATGCGATCAACTTTAGCGCGTCGGTCCCGGGCGACTACCGAATGCAAGCGCGTCTGGAGAACGTCGAGCTGCCCACTGTGAACCTGCAGGTGCGCGACTGTGTGTTCACTGATGAGCGCTGTCATTGACTAATCGGAGAATGTCGAGCTGCCCACTGTGAACCTGCAGGTGCGCGAGCCGACCATGGCCGAGATGAAGGCCGAGATAAAGGCCGAGATGAAGGCCGAGGTCGCGCCGGAAGCCGCCGTGACGGCGCTCATTCAGGATGCGGCCGCGGCTGCGACTGCCAAGATATGGAAGCAGCAGGCGGAGGGTCCTGCCGAGGGCCGGCAAGTACGCCGACAAAGCAAAGAGAAAGTGAACCCGCCCGAATCTGCACAACAAGAGCATGGGCCGTGACGCGTGAGCACAAGAATGCCTGCACGGCAACGAGCTGCTGTCTATGTAACCTACGTTTCATCCTGCGCGCTCATGCCACGTCTCGGGCTTGAGGTGCAGCATGCGCACCAATACTGTAGAGTGTATTTACAGTCTGAAATTATTGTTTGAACTTTTGTAATCGTCCACACCTACCCCGTTAAGTCCGACTCCCGTCTGCCCGTCGCGTGCCCGCGCTTGGCGCACCCTCGTTCAACTTGAAGTGGTTCTTCACACGTGTCCTTCACACCGACAGAACGCGAATCTTTCGCGATGTTGATTTCCACGATCACGCACTGCTGCAGCCTCGGGCCGTCGTGCCATGGCGCGGAGTTTTTGAGAGCTCGCGGCCACACCTCCTTCGCGCTGCCGTTCGACTGGATCCATTCCACGCCCGAGATGGTCAGCGCGTGCTTGGAAGATCGATGTGCGACCTTGCTCAATCGGCGCGAGCTGCACAGCGTCGACGCAGGCCCCGACGTGAGCGGCTCCGCTCCAACGCCTCGACGTGAGCGCCATGGTGGGCACCTGCGTTACCGCACCAAGGAGCACGCGCACATCTTTCGCCATCACGATCCGGCCGTGCATGATGGAGACTTTGCGCGCCTTCACAGCGCCGCCGATCGGCTTCGGCGCTTGCTGGACGACGCCGACGCCCAGGTCCTGTACCTCCACTTGCAAACCGACGCCGCTCCTGGCGAGGAGAGCCGCGACGCATTCGTACGCGGCGCTCGGGCCATGTTCGCGAGCTTGTGCGCTGGCTCGTCCAATCGCTTCGCGCTCGTGCTTTGGAGTGCATGCAAGTGCTCACTATGGCGCCCTTTCCCCACAGGTGCGCTGGATCCTCCAATCGCTTCGCGCTCGTGCTTTCGAGTGCATGCAAGTGCTCACTATGGCGCCCTTTCCCCACAGGTGCGCTGGATCGTCCAATCGCTTCGCACTGGTCGCCATCCGTGCCATCCGACGGCACGTCGCCGCGGGCGAGGCGGGCGAGGCGGGCGAGGCGGGCGAGGCGGGCGAGGCGGGCGACGAGGCATTCGGAGCGCGAGAGCTTTGCCTAGAGGAGGCCTCCGACACGCGCAGTCTCCTGGTGTGCATGCACGTGCTCACCACGGCGCGCGCGCCCTCACCTCTCCCCACAGCTGGAGGAGGCCTGCGATGCGCGCAGCCTCCTGGTGTGAGCAGCCAACGCTCGGGTGTGCATGCAAGTGCTCACCACGACGCCATCACTTCTCCCCACAGGTGATCGAGCAGCCAACGCTCACGCGGACGGTCGTCCCCTTTTCCCGCCTCGCTCCACAGGTGAATGTCACTGAATTGCCGCGCTGATAACCGCTGGCGGTGGTCACTGATTGCCACTGATTGCCACTGATTGCCATTGATGGCCACTGATGGCCACTGATGGCCACTGATGGCCACTGATGGCCACTGATGGCCACTGATTGCCATCTCGCTCCGCAGGGCACTGCCGAGGAGAAGGCAGACATGCAAGCGCTCGGCACGGCGCTGGACGCGCGTTTCCGCTTCGAAGTGGGTCGGGCTGGCTCGCCCAGGACGGCGCGTACCGATAGCGAGCGCCTCCAGACTGGCCCTCGTTGGGTGTGGGCGCACCCACCCAAACTTGGTGTGTGCCTTGGCGCGCATGCAAGCGCTCACCACGGCGCCCTCACCGCTCCCCACAGGTGTGGGCGCACCCATCAAAACTGGGGCCGTGCCGGACGGCGACCGTGGCGGAGCTTCGTCAAGCGGTGGCGCGTCTGCCCTGCGAGCTGCATGCCTTGAGCGTCCTCGAGTCCATGATGAGCTCCGTCATCAGCGCGAGTGGCCGAGCAGCGGAGGAGGACGAGAGGGACGTACCGGTAGCACAACGTGCCGCCGGACGGGTGGACTCAATGGGCGCCGTGATGAGCGTCTCAATTGACGTAACCCAATTTGCCGCCCGATGGGTGGACGCCATGGGCGACGCGATGAGCGTAGAGGAAGGGCGCGTCCTCCCGAGCACTCGCCCGCCGCCACCCAAATTAGGCAATGGGAGCGTCAAGGAATGGCGCGCTCACGCCAAGCGTCTCGCCACACCATCCCGACGAAGCCCCACGAAGGTGGCGCTGGTCGCCACTGTGCTCGGCTATCAGTGCGCCGAGCAGCGCGCCGAGGCCGAGGGATTCGATTGGGAACTTCGCAAGGTCAAAGGTGAAGGAGGATGTGTACTGTAAGCCTTCTGGTACATGTGAGTTCAGGTAATGGGTATAAGTTGGTCTAAAAGTTCGAAGGCTTGCCGTGCGAAGACCGAAGTGTGAAAGAAGTGTGAGACCGGACTAAGTGTGCGCGCGCGGACGTCCGGAGCGACGGATCCGAGTACCGATGATGCGCGCGCGCGCCCCGCGCCGTCGGACTTGAAGATGAATCTCACACCGGGTCACCGCCTTGAAACTCATGCGGTCACATCGGATGCATACAACGGACATGTGTGCGACGACCGTCGAGTTCACCTCGTGTTCACCTCGAAGCATGCACACAACAACAAAACGGAAAAAACTCCCACAAAAGCACACGAAATTTGATAATTGACATGGTCCTTCAAGTAGAATCAAAATGCAATCACATGTCGCCAACTGAATGTCCGATGCGCATATCTCACGAAGTTCTGTTTGTTACCTGCGGTGGGGCGGCATCGTGTCGTTCAACATGTCTCGTTCTAAGAGTGCCGTAGCGCCAGCCGACGCTGTTCGAGCGCCATCAGGCCCAGTCTCGTGCAGGTTCTGGATGATCAAGGCGGACTTCCTGCGCACCTTCTCCGGCACGAACCTGCCCTTTTTCCAGGAGCTGCGCGCGAAGCACCCGAGTGCGTTCGTGGAGGTGACCATCAGCTATGAAGAGGTGGTCCGCGGGACACATGTCGAGAAGATTCTGTCCATCTCCCATCGCTGGATGGAGCCTACTCAGCCCGACCCCGACGGCGAACAGCTCAAGGCCATCAAGGCCTTTCTCGTTTCGTCGGCTGGCAAGCGGATCGAGCTCGTGTGGATCGACGGCGGCTCCATGCCACAGCACCAGCCTACCATCGGCCTCAGTCGCAGCGTTGAGGACACGGCCGATTTCAAGACCATGCTGTCGGAGGTCTGTGCCGCGCTTTGCCTCGGACAGCGCACTTTCCTCGCCACCCTTTCCCTGCGACTCAGCCGCCTATGTTATGTTAACACCCCGCAATGGCTCTCCCCCGTACACTTGCGCGCAGGTCAACATGCTCTTCCTGGGCACGACCGTCCTCATCCTCTACGACCTCTCGTACGCATCCCGCTTCTGGACGCAGTTCGAGGCGTGGCTGGGCATGCAGTTTGCGACGCCCAACGGCCTCAAGTCGGCGGTTAGCACAGAAAACGCGCGCTACCACATCGTGTGCATCCAGGGCGCCGCCGAACAGGCTGAGCTGTACAAAAAGGCGCTCGTCGACACTTGGGCCACCAAGACGCCTCAGCAGGCGTTCGACTTCCTCTCCAAGCCGGACGTGATGGTGACCAACCAGAGCGACAAGCAAGACCAGCTGCCCAAGATCAAGGCGCTCGACGCCACGGTGCAAGGCGCGTTCGAAGCGATCGATGCGCAGCTGGAGCAGCTGGTTGCGGCGAACGCCGGGGCGGTGGAGCGTGCAAAGGCCGAGCACCAGAAGGGCGAGCGTGAGTGCCGGGAGGCGACGGCGCGAGCGGAGGTTGAGTGCCGGGCGGCCAAGGAGCGAGCGGACGCCAAAGTGGTGCCCCTAGCAGAGGCGATGGCAAGGGCTGAGGGCGAGGCGGCGGCCGCACGCGCGCGAGCGGAGGCTGAGTGTCGGGCGGCCAAGGAGCGAGAGGACGCCAAAGTGGTGCCCCTAGCAGAGGCGATGGCAAGGGCTGAGGGCGAGGCGGCGGCCGCACGCGCGCGAGCGGAGGCTGAGTGTCGGGCGGCCAAGGAGCGAGAGGACGCCAAAGTGGTGCCCCTAGCGGAGGCGATGACAAGGGCTGAGGGCGAGGCGGCGGCCGCGCGCATGGCCAAGCAGACGCACGCGCAGGCGATCAAGCGCGGCGTGATGCCGATCGTGATGGAGCGGGCTCCGCTCGGACTCAAGATTGAGGGTGGCTCGCTGCGTGGCAAAGCGACCGAGTACATGGGCCTCTACATGCTCGATGGTATTGTAAACGGCCGGCCCGCGTGGAAGCACACGAACGGAAGCTGCTGGGTTGCTTTCGACGGAGCTGACTGGCGTGGGCAGCCCGAGGCCGACCTTGGTCAGAAGAAGGGCGCTCTGATGCTCACGGACGCAGATGCTGCCAGCCCGGATGCGAGCTCCGCGATCTGGCAAGCAAGCGCCGCTGAGGCCAAGACTGTGAAGATGACCTTCAAAGAAGGGGATGTCGTCCAGGCTTCGGACGATGGGCCCTCAGCATCGAACATCGTAGAGGCTTGGTACGGGGCCAGGCTTCTCGCGACCGACACGTCTCATGGTCAAGAGGATACCCGATCAGCTCAAGGCAAAGTTGTGACAGAGCAGGCATGCGGTCTTCTAGCTAAAGGGCAGCTGAAGGCCGTCAACGAATTGTTTGGAGACCCAGCTCCGAACCAGTTGAAGGTGCTTGAGCTTAAAATAAATCCGAGGCCTGCTACAGCTGGCAGCTCTGCGTGGGCCGCGCAGCCGGCGCTCAAGTGCACCGTTGCAACCGCCGCGGAACTATCGGCCGCGCAGGCCGCCGCAGCACTTCGCGCGAAAGAGGAGCGTCGCGCTCAGGCGCTACTTTCTGCCGGCGTGCCTCCACATGGCCTTGTGCCCGCAGGATCCAATGGGGGGCGTCCTTGGTAGCTCCCCGAAGGATTCGAACCCGCAGCCTCCCGCACCGCTCGGCTTGGTCCCCGCCCCGCGCGCCCCTCGTGTGCTCCCACCGCTGAGCGCCCTCCTGCCCCTCACGCCTGCTCCACCCGGCTTGCTGCGCTCAGGGTCTGTTGCTGGGAGTGGAGGTGTGGCAGCTCGACGTGAAACTGCTGCGGCTGCTTGAAGGAGTAGCTGCGAGCCTCCCTCGGACCAGCCGCAAGAAGCGTGCCCTCCCCCCCATGAGCGGCGGCGCTGCCTCTGCGGGGGGGGTCTTGCTCCCGCCTTGCATGCGCCACCGCCGCTCAGCATGCGCGACCTCACGCGGTGAGGCTCCGCGCGCACCAAGTGTCGCGTTCTGCATTGTGCAGGGCCGCGTGCGGCCTTTTGGTGATGCACCGTGCGTCTGCTTCAACGGCCGCGAGAACAGGGGCAGAGGGCGCCCTGTCTTCGCCGCTAGAAAGCCACGAGGGACTGCTAAGGGACTGCCATGAGTTTGCATCCATGTTACAGTACGGCATCCGCGAGGAGAGAGCGATCGTCGGCGATCGAAAGGGTCTTGCTACAGGTCCCTCGGAGTGACGGGCGGGAGGCGCGTGAAGAGGCGCGAACAGCGAAACGAAAAGGGAGAACCGAGAAGCGCATGAAGCGTGAATGTTAACCATAGCGTGTAGGTGTGAACATGGAGAACCGAGATGCGAGAAGCGCTAGCTAGCCATGGCGCTAGCGGTAGCGCATCGAGGTAGCATATGAAGGGTCTGGAGGTGTGTTCGCTATGGTTGCGGTCGATCATGACACCCTGAGATTCATAATTTATGGAATATATGGATCATGCCACGACCGGGACTACACTCTACAGTCTGAAGGCGGCCCCCGAGGCAACTCCAACTACGAAAAAGATAAAAGACGAAGCCGCCGTCGAACATGCTCGGGCGGCTGTCAGGCCTCAGCGGTCACAGCGGCGCGCTCCAACTCAGCACTCCAGTCCTTCTCAGTGTCTCACTCTCAGCCGCCGAGTCGTGGTGCAAGACAGCGGAAAATCCGAACAGAGCCATTTACTCATTCCCAGGTTCTCCTAGGTTGACCTTGGGGATGGGACCGACACATATACCTAACACACGCTGGTCATCCACGGGTCAGACGGTGGTGGAGCAGGGACACAGAGCATACAAGGAAAGTAAAGATCACGATATTGAGGTGTGAATTCACTCAGCCGGTTCCCCGAAGTGTCGGATCGCATGCGGCGGACCGGCGGTTAGGAGATCGCGCGAGATTTCAAGCGGGACGGGCAGACGGACAGTCGGACAGACGGACAGACGACTTTAATTTGATCCTGTCCAGACGGTGGTGGAGCAGGGACACAGAGCATACAAGGAAAGTAAAGATCACGATATTGAGGTGTGAATTCACTCAGCCGGTTCCCCGAAGTGTCGGATCGCATGCGGCGGACCGGCGGTTAGGAGATCGCGCGAGATTTCAAGCGGGACGGGCAGACGGACAGTCGGACAGACGGACAGACGACTTTAATTTGATCCTGTTCACGCTCACAGGCAGGTCAAAATCGGAATGTTCGTGAGCGGACAGACGGACATAATCGATGACAGCGGCTTCTGGCAGCGGCTAGTTTTACAGACCAGACTGCGCCCTCGCGTAGACCCGTTTTGACTTCACGCCCTGTCGTGTTCACGCTCACAGCAGGGTCAAAATCGGAATGATCGCGGTCTTTCTGCCCCTCCTGGTCGCCCTCCTCGCGAGCACGACAGAGTCGTGCGCGGACGGCGGCAGCCCACGCATCGTGATCGGCGCTTGGCAGCTCCTCGAGCGCCACCGCGATGAAAGCATGGCGGTCGAGACCGTCAGGGCGTACATGGCTGCGGGCTTTGAGCACTTTGACACGGCGGACATCTATGGCAAGTCGGAGTCGCTGCTGGGTCGCGCAGGAGCGAAGCACATCTACACCAAGTACGTGACATCCGATGCTTCGGAGGCCAACGCGCGAGCCGTCAACGCCCAATCTCGCACCGCTCTCGGAGTCGTGCCGAGCCTCGTGCAGTTTCATTGTAGGGCGACGGCGCGGCGGCGGCCGGACGAACCCCACACCGACCTGGCTGGTGCGGCCCTCACGCCACGCCTCACGCGCTGCACTCCCCTCGCTTCACATCATCTCGGCAGGGTGGGACTGGTCCGATCGCGCCTACCGGCAGGCCGCTCGCCACCTACTCACGCTCAAGAGCGAAGGGCTCCTCGGCGAGGCGGCCGCATGCAACTTCGACACGGCGCACCTGCGCGAGCTCGTGGTGGACGAGGGCCTGCCGCTCACGGCGAACCAGGTCCAGGACTCGCCACTGCTCGCCATGGAGTGCCTTTGAGAGCCTTTGAGTGCCACGGAGTGCCACGGATTGCCACTGAGTCCCACGGAGTGCCACTGAGTGCCACTGAGTGCCACGGAGTGCCACTGACTGCCACTGATTGCCACGGAGTGCCACTGAGTGCCACTGAGTGCCACGGAGTGCCACTGACTGCCACTGATTGCCACGGAGTGCCACTGAGTGCCACTGATTGCCACGGAGTGCCACTGACTGCCACTGATTGCCACGGAGTGCCACTGAGTGCCACTGATTGCCAC
>ENA-UOXP01001544-UOXP01001544.1-mixed-culture-metagenome-genome-assembly--contig:-NODE-1544-length-16219-cov-31.227543_pt1 | contig 16219 bp, 9 predicted proteins | sample MGYA00238161_ERZ761639 | MGnify/ENA primary metagenome ERZ761639 (study PRJEB28913, sample SAMN08776760) | mixed culture metagenome | isolation source: Freshwater growth medium | place: USA...
GATCATTTTGGCGATGGTCAATTTTCGCTCCCCAGGCCGTCTGACCGAGCTAGCTCTACACACCGTTAATCCGTTCATCTCCTCGGCTCCGACCTGAGTCCTTTCAGTCCACGGCCTGAGCGTGCGCCACATTGCTAGGGACCGCACGAACAACCACCGGCGCTTTTTTGTTTGCGGTGGCTGCACCCTTGCGAGCCTGAGGGTCGTTGACGGGGCCAAGCACCTTGACAAGCGGCTTTGAGGGCGCGGCGGCGGACTGCTGGTTCTGCTTCGTCCACGCCTCCTGCCGTGCGAATGCGTCAGCCTCGGCGCCGCCCTTAGCGCTCCACTCGGCCGCCTCGCGCTGGCGCTGCTCCTCCGTGAGCTCCTCATGCCGCGCGCTCAGTCCCCGCTCGAGCCGGAACTGCTCGATCATCTCCTCCTTGCCCTGCTCCCTCTTCCCGGGCTCGTCCACCTTGAGCCACGTTGAGGCGCCCGTGAGGCTCGAGGCGCTCAGGCCATGCTCCGCGGCCACCTCCTCCCGCTGCTCGCGCGCCTCGGACGACGCGGAGCGCCACACGGCCTCCTTGTTTGCCTCGAAGGCCTCCCATTCCCTGGCCCGCGCCGCCGCAGCGGCCGCACGCTTCTCGGCCGCCACTGCCGCCTCAACCTCCGCCTGCGCCTTGGCCGTCATCTCCGCGGACTGGCGAGCCTCGAGGCGCGCCTGTGCCAGGGCTCGTTCCTCCGGGCTGAGACGACGACCGAGCTGGTCATACATCTCGAGCACTGGCTTTGGCAGCTCTTGCGTGTCGGCGAGCGCAATTGGTCTCCCATGGCGCTTGCGGAAGTCGGCCTCGAATTCAGCCAGCCGTGCCTGAATGTCTGCGGTAGACATTTCTTCGACTTGAATAGGCTTGAGCATCTTGTCGAGCTTGCGGATCTGGTCCTGCGTCACCATGTGCTGCTGAGGTGGCGCACCATTTGCAGTGGGACCGTTGAGCGCAAAAGTCGGAGGAGCAATGTCATCAGCGCAAAAGTCATCAGTGGCATCGGAGAGGATGGGCGCCGCGTCGATGGGCGCTTTCCAGAAGTTGAACGAATTGAAATCGCCATGCAGAGTTTCATGAGCTTCGGAGACCGTCATCCCTTGGACGGTCGTTCCAGATGTCGGGCCCCCGACGAATCGATCAACGTGCGGATCAAGTGATCAACGGCCCCTGTGAAACGGCCTGCAGCACGAAACGGCGTTTACAATAAGGTGGCCATGATAGGAGTCGTGAGATAAGATCCTGAATTCCCCTGTTCGGTACATGTGTGCAAGTGGCACTAGTAGAAAGTTGCTGGCACAGGGCCACAGTAGGCAAGCTGGGTGCCTTTGGGGGGAATCCTGCCATCCTGCACTGCGGCCATGTGGCGCGCGCTCTTCACACCTCTCACGGCCATCATGCCCTCTGCCTGCCAAGTATCATCACAAGCACTCGGCGTTCAGAAGTGGGCTGATGCCGTTGCCTCCGTCGATGCTCTCTCCACGGAGGCCGGCAGAGCCACACATGAGGCCGATCCTCGGTGCACGTACTGGTGCACCATCGTTGTAGTAGTCGACTGACACTCCCTGATCGAGGGCGAGGCGCGCGCGGAAGAGGCAGGCGGCACTGAGGCCCGCAGCGCACTCGGCGCGTGCATCGTCAGTGGGAGCCCCGCCGTCGCCGCCCCCGTCGCCTCCGTCGCCTCCGTTGCCGCCATCGCCGCTGTGGCCGCTGTGGCTGCTGTGGCCGCTGTGGCCGCTGTGGCTGTTGTGGCTGCTGCTTGTGCTGCTGCTGCTGCTGCTGCTGCTGCTGCTGCTGCTGCTGCTGCTCCTGCTGCTGCTGCTGCTGCTGCTGCTGCTGCTGCTGCTGCTGCTGCTGCTGCTGCTGTTGCTGCGGCTGCTGCGGCTGTTGTGGCTACTAGGTGTGCTCGGGTTGCTCGGGCTGCTGAGGCTGATGAGGCTGGCGCAGCCGCCACGGAGCAGCTCGTACACTCGTAGGTAGGTGAACGCCACCCTGGGCACGATCGCGAACTGGGCGCCGTCCTCGCCTCCGCCCTGGGGCTGCAGGACGTCGGTGCTCGACCAGAGGCGCTGCGGCGGGAGCGGAGTCGTCCAGAGGGAGTCAGGGCGAACCCTCACTACGTGCGTGTACGATACATTACGGCGGCGCTCGGCGCGCAGCACCATCTCGTAGCACTGTTGCACGCCAAAGGCCAGGGATGTGACGGAGGCGGCGAGGGCTTTCGGCGCTGTGTCGAGCAGCGAGCACTCGCCCGTCGCGACGGAGGCCCATGAAGCATCAAAGAGCACCGCGTCCACGGCAGACAAGCTCGAGAGCGCCGCCTGCACGCGCGAGGGCGCCACGAGCGAGGCGTGCAGCTTGGCATCCTCGAGCTCGCTGTAGACCGCCTCTACGTCGAGCGCGGCGAACAGGTCCCACCCTGGCTGCAGCAGCATCTCCTCGAGCCCTTTCTTGATTTGCGGGTGCGTGAACGTGTGCGCCGGCCCTGCGGCGCACACGGCGACCATGGGCAGGAGCTTGAGGGCGTCATTCGCTGTGTCGAGCAGCACATCCTCAATTTCCTGCTCCTTTTGCGAGTGAAAGAAGGTGTTCACAACGATCGCGGTGAGGATGTAGCCCGCTAGCACAAAAGTGATGAGATTGGCTGTGACGAGTGAGCCCGCGTGCTTGAGAAATCCGTACATGATCCAGAGGAAGACGCCGAACACAAAGATGCAGTACATCGGAAGCGAGAGGCCGGACGTGTCGCCTGTGATGTGCACAGCCCACACCTGCGGCAGAAAGGCCGCGGTCGTGCATATGCCTGCAAGCGAGCCGACCGACTCGATGAACGCAACAGCAGGCTGCGGATTCTGTATGGCAACGCCAACGCCGGCCTGGGTGGTGTCCTCATCGTCCACGGCGCTACTCAGATCGCCGATGGTTGAAGAACACTCGCCGTAGCTCGTGTACTTGCCCATGGCGCGCATCGAGCACGGTCGGTGCACGACAGTGCATAATCGGCGAGCTTTCTTGAGAAAGGGTCAGTTGAATCGACAGCTTTCTTGTTCACAGTCTTAATGAGTTTCAACTCCTTTCGAGATCCGAGTAGACCATCTCCTGATTCGACTGGCCGCTCTGTAAAACAACCTCGCGGGGCTTCTCCGAATGAAGAACTGTCAATGACACAGGATGACAACCGTCATCGAACACGCGAGGCGTTCATAGCAAGCAGAACAGTTTGTCCTCATTCAACCGCCGCCCGCACGCTAGCGCGGCAGTCGCCGCGCACATGGCGCAGCCGGTGTTGCATTCGAGCCTGATTGCTCAAGGATGGGCCGTCGCCGGCACGGACGACGAGGGCGAATACTACTTTGAGAACGAGTCGCTTGATCTGACAGCGTACGTCGAGGACTTACCTCCTACGGATGATGGTTCGCCGGCGGTCATGGACCCCACATCCGCTGGGCTCTTGGGTGCGCTTGGCGCGATCGGTTCAATCAGCAGACCGATAGCGGCCGCTGAGGATGCGGACCCGTTTGCTAAGGCTAAGTTGCCTAGCATTCGCAAGGAGGGCGGGGTAGAGGAAGTGACGCAGGGTGGGGACTCCTCAATGATGTCTGCGACCGAGGGCAACAATGACGAACTCAACGGCGAGCTCGCTGCTCAAAAGCGCCTGCATCTTGCATGGGAGATGCATGGTGCCCTATCCTTTGCCGCCCACAAGCAGGTGATGATCGCGAATGTGTTGCAGCTTCTGATTCTGGGTTTCGGCATCTGCACCCTCGGGATTACGTTGCTGAGGATTAACATCGAGGATGACCAAGGCAGCGAGGGCGACGGCGACGGCGATGTCGATTGGGATTGCGAGACGTCGGTTTCAAGTGGGTGCCAACTCACCAAGTACCTCCAGGTCATCTTTCCTGCGCTCGTGACCACTCTTCTGACCGTTCAGTCATACTTGGATCCCGATGGCCAAGCCATTGTGCTCACGTCGGGCGCAGCACGCATTGAGACCGAGATCTACATGTTCCGCACAGGCACGGGTCCATATGGGCGCAGTGGGTTCGCCTCGGGCAGTGCCAGCAGCGGCGGCGGCAGCAGCGGTCTTGTCTCGTCCAGAGAGCACTTCGGCCAGAAGATCACTGCCATCTGGGACGGCATACTCAAGTCATCAGTATCGGAGCACTCGATGCCGAGGCGCGACCCCCGGTACGACCATCGTGCCCGTCTGCGCAAGCAGTACTTGTCGGCGCAAGACATGGTGGCAAAGTACATGCCTGGCGAGGATCTATGGCCGCCGCCTCCAAAACAGGCGACGGCACAGAATTCAACGAGAAGTTGGTTCCATCGGACCCCAAGAAACCTAGTTGGCAAGAAGGAAGGCAAGAAGCTCCCTCCCTCCAAGGGCAGAAAGAAGATCACGCCAACGGAGTCAGTGAAGAAACACAATGGCATGATGCAAGAGGACTCGGGCTTCGGATCAATGAGCTCAGACGACTACGTGCGCTTCCGCATGCTACCTAAGCTGATTGCGTACTCCAAGCTCTCGCCCAGACAGGCGAGGCAAAAGTCATTCTTAAAGGTGATGTTGGTCGTTCTATTCGCGATCGCGACTCTGCTTGGTGCTGTCGATGAGCCTGTTCCCGTGCCGTTCATCGTTCAGGTAGCCTCTTCTGTGGCGGGCTGGGTGGCGTTCCAGCAGATGAATGTCTCGCTCAAACTGACCAACTCGGCGGTCGGCCGGCTCGAGGGCCTCGTGCTTTGGTGGCAGTCGCTCTCAATGATCGAGAAGAGCAGACCCGATCGTAAGCAAAAGCTCGTGCTGATCACTGAGGAAGTCATCTCAGCCGCCACGCCCGCGCTCGCCATCAGCAAGCATTTGGCGACCAATAACGACGATTTCACCGAGGAGAGGAAGCCGACGTAAAGCGCAGTAGCCACTCACGCTGACTGCAGTAGGCGCGAGCGAAGCGACATCAGATTGTGAGCTAGAGTGGAGCGGAGACACTATGTGCTGCCTCGAGCTGCGCGACCATGCAGTGGCCGCCGCCCTGGACACTCAGGCGACAGGTCACCACGCGGACGTGCATTACTGCATACGGTGAAACATAAGTATTCGACGGTACGGTACACGTACCTTGATAGAAATGACGCGAATATTTTCGCCGCGCGTACCGTTATTTATATATAAATACCCCCTTATTCGATCGCGTATCGGGTTGTGGGAAATATCGCGGCCGGCCAATCCGCAATCGCGCGGGCGATCTAGGCGATATGCGTCTCAATCTCTCATAAAATCAATACAGCGCGTACTCGACATTGATCGCCTTGCGCCCGTTGGCAGGCCACCCGTCGATGAGTGCTTGCAGGCAGCCCTTCATCTGCACTTCCAGCCCGACGCACCCTGAGAGATCCGGGAGGAAATAAAGGCGCGGGCACGTGGAGACATCGAGGCGTGTGAGCTTGAGTGGCCCGAGCGGCTCTGGCAACTGTTCGAGGATGGAGCAGCCCGCGAGGGTGAGCGACGTGAGCGCTCGCAGCTCGAAGAGGTCGTCCGGTAGTGCCTCGAGCGCCTTGAGGCCGCTCAGGTCGAGCGACGTGAGGTTTGGCAGCACCGTCGCGAAGGATGTGCCGTCAGGCCATTGGGTCTCCATCGTGCCGTCAGGTAACCGCCGTGCTGGCGCAACGCTCAAGAGCTTAGGTGCATAGGCAAGGCTGAGGCTGGTGAGGCTGCTGAGCTCGAAGAGACGCATCGGCGGCGCCACCGCGCACGTGTGCAGCAGCTGCAGCCGCTGGATGCATTCGGAATCCAGTGCGTCGAGTACCTGGGCGAGGGTCTTGACGCCATCCTCAACCCCTGTGCCCGCGGCGGCAAGGTCCACCTGCAGCCGGCGCACCTTGCCCGTCCTGATCTTGCCGAGGAAGAATTGGAGCGACGCGTGCTTTGCCTCGTCAAGGAGCTTGGTCTTCGGCGCAGCAGCGCCGCCGGCCTTGCCCGTTTTGGTGGTCTTGCCCCCCTTGGCTGCGTCGGCGGCCGCCGCGGCCGTTTGTGCCGGCACGACGAGGTTGCCGTCGATGACTTTGGTGAGCGCAAGGGCAGCGAGGTCACCTTGCAGCAGTGCGTTGGCGGCATCAAGCTGCTCGTGCTGCTTGGGCGGCTTGCTCTTGGGCGTGGTCTCGTTGCCGATGATTGAGTTCAGGATGCGGTTTCGGTCCTCGACGCGAGAGGCCTCGCTCAGCTTCACGTCGAGCTCCAGGCCGCGCTCGAGAAGATAGAGCGGGAAGCTCGCCTCTCGGCGCGCCTTGGCGTTCAAAGTCTCAAGCGCCTCGGGCTCCTCCGCGTCGCGCGCACGCCGGTCCAGTAGCAAGCCCACCGCCATGCGCAGCTCTGTAAAGGGCGAGTCTAGCGCCACCTGGTATTCGTGCGCAAAGGGTGTGTACACGCATCGAAGGAAGGCGTCATGCGGCGGGTTGAGAAGGCACGCGAGGGTCTCGAACGTGATCCATGAGCGTCGGAAGCACTCGCCCTCCTCATCGACGATGCTCACGATGCCCTGGCACGGGTGCGCCCACGCGGTGGCGAAGGACGTCTTGAGCGGCGTACTAGCGAGCGCAGAGGTCCAGAACTTGCAGTCGTATTGTGCGGACTTATCGTGCTGGTTGAGCGCAAAGGGCGCGAGCCAATACTTGGCCTCCTCGTCCAGCCCATGATCGCGCGCGTGGGCCTCAAGGCATCGGATCGTGCCGAGGAGGGATGTGGACCACGGCACGCTCACGAACCAGTCGGTCGGCTGAGGCGCAGTCGCGAGCAGCTCGACAAAGGAGCACTCGCGCGGGCCCGAGCCGGGCAGCACCACATACGAGATCAGGTCGTACATGTTGACGCTCTCGGGCGTGAGGCGTTTGTAGCTCCAACGTCCGGCGGAAGCGTCGTATCGGCGCCCGATCCAGCCCTCCGGAGGGCATCGGTTGACTACCTGGTCCACGTACACGCGCTTGAGCTGCGCGAGCGAGATCGCACGGTCGCCCAGCTCGTCGAGATCGCAGCCGCCGCTAGCCCACACGCCCTCAAAGACGCTATCGGGCGCTTCGAAGGGTTTGAGTAGGTCCTCGAGCTCGGGACGCGTATCTGCGCTCTCGAGGCCCTTTGTGAACTCCTCCAATGTGACCTTTCCGTCGCCGTCCACGTCGAGCACGTTCATCGCGCTCGCAATCTCCTCATCGCTGTAGCCGCGCGTCTTCATGTGTGCCGCGAGCTCCTCCTTCTCGACCGAGCCCGAGCCATCCGTGTCCACGAGCCCGAACATCTCGGCCGCCCTGAGATTCTCAGAGCGCTTCGGCCCCTCTTCGTCGGCTTTGCGGAACTGGCGCGCAAAGCGTTCCTTTGCGAGTGCGTCCGCTTGCGCCTCCTGCGCCTTGCGTGCGTGCTCGGCGCGCTCTTGCGCCACCGAGTGCTCGATGGCGAAGATGGCCTTCTCCTTGGACCAGTGTGGCGCATTCTTGGGCCGGTCCTTGCTGGTGCCGAGGCTGATCTTGCCCGTGTAGAGCACCTCGCCTCCCAAGCTCACCGAGAGCGCGTACTCGCACAGGGGCACGCCCGAGGCCACCCGGTACGAGCAGCGCACATTGCCGTGCCCATCGTCCATCAGCGTCACCTCGCACGGGAGATCCATGCCCCGGAGGAACTCCTCCTGCGACACTTGCCCGTCGCCGTCCGTGTCGAGCGCCGCGAGGGCGTCGGCCGTAGCGTCGGCCGCGTCTCGTGAGGTGACCCGCTGCACTTTGACGACGAGCGAAGCGAGCGCAGGCGGCGAGCGGCCAAGCGGGTTGCCGTAATGGTCGCGCGCGAGGAAGAGGATCTCGCGCTCCTCGAGCTCGGGCTGGTCTTTCCACCGAGAGTGCAGCCCCGAGCCGCGCACCGTGCAGTGCACAGCCGAGAGCGCACTCGGCGACACCACCAGCCGCACTGGGCGCGCGGTGCTCATCGGTAGATTCGTCTTCGGATCGAGAGGCGCGTCGGACGCGTCGGGCTGAGCCACGCCAGCCGCGGGCACAATCTGCTCGTTAACAGGCCCTGTGAACTTGACGGCAAGCTCGTAGATGCCCGCGGCGGTGAGCTTGAGCCGGAACGGATCATGCGGATTAAATGGTTTGCGTGCGACACCAGTGGGCGGATCGGCCCAGAAGATGGACTCGGTGAAGGTTGTGGCGGCGATGGACTCGAGCGCAGCGAGCCCGTCGCACTGGTATGTCCAGCCACCGTCACGCCCGTCAACAACGTTGGCGACGTGGTCGAAGACATCGACGCTGAGAGGCAGCGAGTTGCCTGCGACCGTGTGTAGCGTGCCATCTGGACCCACGTCCACCAGCCCCACATGCAGACGACACGACGCTGGGTGTGTCGCGCCGGGCGTCGCCGTGAGCGGCAAGCGTGCGTACACGAGCAGAGGCGTGGGCAGCGCGGTGGGTGAGGTCACGACGAGCTCAAACGCGCCCATCGCGTCCGTGAGCATCTCAATCTCATACACGCCGTGGCCCATGAAGCGCATCGTCGCACGCGAGCCCGGCACTGGCGGCAGCAGCTCGAAGCCATTCACGGCGGCGAGCTCTGCCGGGAACATGCTCCCAGGCGTGGCAGGTGCGGGCGCGGCGGATACAGGCGCGGCGCCATCGGCGTCGTCGTCCTCGGCGGCGGGGGGCGGCGGCGCGGCGGCGTCGGGTGGCCGTCGCTTCGGTTTGGGCTGCAGCTGCACATGGAAGGGCATCTCGAGGATGGGTCGGCGGCCACGTACATCGATCGCCTTGAGGAGGATGATGGTTCGAGTGGACACGGGGACGGCCGCGGGGCGTGCACCGAGCGGCCGGAGAGCGGCCACGTGGACAGGGATGCAGTTCACGCGCAGCTCGAGCTCATCGGAGCTCCAGCATGCTGGCGCACCCGACAAGTCATCCATGCATGCATCGACGGTTACGAGCGCGTCGCTCACGAGATCCACCAGCGCAGGCGTCTCGCAGACGAGCTTCGCACCCGGCGCCACCGCGCCGGTCGCGCCGTCCACTGTCTCCCCCACAAGCTCCGCAGGCACGTCAATGATCGTCTCGTGTGACGCGAGTCGCACAGCGGCGGTCGGCTTGGTCGCGGCGGTGTGCGGCGGCAGCGGGCGTCGCACACGGAAGCGCACGGTGAACCGCGCACCCGAACGGAAGCCGGCACCGCGGATCGTGAGCAGAGCACCGCCCGTCGTAAACACCGCTTTGGGTGAGAGCGCCGTGAGCACGATGCATGCGCTCGAGACTTGGGAGACGGCGCACTCACCCAGCACCGCCTCCGCCGACACCGAGCCGTCGTCGCGCATGCCGCCGAATTGGAGCATGCGGTTGGTGCCCAGCATAGCGAGCACGTGCCCGTGGCGAGGCTCGCTCGGCGCCATCTGGCGCCATGGCGCGTCCCAAACGCCCGTGCCCGCGCCATTGACGAGGCTTCCCGAGCGGCAGCTCGGCCCGAGGCGGAAAGCGTGCGCATCCCCCAGTGTGGTGCGCCCTCCCGCCGGGTGGGCACAGCTGCCGCCTCCGTAGACGAGAACCTCGGAGCCCACGAGGACGCTCGCCACGCCGTCGCGCGGCACGGGTGGCACACCACACAGCACGGTGCGCATCCAGGTCAGCGAGGCGGTGTCGAGGACGTACAGGTCATTCATGAAGATCTTGCTGCTCACCGATCGGCCTGCGAATAAGAGTGCGAGCCCTCGCGACGGCAGACCCAGAAACGAGTGACGCGAGCGTGGCGTTGGAAGCTCGCCGCTCGCCTCGACCTTCTGCCACGTGAAGCCACCAACCACAGTGCGGCCCAAGGTATCGCCCTTGGGCTCCTGGAAGGTTCCTGGAAGGTATCTGGAAGGTTCCTGGAATGTGTCGCCCTTGGGCTCCTCATCGGCCGTGGGCTGCGCTCTCTGCGCGGCCCTGGCGGCTTCCGCCGCTGCCATGCCAGCCGACGACGAGCGTACGAGCCGCCAGAGATCACTGAGCGGATGGGTGACGATGCGGGCGTTGCGTTCGGCCTTGCTGATCGTTGGCGGCCACTCGCCCACTGGCCCGCGCTCCGCAATCGGCGGCGCCTTGCGCGGCAGGGCGGGCGCGGGCTTCTTGCGCCGGGGAGTGCCTCGTGCGCCAAGTGCTCCCGAGATGGCGCTCATCATCGACGCGTCGCTGGCCGTGTGTGCGCCGCTGAGGGCCTGGCTGAGGGAGCGACCGAGCGCGATGGACGTGTCGGTTTCTGGCCGGCTGCCGCCCGGCCGGTAGCGGCTCAGGCTGTACGCGGGCGTGGGCGCCCGCGAGCCGCCACGTGGCGTGGGCGCCCAAAACGGTTTCGACTGCTCACGGCCGTAGGGCGTGTGCAACGAGGCACGAGAGGCGCTGGGCGAGAGGCGGCCTGAGGTGGGCGGGATGGTCGACGAGCCGAGCAGCGACGAGAAGAGGCGCAGCGTAGGCGTCGAGGTTGACGTGACGAGCGATGCTTCAGTGCGCGTGTGCAGTGGCGGGAGTAGCGGCAGCGCCTCGCGCTTCGCCTTCTTCCCAAGTTCGTCAACCTCTTCCATACGCATGCGTACCTCGCCGCCGAAGAGCATGAGGCTTTCTGCCATCTCGGCGACCGCGTGGTACGCGCGCGCGCCCGGCGTCGCGTCGCCGTCCGTCTCGATGGCGCACCAGCTCAGCTTCGAGAACGTGCCAATCTCAGGCCGATGGTGAACGAGCGCGCTGACCTCATCGCTCAGGCCGCTGGCCGTCTTGCCACCGTAGACGAGCACCAAGTGCCGGCCAAAGTTGCCCGCAGTGTGGCCAGCACGTGCACTGGGCGGTTCTCCGGAGAGCTCCATGTTCAGCTGTGCAGGCGAGCTCCATGTGCCCTCACGTGGATCAAAAAGGTGCAACACCGGAGGCGCTAGCGACGCAGCATCCCTCCCACCAAAGAGGACGAGCACGGCACCCTCGCCCGCGCCGATGCGCGAGAGAGTGGCGTCGGTGCGCGCGGTCGGGCTCTCGAAATTTGGTGACACTAGCTGCCACCCGATGGCAAACTGGCGTGGGTCGCGCGGACTGCCTGGCCGCTCTCGCCCACCCTGCTCTACAGCCTTCTTGCGCTTGGCAAAGTGAGGAATAGGCTGCGAGCCGTCCGTCGCGTCGAAGCCCTCGGGATACTCGCGCAGCGCCCGAGCCAGCGAGTCAAAGCTGCTGGCCATATGTGGAGTTGTGGACGCAGCGTGAAACTGCCAAAGGTCTGGAGCCGTGAAGTGAGTGAGTGAGTGAGTCAATGAGTGACCACTGACCAGAGCTAGGGGTGCACACACTTAAAAATACAGCGGACCGCCCGGCATGGCAGTGAGACTTTTCCATGTGAACTCACGGTGTCAGCTGAGCGGGAGCCGGGACACGATCCCGGTTTTCGAGCCCCCGCAGACCGCAGTCGCCGCGCACGCCGGCGCGAGTCCTCGGCGCTCGGCGGCACGGATAGCGCAACAGTTCCCGCTCTCACACACATTGCATCATTCTGTACGCGCTTCACTCTCTTCGCGAATGCTGCGCGTCGTCCGCCGTTCTTCCAGCCGATCCTGGACAACGCAGGCCACCCCTAGTCCTCCGGACCGTCTCCCAACAGTGCTTGGTGTCCCGTCGCGGCTGATGTGTGCTTATCGCCGACCAGTCGCACAGTCCACACACCACTCGAGGGCGTCGCATCTTCTCTTTTCTCCAGCGTCGTCGTATCGCCCTCTCCTCTTCCTCCCTCTCACTCGGTCCGCGCCTTCTTGCCCGCGGCTTGTGTGTCCCCGGCCGCGGCGGCTGGCTGGTCGTGCGCAGCGGTCGCACGCTTGGGCAAGAGCTGAGGCGCATCGGGCGTGCACCACTTCGCACAGAGCCGCTTGTACGTTGGATGGTCGAGCTTGAGGATGTTTTGAATCCGGTGTAGGCCGCCCTGATAGTCGTCGGTGACAGGTGGGGTCGCATCGCAGAGCCACGCGCACTGGTCGTCGCACATGACCTGCACCCACCCGTCCTTGACCAAAAATGCGAGGTCGAAGAAGTTTTCGACCGTCTGCGAGAATGAGTCCGGGTTGAGCAGCAGGTGGAACATGTTGACGCGCCGCTCGCGGCCATCGGCCTTGGCGGCGACGGCCGCCTCCCTGAGCGCATTCGCGAGTACGCGTAGGCGCGCCGTCTGCGCCTTGTCTTCCTCGACTTCGCGCAGCCCCGCCACGTCCACATTGTCCGCTGTCTGAAGCGGCTCCGAAGGGCCCTGCTCCTTGCGCTTGCGCTCCTTCTTCTCCTTCTTGGCCGGCGCCTCAAATTTGCCAAGAAGGAAGGTGACTGCCGGCACCTGCTTGTGGATCCTTTCCATCGCCACGTCGCTCGCGAGTTCTGCCCACTTGATCGCGTTGCCGGTCGAGAACTTGTACTTCATGAGCAGTTTGTGCAGGAAGGCCGTCGGTGTCGCCTTGTCAAGGTTACCCGCCTGCTCGGCACCGATTCCCGAGGTGACGTTCAGCAGGCTCGCGTCCAGCGCCCCTGCGCGTGAATCATCCTTGGCGCCTCTCTGCCACAGGCTGTTGGCCTTGTCGATGACGCCAGCAAGTGCGGAGCTGCCGGTGCTCGCGTACTCGGTGCGGTGCTTATCCACATTGTCCTTGAGGTCGCGCAACTGCGCGCGGATCGACGAGGCGTTCGAGCTCGAGGCGCCGTCGCTCATGGGGGGCGGGAAGAAGTTGGACCCCTCTCCAAGCAAAAGATAGGGTGGCCGCAGTCCGCAGAGCCACCGTTCGGACAACCTGGTCTCCTTCGGTGGGAGGGGATGAGCTTTTTCATTCTCTGGACTCCGAAGCGACTGTGAAGACTGTGACCGAGCACGTGGCGAAACTCAAACCTCATGGCGTTGTATAATCGCTTCGTGAGCGTCGCCAGCCGGCTGAGCCGCCAGCCGGCACTGCTAGCCGCAGCCGCGTCGACGACCGCCGCTGCCATCACTGGTGCCGCTGCATGCGCATGCGCGGCCGCGCCCGAGCCCGCTACCGCTGCTGCCGCCCAAAGCGCCACGCCGCCGGCCTCCTCTGCTTGGCCTTCGCCGCTGAAGACCGTATCGGACACGATCTACGAGAACGTCATCGCGCCTTACGCCGAACCCTCACGCGAAAAGCTGCTGCCTGATCTGCCGCCCAACGTCAAGGGCCGCGAGAAGCCCACACTCGTGATCTCACTCGACGGCACCCTGATCGAGTCACAATGGACACGCCAGTTCGGGTGGCGCTACATCAAGCGGCCCGGCGTGGATGACTTTCTGCGGCAGCTGCATCCGCTCTATGAGCTCGTGCTGTGGACGGACGCTCAAAACACGGCCGATCCGGTTGTCGACCGCCTCGACCCGCAGCGCCTCTTCCGGCACCGCCTGTACCGTGACGCGACGACGTACATGCAGGGCGAGCACAAGAAAGACCTGCGGGCGCTCAACCGCGACCTCGACAAGGTGCTCATCATCGACTGCTCCGCCTCTTCCTTCTCGCTGCAGCCAAAGCACGGCATCGCCGTGAAGCCCTACCGGGTGGAGCAGGACCCGCTCAAGGAGGACTCCACTCTCAAGAACTTGGTGCCTTTCTTGCAGTTCGTGGCGCTCAACCAGCGGCTCAAGGGCTCGACCACACCGTTCCACAAGGAGCTGGAGGCGCTAGGCGTCTCCACCACCATCGAAGATGGTGGCGTTGCCTTCCAAAAGGCGGTCGATGCGCGCTTCGCCGAGCTGCGCGCCGCGGGCAAGATGCCGATGCAGCGCGGCCGCGGCAGCTTCATGGGCGGGGGTGGAGACTCCAGCGGCGCGGCGGCCGCTGGTGGATCGGTGTGGGAGCGGATGGGCTTACGAAAGGGTGCGCAGTGAAGCCCAGTGCGTGCACAAGTGCGCGCGGAGGAGCGACCGTGCAGGCTCGTCCGTGCAGCCGGGGAGGGCGGATCGGATCGTATAGCGGCAAGTTGCGCAATGTATTGAATTTCCTCTGTCGAGGCGCTGGGCCGCCCTGCGGCCTAAGCGCAACCGACTCGTGCTCCAATCGTGTTAGTTTTCTTGTAGCAAAAGGGTTGGATGCGCATACTTTCGTAATTTTCTATGTAAGTAAAACATGCGCCGGGCGCGGGGCGGCGGACCCGCGGCGGGGCACATTACTTCAACTTCGGCATGCTTCACAGGCCTGTGAATGAAGCACTGAACTCCGCGAGAGGCGCTCTTGCACGTGGCTGAGAAGTAGTGTGCCACAGCGATGTCGCTGTCGCCCGACATGATCGAGCGCATTGAGAAGCTCGCGCAGTACGTGGCGCATACGAACGGCCAAATGGAGGACACTGTGCGCGAGCGCCAGCGCACCAACCCAAGCTTCTCCTTCCTCTTTGGAGGCGAGGGCGCGGGTTACTATAAGGAGTGCCTGCGAAAGTTTTCTTCAGCCAACAGCGCGGCCGCATGTGGCCCGGGACCAGCCAGCACCGCCAGCATGGGCATGGGCTTCCAGCAATTTGCGGTTGGACCGCTGCCACCTTCTGGCACAGGCTGTGGGCCAAATGGCTCTGGAACTCCTGTGTGCGGTGGCCCTGGCTGCGGCGGCCCTGGATGTGGCGGCCCTGGATTCGTCGTGGGCGGTTCGGCGCCCGGAGGTGGCTACGGCACAGGCTACGGCATGCATGGCGCGATGGGTGCCTATGTCGGCAGTGGCGGTATGGGAGGCGGTGGGGCCAGTGGCGACAGCAGCCTGCCGCCCTACCTGGGCGCTTACCGACGCATCGAATACGACACAGGCGGCGGCGGCGGCGGCGGCGGCGGCGGCATGGGTGGCTTGGGTGGCGGCGGCATGAACGGCGGTGGAGGCATCGCCGCTGTCGAGGAGGAGCGGATCTTCTCACTGCTCGAGCGTCGCGACGAGTGCCGCCGGCGTCGCGACTGGGACGGCGCCGACCGCCTCAAGGACGAGCTCCTTGCGCTCAACGTGCTCGTCAACGACAAGGAGCGTTCGTGGACGGTCCGTGCCCCACTGCCGAGTATGGCTGGTCCGTCCAGCGGGTGTGGCGCCGGTGGCGCGCCGTCCAACGGGACGTATGGCGCCTGTGGGTATGGGTCTGGCGGCGGCTACAGCGGCGGTGGCTTCGCAGAGGGTGGAGGCAGTGGTGGCGGCTTGGCGGGCGGCCAATTCCGCGGGCCCTCGGCTCCGGCCAGCAGAGCCGCGTCCACCCTCACGCACGATTACACCCGGTCGGGCAACGACAATTTCCCAGTGGACGTGACGCGCGTGAACGAGCTCATCGCGGGGCGCATGAACGCCAAGATCACGCGCGACTTTGAGCGGGCAGACGCGCTAAGGATGGAGCTGCGCCAGCTCGGGGTGGAGGTGCATGATCGAGACAAGGTGCGGCGTACGCCCTGGGCCTTGCGGCCCCCTACGCGCTGTAGCCGTCGACTCCCTCGCGCCCTCCCTCTCGTGCCCTCCCACTCACTGTGCTCTTCCCCACACCCCTTCCCCAACGAAAGGTATGGTTTGTCGATCGCCCGGAGCTCGCACGGCTCACGATTCAGGCGCCACCCCCTCTGCATGGGCGTATGGTGAGCGGCGGCGGCATGGGCGGCGGCGGCGGTATGGGTGGCGGTGGTGGCGGTGGTGGCATGGGTGGCGGAGGCGGCATGGGTGGCCTGGGCGGCGGAGGCGGCGGAGGCGGCATGGGCGGCGTGGGAGGCCACCGCGCCGACGCCTCTGCACATGACTACCATCGCGACCCGACGGACCGGCTGCCAGTGCCCGATGAGGGTCGCTTGCATGCATTACTTGCTGACCGTCTGCTCGCAAAGAAGACGCGCGACTTCGACAAGGCAGATCGGTTGCGCGAGGACCTGCGCCGGGTGGGCGTCGAGGTCTTCGATAGAGAAAAGACGTGGAAGGTCATCCCGCCCCAGTTAGGGATGGTGCCGCCCGCGATGGCGCCGCACGGGATGGCGACGCAGGGCAGGGGCGGCGGCATGCCAGGCCAGATGGGCGGTGGCATGCCTGGCCAGATGGGCGGCGGCATGGGCGGCGGCATGGGCGGCAGCATGGGCGGCGGCTTTGCTGGCGGCATGGGCGGTGGCATGGGTGGTGGCATGGGTGGCGGCATGGGCGGCGGCATGGGCGGCGGCATGGGCGGCGGCATGGGCGGCGGCA
>ENA-UOXP01001593-UOXP01001593.1-mixed-culture-metagenome-genome-assembly--contig:-NODE-1593-length-15831-cov-6.040885_pt1 | contig 15831 bp, 17 predicted proteins | sample MGYA00238161_ERZ761639 | MGnify/ENA primary metagenome ERZ761639 (study PRJEB28913, sample SAMN08776760) | mixed culture metagenome | isolation source: Freshwater growth medium | place: USA...
CGGTACAGAATTGACTGCCGATGACATTCGTCGTTTACAACATCCGTTAGTGGGTGGCGTGATTTTATTTGCACGTAATTTTATCTCTTGCGAGCAACTAAAAGCGCTGACAGCCAGCATCCATGCCATTAGGCAACCACCATTATTAATTGCAGTGGATCATGAGGGTGGCCGAGTACAGCGCTTTAGAGAAGGCTTTACTAAAATTCCACCCATGCGTGAGTTTGGACATGTGTGGGATGAAAGTCCCAAGCGCGCACGCGAGCTGGCGGTCGAAGCAGGGTTTGTGCTGGCGGCCGAGTTACGTGCCCACGGCATTGATTTTAGTTTTACCCCTGTACTGGATATGGACTATGGGGATAGTTTGGTGATTGGCAACCGTGCATTCCACCGTGACCCACAAGCCATTAATCAGCTGGCTTTCAGCTTAATGCAAGGGCTCAAAAAGGGTGGCATGGCCGCCGTAGGTAAGCACTTCCCAGGGCATGGCTTTGTAGTTGCCGATTCACATGTGAGCATTCCAATTGATGAGCGTGAGTTTGATCAAATTGCGCAAAATGACATGCAACCATTCAGACAAATGATTGATGAGGGCTTGCCTGCGATCATGCCTGCACATGTGATATACCCCAAAGTGGATGACAAACCCGCAGGTTTTTCAAGCAAATGGCTACAAAAAGTATTGCGCGAGCGCTTAGGCTTTAATGGCGTGATTTTTAGTGATGATTTGAGCATGGAAGGCGCCACTGTCGGCGGAGATGTGACTACGCGTAGTTTGGCTGCGTTGAATGCAGGCTGCGATATGGTGCTGTTGTGTAACCGGCCAGATTTAGCAGACGAACTACTGGCTAATTTAGCGTGGAAAATGCCTGCACAAAGTATTGCACGTTTAGCCCGTATGCATGGCGCGCATCACCCGCACACGATGACGCAACTCCGCGAAACGAACCTGTATGCAGATGCAGTGAAGCGCGTAGCAATGGTGGGTAAAAAAGAAGGTGATTTATTCGCCTAAGCCTTGAGTTTCAACATACTGTCACAAAAATTCACTTGAAACTTTTAACGTTAGTCGTTATCTTAACAGTGTTGCTATTTGGCAATTTTAGATTAAAGGAAATGTAATGTCAGACAATATGCAAGTATTAGGTCGCGAGGGAAGTTTATCCACAACGCAAAATAAAGTGTTGCGCAACACATATGCTTTGCTCGGTTTAACCATGATTCCAACCGTAATTGGTGCATTTGTTGGGATGGGAATTGATTTCAGTATTATTGCGCAACACCCATTTATGGCGTTTGGTGCGTTTATATTAGTTACTATCGGTATGCAAATGGCAATTATGGCTAATCGCAACAACAGTTTTGGTATTTTGCTGTTACTTGCATACACATTCCTGTTGGGCATTATGTTAGGCCCACTATTACAGCATGCGCTTAATATGCGTGATGGTGCGCAACTAGTTGGCTTAGCGGCTGGTGGTACAGGTTTAATCTTCTTGACCATGGCTGGCATTGCTACCACCACTAAACGTGACTTGAGCAATATGGGCAAGTTTTTGATGATTGGTATGGTGTTAGCCTTAGTCGCAATTGTGGCAAACATCTTCTTCCAAATTCCAGCGTTATCATTAGCGATTTCTGGAGTGATTATTTTGATTTCTTCAGGGTTTATTCTGTATCAAGTCAACAGTATTATTCGCGGTGGTGAAACTAACTACGTGATGGCAACTTTAGGGTTGTACATTAGCATCTACAATATCTTTGCTAATTTATTGAGTATCTTGATGTCATTTGGCAACAACGACTAATCAATGGTTAGCCAATAAAAAAACCCGCTTCGGCGGGTTTTTTTATTGCAACTATAGCTAAGCAATTAAATTAAGCAATGAGTTGAAACGCATGCCATACATTGCGCTATTGTTTTTTATCTAATCTGCGTTGTTTAAAGAATGTGCTTAGTAACTGACCACACTCATCCCCAAGCACGTTGGATATAACGTGCGTATGATGATTGAGTTTAGGCTCACTCATTAAATCTACGACACTGCCACAAGCGCCAGTTTTAGGGTCTTTGGCACCATAGACCAAACGTGCGATACGGGCATGTTGTATTGCACCTGCACACATGGCACATGGTTCAAGCGTGACGTACAAAGTGCAATCGACCAAACGATAATTGCCTAAGGTGTTAGCCGCATCACGCAGTGCGAGCACCTCTGCATGTGCAGTGGGATCATGCGCACCGATTGGTGCATTGCTGCCACGGCCAATGATGACACCATCTTTAACTACGATGGCACCTACAGGCACTTCTTCTTGCTCAGCAGCCTGCTGTGCGAGCATCATGGCTTCGCGCATCCACAATTCATCGCTCATGTTTACTCTTTAATTGGAAGTTTGCTGTTTATCTGCCCAACGAACAAGCACATATATCAAGCCAATGACAAACGCTCCGCCAAGCCAGATGCCAATTTCTTGATAGGTGGGAGATGCTTCTTGCACTGGAATCACAATGAGTTTACGTAAAAACATTACCAGTACTACTTCAATAAACGTTTCTACTAATAGCTTATGGCCACGCAAATAACGGATTTCTGCGGAGATAAGGGCAGACACTGCCCACAACAACATTAGCGTGCCGAGCGCATGTAAAAAGCCATGCACAAGGTTGTGTGCATAAGCGGCTTCTTTCACATCAATAAAAAACAGCCAAGTAAACATCAAAATAGAAACAGCGAGCGCCAAGCCAATAATGACGTGGGCAAATCCATTGAGCCAAAGCATAGCTTTAATGGCTATTTTATTCACTGGGGCAAACTCTTCTGGCAGTTGATCTTGCGACATGCGATATCCTTAAATCAAGTTTATGTATTTTGGCATTACATCAGCAGTTCATCTAGTGTTAATTGTTCTAATTGTTTCAGCATCCATTGTTGCGCTTTGCCCATTTGTGTAGTTCTTTGATTTGACCACGCAATAAACGTAGGTGCCAACGTTTTTGATTCAGCGACTTCTTTGATCATGAGTTTACCAAGATTAGCATGTTGTTTAGCCAGATTGATTGGCAAATAGCCTACACCTAATCCTGCCATTTGCGCCTCTAGCTTACTTTGCATATCGGGTACGGTGAGTACATCCTGACCAGACAAAATACCAGAGGTCCGTGGTGGCAAGTTACGCGAGCTATCAGCAGCAGCCACTGCACGGTGCTGGATAATATCTTGATTGTCTAGCGGCTCAGGCATTTGTGCTAACGGATGGTTGGGCGCTACGGCAAACACAAATTCAAGCTGCCCCAATAACTTTGTGCTAAAACCTCCGCCAGGCGGGGCTTCGCCGGGCGCGCCTATAGAAATATCTGCTCTGCCTGAGAGTAGCGCATCCCAACTACCGCCAAACACCTCGCGCATGACTTTTACTCGCGTGCCAAACCCTTGCGCGTAGAAATCTTCTAATATGTGAAACACGGCACGATTGCTAAACAAATCGTTGATTGCAATGCCAATGTCTGTCTCTACACCAGTTGCCACACGTTTCACGCGCGATTCGAGCGCATGGGCTGCATCTAGCAGATAGCGTCCCTCTTTGAGCAATTCTGCTCCAGCTTCGGTGAGATTGGCACGGTGACCACTGCGATCAAAAATGGCAACACCCAAATCTTCTTCCAATTTTCGAATGGTGTAGGTGATAGCAGAAGGTACGCGAAATAATGACTCTGCAGCAGCGGCAAAGCTGCCTTTACGTGCAATCGCATCAATCACTTCTAAAGCGTCAATCGAAAGTTTAAGCATGGCTAATGTTCAATATTTTTGAATAACTTAAGCAGAATAATTCGCTATTCATGGGTGTTTTGTATATATATCATGTATTAATCAATTCAAGGATGTTGAACAAGACTATATGATAAGCCTTAGAAAATCACAAGCGCGTGGGCATGCTAATCATGGATGGTTGGATAGTTATCATTCTTTCTCATTTGCTGAGTATTACGATCCAGCTCATATGAATTACTCTGTATTGCGTGTCATTAACGAAGATAAAATTGCTGGTGGCACGGGCTTTGGAATGCACAGCCATCGTGATATGGAAATTATTACTTATATGTTAGCGGGTGAAATCAAGCATGAAGATAGCATGGGCAATGGTGCGGTGATACGTGCTGGCGATGTGCAGCGCATGACAGCGGGCACCGGCGTGCGACATAGTGAAATAAATGCCTCCGCTGATTCTGAAGCGCATTTGCTGCAAATTTGGCTGTTGCCATCACAAGATGGCTTGCCACCAAGTTATGAAGATAAAACTATTTCGCATGAAAGGAAACTAAACCATTGGTGCTTGGTGGCATCACCAAATGCACGTGAGGATTCGCTCATGGTGCATCAAGATGTGGAATTATGGGCAGCGGTATTAGATAAGCAACACGCTTTAGCTTATCGTTTTCAAGCGTCACGTTGTGGCTACCTGCAAGTGGCGCGTGGGCAATTGCATTTGAATGGACAGTTGCTTGTTGCGGGCGATGCCGCCATGATAGATGCGGAAAGTCATATCCATTTGGAATCAGTTCTAGAAAGTGAAGTGTTGCTGTTTGATTTACCAAGCCTCAATCAATCAACATCAAATATGTAGTGATCGAAGTATTCAATTAATTAAAAATAAGGAATAAACAATATGAAGAAAATATTATTAGCATTAAGCTTGGCCTTAACTACCAGCGCATATGCCGCCACTGAAACTTACAATATTGATGCGGGCCACAGCTTTGCTAATTTTAGTATTCGCCACGTGGTGGCAAAGACTTCTGGCAGTTTTAATGATGTCACTGGTTTGATTAAGATGGATCGTGATAATTTGGCTAATTCTAGTGTCAACGCCAAAATCAGTGTGGCTAGTATCAGTACCAGACATGCTAAGCGCGATGAACATATTCAAAAGCCAGATTACTTAGATGCTGCTAAATTTGGTGACATTACTTTTGTCAGCACAAAGGTGGAAGCCAAAAGTGCGACCGAGGGCATCATGACTGGCCAATTTACCTTGCATGGCGTCACCAAAGAGATTGCTATTCCATTCAAAGTGTTGGGTTTCGGCGCAGACCCATGGGGTGGACAGCGCTCTGGTTTTGAGGGCCATGCCACAATTAAAGCTTCCGACTATGGGTTTACTTGGGCGCAAAAACCAAATAGCCCTGTGGGAGACGACATAGAGATTACCTTGCTAATAGAAGGCGTAAAAGCCAAATAAAAGATTCAGAGTATTTCAAATTAATTAGAGGATAGACATGAGCAAAGACTTATTTTCACCTGCAACACTTGGCAGCATCTCGCTAAAAAACCGCATTGTCATGGCGCCACTGACACGAAATCGTGCGGGTGAGGGCGCTGTACCACAGCCAATCAATGTCACTTATTACGAACAACGCGCCACAGCTGGTTTGATTGTGACAGAGGCTACACCTATTTCAGCGATGGCGCATGGCTATCCAGCATTGCCAGGTATTTATACCGATGCGCAAGTAGCTGGTTGGAAGAAAATTACAGATGCAGTGCATGCGAAAGGCGGCAAAATTGTCATTCAGCTTTGGCATGTGGGCCGTATTTCACACCCAAGTTTACTGCCAAATAACGCGCTACCTGTGGCGCCATCTGCGATTAAGCCCGCAGGTAAAGCGTTTACGTACCAAGGCTTGGTGGATTATGTAGAGCCACGCGCGCTGGATGCTAGTGAGTTGCCTGCTATTGTGCAGGATTATGTGCATGCTACCCAATGTGCAATCGCAGCAGGATTTGATGGCGTGGAGATCCATGCCGCCAATGGCTATCTGCTGGACCAGTTTTTACGTGACGGCAGTAATCAACGTACCGATCAATATGGCGGAAGTTACGAAAATCGTGCGCGACTATTAATGGAAGTAACCAGCGCAGTAGTGGATGTGATTGGTGCTGATAAAGTGGGTGTTAGATTGTCACCTGTGAATCCGTTCAATGATATGAAAGACAGCAATCCGCAGGCCATCTTTAATTATGTTGCCACAGCCTTAAACCAGTTTAACTTAGCCTATTTACATGCGGTTGAGGGTGGTATTCATGGCGGTGGTGAAGCGGATCCTTTTGATTTTTCAGCATTCCGTCAGTTGTTCAAAGGCGCGTATATGGCTAACTTAAGCTACGATAAAGCGCGTGGCAATGCAGCGATTGCCAGCGGTCATGCCGATGTGATTGCTTATGGCGTACCGTTTATTGCTAACCCTGATTTAGTAGAACGCTTTAAGCAAGATGCACCATTGAACGAAGCGGATAGTAAAACCTTTTACGGGGGTACTGAAAAAGGCTATACCGATTACCCTGTACTAACTACTGTCTAGTTGATTACATGAATGCGCTGGATGCCACTTAAACTGGTATTTGGCGCATGTGTATTTCTAACATCAGTTTGGCAAAATCTTATTGCCGAGCACATAGCCTCAGCGTAAAATCCAAAGTGCTTAATTTCATTGGCCTTACTCTTGTCTTCAAATCAATCCTCACACGCTAAAATCGTCATTGCTAACTGGAAGATGCATGGCAACCTCAAGCAAAATGCACAACTCCTGAATGCCTACCTCAAAGAGCTATCTGACTTAAGCCACGCTAAGGTGGTGGTCTGTGTGCCTTATCCCTATCTTGCACAAGCGCAGCAGTTGTTGCAAAACACTAGCATTGCTTGGGGTGCGCAAAACATGGGCAAGTTTGAATCGGGTGCCTACACGGGCGAGGTGAGTGCCGACATGTTGCTGGACTTTGGCGCGCAGTACGTCATATTGGGGCATTCGGAGCGAAGCACGGCGTATTGTGAATCAGATGAAAATATCGCCGATAAGTTTATGCTCGCCAAGCAACATGGGCTCACGCCCGTTCTATGTGTCGGTGAGACGCTTATTGAGCGCGAAGCAGGCGTCATGGAGATGGTGGTGGGCCAGCAACTGGATGCCATTATTAAAAAATGTGGTGTTGAAGTGTTTGAGCATGCGATTGTTTCATACGAGCCGATCTGGGCGATTGGCACCGGGTTGGCGGCGTCGCCAGCGCAAGCGGAAACCATGCATCAGTTCATTCGTCAAAAGTTGACACAACCAAGTGCGCAGGCCGAAGGTGCGCTAAAAATACTGTATGGGGGAAGCGTAAATCCTCAAAATGCGGTACAATTATTTTCTGTGAATGGCATTGATGGTGGCTTGGTGGGTAAATGCTCCTTGAATGCGCAAGATTTTGTCAAAATATGTCAGGCGGCGGAACAGGTTTGCGAGACGCTGGTCGAGTAAACATCGCTGTAAATCAAGAAAAAATTATGGAAAAAATTATTTTAGTAGTGCATATCTTAGCCGCAGCTGCGGTCATAGGTTTGGTTTTGCTACAACATGGTAAAGGTGCTGATATGGGCGCTGCATTCGGCAGTGGAGCATCAGGTAGCTTGTTTGGTGTGTCAGGCTCATCTAACGTATTAAGTAAATTAACTGCGATATTTGTGGCGGTGTTTTTTGTGACCAGTCTCACATTGGCATACATGGCAAGTCATCGTAGTGGCGGTGGAAGTGTGGTGAAGTCTAATGCTGTACCTGCTGCTGAAGTGGGCGCCACCAGTCTGCCAGCAGATGCTGCAGTGTTGCCAAGCGATACTACAGCTAAAACGACAGTAACCGATGAAGCGGCTAAGGATATTCCGAATTAGTAGGATGTTTGTGTTGTAAATGCCGTCGTGGTGGAATTGGTAGACACGCTATCTTGAGGGGGTAGTGACGAAAGTCGTGAGAGTTCGAGTCTCTCCGTCGGCACCATCAATATTAAGTTTTAAAATTTTGCGCTTAAAAATTGAACTATGGCATCAATGCCAAGTCGTTATTAGGTGTTCAATAAGCCAGAGTTGGCTTTTTGTAAATCTTAAGTAGCTAGAACTCAAAAACTGTAATGTGTGATCTAAAAATAGCTTAGGACTGACCAGTGTTAGAAAATTATTTTCCTATCTTGATGTTTATTTTGGTTGGTTTGGCTGTTGGCTTGGGTCCGCTTATCCTTGGAAAACTAGTCTCTCCGCACCGACCTGACTCTGAGAAAAACTCTCCTTATGAGTGTGGTTTTGAGGCCTTTGAAGATGCGCGCATGAAGTTCGATGTGCGTTATTACTTAGTAGCAATCCTGTTTATTCTATTCGACTTAGAAATCGCATTTCTTTTCCCTTGGGCGGTGGTCATTCAGGAAATCGGCTTGTTTGGATTTTGGGCAATGATGCTATTTTTGTTTGTCTTGGTGGTAGGCTTTGTCTACGAATGGAAGAAAGGCGCGCTAGAATGGGATTAATGTGGCAAAAACATTTGCGTGCAATCACGTCATTGCGCAATCTTTCGATGATGTGCATTGGTAAGCAAGCAAAATTAAATGTTTCCAATACGTTACGCCTAGTACTTCCTTCGCGCATTGTGTCCGCTGAGGTCAATTATCTATGAGTATTGAAGGTGTTTTAGAAAAAGGCTTTGTCACCACCACTCTGGATACGGTCATTAATTACACGCGTACGGGCTCTATGTGGCCGATGACGTTTGGGCTGGCGTGTTGTGCGGTTGAGATGATGCATGCAGGGGCCTCTCGCTATGATTTGGACAGGTTTGGTATAGTGTTTAGGCCTAGCCCACGCCAGTCTGATGTGATGATTGTTGCAGGTACGCTGGTGAATAAAATGGCACCCGCTCTGCGCAAAGTATATGACCAAATGGCAGAGCCACGTTGGGTGATTTCTATGGGCAGCTGTGCTAATGGCGGTGGTTACTATCATTATTCCTACGCCGTTGTGCGTGGATGTGACCGGATTGTGCCTGTAGATGTTTATGTCCCTGGCTGCCCACCTACAGCAGAAGCGCTACTGTACGGGATTATTCAGCTCCAAAAGAAAATTAGAAGAACCAATACCATTGCTCGATAACCCATATTACTTAAAAGTTAATTCATGTCAGCAAAATTAGAACAACTCTCTGCGCAATTAAAGCTCGCACTCAGTGATTTAATCACTCGGCATGTGCTAGATCATGGTGAAGTGACCATTGAAGTAAAGCTCACAGATATGAAGGCTACATGCCTAAAGCTGCGAGACCACGCTGAGTTGAAGTTTGAACAAATGATTGACCTGTGTGGTGTGGATTACTCTGAATATGCAGATGGTCAGTGGCATGGTGCACGTTTTGCGGTAGTGATTCACCTACTCTCTGTGTCGTTAAATCAGCGAGTACGATTGCGTGTTTTTGCAACGGATGATGATTTCCCTGTGTTCTCAACGCTTGTAGATGTGTGGCCAGTGGCCAATTGGTTTGAGCGCGAAGCGTTTGATTTGTATGGCATGATGTTTGAGAATCACCCGGATTTACGTCGACTACTCACTGATTATGGTTTTGTTGGTCATCCGTTCCGCAAAGATTTCCCAATGATTGGTAATGTCGAAATGCGTTATGACCCAGTTCAGCAGCGTGTGGTCTACCAACCGGTGTCGATAGAGTTGCGCAACAACGTGCCGCGTGTCATTCGCGATGAAGGATTCCATCATGGCTGAAATTCGTAATTACACGATGAACTTTGGTCCTCAGCACCCAGCTGCGCATGGTGTACTGCGTTTGGTGCTCGAGTTGGATGGTGAAGTCATTCAGCGTACCGATCCGCATATTGGCTTGCTACATCGTGCCACAGAAAAGTTGGCAGAGAATCGCACTTATCTGCAAAGTGTGCCCTACATGGACCGCTTAGACTATGTTTCGATGATGGCCAATGAGCATGCGTATGTGATGGCGATTGAAAAGATGTTGGGTCTTGAGGTGCCGATTCGTGCGCAATACATACGTGTAATGTTTGACGAAATCACACGGGTATTGAATCACTTGTTGTGGCTGGGTGCGCATGCGTTGGATGTGGGTGCGATGACGGTATTCTTATATGCTTTCCGTGAGCGCGAAGATTTGTTTGATGTTTACGAGGCTGTGTCTGGCGCGCGTATGCACGCAGCTTACTATCGTCCTGGTGGTGTGTATCGTGATTTACCCAACAAGATGCCACAGCACGAAACGACCAAATTCCGTAGTGCGAATGAAATCAACAAGCTGAATGAAAATCGTCAGGGCTCGGTTCTGGATTTTATTGAAGACTTTACCAATCGCTTTCCGACTTATGTCGATGAATATGAGACGCTACTGACGGACAACCGTATTTGGAAGCAACGTACCGTTGGCATTGGCGTAGTGACCCCTGAACGTGCATTGGCGCTAGGTATGACTGGGCCGATGCTTCGTGGCTCTGGGATTGCTTGGGATCTACGCAAAAAACAACCTTACGAAGTGTATGCCAATTTAGATTTTGATATTCCAATTGGCGTGAATGGCGATTGTTATGATCGTTATTTGGTGCGTATTGAAGAGTTTAGACAATCCAATCGCATCATTAAACAATGTGTAGATTGGTTGCGTAAAAATCCAGGCTCTGTGATTACAGATGATCATAAAGTGGCGCCGCCAAACCGTGAAGGCATGAAAACTAATATGGAAGACATGATTCATCACTTCAAACTGTTTACGGAGGGTTTTCATGTGCCAGCAGGTGAAGCTTATGCTGCCGTTGAGCATCCCAAAGGTGAGTTTGGTATTTATATGGTGTCAGATGGTGCAAATAAACCATATCGTTTAAAAATACGTGCACCTGGTTTCCCCCATTTGGCAGCGCTGGATGAAATGACAAGAGGGCATATGATTGCTGATTTGGTGGCGATTATTGGTACGCAAGATATTGTTTTTGGCGAGATAGATCGATAGATTATGTTAAGCAAAGAAGCCATTGAAAAGATCGAGTTTGAATTAAGTAAGTATCCCGCCAATCAGCGTCAGGCAGCAGTAATGTCTGCCTTGCGTATTGTGCAGATGGAGCGTGGCTGGTTGTCCAAAGAGAGTATTACCGAGGTAGCGGAGTATTTGCGTATACCAGAGATTGCTGCCATGGAAGTCGCCACTTTCTACAATATGTATGATTTGTCGCCTGTAGGTACATATAAAATTACGGTATGTACCAATATCTCTTGTATGTTGCGCGAAGCTGACGTGATTGTGGACCACCTTCAACAGAAGCTAGGGATAGGCTTTAACGAAGTGACTGCAGACGGCAAGTTTTGTCTAAAAGAGGGCGAGTGCATGGGTTGCTGTGGCGGAGCGCCGCTGTTGCATATTAACAATGCGCAAATGCATGAGTTTTTAACGCCAGAAAAAGTGGATGAGATTTTGAAGGAGCTTCCATAATGGCCGCCCTGAAGAAATCTGCAATAAAGCCAGTCATGACGGATTTAAAAGGTCAGACGCTGCTGACGCTCAGAACGCTTACTGAAAAAAATCCTGCATCGCTTGAATCTTATGAAAAACTAGGTGGATATGCGCAGCTTAAGCGCATCGTCACAGAAAAAGTCAAAGCTACAGAGATTATTAATCAGGTCAAAATTTCTAATTTGCGTGGTCGCGGTGGTGCTGGCTTTCCTACGGGTCTCAAGTGGAGCTTTATGCCGCGTTACTACGACGGCACCAAGTATTTGGTTTGTAATACAGATGAAGGCGAGCCTGGTACATTCAAAGACCGCGATATTATTCGCTATAACCCCCACCAGTTGATTGAAGGAATGGCGATTGCTGCCTATACCTTGGGTGCGCGGGTAGGGTATAACTACATTCACGGCGAAATTTGGCAAGATTATGAGTCATTCGAGCAGGCTTTGGCAGATGCGCGTAAAGCTGGCTATATTGGTGAAAACTTATTTGGCACAAACTTTAGTTTTGATTTATACGCGGTACATGGTTACGGTGCGTATATTTGCGGCGAAGAAACTGCACTGATTGAATCAATAGAAGGCAAAAAAGGTCAGCCACGTTTTAAGCCACCTTTTCCTGCTAGTTATGGTGTGTTTGGCAAGCCGACCAATGTAAATAATACAGAAAGTTATGCGTCGATCCCTTGGATACTGCAACACGGTGGTCAGGCGTTTGCTGACTTAGGCGTGCGCAATTCCGGTGGTACCAAACTGTTTTCAGTCTCTGGCCACGTAGAAAAGCCAGGCAATTATGAAATTAAGATGGGAACGCCATTCACTGAGCTTTTAGCGATGTCGGGTGGTGTATGGAAGGGTCGTCAGCTCAAGGCAGTGATTCCAGGCGGGCCGTCAACTGCGGTCATGCCAGCGAGTGCAATTATGGACGCTACTATGGATTATGATGGTTTGAGCAAAGCTGGATCTAGCTTAGGAGCAGGCTCCATGATTGTGATGGATGAAACCACATGTATGGTTAAAGCGCTTAAGCGGCTTAGTTATTTCTTTTATGAGGAAAGTTGTGGGCAATGCACACCATGTCGTGAAGGTACAGGCTGGGTATACCGCGTTATTTCACGTATTGTGGACGGCAAAGGAAAAATGGAAGATTTGGACTTGCTGACTGATGTGAGTAATAATATTTCTGGACGTACCATTTGTGCGCTGGGTGATGCTGCAGCAACACCAGTGTTAAGCTTTATTAAACACTTTAGGCCTGAGTTTGAATATTATATTCAGCACGGCAAAAGTATGGTTGACGGTAAATGATAAATCTATTATGCGAGCAGCTTGCTGTGTTGTGTGGTACTCAAAATCCTGATGTGCTCTATGTACATTCTGGATTCTATGTTTCACATGCCTTGCATTCATCGAGCTAAATAAATTTTAGAGATCAAACGAATGTTAAACATTGAAATAGACGGCAGACCACTGGAAGTTGAACACGGCAGCACCATTATTGATGCGGCTGATAAAGTTGGTATTGCGATTCCTCGTTTTTGTTATCACAAGAAATTGTCAGTCGCCGCAAACTGCCGCATGTGCTTGGTGCAAGTCGAGAAGTTTAATAAACCTTTACCTGCTTGTGCAACGCCTGTTGCCGATGGTATGAAAATCTATACACGTAGTAAGGCTGCAGTGGAAGCCCAAAAAAGTGTAATGGAGTTTCTATTGATTAATCACCCGCTTGATTGCCCAATTTGTGATCAAGGTGGAGAGTGCGATTTGCAAGATATTGCCGTCGCGTATGGTGCCAGTGGTTCTCGTTACACTGAAGAAAAACGTGTGGTTTTCAATAAAAATATCGGCCCACTCATTAGCACAGACATGACGCGTTGCATTCAATGTACGCGTTGCGTGCGCTTCTTAAAAGAAGTGGGCGGTATCCAAGAGCTTGGCTTGGTTGGTCGTGGCGAGCATGCAGAAATTACTGCCTATGTGGATAAGTCAGTCAATTCTGAGTTAAGCGGCAATATTATTGATTTGTGTCCAGTGGGTGCGTTGACCAGCAAGCCATTTCGTTATTCTGCCCGCAGTTGGGAGCTGACACGTCGTCCATCAATTGCGCCACATGATGGTTTAGGTTCGCATATCGAAGTGCACGTGAAAGACCATAAAGTCATGCGGGTATTGCCGCGTGAAAAAGAGTCGATTAATGAATGTTGGTTGTCAGACCGTGACCGCTATTCTTATGAGGGCTTAAACAGCCCAGACCGATTAAAAGTCCCCATGATTAAACACAATGGGCAATGGCAAGAAACCGATTGGAAAACTGCGTTAGAGTTTGCGGCAGGGCAACTCAAAGACATCACTACACAGCATGGGGCTGATGCCTTAGGCGTGTTGGTTTCTCCAAATAGCACGATGGAAGAAGGTTATTTAATTAAGCAGTTGGCCAATGGCTTGGGTTGTGGCAATGTGGATTATCGTCTCCGTCAAACTGACTTTAGGCTAGATGGAAAGCGCGTAGGCACACCATGGATGGGTTGCAACATTCAAGAAATAGAAGAGCTAGACCGTATCTTGCTGATTGGCTCGAATATTAGAAATGAGCATCCATTACTTGCGCAACGCTTCCGTAAAGCGGTAGCCAATGGCGCTGAGTTATGTATCGTAAGTCCACTAGACAATAATCCTTTGATGGATGTCGCTCACAAGGTCATAGTGCGTCCTAACGACATGGTGAACGTATTAGGTCAAATCCTTAAAGCCATGTCTGGCCTCCAAAAGTTATCTCTATGCTTACCCCCATCGCTCAACAAATTACTTGAAGAAATTCGAGTGCGTCCTAATACCCAAGCCATGGCTGAATGCTTGGCTGGTATGAGTGATGACTTGGTATTGATTGCACCTAAGGTGGGTATTTTTATCGGCAACATGGGGTTGAGCGATCCGCGCTTTACAGAAATGTATAGCATGGCTGAAGCGATTGCTGGTATTTCAGGTGCCAAAGGTGGCATATTGCCTGCTGCCGCCAATAGTACTGGGATGCACCTGATGGGTGTGATGCCAAGTGCCACTGGTATGCATGCACGCGCGATGCTAGAAGTGCCAAGAAAAGCTTATTTACTCTTAAATATTGAACCTGAATTAGATTGTCAGCACGCTGCACTTGCAAAAGCCGCTATGGCAAAAGCTGAGTGTGTAGTCGCATTGACGGCATATAAGTCAACTGCACTAGAAAATGCCGATATTTTGCTACCCATCGCGCCATTCACAGAAACCTCCGGTACGTTCATGAGTATGGAAGGGCGCGTACAGAGTTTTCAAGCAGTGACTAGGCCATTGGGTGAATGTCGACCAGCTTGGAAAGTGCTACGCGTGTTAGCCAATACACTAGGGCTACAAGGGTTTGATTTTAATAGCAGTGATGAAGTTAAGAATGCCATATTTAATCATGAAAAACCTTCAACAGTTGTATGGCGAAGTTTGAATAACAACCTAAAAGAATTAGTGGAAATTCAAATCAATATTAAAAAAGAGGGTTTGCAGCGCATTGGTGAGGTGCCGCAATACGAGTCCGATCCAATTGTGCGTCGTTCTCCACCACTACAAAAAACCAAATACAACATTCGTCCGTTGGCCAGAATGTGTGCAGAGCAAATGGCTTTGTTAGGATTGGTCGAAGGAGATGTAGTATTAGCGCGTCAAGAGCGAGGCAGTGCAGTACTGAAAGTGAAATTAGATAACCACGTAGCAAAAGGCTGTGTTCGTGTTGCAGCTTCTCATGAACTTACCACAGGGCTAGGCGATTTAATGGGCGATATTACCATTGAAAAAACAACGGAAGAGCATTACAAGCCCTATGAAACTACGATCATGGAAGCGATGTGACCATGACATTTCTAGCTGAACTCTTTGGTGAATACTGGGCGCCTGTGCAAACAGTCACTTGGACATTAGTCAAAATTGTGGCGATTGTATTGCCCTTAATGGTAGCAGTCGCTTATCTAACGCTAGCTGAGCGTAAGGTAATTGGCTATATGCAGGTACGTATCGGCCCAAACCGCGTTGGTTATTGGGGGTTGTTGCAGCCAGTTGCTGATGGTTTGAAGTTGTTATTCAAAGAGATTATCCTGCCTACAGCTTCGAATAAGGGATTGTTTTTCTTAGGACCGATATTAGCCATCGCGCCAGCTTTTGCCGCTTGGGCTGTGATCCCTTTCGATGCCACTATGGTGCTAGCAGATATAGATGCTGGATTGCTGTACATCCTAGCCATGACATCTGTTGCGGTGTACGGTGTGATTATTGCGGGATGGGCTTCTAACTCAAAATATGCTTTTATTGGTTCACTACGTTCTGCTGCACAAATTGTGTCATACGAAATTGCCATGGGATTTACCTTGGTAGGTGTGCTGATGTGCGCTAACTCATTGAATCTAGGCAAGATTGTGCTTGGGCAAGCAGGTGGGTTTTGGCACTGGTACTTTATTCCATTATTCCCGTTGTTTGTAGTGTATTTTATTAGTGCTGTGGCCG
>ENA-UOXP01001603-UOXP01001603.1-mixed-culture-metagenome-genome-assembly--contig:-NODE-1603-length-15756-cov-5.469078_pt1 | contig 15756 bp, 12 predicted proteins | sample MGYA00238161_ERZ761639 | MGnify/ENA primary metagenome ERZ761639 (study PRJEB28913, sample SAMN08776760) | mixed culture metagenome | isolation source: Freshwater growth medium | place: USA...
TACCGTGCGATTGGTGTTGGTGATAGGAATTTCAATATTTACTTGCTCACCTTTTTCCAACGCTGGTTTTGCCAATGCAATCAATTTGTTATCGAGCGCATTGATGAGACCATGGTCTTGCACGTCATTATGTTTGCGTGACACGCTGGCTGGCATTTCTGGTAAGTGGAAGATTCTGCTGAAATCTAAGCCATTGATTTTCCAGTGCTCAATGCCTGCTTTCATGTCCAACAAATCTGCACGGCCAATCAAATCATCAAACTTGGCAATCCCCATGCTTGCCATCAATTCACGTACTTCCTCGGCTACAAAGAAGAAGTAATTCACCACATGCTCTGGTTGACCCGTAAATTTCTTACGAAGTTCTGGGTCTTGGGTTGCAACACCGACTGGGCAAGTATTTAGGTGACACTTACGCATCATAATGCAACCCTCAACCACCAACGGTGCTGTTGCAAAACCAAACTCGTCTGCGCCAAGCAATGCACCAATCAGTACATCGCGACCAGTTTTCATTTGACCATCAACCTGAACAACCACACGACCACGTAACTGGTTGAGCACCAAGGTTTGCTGTGTCTCTGCAAGGCCTAATTCCCATGGCGTGCCTGCATGTTTAATCGATGAAATAGGGGATGCACCAGTACCGCCATCATGGCCAGCCACCACGATATGGTCTGATTTCGCTTTTGCAACACCGGCAGCGACCGTACCAATACCAGTCTCTGACACGAGTTTTACTGAAATGGAAGCCTTAGGATTCGCATTTTTCAGGTCATGAATCAATTGCGCTAAGTCTTCAATCGAGTAAATGTCATGATGTGGCGGTGGTGAAATTAAACCTACACCTGGCACGCTGAAACGCAATTTTGCAATATAAGGCGACACTTTATGGCCTGGTAATTGACCACCTTCACCAGGTTTTGCGCCTTGCGCCATTTTAATTTGAATTTGGTCAGCAGAGGCTAGGTAATCAGCCGTTACGCCAAAACGACCTGACGCCACTTGTTTAATGCGTGAGCGCATGGAGTCGCCAGCATTTAATGCAATGGCTGATTCTACTAACTCATGTCCAATCACATCGGCCATGGTGGTGGCGTTGACCACAGGTATAAAGCGTTTCGCGTCTTCGCCACCTTCACCAGTATTCGACTTACCGCCGATACGGTTCATTGCAATAGCGAGTGTTGCATGCGCCTCTGTAGAGATAGAACCCAAAGACATCGCACCAGTAGCAAAACGTTTCACGATCTCTTTTGCTGATTCCACTTGCTCTAAAGGAATAGCGTTGCCTAGAGGCTTAATTTCGAATAATCCACGCAACGTCATGTGACGACGCGTTTGGTCATTGATCAGTTTTGCGTATTCTTTATAAGTGTCGTATTGACCAGTGCGCGTTGCATTCTGTAGCTTAGCTACCGATTCAGGCGTCCACATATGCTCTTCACCACGTACGCGGAATGCGTAGTCACCGCCTGCATCTAGTGCATTCGCAAGCACAGGATCATTTCCGAAGGCTAAGTGATGTAAGCGCAGCGCTTCTTCTGCAACTTGCTCTATGCCAATCCCTTCAATTTGGGTAGCAGTGCCTGTGAAATATTCGTTTACAAAGGCTGTATTTAGGCCAATCGCTTCAAAAATTTGTGCGCCACAGTAAGACTGATAAGTAGAAATGCCCATTTTTGACATTACTTTGTATAAACCTTTGCCTATCGCTTTCACAAAGTTTTTCTGTGCTTTATAAGCATCATCGCTTAAGTGTTTGATCGTTTCAAAGGTAAGCCATGGGCACACTGCTTCAGCACCATAGCCTGCCAATAATGCAAAGTGGTGCACTTCACGTGCAGAACCCGTATCAATGACCAATCCAGTACTGGTGCGTAACCCTGCTTTCACCAAATGCTCGTGCGTTGCAGAACATGCCAATAGCGCTGGGATAGCTACACGATCTTTTTTTACTGCACGATCGGATAGAATCAACACATTAATGCCTGCGTGTACCGCTTTAACCGCTTGCTCATGCAGCGCTTTAATGGCGCTAGCCATACCCGCCTTACCTAAAGTTGCATCGTAGGTAATGTCTAATACCAAGGATTTGTATTGGCCTTTTGTCGCTGCTTCAATGTTCTCGAGTTGCGCTAACTCTTCTGGCATTAATACAGGTTGGCTGGCTTCTAAACGCAATGGTGGGTTAGTTTCATCCACACTTAACAAATTGGGTTTAGGGCCAATAAATGTCACCAGTGACATCACCAACTCTTCACGGATTGGGTCAATCGGCGGATTGGTCACTTGTGCAAACAACTGTTTAAAGTAGTTATAAATTTGTTTTGGCTTATTAGACAGCACTGGCAGTGCAGCATCGTTACCCATTGAGCCTGAGCCTTCTTCACCACTGGCAATCATCGGCTGTAATACAAACTTAATGTCTTCTTGTGTAAAGCCAAATGCTTGTTGTGTATCTAGCAAGCTTTCATTGAGCGTTAAATTAGCTTCTATTTTAGGCAAATCACTCAAGTGGTAACGTGATTGCTCAATCCATTGGCGATAAGGTTTAGCGTTGGCTAGCTGTTTTTTTGCTTCATTGTCATCAATGATGCGGCCTTGCTCCATGTCAATCAGCAACATTTTGCCTGGCTGCAAACGCCATTTTTTAATGATTTTTTCTTGTGGAAAGGTAATCACGCCCATCTCAGACGCCATCATCACGATGTCATCTTCTGTGACTAAATAACGCGCAGGACGCAAACCGTTACGGTCCAACGTTGCACCAATCATTTTGCCATCGGTAAATGCTACAGCGGCTGGGCCATCCCATGGCTCCATCAAGGCGGCGTGATATTCGTAAAATGCACGTCTGTCTTCATCCATCAATGCGTTGTTATTCCAAGCTTCTGGAATCAACATCATCATGGCATGCGGCAGGCTGTAACCCCCCGCCACTAACAACTCTAAACAGTTATCAAAACAGGCAGAATCAGACTGGCCTTCTGCAATTAAAGGCCATAATTTGTCTAAATCTTCGCCAATCCTGGTCGATTTCATCGTCTCATGACGCGCCGCCATCCAGTTGACATTGCCTTGTACTGTGTTGATTTCGCCATTGTGCGCGATCATACGGAAAGGATGCGCTAAATCCCATGCTGGGAAGGTGTTGGTTGAGAAGCGTTGATGTACTAGTGCCAGTGCAGATACGACAGATTCATCTACTAAATCTTTGTAATACACGCCGACTTCATTCGCTAATAACATGCCTTTGTAGACAATGGTGCGCGATGAAAAAGAGGGTGCGTAGAATTGCGCTTTGTCCTGTAAGTTGAGCGCACGAACGGCATGCTCAATACGCTTACGTATCACAAAGCACTTACGCTCAAACACATTGTTATCTGTGGATGTGCTGGCAACAAACACCTGACGCATACATGGCTCAACGTCACGCGCAGCATCTGCAATGTTGCTGTTGTCCACTGGTGTATCGCGCCAGCCGAGTAAAGTTTGATTTTCTTCCGCAATAATCGTGGCAATAATCGCTTCACATTGGGCACGATGTTGCGCATCTTGTGGCAGGAACAATTGCCCAACCGCATATTGACCTGCTTCTGGTAGCTCAATACCTAACTTGGCAGTTTCTTTGCGCATAAACGCATCTGGCATTTGCATTAACAGACCAGCACCATCCCCTAATTTAGGATCGTAGCCAGTTGCACCACGGTGTGTAAGATTAGTTAAAAGCTCCAAGCCTTTCGCCACGATATCGTGACTCTTTTTGCCCTTGATGTGGGCGACAAACCCTACACCGCAACTGTCTTTTTCATTGCGCGTGTTGTACAAACCCTGAGATTTAGGCGCAAGACCAACGCGTTGGCTTGCATCTTGAGAAGAAGGGGTGTTTGTTTGCACTGTAGTATCTGATGTGTGTACGGCTTGCATATTCTTTGCCTAATAAATCGATTACAAAACATTTAGCGGAACCTTCAATAATACCGTTAAACATGTGCAAGTTCAATCATTTAAGCAATATTAAATGATGAGAAAGTGTGTTTTGTATACGCTTTTCTACGTATAAAAACTTGCTTTAATATGAATGATTCTCATTTACAAAATATGCAACTGCATTGAGAGTATTTATAAAATGCTTAGAGCAAGGAAAATGCTTTTTTTGCAGCTTCTATTGTATAAGCGATGTCTGCATCCGTATGCGCTGCGGAGACAAATCCCGCTTCAAATGCAGATGGCCCTAAATAAATACCACTTTCCAACATGCTATGGAAAAATTGATTAAAGTGCGCCTTATTGTTGTCATGCATTATCTCTGCATAGCTGCTTGGGCAACGCGCACTAAAATACAAACCAAACATACCACCCACACTTTGCGCACTGAATGTCACACCTGCAGCCTTAGCTGCCAACATCAATCCATCCATGAGTTTTTTGGTTTGCGCTGTCAGCTTCTCGTAAAAGCCCTCTGCTTGCACTAATTGTAGTGTGGTAAGCCCAGCGGATACCGCAACTGGATTACCAGACAGCGTACCCGCTTGGTAAACCTTACCCACAGGCGCAAGGCATTGCATGATGTCTTTGCGCCCACCAAAGGCGCCCACTGGCAAACCGCCACCAATCACTTTACCCAAGGTGGTCATATCTGGCTGGATGCCATATAAAGCTTGTGCACCACCTAAAGCCACACGAAAACCTGTCATCACCTCATCAAAAATCAACACAGCACCATACTTTGTGCAAAGCGTACGCAGTGTAGTGAGGAATTCTTTGTGTGGCACAATCAGATTCATATTGCCTACTACTGGCTCAATAATCACGCAGGCTATTTCATCACCCATTTGCTTGAAGATATCTTCCAATTGTTGGCTATTGTTATATTCTAAAGTCAAAGTGTGAGCAGCCACACTCGCTGGCACACCCCCAGAATCTGGCTCTCCAAAGGTGAGCAGCCCTGAACCAGCTTTTACTAACAAGCCATCGGAATGCCCATGGTAGCAACCTTCAAATTTAATAATCTTGTCGCGACCAGTAAAGCCGCGCGCGGTGCGAATGGCACTCATGGTAGCCTCTGTTCCACTACTATTTAAACGCACTTGCTCCATACTCGGGACAAGCTTATTAATAAGCTCCGCCATTTCCAATTCCAAGCCAGTTGGTGCACCAAAAGACAAGCTGTTAGCAGCAGCAGCTTGCACAGCGGCGACCACATCGGGATACGCATGGCCCAAAATCATTGGACCCCAAGAGTTGATGTAATCGATGTACTCCTTACCATCCACATCCCATAGCTTAGAACCGAGCCCGCGCTTAAAGAACACCGGTGTGCCACCTACAGAACGGAATGCACGTACAGGAGAATTCACGCCCCCCGGAATAAGTTGTTGTGATTTTTCGAATAAGGTTTGATTAAGAGATGTCATGTTTGTTTGAATGTTGATTGAAATAGTTGTGTATAACGATGTGAAATTTGACCTATATCATCATCAAAAAAGATATCAGTAATCACCGCCAAAGCATCTGCACCAGCCTCAATGACAAGCTTTGCGTTATCGATGTGTATACCGCCGATGCCGACCAATGGCAATGAGACTTTTTGTTTGGCTACTTTGAAAATACTGAGTGGCGCATGTACTGCATCGGGCTTGGTTTCAGAAGTAAAACACGCGCCAAAAGCAACATAGCTCGCACCTGCTGATTCTGCCTGCACCGCCAAATCTACCCAGTTGTAGCAAGATGCGCCAATGATTTTATCTGGACCTAACAATCTACGTGCAGCATGCAAATCGCAGTCGGAAGCCCCAATATGCAGCCCATCTGCATCAATCTGCGCGCACAAGTCTAAGTGATCGTTGATGATGAGCGGCACATCGTAGCTTCGGCATAAAGCAAGCAATGCTGTCGATTGCTGCAACTGCAAATTTTTATCAGCGAATTTATTTCTGTATTGCACCATGGATGCGCCACCCTCTAAGGTAAGGCGCACTTTTTCACAGAGCAGATCCACTTCCAGCACATCTGGGGTGACTGCATATAGCCCTTTAATGCTGTAATGAGATGGCTTTTTCATTTGGGTTATCTTCTTCACGTGCCCAGAAAAAGCGGTCTGGTATAAACTGACCCATGCCAGGACGGAAGGCATGTTTGAGGGTTTGCCAAGTATATTCCTGTGCTTCCTGCACCGCCTCTTCCATGGTTAACCCATGCGCCAAGCATGCAGCAATTGCACTAGTAAGCGTACACCCAGACCCATGGTAGCTACCTAACAAACGCTCCCAATGATAGGCTTTGATCAAACCATTGACCCCAGTGACTTGCATACCATATAAAGAGTTCACGACATCGGTTGAGCGTTCGTGCGTTCCAGTGATTAACACATACTCACAACCCATTTCCAATAAACGTTGTGCCGATTCGTCTAAAGTCGTGTGCTTTACCTCTTCACCTTCGTCATAATAAGCTAGGCGTCTTGCTTCTAAGCTGTTGGGTGTAATGAGCGTAGCTTGCGGAAATAGCAACTCACACATGGCCGCTTGCATCTCTTCACTGCTCAACTCATCGCCACGACCAGAGGTTAAAATGGGATCTATTAACAGTGGGATATCTGGATAGTCTGCGACAATCTCTGCAATCACCGCTACGTTTTCTACGCTACCAAGCAAACCCAGTTTAAACGCCGCTACCTGCACATCCTCTAAAATGGTGCGCGCTTGGTCGTTAATCCAATCTGCATCTAATGGCATGACACTCTCTACGCCCACTGTATCTTGTACAGTAATCCCTGTAATGACGGAAAGAGGATGACAACCGATGCTGGCCAACGCCAAAATATCCGCTTGCATACCTGCACCACTGCTTGGATCTGTGGCAGCAAAGGTCATGACGGTTGGTGGTGTGGGTGACATAAGACTCTCTTACAAAGCTAAAGTTAAAATGATGATACAGCCAATAAATCATCAACAGCACTGTACATTCGCTATTATCTTATAGAAACGTCGATGTCTCTAATTTTTGTAATGACAATGGTGATGGCTAGATATCAAACATTTGCTCGGTAATAGAAAAAGGCTGAGCAGTCGTATATAATTTTTTCGCAAGATTTCTTTCCTGCTTATAAAACGTATTGAAAATATTATTCAGTACACGCTCGTAATTAATTTCAGAAGAAAGTGGCTTCCAATCCATGTTGTCGAGATAGTAATTGGTGTAGCGCTTATATTTCTGGGTTAAATCTCCGCCAAGCGTATCAATATGATAATTGAGTGATGCTAACGTGGCGCCATAACGGTTGGCCCACATAAAGAAAGCGAGCTCAGGTGCTGCCAAGTTATTCGGAAGAGACAAATTGCCTTCTTTTACTGCAAGCTGTATGCATTCTTCTATAAAGGCAATCAAGCAATTCACGCGGTCATCTAAAATTGCATTCAACTCAGGGCTTACCGCCAAGCGATTGACTTCAGAATTGGCAATAAAAATGCATTGATAATTGATAGGCTTTAAACGATGGCACAGCACATGGGCAGCATAGAGCACCAACATGCGCTCTCTTGAAAGTCCATCATATTCGGCTGCCATTTCCATCAAGCCCGACCAGTAATTCAGCCCTTTAATCCCAAGATAGGTAATGACCGTCTCTTTTGAAGGAAACTGTTTATAAAAAGTACCCCTTGAGATACTACTATTACTGATGACCTCTTGTAGCGTTAGGCCATTGATACCTTTTTTCGCCACAATTTCTTCAGCAATCAAGGTAATTTCCTCTAATCGCTTTTCATCTACTAGCCGTTTACGAGATCTTTTTTCCATGCGCAATAAAATCTAAAGATTCCTCACAAAAATATACACATGTATATAAATATATGTATAATGTATACATATGTATAAAATACCGTCATTTAATTAGTTTGAATTTAGTCTGCCCTAATTATTCAAGCAAACTTATTTTACAGTAGATAACTGCAAGCAAGCACCTATGTGCTTGGATAAATACAACAATTTGCAGTGTTTTTTATATTAGTACGTCTTTTAACATCCGCTTGAGGGGAAAATTTTGACAAACTCGTTCAAACAAAATGGTCAAGGCATGACCGAATACATCATTATTGTGGCTTTAATTGCGATTGCTGCAATTGCTACTTATCAGTATTTTGGTCAAACCGTGCGCAATCAAACGGCTGCCATGGCCAATGAAATTGCTGGCAATGACGGAACAGCTGCTAAAACTGCGGCACAAACTGCTGCAACATCTGGTGCTACAAAAGCTAACGCGACAGAAACGTTAGACACGTACACCAATAACAAAGCCGAGTAATCGCTCATCGGCTATTTAAAACGTCGCATGCTAGCGCATGCGGCGTCCTTTTTTAAGATGCGTACCCAACAATCATTTTACCAACAAGGGCAAGCCTTACCGCTTGGCCTCGTATTGCTATTGGCCACATCTGGCGTGGTTTTTTATATGTTCAATACCGGTCAATTAGTGCAAGAAAAAATCCGTCTGACCAATACTGCAGATGCAGTGGCCTACAGCGCTGGCATTTACGAAGCACGTGTCCTTAATTTTGATGCGTACAGTAATCGCGCCATGATTGCGAACGAGATTGCGATTGGACAAGCTGTCGGTCTTGCTTCTTGGGCAAAATATGCCGGTACAGCCTCAGGCAATCTTAGCAAATACGCGCATCTAATCCCAGGGTGGGGTACTGCTATTGCACAAGCGCTTGAACAAATTAAGAGCGCGATGGATATGATTCTTGCGCCATTAGCTGCGTCTGTCATCACCCATGATGCCGCCATTCAAGCCATTAAGGCCGCCCAATTGGCGGTGCATGGCCCAGACAACAGCCTTGCGCTTGCCAATAGAAAATGGGTGATGGATCAGGTGGCACATCAAAATGATCCAAATACCCATGTTGATCTCATTCCACTTTCTGATGATTTTTCAACGTTTACCCATCGCTATGCCACACGCAATGAAAGGACGCGCATGGGTCAGGTTGTTGAAAATGAACGCAAAGTGGACAGCTTTTTTAAACGTAGAAATTGGGAGTTTGGCATTTTTGCTTGCCCAGTTGGATTGGGGCTTAAAAAGCGCGGCAGCACAGAACTCATCAATCAAGTAGATGGCTGGAAATCGATGGACACGCTCTCTGTGCACACCTATCGTATTCGTCGCTTCAGCTGTCGGCATCGTGAAAGCGCACTTGGTTATGGCACTGGTTTCTCAAAAGAACAACTTGGAGACAGTGGCGTTTCCTACGCTCAATCCAGACGCGATAACCGCAGAGCGAGCGGCGTAGCAGACTCAGGCGCTGGCCGCGCCAAAGGATTTGCACCAAACTCTGTTGGCAAAGGGGCCATCCCTGAGTTTTACGAATTATCTAACAAGATACTGAATAGCGACGACCCCAATACACAACTGGCGATACGCGTGACAAAATCAAAAGCCACGCAACGTTACTCTGGTGGCGCTAGCATCATCCAACCAACAGGCGCGCTCAATTTATACCAAGGTGCGCCTCTGGCAAACCAAAGTGCTGCAATTGCCCGCGTGGAAGTTTATTTTGATCGTCCAACAAAAAACAGCACAGCTAATCAGCAGCAAGTTGAGATAGGCAGCTTGTTTAACCCATATTGGCAAGCCAGATTAGTACCTAGTCAAGCTACAGACCGCACAAAAGCACTATTGCTACAGGGTGTTCATTAATGAAACCATTGATTACATCGTCTGCCACATACATCGCCACCAGCATCATCGGGTTATGTCAGAGCATGTCGACCACACAGGCTCAAGAGCAAGTCTCCGGCACGCATATTCATAGTCAAAGTATTACCCGCGTCTTGGGTAAAACTAAAGTCTCGACCCAAGATGACTATATCTCTGCGGACGGAGCGCGCCTAGCGAGATATACCGACGGTGGCAAGGAAATCCGCATTACACATCTACAAAAAAATAGTGGTATTCAATATATTTACGAGGCTGACAACAAGGATGGTTGGTATAGCTTAGATGCTCCAGGTAGTGCGGAAGGCATCCATGCATTAAATCTGTTTGATCAACGCTCTCAACAAAAAAACGGCCAGCCCCAATATATGGGTGAATCTAAAATTGCTGATTTACCTTGTAAAAAATTCATGCTTAAAAACGTCATCAGCTGGTGCACATGGCAAGCAAAACAAACACCTAAGACTATTCCCGCTAGCATCTCACTACAGTCAAGAATGAATTTTCCAAATGGCGATTATTCTGAAACGATCGTGCAGTGGGTGAAATTCAATACATTCATTGGCTTAGATAAATTAAATCCGCCTAGCAATGTGTTGAAAAAGCGAAGTACTGCCAACGATATACACAATGCGACCAATGCGTGGTGTCTGGCTGAAAAGAAAAAGACAGGAACAGATCCATGTGATGAGCCTGAGGATGACGAAGAGGCTTGGGATGTTGAATAAGCACCAACATGGTCAATCTACGATAGAGTTTATCGTGCTGTCGTTGGTGCTCGTGCCCCTCACACTTATCGTGCCGCTGTTGGGTAAATATATTGATATTGCGCATACCACCAGCATCGCGAGTCGTTACGTAGCGTTTGAAGGTACTGTTCATCATGCTTCTAGTCAGAATGGTTGGAAATCTGACGCGACGCTAGCTTCTGAGGTGCGTAGGAGATTTTATAGCAAGCATCAGCTTTCTATTAAAACCCAAGATGTAGTGAGCGAAACTGATGACGACAGAAACGCGTTGTGGACAGATCACAGAGGAAATCATTTACTGCCCGATTTTAATCAAATCACCATCAGTACCACCACACAAAACACGCCCACTATTTTCAACGCCCTTAACAGTGCTTTTGATCTTTCAGATAACTTTGGATTGAATACTGACAATCTATACCGAGGAGACGTCAGCGTCAGACTTGCCAATATTGAATCACTGCAACCATTCGACAATATCAACTTAAACATACGCCGCCATACCGTGCTGCTGGTAGACCCTTGGGCTTCAAAAAGCGCGGGGGAGGTCGAAAGCAAAGTGAAAAGCGCTGGTTTAATATTTCCTTACCAATTACTCGATACCACAGCAAAAGTATTAGAAATCCCGATTAATCTTTTTGAATTCAACGCTTCAGCACCCGAAATTGGCAAAGTTGAGCCAGACCATGTGCCTGCTGATCGCTTAAGGCCTTACAGATGAGGTCTTATATTTATCTCGTCAGTGTCTTGATCAGCAGCATTTGGTCGTTGCAAGCGTTTGCTGATTGGCCAACGTTGCCATTTCCTGAACATTCAAGAGTAGAAACTATTGGAGAAAACGTTAAATTGAATGGTGTGCCGATGCAAATGCATCGCATATTAACTAAAGCGCAACCAGAAAAAATTCAGCAGTTTTATCAGCGTTACCTTGGCAACCATCATACTAAAACAGTGCTCAACAATGGGATTTTGCTTGCGCAGGGCAGAGCCCAGCACTTTATTACTATCCGCATTTCCACAGTAGCTAACGGTGTTTCAGAAACATTGATTACAGTCAGTGATGTTGTAGCGGCCAAGGCCAACCAACAAAAACCTCTGGGCATTGTGTTACCTGCACAAAGTCAATTGTTATCAGACATGGAGTCGCATGATCAAGGCAAAGCTGCAAGGCAGTTGGTGTATGAAAATCCGCATTCAGTACAAACTAATATTGCATTTTTAGTCGATGTGCTGCAACAACGAGGATACCAACTCCAACCTAGCACCACCAAACCCACTTTACGAGATCAATCAATCTACTTTGGCGGTAAAAACCGCGAAGCAAGATTAGTGGTGGTTGAGAAAGCACAAGGCAGCAGCGTGATGTTAACAACCGTGCTTGACCAACCATGAAACAGATAAGACATCAAACGGGACAATCTTCGACTGAGTATCTAGTAGTGAGCTTAGTCACGCTGATGCTGCTAGGCGTCGGTAGCGGTGAAGGAGGCTCAGTCATTACATTTTTTTTAGACGCCATCAGAACAGGCTTTGAGAGATTCAGTGGTTTTTTATCACTGCCCCTTTAAGCCTCTTACTCAACATCAGGAATAGCCATCAGCCATGTTTTCAAATATCAATAAAAATTGGTTTATCTTAATCGCAGCCTTAGCGGTGGGTGCCATTGCAGCTGTAGCCACCAAAAACTACATTACACAAAAAATTGAGAGTATCGAAGCTCAGGATAAAGGCAAAGCTTTAGTCAAAGTGGTCGTGGCCAAAGAGCATTTAGAAAAAGGCACGATGTTATCGCCTGAGAACATGGCCACAAGAGAAATGCCAAGAGAATGGGCGCATTCTGATGCGATCACACCAGATCAATTTAACCGTGCTGAAGGTGCAAGGTTAGCGTTTCCAGCGAATGCGGGCGAACCTGTGATATGGGCGCAAATGGAAAGCGAAAAAGAGGCTAGTTTTTCTAGCAAACTAGACATCGGACGTCGTGCAGTTACGGTACCAGTCGATGAAATTAGTTCTATTTCAGGCATGGTTGAGCCAGACGACTTAATCGACATTATCGTGTCCATTCAAAAAGATACGCGCAATTACACGTTTACATTGTTGCAAAGTATGCGCGTGCTAGCCACCGGGACGAAAGTATCGCACACCAATACGGACGATGATGGAAAGGCGTCGACCTATACCACTGTCACATTGGACACAAGCCCAGAGGATGCCAAAAAATTAATTGCTGCGCGCGAAATCGGGCGCATCACCGCCTTACTTAGATCGCCAGCAGATGCAGGCAACGTATCTTTATCCACTGCTGAAGCCAACGAATTGCTAGGCATAGCGAGCGGTGCACAGGGCGTGAGTTCTGTCCCAGTGATTTACGGTGGCGGGCCCATTAAAGAAGGATTGCATTTAAATCCAGCACAAAGCGGAGATGCAATGAATATGCTGCATCAAAACGCACCTAGCCAAGTAGAGACGCTCAACTAATCAATGACATCATTTGCCAGTCAACTTCAACGTCATCCAACTTACCAATAGGATAATCCTGTGTATAACCTGCTCACCATTAAACGTGTCATTTGTATTGCATCGCTGCTAGCTCTAAAACCATTTTGCAGTTACGCCGAAACAATCTATGCACCGCTACCCGATTATGTAGATGCTTATGAAAGCATATCCGCTAACAAGGCGAAGCTTTCTCCAGCAAAAAAAATCAATGCCAAACAACCGGCTACCAAACCCTTGCCTTACATACAAAATTTTTCGGCAGAGATTGAAATGTTTGCTGGCGAGACGCGTGTTATTCAGGAACCCAATGCAGGCCGTCTCGCAGTGGGTAATGGTGCAGCGCTTTCTGCAGCCGTGTTAGACGACAAAGAAATTTTGCTGATCGCCAATGACATTGGGGTGTCCTCATTGCACATATGGACAAAAGATGGCCGCAATCGCCGTGTCAAAGTCACGGTGATGCCAGGCGAAACGTCAAGAGTCTCCAAGGAAGTGGCTGCTTTTGTGAAAACCATTCCGAATGCAAAGACTTCTTTAATTGGCGATAAAGTCGTGATTGAAGGCGAGAGTATGAGTGACGCAGACCTCGCCAAAGTTGAGGAATTAGGCAAACGCTACCCACAGATTATTAATTTCACCAACCGAGCAGGTTGGGAGAAGATGATTGCAATGGATGTCAAAGTAGTGGAATTTCCAACTAGATTTTTGCGCGAAGTTGGCGTGAGATGGGGCGCTACAGGCGGTGGTGCAATTGGCGCTGTTTGGGGACCGATACGCCACAACAACGATGGTCCTTTTCAAATCAATCAAATTTCTGGCGCCAATAACCAGGCGCCTATTTCTGCTGCAGGCGGTGGTGCATTACAAATTCCAAGCGGCCTCAATATTTTATCTGTGCTCAATGTTGGGTTTAATGCGCAACTGAACATGCTAGAACAAACGGGCTCGGCTGTGATTTTGGCAAGGCCTACACTTTCTACTCGCAGTGGCACCAAAGCCAACTTTTTGGCAGGCGGTGAAATTCCTTACTCTATCAGCAACATTAACGGCACTACGGTTGTTTTTAAACCGTACGGCATTAAATTGGACATCGAGCCCAAAATTGACCAACGAGGCGTCATCCGCGCAAAAATCATCAGTGAGGTCAGCGATATTGATCCATCACTGACCACAATATCTGGGCCTGCACTCCGCACACGCAAAACCGAATCTGAATTTAATGTACAAGATGGTGAAACCATTGTGCTAAGTGGTTTGCTCACGCGAGATAAAAACACCACTATCGATAAACTACCTTTTTTAGGTGATCTGCCTATTCTGGGCACCTTATTTCGTTCAAAACGTTTTCAAAACAACGAAACCGAATTAGTCGTATTTGTAACACCTACTGCTACCAACAAACACACCGCGCAACAACAGCAGTCCATGGAAAACGCCAATACACGTGAAATCAAAGATGCACTAACTGATACCACGAAACCCGCAACGTCTCAAAATCAGCCACATCCTCACGCAGGTTTACTGCCCAATGCTGCCAATCCACAATAGAGCAAACTATGTTTAAAGTTTATATTTCACACCCCGAGCAAGCGACACAGATTGCGAATATAGATGATAAGAGCTTCACCATTGGTAAATCGAGAGACTGCCAAATTAGATTAGATGGTTGGCGTGTCAGCAAAAGCCATGCGCGCGCCTATCGAACAGCAGTGGGCGTCTATATTCAAGATCTTGGACAGTTCCACGGCACCTATGTGAATGGCAGTAGAATTCAGCAACATGGCCCCATTTTGCGCTCTGACAATATTGCCATTGGTGCTTACCAACTCAATATTGAGCAAGTAATCACGGATGAAACACCTGCAGCCCAAACGCCGTCACCATCACCAGCACCAGCGCTTAGCCAACAACATGAAAAGCACCATTTGCATGCGGCTACCGACATTCACGCTGCAGCCATCACGCCGTCACTCACAATATTCCACGGCTGGCGTACGCGCATTCATGAACAATTGCTAGACACGATTGATTTGCGGCGTCGCGATATTTTGCATATGGAAGACGCGGCATTAAGGCAAGAAACCGAACTGCTGATTCGAGAAATTATTGGACGTGAACAAGCAAAACCACATGCAGATAACCCTTATGTGCAAGGCACGTTGCAAGAGCGACGCAAGCAAATACGCGCAATTCAACCAAGTGACTACGAGAAGCTCGTCCACGATGTGTTAAACGAAGCGGTTGGCCTAGGCCCTCTAGAGGAGTTACTTGATGACGATACCATCACCGAAATTATGGTGAACCGTTATGACGAAATTTATTTAGAACGCAAAGGGCGCTTAGAACGTCATCACACCTCGTTTACCAGCAACCGTGCTGTGCTTGGGGTAATTGAACGTATTGTTGCACCTTTGGGACGGCGGATTGATGAATCCTCACCCATGGTAGACGCACGGCTAAAAGACGGTTCACGCGTGAATGCCGTGATTCCGCCACTGGCGATTAAAGGGCCTACCGTGACCATACGTAAGTTTTCACAAAAAGCACTGAATGCAGATAACTTAGTAGCCTTTCACTCCATTTCACAAGCCATGGCAACGTTTTTAAACATCTGTGTGTTGCATCGTAAAAACATCATTATTTCTGGTGGCACTGGCTCGGGCAAAACCACATTACTCAATGTACTTTCTAATTTTATCCCTCAGCATGAACGCATCATCACCATTGAAGACGCGGCGGAGTTAAAGCTCGACCATCACAACCTAGCGAGCTTAGAGGCTAGGC
>ENA-UOXP01001613-UOXP01001613.1-mixed-culture-metagenome-genome-assembly--contig:-NODE-1613-length-15704-cov-33.261039_pt1 | contig 15704 bp, 17 predicted proteins | sample MGYA00238161_ERZ761639 | MGnify/ENA primary metagenome ERZ761639 (study PRJEB28913, sample SAMN08776760) | mixed culture metagenome | isolation source: Freshwater growth medium | place: USA...
GAGTGCCACTCTAATTACCACTCTGATTGCCTCCCTAATTGCCTCCCTAATTGCCGCCCAATGTCTTTGGGTTCGAGGGCAGGCGAGTGCCACTCTAATTACCACTCTGATTGCCTCCCTAATTGCCTCCCTAATTGCCTCCCTAATTGCCGCCTAATGTCTTTGGGTTCGATGGCAGGCCAGTCGACACCGCGGCGACGGCGGCGGTGATCGAGGCGGCGCACGCGAGCTGGAAGTCGCTCGTGCTGCGCCAGGTGCCGCGAGGCAAGTGCGTCCTTGCCTAAAAAAGGGGCGGCGGCCCCCGTGTGTGCCGCTGTGCCCCCTCCTCCGACACTCTACGGCGTCTATCAATGGGCATCGCTACCGCTCACCCGGGGGTGCGGTGTATGGAGTGTGGTGCAAAGTGTGGGTGCGACCCTCTCTCTACGAGTACGTCTTGTAGAGTGCGCTCAAAAAGAACTCGAGGTACAAAAGAACGAGGAGGGGCGGTGTGAAACCCGAGCGCGCTTTCTTTTTCCATGACGGACCGTGCCAAGGACCTGGAGGCGCTCAAGCGCAAGAAGCCGCAAGAAGCCGCGGAGCGCGAGCGTGTGCTCCGTCAGCTGGAGGAGGATAAGGCGGAGCGCCAGCTCAAATTCCAGTCTCCCGCCGCTGCTGCGGCCGCCCTGGCGCAGCCCATCGCGGAGGCCTCGTCGTCCCGCAGCGCCGCCGAGCAGAGCGCGAGCGCCGCCGAGCAGAGCGCGACGCTCAACATCCGCACTGAGGAGGGTGCAGTCCGCCACACCTTCAGCGCGGACACGACGCTCGCGCAGGTGCGCGACTGGCTCCTCGAGGAGCAGCGGCGGCGCGACCACGAGGTGCCACCGCAGGGGCCGGGGGGCTCGTCGCACGTGCTCGGCGACACCGAGTCGGCGGAGATTGCGCGGCAGGGGCGCGAGAACTTCCAGCGGCAGACGGCGCGGCTGCGCGAGGAGGCGCGCGCGATCCGCATGGGAGATCGCATGGGAGACACGGGTGCCCGCACGATCATCTTCTTCGTGTCGCCCATGCCGCGCGCGGACTTCTTGTCCGAAGGCGCGATGCAGACGACGCTGCGCGAGGCTGGGCTCTGCCCCTCGGGCACCCTGATGGTGCGCCGCCAGCTTGCGATGCCACCGCCGCCGCCCGGCGAGGCGCTCTTCAACGCGGCAGCTGACCCGGCGTCCGCAGCCGCGGCTGCGGCGGTCGCAGCCGAGGCGGCGGCTAACACGGCAGCGATGCTCGAGGAGGGGGCGGTAGAGGAGGGGGAGGGGGAGGGGGAGGAGGAGGAGGAGGGGGGGGGCGACGAGGACGGCGACGAGGACGTGGACGTCGAAGGACAGGAGGGCGAAGGACAGGAGGACGAGGACGAGGACGAGGACGACGAGGACGAGGACGAGGAGGAGGAGGAGGAGGAGGAGGGGGCGGCGCCGGGCGGCATGTTCGCTCAAGGCATGCTACCCCAAGGTTTCCCCTTTGGAGGGCGTGGGGGGATGCCGGGTATGATGCCCGGTATGGCCGACGCCCTGCTCGGTGGGCGCGGGCGCGGAATGCCCATCGGCGGCGGCGGCGGTAACCGCTTCGGACGGCCCATCAATCGGCCTCTCCCCACCCTGATTGCCTCCCTAATTGCGTCATTAATTGCGCCCCTCATCAGGTAACCGCTTTGGGCGGCCCATCAATCGGCCTCTCCCCACACCGGCCGCCCCTATGATGCCGATGGGCGGCGCCGGGCACCTTCTCGGCGGCGGCGGCGTCGTGTTGGGCGGCGGCGGCGGCGGCGGCGACACGGCAGCTGTGGATGCGGCCGCGGGCGAGGTGGCCGTTGAACAGAGGCGCGACGCTGCGCGTGCTGCCGCCCTCGCCCGCTTCGCGGCAGGGGGTGCCTCGTCAGCCGCCGCCCCGCCCGCCCCGCCCGCCGCACCCGCAGCACCAACGGCTTCCGCGCCCGCCACAACGCCGTCCGGCACCGTCCCCACACCGATACCGGTACCGGTAGCGGGGGGCTCGCCCGGGGGGGACGCGCTCGCGACGGCGCCCGCGGCGGCGGGCTCGTCAACGGCTTCGTCAGCGGAGGCGCAGGCGCGGCGTGAGGCTGCCCGCGCGGCCGCCATGGCGCGGTTCGCCCAAGCGAGCGCCGCACCGAGCGCCGTACCGAGCGCCGTACCGAGCGTCGCCGAAACGGTCGCGGCGCCCGCGACGGCGCTCTCACCGGCCGCGCGGCAGCCGTTGGCGGAACCGGCAGCGCCCATGACGGCGGCGGAGGAGGCGGCGGCGTCGGAGGCGGCCGCGGCCGAGGCGGTCGTGGCGGACCTCGAGAGAGCCGAGCGAGAGGCGCGCGCCGCGGCGGCGGCGGCGGCGGCGGCGGCACGTCTAGGAACGCCTGCCGGCAGCAGCGGCAGCGGCGGCAGCAGCGGCGGTTCGACCATCGGTCCACCGACGAGCAAAGGCAAGGGCAAAGAGACGATCGCGCAGAAGATGCTCCGTGTCCAAGGGCGCTCGGTCGCAGGCGAGATGCCGCCGCCCGCGCGTACCCCCGGCCTCGGGTGCACAATCGATGACTCGGTGCGCCTGATTACCGCTGATGACCACTGATTACCCCCGGGCTCGGGTGCACAATCGATGACTCGGTGCGCTGATTGCCCTCTGATTGCCTACCTCATCAGCTCGGGTGCACAATCGATGACTCGGTGCGCCTGCCGACGACGACCTCTGATGACGTCTGATTGCCTCTGATGACGACTGATGGCCTCTGATGACCTCTGATTGCCTCTGATGACCTCTGATGACCTCTGATGACATCCCTCATCAGGTGCGCCTACCGACGACGACGACGGGCGCTGTCTCGGGCGCGCCGTTTGACGAAACCGAGCGCTTGGCGAGGGCAGCGGCGATGGCGCACGACAAGGTGCCCGGGACAGCGCGATTCGCCTTGAGAGTGCCTCTGATGGCCTCTGATGACCGCTGATGACCTCTGATGGCCTCTGATGACGTCTGATGGACTCTGATGGCCTCTGATGCCCTCTGATGACCGCTGATGACCTCTGATGACCTGCCTCATCAGGTGCTTCGGGAGCGCGAGAAGGAGGCCATCAAGCTGAGGCTGGCCGAGGATCGGCGAGATCGAGCTCGCGATCTCGGTCTCATCAAGGGACAGCAGGACGCCTCTGCCGCCGCCGCCGCCGCCGCCGCCGAAGCCGCCGCCCGCGCCGCCGCCGCCGTCGTGAGCACCTCCGCGTCGCCGTCGTCGTCGTCGGCGGCGGCGATGGAGGCCGAGGGCGCCCACAACGGCGCTGGCCCGGCGGCGCCCACGACGGCGCCCCCGATGGCGCCCCCGGCCTTGCGGCGCGATGACTCGGCCGCTGATGGCGCTGACCCGGAGGAGACGGCTGAGGTGCGTGGACGACTTTAGGATTGCCGCTTGATTGCCTCTTGATTGCCGCTTGATTGCCGCTTGATTGCCGCTTGATTGCCGCTTGATTGCCGCTTGATTGCCGCTTGATTGCAGCTTGATTGCAGCTTGATTGCAGCTTGATTGCCTCATGTTTGCCTCTGGCGGATTACCTTTGATCAACTCTCGATGGTCCTCGGTCGCCTTCCTGATGGCCCCCCTCATCAGCTGATTACCTTTGATCAACTCTCGATGGTCCTCGGTCGCCTTCCTGATGGCCCCCCTCATCAGCTGATTGCATCCCTCATCGCACCTGATTGCCTCCCTCATCAGGTGCGCGTGCGCTGCGAGGACGGCACCGTGCTCCGCCTGATTGCATCCCTCATTGTACATGATTGCCTCCCTCATTGCGGATTGCGACGGCACCGTGCTCCGCCTGATTGCCTCCCTCATTGCACCTGATTGCCTCCCTCATCAGGTGCGCGTGCGCTGCGAGGACGGCACCGTGCTCCGCCTGACGTTGCGTGCAGCCGACCCCTTAAGCATGATCGCCTCCGCCGTGGAAGCACAACGACCCGAGGGCGCAGGTCCTTTCGTCCTGCGCGTGCCCTTCCCATCACGCGAGTACGCGAGCGTGGAGGAGCTCTCGACAAGTGTATGCATGCTGATTGCATGCTGCTTGCATGCTGATTGCATGCTGATTGCATGCTGATTGCATGCTGATTGCCTCCCTTATCAGTGCGGATGGGGTGTACGCGATGCGCCGCGCTTGGAACCACCATCTGTAACCGCCATCAGGGGACCTCCCTCGCCCCGCATGCAAGTGCTCACCACGGCGTCCGCTTCGCCTCCTCTTCACACCTCTTCACACCTCTTCACACCCCTCTTCACACCTCTCTTCACAGGTGCGGCGCGCGGGGCTCGTGCCACGCGGCGCGATCATCGTGTTGGCCGAGCGTGATCGCGGCGTCGTGCGCCACGGCGAAGCGGCGGCGCGTGGGCGGGGGGTGGGGCGGGGGGCGGGGCGTGGTCGCGGTCGCGGCGGCGGATCGATTCAGGCGGAGCTCGCGATGATGATGCAGGCGATGGCGGAGATGCCAGGCGGCGAGATGGATGCCGCCATGCTGGGCGCCCTGGACGGCATGTTGGACGGCGGGGCGATGGGGGGCGCCATGGTGGGCGCGGAGGGGATGGCTGTGGAAGGCCTCCTCGAGGACGCCAGCTACGAGGCGCTCATGCAGCTCGAGGAGACGCTCGGGGGCGCCGTCTCCTCAGGGCTCAAGCCGGCAGATCTGGCGAGCTTGCACCTGATCTGATTCGGCGAGATTGCACCTCATGCCGGCGGATCTGGCGAGATTGCACCTGACGAGATCGCACCTGACGAGATCGCACCTGACGAGATCGCACCTGACGAGATTGCACCTGACGAGATTGCACCTGACGAGACCGCAGATCTGGCGTGTTTGCACCTGACGACCCTCGCCGAAGTGCCCCCTGGCTGCATGCAAGTGCTCACCACGGCGCCCCCCCTCCCCACCCCAGGCGAGATTGCAATTGACGACCCTCGCGGAAGTGCCCCCCGACGAGCAGCGCTGCTGCATCTGCTGCTGCGAGTACGCTGCCGGAGATCGCATGCTCACGCTCGCATGCAAGTGCTCACCACGGCGCTCTCGCGTATCCTCACAGGTACGTTGTCGGAGATCGCATGCTCACGCTCGCATGCAAGCACAACTTCCACCCCGAGTGCATCGGGCCGTGGCTGGCGCGGAAGACGAGCTGCCCGCTTTGCAAGCAGCCGGCGCTCGGCGGGGGCGACACATCGGCCGATCCATATTAGGCAAAGCAGCCTTGGCGGAGGCGACGTCTGCCCTCGGCAATTCACACCTTCAGGCCATTCACACTTCAGGCGACGTCTGCCCACGGCAACCATTGACGACCGAGCCGCTCTAGACTGAAGTGTGAATGGACTGAGACCGAGCCGCTTCGACGAGACGACGACGATGAGCTGCTATCTCCCCCGCCCCCCGCCCCCCCAACACACAGTACTTGAGGGGCGCCGTGGCGGGCGCATACGGGCGCAGGCAAGCGCTGGAGGCAGGCACAAGAGGGTGGGGGCGGGTGGCTTACGGGGGAGAGTGGGGGAGGGTGGCTTACGGGGGAGAGCATACCACGGAAGGAACCTACCAAGGTACCTCATTGCATGCACAAGGCACGCCGTGCATGTGCCTCATCTGCACAGTTGAGCCGTCCCGTGCGTGTCTGCGTGAGGATCGTCATCGTTGGTTCGTGCATGCGGTGGCGTGGCCACTTCGCTCCACGTCGAGGTATTGTCGTGTTGACACATCGTGTCACTCTCTGTCAGGACACAGGAGCAGCGTGGGGGGCTGGAGGAGCGTCGAGTTACAACGTCTTGTGCGCGCAGCCGTAGTCGTGTGGTCGACGGCTCGAGGCGGTGGACCGTGGTCGGTGCGGTTGCGCGCGTGTGCGTGGCCACAAGCGATGTGCCATGAGCGCTCGCGTGTGTTCGACTTACACGACTTTGCACCCGTTGGAGCACTCCACAGCCCATTCACACCTCTTCTTGCAGCTCCAGTTTCTGCAAATGTCGGAGAGGGCAAGGACGGCCACGGCCAACGTGGGCCTGGCCACGGCGGGCTTGTTGCCTACGAACATGCTGGGGAGCGCGGTGCCGGGGCGCCTCGCCATGGGGCTGCCGCCGTCGGGGCCGGTGCAGCTCGGACCGTACGTCGCCGTTCCGGGCCGCAGCCTACGCTCGCTCCGTGGCCCGCACTCCAATCACGGCCGCAGCCCGACCATGGGCACCATCTCGCTGGCATCCATTCGCTCACTGCGGCCCGACATGGATGAGCCACCGCATCGGTTTCAGAACACGCCGGTGCGCGACGCACCCTGCCTCGTTGCCTCGACCTCCGCTCCCTCGTGACTCTGGCCACGCCCGCGCGCTCTCGCTCCGCAGGCCATCCCGCAGACGATGCTGGGCGGCAGCATGCGCTTGTCAGCCTCCGATGCAGCGCTCATCGCCATGTCCGCCGGCGCCCATCACGGCGCCCGCGTCTCGCCGCAGCGCACGAAGCCGAGGCCGCGCACGCGAGATCCGATCCTTGGAGCCGTGCCCGAGCCGCTCGACACCGCCTACCGCGCGAGCACAGCGTCGCTGACGAGCGAGACGCTCGTTCGGCTGGGCGGGCGCGAGTTCCCCTTCCCTCCGCGCGGCTCGATCGCCACCATCGGCTCCGAACATCTCACAAGCACAAGCACGAGCTCTGCCAAGCGCCCCTCTCGCCACCTCCAGAAGCTCGAGTACGAGCTCTGGTGTGAAGCGCAGAGGCGGGCGATGGCCGAGGCGCAGCTGCGCACGGTGACGGTGCACGGACGCTCGCGCCCGCCCTGGCTCGGCGAGTTTGACGAGCCGCCTCACGGCAGCTCACGCAACGGCCTCATGCCCGTCTACACGAAGTGAACGGGTCTTGCACGGGCGGGTGTGAACGGGCGGAAGCTGCCACTCTGTCACAGGGGGCCGCTCTCATTCACAGGGGGCCGCTCTCTCTCTGGCGGTGATGCCCCGAGCTGCGCTCAGTCTATGATGTGTCTTGGTGCCCTGCGGGGTGTGCAGGGCGGTGATCTACGGAGATGCGATGCCGGTCGGCGCGCACACATGCGATTAACCCATGTCCATCCGCATTATAACCATATGATCCATGATGACGCGTACAGTGGCGGTGTACAAGCTGAACGTCCCGTGTTCTTTGTGTTCCTCGGAAAAGTGAAATCTCTTAGAAATCTCGCGCTGCGGCCGGGGAGAAACATCTCGCCACTCGCGTCGGTCCAGTACTATGATGTGCTCATAGTACTATGATGTGCTCATGAATCCGTCGCGCCGCGGGCACAACCGGAACCGAACCGGTAAGAAGGCATCCAGTTCTTACCGCGGCGGGGGCATCCAATCCTGAAGGCATGCGAGCCCTAATTAGGCATCGCGCATCCAGTTCTTACCCGGGGGCATCCAGTCCTGAAGGCATGCGAGTTCTCGCGGCCGCCGTCTCGTTTGCTTTTGGTTGACCGCCGCCTCGGCGCCACCGCACCCGTCCGCCGGAGTCGGCGAAGGCGTGCCCGCGGTGATCGATACGGCGCCTATCACCAGCTTTGGGTTGCGCCGTGACGAGCGGTTGGCGGCCGCAGCATCGGCCTCGGCGCTCGACACGGCGCATACGTCCATACTAGGCACGCCAAAGCTCGGCACGGCGCCGTCGTCATGACAAGCGTCATCAGCCTCGGCGCTGCTCAAGGCGTCAGACGCCTCCGCGACAGCTACCAGTGGCGCGCGCTTGAGCTCGCGCTTCGGTCCTCCTAACAAGGAAGGCTCGCGCTTCGGTTCTCCTAATAAGGAAGGCCCCCGATTCGGTTCTCCTAATAAGGAATGCCCCCGCTTCGGCTCTCCTAAAAAGGAAGGCTTCCGCTCTTTGACTGCTGCACATGCCCTAGCCTCGAGGGCGCCGTCGTGGGCAGCCTCGACGGCGGCGGCTGCTGCGGCGGCGGCGCGCGTCCCCACAGGCACAGGCGCCTTGCATTTCTGCCTCTTGAGGCCCGGCCCCCCGAACTTGCGCTTGTCGAGGCAGTTGGTACACTCACCGCAGTCCTCGACGAGCGCCGTCACGAGCGCCGCCTCGTCCTTCTCGCCCTCCGCCGTGGCGCTCGCGACGGCGCCCTCGATGGCGCCCGCGACGGCGCCCGCCTTCTTGACGGCTGCCTTCTTGGTCGCCGTCTGGTCCGCCCCCGCCTCCTCCACCGCTGCCTCCGCCTCGGCCGCCTCGGCCGCCTCGCATGCAAGTGCTCGGCACGGCGCCTCGCCTGCCTCCCTCGCCGCCTCGGCCGCCTCGGCCGGCACGGCTAGCTTCGACGCGGTCGCGCTCAGCTTGCGCTTGCCGCCGGTGCGTCGCCAGTCCTTGCCCTCCTCTTGCCACGTGAACCAGTCGACCCACTCGTCGTCATGGAGCATACGCGCGCTGAACCAGCCCGTCTCTGGGCCAGAGCTGATCACCGAGACCACCGTCGCAGGTCGCCAGAGCGTCGCCCCCTCCTCCTCGACCTCAATCTCGACACGATCTCCCTCGCGCGGCCACCGCCACCCCGCGGGCGGCGGCGGCGGCAGCGGCAGCGGCGGCGGAAGCGGCGGCGGCGGCGGCTCATCCTGCGAGGCGCTCGCATTCGAAGCGCTCGCAAGCGAGGCGCTCGCATTCGAAGCGCTCGCATTCGAAGCGCTCGCATTCGGATTCTTGCCTCTAGGCGCTGGAAAGGACTCAAAGTCTTCGTCGGATGCCTCGGGCCTCAATCGTCCCTTGGCCGCCGCCTTGAGCTCACCCCTTTTGGCAATAGGAGAGGGCTTGGCGAGGGAGCCTTCCTTATTAGGAGAACCTTCCTTCTTTGGAGAGCTTCCCTTGGGAGCCGAGCAAGGCGCCGAGCCTGCATGCATGCATGCATTCGGTCCACCAAATTTGGGCTGCGGCGCCGAGCATGCATGCCGCCGCACATTCGGTCCACCGAATTTGGGCTTATCGAGGCAATTAACGCATTGGCCGCAGTCGTCGAAGTGCTCTCGTCGTTCCGCGGCGCGCGCGCGCGCTTTGGCTGCCTTAGCCGCCTTGTCCACCTCAGCCTCGGCGGCGGCTTCCGTGACTGTCTTCTTGGCGAGAGAGCCTTCCTTATTAGGAGAGCCTTCCGTGACTGTCTTCTTGGCGACTGCCTTCTTGGTCGCCTTTCGGTCCGACGCCGCCTCCTCTGCCGCTGCCTCCGCCTCGGCCGCCTCGGCCGCCTCGGCCGTCTCCGACGCGGTCGCGCTCAGCTTGCGCTTGCCGCCGGTGCGTCGCCAGTCCTTGCCCTCCTCTTGCCACGTGAACCAGTCGACCCACTCGTCGTCATGGAGCATACGCGCGCTGAACCAGCCCGTCTCTGGGCCAGAGCTGATCACCGAGACCACCGTCGCAGGTCGCCAGAGCGTCGCCCCCTCCTCCTCGACCTCAATCTCGACGCGATCTCCCTCGCGCGGCCACCTCCATCCCGCGGGCGGCGGCGGCGGCTGCGGCAGCAGCGGCGGCGGAGGCTCATCCTGCGAAGCGCTCGCGTTCGGATTCTTGCCACTAGGCGCTGCTGCTGTCTGTCTGGCCGCATCGCCCACGACAGCGCCATCCGCCGCCGCCTCCGACGCAGTCGCGCTCAGCTTGCGCTTGCCGCCGGTGCGTCGCCAGTCCTTGCCCTCCTCTTGCCACGTGAACCAGTCGACCCACTCGTCGTCATGGAGCATACGCGCGCTGAACCAGCCCGTCTCTGGGCCAGAGCTGATCACCGAGACCACCGTCGCAGGTCGCCAGAGCGTCGCCCCCTCCTCCTCGACCTCAATCTCAACGCGATCTCCCTCGCGCGGCCACCGCCACCCCGCGGGCGGCGGCGGCGGCTGCGGCAGCGGCGGCGGCACGCCGCTGACGCTCGCTGCGCCCCCCTCATTCACAGCCCCCTCATTCACAGCCTCTCCGTTCATCGCGTCGTCCTGGGACCGTTTGGTGCTCACGACGGCGCCTCGAGCCCGTGGCTGTCCGTCGATGGCGTCATGCGCCCCTGTCCTAATTAGGCTCGCGTTTGGAGACTGCCGAATTAGGCACTCCGGCGCCTTGTCCTCGTCAGAATGGTGACCATCACGGCGCTGCGTGAGGAAGGCAAACCTGACGACCGAGAAACGCAGCGGCACTCAGTGGCATGCAGCGGCACTCAGCGGCACTCAGCGGCACTCAGCGGCACTCAGCGGCACTCGGTGGCACTCAGCGGCATGCAGCGGCACTCAGCGGCACTCGGTGGCACTCAGTGAGGTGGCACTCAGCATGCAATGAGGGAGGCACTCAGCATGCAATGAGGGCGGCACTCAGTGGGGTGGCTCTCAGCATGCACTCCGCGTACCACCAGGAGGATTGCCATCGCTCCCCACAGACGTTACACTCGAGCGTGTCCTCAGCATCCTCGCATGCACGGCCAAAGCCGTTACATCTCCACATAGGCTTCACACACGCGGGCCTCGCATTGCCCTTGGCCGGCTTGCGCACCTTGGATGCATGCAATTCCTTGAGGTCCTCGGCATCATCGCCCAAGTCCTCCACGTCCGTCACCGCCGCTTTCGCGTCAAGGCTCGTCTGCAGGAGAGGGGGCAGTCACGTCCAGTCACGTCCAGTCACGTCCAGTCACGTCCAGTCACGTCAAGTCTTGTAAAATCACGTCAAAATCGCCAGTTTTGTAGGAGGGACAGTCGGCGGCAAGACGTGGCACTCAGAAGAAGTGCGTGGCCCTCGGAGGCACTACGTGGCACTCAGCGGCCAGTCGTATTCACACCTCGAGCAGCTGGGCGAGCTCCTCGGCTGTGAATCGGCGCTGCGGCAACGCCGAGGCCGACGAGGCTGACACGGCGTGCCAAGGCGATCGCGCGCTCGCGTCTGCTGGCGACGGTAGCGGTGCGGGCACCAGCAGCATGGGCGCGTTGCGCGGCTGCCCTGGCAACGGCTCTCCGACCATCCCGAGGGCGGTGCCGCTGGGGAGCTCGTCCGGGGTCGCGAGGCGCCATCGCACGCCGTCGAGGTCGGGGCACTTGCCAGCCACGGCGAGCTCACAGCGCGCGTAGAGCGTGGCCCCATCGAGCTGGTGCGGCCTGGGGCCTCTGGCCATGTCCGCCGCGTCCTCGCAGTACGGGCAGAACCAGTTGCCTTCGGGCTCGCGGTCCAGGGGCTCCTCGAGGCAGGCGAGGTGCCATGCTTGGTTGCAGCCGGGCGTGTCGCAGAGCAAGACGCTGTTGCCGGGTTCGCTATTGCCCCCGCACCAGACGCAGAACATGTTCCGGATCGGGTTCGCTGCGACGCGGCCGTAGAGATCATCACACTGCCCGTTGGCTGCCGCCTGCGCCTTCACGTGGCTTTTGTAGCGGGTGCCATCCGGTGCGACGTAGACCTTGTACCGTGGCAACCTCCCGCCCGGCCCACCACCCTTGCGAGGGAAGACCTCGACGACCCATCCGGGCCCAAGCTCGGGGTAGGGCCTCGACGAGATGCAGTTGACGGCCGGCGCCATCCTTCCTGTCGGCGCTAGCGATTTTCCCGGGCTCCGCTGCCGTTCCCGGTGTGAACCAGCTTTGAGCTTTCGTCAACCCCACATCGCTAGATGTCAAGCTGTTCTCTCGTCTCTGCAACAAAGAATGGCACTGCCAAAACCACACAGGAAACGCAGGAGTGACGAACAGGGCGCACCACAGCCGGGAGAGCTTCGCACCGTCCGCCCGACACATAAGGAACAATTCATTGTACTGTCATTGTACATCTCTCCCGGCGCTTCTCTCCCGCCCTCTCTCTCCCTCTTCCACGCCGAGACTCACTGATGCTCCAGCCCCGCGCTCGCCACGGCGCTCGCTTGGCCTTCGCAAGAGGGTCACAGGACGACTGGAGGACAGATGGGGACACAGTGGGAAAAGGGAGCGCGGAGGGCCGTTGAAGGCCACGCTCGACACGGCGCTCCGGACCGATGGGATAAGGGAGCGCGGAAGGCCGTTGAGGCATCACCGTTGAGGCAACAACTCCGTCGAGGTCGAGGGTGACGCTGAGGTCGAGGGTGACGCGGATCGAAGGCTGGCGCCAAACTCAACCGACGCGAGGACGCCTCGCCGCTTGGCCGCTTGCATCATTCGCGCCAGGCGCTCAACGCGGCGCTCCTGCTGCAGCGCGAGGCCGTCTGCGAGCTCGGGCCGGAGCTCACCGGAGCTCAATGCGAGCTCGGGCCGGAGCTCACCGGAGCTCAATGCGAGCTCGGGCCGGAGCTCACCGGAGCTCAGCGGGCATCTCCTCTGTGTGTCCTCACCCTGGTTCACACCGTGGTTCACACCGATCGCGAGCTCATCGAGGGTCGTCGATGAGAAGACGTTACGCGTCAGCGCTGTCGTGGGCGCGCCGTCCCGAGCGGGAGAGCCGAGCGCAGAGGTGCTGGCAGGGCAAGCTGCGTCAGCGCTGTCTTGGGCGCGCCGTCCCGAGCAGCTCGTCACGGTGTGCGGCGAGCCCCACACGCACCTTGCGTCGTGGGTGCCCAGGTCGGCGCTCGCACCGCCCACAACGGCGCTCGACGGCGCTGTCCTGGGCGGCGGCGGCATCGTCGCCGGCATCGCCATTGAAGGCCATTGATGGCCTTTGACTGCCGTGGGCAGCTTCGGCGTCGTCGCGGGCATCTCCATCGCCTCAGCGTACGAAGGCGTCTCGTTGACGAACCTCAGAGGTGCAATCTCGGCGTACGAAGGCGTCTCGTTGACGAACCTCAGCGAGTCGGCTGCAGCCTCTGACGAATCTCTGACGAACCTCGGCGAGGCTGGTGCAGCAACTGTATGGGCGCCCAGGACGGCGCCCACCCTCGCATCGTCCACGTCAGTCATCGGCTCGTCTGGCGAGATTGAATCTGGCGAGAGTGCATCTCGCGAGAGTGCATCTGGCGCGTGTTCCGTCCACGTGTGCATGGCGCTCATTGACGCAGCGTCTGCCCTGATGACCTCTGATGGCCTCGGATGATGACCTCGGATGGCCTCGGATGGCCTCGGATGATGGCCCCTCATCGATTCGAGCAAGGTTTCGTCGGTTTCGTCATGACCTCTCAAGGTTTCGTCGGTTTCGTCATGGACTCTCAAGGTTTCGTCATTTTCGTCATGGACTCTCGCCGCTCCCGAGAGAGCAGCAGAGGCGGCGGCGGCGGCAGCTGGCGGCGGCGGCGGCGCCATCAGCTGCTCGAGGCTGATGACGGAGCTCATCGAGGCCGCATGCGGCATCGCCGCCTGTGGCGCCGCCACCATCGCTGCCATGTTGCCCAACGAGAACGCGCGAGGCACCGCGCTCTCTCCCTCCGCCCGCAGCTGCAATCTCGGCCAGGGAGATCGCTCGAAGGTGGCGAGAGAGCCACGCTTGCTCATGTCAGGCTCAAGGAGCGATTGGAGCAGCAGCTTCGCCTCGTGAGAAACCTAGAGCAGTCGCGTGGGCCGAGGTGCGCAATCGCCATCAGTCGCAATCAGTCGCCATCAGTCGCCATCAATCTCACAGGCGCGACGGAGAGACCGGTCACAATCAGACGCAATCAGACGCAATCATCGGTCACAATCAGACGCAATCATCGGCCACAATCGGACGCAATCATCGGCCACAATCAGACGCAATCATCGTTCACAATCAGACGCAATCATCGGACGCACCCAGAGGTCATCAGAGGGCACTCATTGGTCATCCAGAGGTCATCAGAGGTCATCAGTGGTCCTATTCACACCTTCCACCAATGGCGCGATGAGAAGTCGACGGGGCGCTTCCAATCGCCCTCCTCGAAGGGGAGCGCGTTGCACAGCAGCGCGTACATGACGACGCCCATCGCCCACGCGTCCGCAGCGAAGGTCCACAGAGGACCGCGGATCACCTCGGGCGCAGCATAGCCAGGCGTGCCGTAAAAGTTGCGATCGGTCTCCATGCTGTGACAGCTCATCGCGTGGCCCAGGTCGCACAGCTTCACCGACGGCGGGCGCACGCGCGTGTCGCAGAGCACGTTCTCCAGTTTCACGTCGCGATGGAGCACGGAGCGCGCGTGCAGATGGCGTAGGGCCGAGTGTAACTCAGAGATCATGGATTGGACCAACGGCTCGGAGAGCGCGCCCTGCCGCTGCAGCAGCTGCTGGCAGTCGCCACCCTGGACCAGGTCGAGCATGATGGCGCACTGCCACGGGCTCTCGTAATAGCCGTGATGGCTCACGAGGTTCGGATGACGGCCGACGTTACGGAGCAGCTCGTTCTCGTGCTGCATGAGCTGCGAGAGCCTGGACCACGACCTGCGCGTGCGCGCGAGAGAGAGAGAGTGCGAGAGACGAGTCCGTGCACACGTGAGCTCCGCCAGCAGCGCACTCAGCTTCCTGTAAGCCAAGCAATCAGCCTTCAGGCGGCGGGTTTACCCTTTGGACTTGTGCCGATCGCACAGCTTGCAAGCCAGGAGCTGGCCGCTCTGGCGGTGCACAGCAACGTACACGGACGCCGTCATGCCATCTCCGAGCTTTGTGCGCAACTCGAACTGGTCGTCGAAGGCGCCGCTGCCTTCGGCTGAATGCATCGTCAGCAGCCGGGTATCGACTTGGAAGGTCGCAGGAATCGCATCTTCTCAAAATCCGCAAACTTCTCCAAAAAAGGGAGATCCAGATTTAATCTCCGCGAAGTCCCAGATTCTCCAGAAAACGTCATCTCGTCCCGATCGAACGGAGGATAAGAGGCTCGGTGCTCTCTTTGTACATCGATGACGGGGATGCCCGCGGCGACGAAACCGGGACAAGTTTGCGCTTCGGTCGCAACATGCACTCGCTCTTTCGCGTGAAGGACAGCCGAAAGACGGAAGCCGCGCAGGCAGCCGCGCCGGGCAGCTCCGTCACCCGCTATGTCAACTGCCGGCTGCTCATCGGCCACGAGCTGCGCAAAGGCCAGGATCTGTGGGTGCGGGACGGCTCGGTCGCCGATCCGAAGCAGCTCTTCTGGGAGGGTCGCTCCGCTGACACGACTGTTGACTGCCAGGGCCGCATTCTCGCCCCGGGGTTCATCGACCTCCAGGTGCTCGCACACGCACCAGCCAGCGCTCGCCCACGTCCCTGCTGCCAGGCTCTGCGCTCTGACGCGCGCCGCCGCGCGTCCGGCTGCTCCTCGTCGCGTCGCTCCTCCGTGCCGCAGCTCAACGGCGGCTTTGGCGCGGACTTTTGCATGCCCGAGCCGGGGCTCGAGGCCGGGCTGCGCCTCTGCGCGCGTCGGCTCGTCGAGTTTGGCGTGACCGCCTTCTTGCCCACGGTACTGATTGCCTCTGATTGCCTCTGATTGCCTCTGAGTGCCTCTGATTGCCTCTGATTGCCTCTGAGTTTGGCGTGACCGCCTTCTTGCCCACGGTAAACACCCCTCCTCGCTGGAGCCCTCGTACTGCGAAGCATCACGTGCTCAGTACGGCGCCTACGCCTCCCTCTCCTCAGGTGATCACGTCCTCGTACGAGAACTACTGCGCCATCTTGTCGAGGATCGTGCCGACGACGGCGTCGCGTGAGAAGGGTGCTGCCGTGCTCGGTGTCCACCTGGAGGGGCCCTTCATCTGCCTGGAGAAGAAAGGGTGCCACCCGGCTGAGCACCTAATTGCCTCTAATTGCCTCTAATTGCCTCTAATTGCCTCTAATTGCCTCTAATTGCCTCTAATTGCCTCTAATTGCCTCTAA
>ENA-UOXP01001615-UOXP01001615.1-mixed-culture-metagenome-genome-assembly--contig:-NODE-1615-length-15662-cov-36.849106_pt1 | contig 15662 bp, 14 predicted proteins | sample MGYA00238161_ERZ761639 | MGnify/ENA primary metagenome ERZ761639 (study PRJEB28913, sample SAMN08776760) | mixed culture metagenome | isolation source: Freshwater growth medium | place: USA...
TTCGAGCTTGCAGCCGCTCGTGGTCCCATATCTCCATGCTGCCGAATACACACACGTCTCTTGTTCGCAGGATGTTCGCGATGCTCATCAACTGTGTAGCGGAGAAGACGAATGCCCACAGCAACTACATGAGGTCGGTGGCGTTTTCCCCGGACGGGACCAAGATTGTGTCGGGATCAAACGACGGGACGATCAAAGTCTGGGATTTGGGTGCGCTTCTGCCCCTCAAATCACTTCTCCTTGGTCAAAACTGACGCTTGCTGGCTTGTCTGGCAGGCACAATGGTGCAGTTGAGCGAGAAGACGAACGCCCACAGCGGCAGCATCTACTCGGTCGCGTTTTCCCCGGATGGGACCAAGATTGTATCCGGATCGGACGACAAGACGATCAAAGTATGGGATTCGGGTGCGCTGCGAGCTCATAATCGCCCTCCTTGGCCAAAACTAACGCCTGTTGGCTTGTCTGGCAGGCGTGCTGGGGCTGTTGAGCGAGAAGACGAACGCCCACAGCGACTACATCAGGTCGGTCGCCTTCTCCCCGGACGGGACCAAGATTGTGTCTGGATCGTACGACAAGACGATCAAAGTCTGGGATTCCGGTGCGCCGAAGATATCAAAATCGCCCCTCCTTGGCCAAAACTGACGCTTGTTGGCTTGTCTGGCAGACAAGCTGGAGCTGCTGAGCGAGAAGACGAACGCCCACAGCAACGTCGTCATGTCGGTGGCGTTTTCCCCGGACGGGACCAAGATTGTGTCGGGATCTGACGACAAGACGATCAAAGTCTGGGAATCGGGTGCGCCGAAGCCCTCAAATCGCCTTTCCTTGGCCGAAACTGACGCTTGCTGGCTTGTCTGGCAGGCAAATTGGAGCTGCTGAGCGAGAAGACCAACGCCCACAGCGACTTGATCGCGTCGGTTGCGTTTTCCCCGGACGGGACCAAGATCGTGTCTGGATCGGACGACAAGACGATCAAAGTCTGGGATTTTGGTGCGCCTGAGCCTCGAATTCGCCCCTCCTTGGCCAAGACTGACGCCATTTGGCTTGCCTGGCAGACAAACTGGAGCTGTTGAGCGAGAAGACGAACGCCCACAGCGACTGGGTCATGTCGGTGGCGTTTTCCCCGGACGGGTCCAAGATCGTGTCCGGATCGAAAGACAAGACGATCAAAGTCTGGGATTCGGGTGCGCCGCGAGCTCAAAATCGCCCCTTCTTGGCCAAGACTGACGCGATTTGGCTTGCCTGGCAGACAAACTGGAGCTGTTGAGCGAGAAGACAAACGCCCACAGCAGCAGCATCTCGTCGGTGACGTTTTCCCCGGACGGGACCAAGATCGTGTCGGGATCGTGGGACAAGACGATCAAAGTCTGGGATCTGGTCAATTGGTCTCGCAAAGATCATTTGATGTTCAATCATACCACACAGGGATTCGTCTTGCTGCTGCTGTGGCTGAACAAATACAGCATGAAGTTTCCTGATGATGTGCTTGATCTGCTCATTGAAGCTTGCTTGAAAAGCAGGTGAGGCATGATTCACAGAAACAACTCTTCGGGCCATGTTTCGGCAACCATACTTGGGGCCTGTATCCATGGGGGTGTCACATTTTCGCGCGATGATCAACGTTGTGCGACATGTTGGAACTCGTTGGAACCACACGACGGTCGGACCGTAGTCACTAGTCAGGAGTCACGTCTTCACGAGCGAGGAGGTGGGTGGGCCAGGAGCGACCGACCCGTTCGTGGGGGTAGTTATTCACGCCGCGAAGAGTGGCCGACTGTCGTGGAAACTCTGGAAATCTCCTCTGGGCACATATTACATGATGAGCCAAGACATGAGGGAGGCTAATAACATTTCTCCCCCCGCCCCAGGACTCCCGTATCGCAACCCGACACGATATCATCAGAGTGAGGTTCCGGCCTTATTTATCCAGCCTAGTACACTGCGATGTAAAGCGCACGGGTATCACAGTATTCGCTCTGCTGAAATTCGAATGCTCGCCCGGGTCATCACTGTTTTTCAGACTCCCTCGCTCACGTGAGCTGCATTCTGCGCGCGCATCGCGGCCGCCTCCGCTGCCTCGGCCGCCTGCGCCGCCTGCGCTACCTCAGCTTCGGCCGCCGCTGCCGCCACTGCCGCCTCCATGTCCACCGCCTCCTTGTCGGCCGTCGCCGCCGCCGCCGCCGCTCCCTCTGCTATGATGCTAAGCGGTGGGTGCGACATGGCCTGGCCGGTATCAGCCGCCGCCGCCACATGTGCCGCCGCCCCTGAGGCCACCGTCGAGCTGTTGCTCTTTGAGTGAGGAGGCCAGCTGTCGAGCGCCGCTTCGGGCGCCTCCAACGGCTCCATCCCATCGGCAGGCCTCAGCGTCTCCAGGGGTGGAGGTGGACTCAAGCTGTGACTCGCTCGTGCGGCCAAAGCGGCCGCATGGTGTCTCGCCGCGGTCACCACGGCGGCATCGTCCTCCACCGCGTCAGCGGCGGCCGCCGCGCCGCCCGTCGCCGCACCACCAGACGCCTGGAGCGTGTCGAGGACCTTCTGCACCTGTGGAAAAGGGAGCAAGGCGCCGTAGTGAGCACATGCATGCTGAGGTGCACCGTCGAGTCCATCCGCACCTGTCCCCAGCGCTCCAGCTCGCGCGCATCCGCGGTGCGCTCGCGCTCCGCGAGCTGCTCGATCTGCTTTGTGAGTGTCGACTGCAGCGACGTCTGGAGAGCGAAGAGCTGTCCGAGCTGCTCGTGGTTCTCCTTCGTCGACTGTGTCACCACGTCTTTCGCGGCGGCTGCAACGGCGGCGTCCACGGCGGCTGCAACGGCGGCGTCCACGGCGGCCTTCTGCTGCTGCTGGCAGCGCTCCACGACAGCCGCGGGCACGCCGGACGCCTGCTTGAGGCCGTCCTCGACCTGCCGTGCGTGCTGTGCGAGGCTGGTCGTAATGTGCGTCTTCAACTCGGCGATGGCGTCGTCGTCGTTGCCCGCTTGTCTGGGAAGCTGCGACTTCAAGAAGATATCGTGAAGCTGGCGCTGCGACTTGAGCACCTCCTTCAGCTCTGCGTCCACCTCGGCAAACTTGGCGGCGAGCGTCTGCACCTGCTCGGCGGTGTTGCTCGCCTGCGACTGGGCCTTGTGCAGAAACCAGAGGCCGGCGAGGACGGCGGCGCCGCTCAGGAGGCGCCATGCTAGCGGCGTCGGCGTCTGACTGTGGCGCTTTTTGCCGTCACCCGAGGGCAACATGCTCGGTGACCAGCGACTATCGTCGGAGGTCGCCCGTCGTCGTTCTGGAACCCCGACGATCGCGCAAGAAAGAATGACGTTTGCAATCATCGCAAATCATTCATGGCCAGTCCCCCCCCTCTTCCTCGCTGAACGCTTAGCCTGAAGGTCCCCGTCGACGCGCTCCGTGAAAGAGTGACGTTATCGTAAAGTGTGAACTGCTACTAATACATGTAATCGGCCGTCAACTTAGAATCTAGTACGGAACGCAAAGCGCAAGTCGAAGGGATCGTGGAATCCTTGATTTTGGAACTCTTGGGGGAACATGGCGTATTAAAACAACTTGCTTAAAACCTCCATCCCATCGACAGGCCTCAGCGTCTCCAGGGGTGGAGGTGGACTCAAGCCGCTGCTCGCTCGTGCGGCCAAGGCGGCCGCATGGACGCCAGACGCCTGGAGCGTGTCGAGGACCTTCTGCACCTGTGGAAAAGGGAGAAAGGCGCCGTAGTGAGCACTAGCATGCTGAGGTGCACCCTCGAGGCCATCCGCACCTGTCCCCAGCGCTCCAGCTCGCGCGCATCCGCGGTGCGCTCGCGCTCCGCGAGCTGCTCGATCTGCTTTGTGAGTGTCGACTGCAGCGACGTCTGGAGAGCGAAGAGCTGTCCGAGCTGCTCGTGGTTCTCCTTCGTCGACTGTGTCACCACGTCTTTCGCGGCGGCTGCAACGGCGGCGTCCACGGCGGCTGCAACGGCGGCGTCCACGGCGGCCTTCTGCTGCTGCTGGCAGCGCTCCACGACAGCCGCGGGCACGCCGGACGCCTGCTTGAGGCCGTCCTCGACCTGCCGTGCGTGCTGTGCGAGGCTGGTCGTAATGTGCGTCTTCAACTCGGCGATGGCGTCGTCGTCGTTGCCCGCTTGTCTGGGAAGCTGCGACTTCAAGAAGATATCGTGAAGCTGGCGCTGCGACTTGAGCACCTCCTTCAGCTCTGCGTCCACCTCGGCAAACTTGGCGGCGAGCGTCTGCACCTGCTCGGCGGTGTTGCTCGCCTGCGACTGGGCCTTGTGCAGAAACCAGAGGCCGGCGAGGACGGCGGCGCCGCTCAGGAGGCGCCATGCTAGCGGCGTCGGCGTCTGACTGTGGCGCTTTTTGCCGTCACCCGAGGGCAACATGCTCGGTGACCAGCGATTATCGTCGGAGGTCGCCCGTCGTCGTTCTGGAACCCCGACGAAAATTTGGGAGTTCCGGGGCGCAGCCCCGGAGTTCCGGGGGTGGGGGCGTAGCCCCCCAGAGGGTGTATACAGCAAGCCTACACATACCCCGGCACACATAGACCCCACCCGAAACTCATTCATCGTCGTCGCTCCCCGGCTCGTCGTCGCTCCCCGGCGAGCGCGCACGCTTGCCTCCAAACATGGATGTTATCGTCTGCGTCATCGAGCCTACTATGGGTGCCTGAGGGTCCTTGCGCCATGCAGCGAACGCGCTGCTGCAGACATTGAGCTTGCTGGCCTTGAGATGCTTATCCAAGGTGTTGACTAGGACTTTGCTCGTGGCAAGGCGGCCCGGGGTCTTGGTGTCACCCTTGTCTGCATACTCCCTGAGCAAGCGCTTGACAAGGAGACTCACGACCGCACTTGCGATTGAGACAGCGTGTGCCTGCGCCGATTGGTCACGCTCCTTGAGCGACAGCACAGCCATCTCCTCGCGATTCGCCATGGCTTTGAGGGCAGAGAGGACACCCTCGCACTCCTTCTTGCGGCGCGCCCCGTCTGAAAGCACGGGCACGTTGCCTGAGTTGTCCATGCAGTCTAGGAAGAAAGCAGAGGCCAGCTTGTCCGCCAATTCGTACTCTGACTGGCCACCCAAGTCCCTGCGTAGGGCACCTGACGGGGCAGCAGCGACGTGAAGCTCAGCTGTTGCGGCGCTGTGTGCGAATTGCCTGGCTGCTGGCGAGCCACCAAGTGGTGTGATCACAGGGCCAGGGCCAGCTGCGGCCAAAGCGGGCAAGGGAGGCAACTGGGATGAGGACCCATCGACGGGAGGCGGCCTGGAGAGGAGCTGCTGCTGCTGCGCGATGATGCGCATCATCTGCTGCATCTGCTGCAGGAGCACACTGTTCTGGTGCTCGAGGCTGATCGTACGAGAAGCGAGGTCGGAGATCTGAGCTGACATGCGTGCGACGTTGTTGCCCAGCCCCTCAAGCCCTGCGACGACTTGTTCAGACAGGTCGTGGCCCTTGCGATTGAACAGGTGCGCGTTGTCGATCTTGAACTGAATCTTCAAGGCGTCACCCCACTCGATGAGCACCAGGTGCGCAGGAGAGCCCGGTGTCGACATTTTGGCGTCGTACGCGTCGCGCATGCGGGCCAGGACGTGCTCGGACTCCTTGCTCTTGAACCGCGTCTCATAGTACATGACCATGGTTGCAAGTGTCACATGCATCAGGGGCCGGAGTTGACCGTCACTCAGGAGCATCGGCGGTGAGAAGTCGTGGAAGCCGAACAGCTCGTCAATCATGACCTCGAGGCGCTTCATGCTCACCCCTGCCTTGACCAGCGTCTCGAGCGACGGGTACTTTGAGCCGTTGCCAGTTTGCCCATATGGTAGTCCTGGCCAGCCTGCCAGCAGCAGGGCCCCGGGAATGCAGAGGGCGACGCGCGCATTGAGGTAGTTGAACAGAGCGCCCACCGAGGTCAAATCGTGGCCGGTGACGTGGATGGCGAGTTCAGCGGGGACCCCGATGCAGATGGTCTCGCATGCGCCATGCCTCATGCCCTTGGCTGTGGGCGCCGGAGGCAACTCCACACCATACTTGTCATGCGTGATGGCATAGTCTTGGAACTTCTGCAGCGAACCTGGAAGGCCGGGAGCCTGCATGGCCTTCATATAGTCGGTGATCGTGGTGGTCGAACTCTTCGCCTGGTACAGGTCCGGGAACAGCCACGTCTTCTTGTCCGCGTTGAATTTCCTGTAGCCCTTCTCCCAGACGAGCGCGTCCCCGAAGTCGATCGCCCAATCGCTCAGATGGTCGACACCGGCGATGAAGCAGAAGTACTTCGATTTTGAAGTCTTGGACTGATCGGCCTCGCCTGAGACGCAGTTGAGCAACGCGTTCCAGCGCAGTTGAGCAACGCGTTCCAGCGCAACGACTCATATGCAAGGAGAGCGGGCTCGCCTCCTCGACCGCAGAGTACCCACAGGGTCTTGATGGCGAACTTGCGACGAGCTGCTTCCGCCGAGTTGGCCCTTCCCAGCGCGAGGCACAGCGCCTTGACGTGAACGTGGAACACCTGTGTGTGAGAAGCGCATGCGCGTCTCAGCCGCAGGGTTGATCGTACATGGGGGCAATCAGAGGTAATCAGAGGCAATCAGAGGTTGGAACACCTCGTGCTCCACATCAGCTTCGGCCTCCTTGCTCGTGGACTCGTGGACATGTCTTTGGTGTATCAGGCGCCCCATCTTCGCCTTGATCTTCTTGTACCACTCAGCTTGGTCGCTGTTATCGCCGTTCAAGCACATGAAGAAGTCCTGAGTGTAGGCACGTACGAGGCGAAGGCATCAACAGGCGAGCAGCAAAGCAGGCGCAGGCGCGCTGGCGCGCGCGCTCAGCAGGCAAGCAGGCGCACATGGCGCAGGCGCGCACCTTTGTACTCTGCTCCGTCGAGTGCTGGAAGCGCCTCTTCAGGTCGTAGATCATGCCGCCCCAGTACTCGATAGCTGAGTCGTGGGAAAGAGGCTTGCCCGCGTTTGTTTTGCCTTTGGGAATGAGGTAGATGCTCGTCAGGAACGTCGCATTGAACTCGTGGATCTCGTTGGCGCAGGCAAACTCCTCCGGCACTGATACCCACTTGGCGCCCCACTTCGCAGCAAGCTCTGGATTCGAGCTGGCAATTGCCTCGAGGAAGGCGTCGCCGATCTTGTTGTGCGACGCGATGTTGCTGGCATTCGACGTCGACGCACCGTCCATCGTCATCGCAGTCATCGCCTCCGACGGCGGCATCCCCGGAACTCGCCCCGGAGGCCCTTCGCCTTGCGCAGAAGCTCCGGGAAGGCAGCAGACGCCTTCGCCTCCTCGAATGCCGCCGGCCCTCGGTTTCCCACAGCCGTTTTCTCCGATCCCCGGAGAAGCCCGGAATTCCGACTCCGTCGGGAAAGCCTATGAATACTATTGTAGACGCAAGTGGCAAAAAATAAATGACGATTGCAATCATCGCAAACCACCATTGCCGTCCCCCACCCTCGCTGAACGCTTACATGTTAGCGGAGGTTGGTGCAGAAAACACAAACATCTGACATCTGCATTTCGATCGGGTGCTCTCTCTCGACGGTTTTCATCGTTCAGCTTTCAGCACAGTTGCGCGTGGGCACACGGTTGCGAGACCGTCCCTCGCGACCCGTCCGCATCGTTGCACACCACACATCGTTGCACCGTCTCGAGCTGCAGCTTCAAACTCGCACACAGGCGAACGCTGTGCTCGACGAAGTGGCGACTTGCAATCAGACCCTGCCATGGCGTCAAAGTCCTCGAGCAAGTCAGCAATCCAGTCGGGTTCGTCGAATACGTCATCTATCTTCGTCAGGTGACGAAGCGCGTTGCTGCCCGCCGTCTCCCTCGTCATCCATTGTGATGTAACCGCCGTGTAACCGTCGATGTAACCGTCCGTGTAACCGCCGTCGCCCTCGTAAGTCATTGTGATGTAACTGCCGTGTAACCGTCGATGTAACCGTCCATGTAACCGCCGTCGCCCTCGTCATCCACCGAGTCTGCACATGCTCACCAAAAACCAAGGCCCATCATTGTTGGGCCGGCGCAAGCCAATTGTCAATAGCCGTCGTCATAGTACCGGTAATCGTCACAATCGTCATAGCCGCCGCCATGTGTTGTATGAGAACGGCCACCGCCATGGCCACCGCCGCCGCCGCCGCCTCGACCACGACCGCCGCCGGGGTACATCCCTCTTGGCATGCAGCAGCGGCCCAGCTCACGGCACTTCTGACAATTCGCCATGTCATGCGGCCGTCGCTCGTTGTCCTCATCGTCGTCGGACGCAACCTTGCGATCCAATGGGCGTTGCGCGTAGGGATACACCCAAACGTTGCACTTCTGGCACGCCTGCTTTTTGTCGCAGTAGGTGGCAGCACTGCTCCAACGCTTGTTGCATTTGGTGCATCGAAGCTCGCCGAACACGCGGTGATCCGTATCGCCACGCCACGGCGTCAGCCGCACAAGGCGAACCGTCGCGCCACCAGGAGCGACGGTGAATACGTCAGCGTGCCGACGAAGCACGGTGGCTATGTATTCAGCGTCTTGTGGGATGGCCGCCGGCTTGGGGCAATTTGTCGCAATGAGCGACACCATGCAAGCATACTGCGTTGGCGCCTCGCCTGAAAAATCCGGGCGGCGTCGGATGAAGTCGTCCACGGCGTTGATATACTCAGGCTCCGCCTTTTCCGCCGCGTCTCGCAGAGCAGACACTGAGTGCAGCAGGCTCGCCACGGCGCGCATCGCATTGACATCCATAGCCCGATCCGCGCAGAGGCGGGCGGAAAGAGCGGACGCTTTGGCATGCTCCCAGCGGCCTGCAGACAGGTGAGCCTGTGCGGCAGACAGGTGAGCCTGTGCTGCATCCAACTTGGCGTTGCGTGCCTGCGTAAGGCGAGCATCTGCAGCCGCACGTTGCGTTTCAGTTGCAGCGTGGCTGCGCGCTCGATTCGAGGCATCGATGACGCGGTCCCAGTCTTTTGCCGCGGCAGCGACAGCGGCCTCTTTCAGTGCTGCTTCATGCAAACCCAGGCGCGCGTCCGCCAACACAGCTCGCGCGAGGGCGGTACTCGGCGGGTCGAAGGCGGCACGCATTGCGCCATCAGCCACTGTCTCCGCCTGCGCGAAACGCAGATGTTGCAGATGTGTGTGCGCCGTTCCCAACACCTCATTGAACGCGCCTTGCTTCCCACCGTTACACAGCTGCTGGGCTCGCTCGTGCTCCACAGCGCCCAACGCCAAAGCAGAAGCCGCTCCTGCGTGACGTATGGCAGCGGACCATGAGCGCTGCTGTAGCGCTTTCTCCGCCTTCGCAATAACCTCCTCGAACTCGCCGCTACGCGCCATCCCGAGTGCTGCGCGCACGAGGGCAAGCGCTTCCTCGTCTACGGCATGCCGACTGGCGCTGGTCGCCGCAGAGCGTGCGTCTTGCCACTTTGCGTCTCTTGCATGCGCCGCAGACTGCGCCAGCAACACGTCAAGCATGGTGCGCTCCGCAACTGGCAACAGCACCAACTGCGCGCCAGAGTCGCAAAGCCGTGCTGCACTGAGTGCATGCTCTGCAAACGCACAAGCGTATTCCAACGACCGGCCGACCAGGAGTGCAGCACGTGCGGCGCCGGTGAGGGCTTGGCACAGCAGCGCGTTGCGCTCGCGGCTGGAGAGGAGGCGCAGCGGGCTCAACCACGGCAAGCCGCAGAAACCAGCTTCCGCCCAACCTAGTGTCTTCAACGCCGCCTGGAACGCCAACAGCGCATCGTCGAACTTGCCCTCAGCAAGCTGCACAGTACCCTTCTGCAGCTCCGCCTCACACGTTGTTGCTATGTTGCTCTTCCTATGGGAGCAACATAGGAATAGCACCGTGCGTGCGTGCATGGATTTACTTTCGTGCCCAGGCGAAACGTCGTCGCGCTCCGTTAAAGGAACGCCATACAAAGTGTGAACGTCCGTTAATACTCGGCCATCTACTCGGATCTATGGTAGGGCACGCAAAGTGCTGTGTCCAATTCGAAGGAATCCTTGTTCCTTGATTTTGGAACTTATCGAAGAGTACAAGTACTGTAGCTCCTGTCTCTTATAATCCAGAAAGGACTTCGGGATCCCCTCGGCGCTCGGGATGAGGGGTTTACGTTCCGAGTTCGCCCTTATTGTACATCTTCCATGTAACCAAATGGAGACGACGAATCTTTGATTTTGGCACATCGCCGAAACGATGGGGAAACCCAGCTGAGCCTGCCGCTAGCCTCCGCTGCAGAAGATGGCCGAAAGCATCCAACGGCCTCGGCCGGCTGCGCGATTAAGCGTCGATGACGACGCACTCGCCCATCGCGGCCTTTCGCGCTCGTCGTCTATGGACAACTTGCTCGCCCAGCGCCTCGTTGCCCACACGCCTGCGAAGATAGTGCCAGACAGCGCGCCGACGGTGAAGCCACCGTCAGAAAGCGCGCCGACTGCGAAGTCACCGTCGGAAAGCGCGCTCGCGCAGAAGGTGCTCGAGCGCTGGACGTCGCCAGGAAAGAAGCGACAGCAGCATCAGCAGCAGCAGCAGCAGACATTTGAGCAGTTGCACGTCTGGCTCGCCGGGCTCTCCGGCTGGCTCACAGGGCGGGCGCGGTCGCAGCCCGATCCGACGGGCGCGGGCGCACCAGAAGACGAAGACCGTGTGTTATCTAGCGTCGAGCACATCCTCGCCGACATCCGATCGCGCAAAACGCCGGCCCGGCGGTCGCCGGTGTGGCCGTCGCCGACGGCGCATGCGCAGACGGCGCGCGAGTTCTCGAGCAGCACGGCGCTCGTGGCGCTCGACGACGACGCCATCACGCCGGTGCGTCGCTGGACTGTCGCAGGTCGACACGTGGGAGAGGTCTTGAGGGGCTCACGCACCGAGCGCGTCTACTTTAACGACGACGGCTCGATTTACTACACGAACCACTACCCGATCAAGCCGGAGCTGCCCGAGTACGAGGTGCTCGAGCAGGGCGCGAGCGCCGCCGAGCCTGGGAAGGTGATCGCGCCCAAGATCAAGCATGGGCCGCGCGTCGGCTTCGCGAACGACTATCCTCACGCGACGAAACTCATCGAGCTCGATCCCCACAACGCGTGGTACAAAGGGTCCCCTCGAGGCCCGTTGGGCATCAAGTTCAGTGGAGCCAGCGAGGGTGCGGGGCTGCTCGAGGACCATGCGACGGGCCTGGCCATCGTCGAGGCGGCGAGCGCCACGGGCGGCAGCGGCGGCTACCTCACGGTCGACTCCCACGGGTTCGTGGTCGACCGTAGAATGGCAGGCTCTGTCCTGATGCTCACGCCGAGCGCGCCGTATGGCACGTCAACCGGCGCCGTCTCGAGCTTCGAAGCGGAGCGAGAGGCTGCTCGCGCGGCCCGACGCGCCGAGAAGGCGGCCAAGGAGGCGCACGACCTGCTGCTCACGCAGCTGCTCGAGCAGGTGGTGGCGGAGATGGCGGCCGAGATCTTGCTCGATGAGTACGTGCTCGTGCTCGAGCATGTGCGGGCTCATGATGTGCCGTGCGCGGACTTGATCTCGGGCTCGGACCCGTACCTCATCGTGTCGCTCCTCGGCTGCGAGCGTCTCGATCTGAGCGGGAGATTGCCGCCGGCCGGCGTGGTGATCGCCTCCGTCCCCGCTGAAGGCAGCTCTTCCCATCGGTCTGACAAAGCGAGCACCCCTACCGGCGGGAAGAAAGGCGCCAAGGGCGGCGCCAAGGGCGGCGCCCAGGGCGGCGCCAGGACACCGCCTCCCCACAAGGGGCCCGACAAGGATTGGCTTGGAAACCCCACAAAGGAAGCCAAGCGGCGCGAGGCGCGCGAGAGGGCGCGCAAGCAGGCATCCGAGGCGGCGGCGGCGCACGAGGCGTCCTTGTCCCGAGGGCCGCCCGTGCCCTCGTTCAGCGCGTCGACCAGTTCGATCCAGAACGCGAGTGACCCGGAGTGGTCCGAGACGTTGCAATTCTGGGTGCCCGCGGGCTCGGATGCCGCACTCTCACTCAAGACACGCTTGCGCTTCTTCGTGGCTGACAGGGATCCGGAAAAGGACTTCGACGACCCGTTGGGCGAGGCGGTGATCGACTTGAGCGGCCTGAGAGGCCGTGTAGAGAGGCACCGTGTCGCCGGTCTCAATGGGCTCGCCAACTTTGCGCTCTCATTCGACTACCGATTGGTGAGCACGGTGGTGCCGCCGCCGCCGCCGCCGCGCCGACTCCACCTGACGCAGCTGAGCGCGATCGAGATTGCGCGCGAGAACGATCCGTTAGACGTACCTGAGCCGGAGGCGCCGGCGGTGCTCGAGGAGGCGCACGCGGTGCCCCCTCACGTGCCCCCCGACAAGGTGTCGATGGAGCGGGGGAGTAGTAAGAAGGGGGCGAAGGAGTCCAAGAGCGCCGTGGCCGGCGCCACCCCGAGCACGAAGGGTAAGAAGAGCGAGAGGGCGGCGGCGGGTGGCGCCGAGAGGTCCGCTGAGCGCGAGGGTAAGAAGAGCGAGAGGGCAACCGAGCGATCCATCGAGGGCAGGACTGCGCGAGGCAAGAAGGCGGCCGGCAAGGGAGAGGCCGAGATTAAGGCCGAGATTAAGGCCGAGGCCAAGGCCAAGGCCAAGGGAGAGGCGGCGAAGGCGAAGGCCGAGGCGGCCAAGGCGAAGGCGGCGGAAGCGGAGCTGGCGGCGGCAGAGGCGGAGAGGGCCGCGGCAGAGGTGGCAGCACGGGTAGCCGCGGAGGCGGAGGCAGCTAGAGTGGCGGCGGAGGAGGAGGCAGCACGGGTAGAGGCAGCGCGGTTGGCAGCCGAGGAGGAAGCAGCAGCGGCAGCGGCTGCGGCGGCGGCGGCGGCGGCGGCGGCGAAGAAGAAGGACAAGGGGAAGGGGAAGAAGGTGGGAGACGCGAAGCCAAAGTCGGGAGACGCCAAGCCCCGGGCCCCAAGCCCCAAGCCCGTCGAGCCCGTTGATCCCGTGAACCGCCTCAAGATCCTCGGGACGATCGACCTTGACGAAACTCGACCGATCCCCCCCCAGATCCGCGCAGCGATGCAGCGCTCGGCGCTGCGCGTGATGGACGTGTTCAAGGGGTTCGACACGGAACGACCCGACGGGCGTATCAGCCGCAGCGAGTTCAAGAGGGGCCTCGTCGCGCTGCAGTTCGAGGTGCCCGAGAAGTACCTCGACGAGCTCTTTGACTCATTCGACCCTGACGGCTCTGGTGAACTTGAAGTGAATGAGTTCACCAAGATGCTCCGTGGACACTTTGACGAGAACGCACCGCCGCCGCCCGCTGGGTTTACGCCGCCGCCGCCGCCCGTGGTCGCGCCGAGCAAGCCGAACCGCCCAGACGAGCCCCTGGCCCCCAAGGGCGTGGGCGTGGGCGTTGCGGATGGGGAAGGTGCCAACTATTACCCCGCCTACAAGATCGGCTCCCGGCCGCCGAATGCGTCCGCACGGGCGGCGGAGGGCGCAGACCGCTCGAAGGCTGCGCAGCTCATGGAGTATTATAAGGGCGATCAGAAAGGCACGAAGGACGGCGCAGGAGGCGCTAAGGCCACGCCCCCCTTGGAGGGTGGGTGGGGGTGGTTGGGGGGCGGGACGACGACGGCTCTGGCGAGCGTGCCCCCGAAGCCGATCTCGACCGGACTGTCCAACCCTTCAAAGCGCCCCGCGACCTTTCTGACCGCCGTCCTCATCGACACTGGCGTGGCGCCCGCCGCAAAGCCGCCGCCGTTTGCGGGCGGCTCGAGCCTGCCGTTCACGCAGCCGCCCATGCTCATCAAGGAGGCGCGCACGGCCGCGCAGCCGTACTCCAAGATCCGCGAGAACTATTCATGGGATGCCACGTGGATCCGCGAGAACAATTTGATGGTCGACCTCGGCCGTGGCACGATGCGTCCAGCCACCGTGCGGCTGAGCCTCTATGAGGAGCCCGATCTGGCCGCGGCGACGAGGTCGATGGTGCCCTCTCTCTTCGTGTCGCCCACCATGCGCTCCGGCGCCGCCCACAGAAAGCCGCCTCGGCCGGATCCGATTGAGCTCGCCTCGGCTCTCGTGTGCGTCGACGGCACGCCGGGCGGCCCCCCGATGGAGGTCCTGCTCAAGGGGCGTAAGCTCCTTGGAAAGGACTACAAGGTCAAGTTCAATGTCGACGTCTCGATCTGGTGACGAGGCTGGTGGCGTGGCTGGTGACGAGCGCGATCGAGCTTGACCCTCGTTTCGCGACGCGCCACATCGGCTCTTCAACATGTGTGGTATTCAGATAGTTTGTCAGATATGTTCTCCTAAGTGTTCGGTGAGATGGATGATGAGCTGTGAGAATTGAAAAAAGGATCATCGCTCCGTTGCTTGACTTGACTTGACTTGACTTGCCTTTTCGGGTCCCGTCGGATGGCAGCCACCGACTCCGCCGACGCTCGTTCGCGCCGCGTGCGTGCGTACGCGCCGCCGCCGCCGCCGCCGGGATGCTGAGCACGCTCTTCTCCTGCTGCGGCTGCTGTTCGACGGGCGAGCCTGTCGACGAAGATATCATCGAGGATGGCGTTGCGCTGAGCACAAAAGCAAAGACTCGCAACCTAACGATTGACAGCGATGTGGTGCGCGGCATCGGCCAGGTGCTCGCCGACCAGTGTTTGCTTCAGGATCGCAGCTACTGGGAAATTGGGGTCGTGGGCGATGTGACGAGCACAAGCGCGATCAGCATAGGCGTCGTGGCGCCATCGCACGTGCTCGGGGAGCCACTGAGTGAGGATGGCGCCGACGGCTCGAGCTGGTGCATCCACTCGAGGAGCCTGCCAACCGGTCTCAAGCCGGGCGACGTGATCGGATGCGCCATGGATCAGACCGACTACCCTGTCAAGCTGAGCTTCTTCCTCAACGGCAAGCTCGTGCGTGAGGTGCGCGGTCCGGTGGCCGAGGCGACTCCGATCCTCTCGCTCGAGGGTGCGGCGCCGGGCGTGGCGCTCATGGCGAATTTCGGTCAGAAGCGCTTCAGCTACAAGCCCAAGCATCTGTCGGCCTTCGACGGGCTACTGCGCAGCCGCAATATTATCTGATGATCCCTCCTTCCTCCTAGCTTGGAGTGAGTTGGTTGGAGGGCACCTTACTGATTGACGTACTGTACCTGATGGTGAAGTTACGAGGCATGGATAAGTTTCGCCAGATGTGGGAGGACTGTTTATTATGTTCAAAACGCCGTCTCGGGCGGCACCGTCATTACCACTCGTCGGTTTGTGCGATATTGACGGGGGGGTCGCGATATCGTGTGATTCCGCGATTTCGTAGTCCGGTTAGAAATATCGTAGTACACGCACGATATCTTGGGAGGGCGCCGATATCGTGCCCCCGTGCCGATATCGTGTGAGAGGTTGCGCTATCGTGGGTATTTGCGATGCCGTGGGCCGCGCGGTAATATCGTACGCAGGCCCGCGATATCGCACGACGCGGCGTGGTATCGTGCCTACCCGCGTTATCGTGAGCGCGACGCGTGATATCGTGGGTAGGGACCGGATATCGCCGCGCGCACCGACGATATCGCGTGTGTGTGCGATATCGTTCGCGGGGCGCGATATCGTCCCCCGCGCGCGATATCGCAGGTCCGCGTGGCAATATCGTACGCTTTCCCACGATATCATGGGCAGGGCGTGGTATCGTGCACACCCGCGTTATCGTGAGCGCGAGGCGCGATATCGTGCGGCCCGCGACGTTATCG
>ENA-UOXP01001623-UOXP01001623.1-mixed-culture-metagenome-genome-assembly--contig:-NODE-1623-length-15619-cov-37.663261_pt1 | contig 15619 bp, 15 predicted proteins | sample MGYA00238161_ERZ761639 | MGnify/ENA primary metagenome ERZ761639 (study PRJEB28913, sample SAMN08776760) | mixed culture metagenome | isolation source: Freshwater growth medium | place: USA...
TCCTTTTTCAGACAGAAGGGCGCTCCGCGCCCCTCGCCCCCCCCCTCCGGGGGGGGCCCGCGGGGGCCCCCGGGGGGCCCCCCCTCCGGGGGGCCCCCCTTTGTTAAGAAGGAACAGTTTCTGCCCCGCGGTGTGAGGCTCCTCTCACATTTCCTCTCTCCTCTTCGCGCGTCAAGTCGGCCTCGCGCGCTTTACGCATCGGACGCGCGCTCTCTTGTTGAAACACGTCTGCTGCGTACGCACGCAGGAACTCACGATGAGTGACGACGTGACACCTGATCCGGTACTGCTCACCGACGTGATGCCGCCTAACGTGGAGGCAAGGTCACTCACACTAGCATCATCCGCCGAGGCAACAGCATCTGCCTCAGCGGCAGCCACCGCTGAGGCAGAGCCATTTTCTGAGGCAGCCACAGCAGCTTCGGCCGAGGCAGCACCCACTGCGGAGGCAGCATCCACTGCGGAGGCAGCACCCACCGCGGGGGCAGCACCCACCGCGGAGGTGGCCGCGGGTTCTTCAGCAGTGCCGCAAGCTGACGTTGTCGTCGCCGCCTCATCGAAAGCAGCATCCTCCGCTGCGGCGTGTGCGTCAAGGCTGACGATTAAGGCAGGAGCTCATGGTCGCCCGCTATTACGGCAGGAGCTCATGCTCCTTGTGCTTCGCTTCCTGGAGGGCGACGAGCGTCTCGCGCCGTCCTTTGAGGCGCTGCGAGCTCAAGCCGAGGAGCTGGGCCTGCTCGGCGAGCGTCCTTCCTGGGACGGCAGCACGCGCCGCCCCGCGACGTACGAGCAGAGCATCCGCCGTCTTGGCGAGCCGCCGCCCCCCGAGCAGCTACAAAGCCTGCTGCAGGACCTTGTGAAGGTGAGCCACGACAAGGCCAAGGCGGAGGGGTGGGAGCCGGCCCCGGGATGGACCTTCTTACGTGGTCGAACGCCCGTGGTGCGCCGTAATGAGCGCAAGCCGATGTCAGCACTGCGGGACGTGTGCGTGCGGGGGCGGCCGGCGGGCGGGCACCTGGAGGCGTTCCTTTCTCGCGAGTGCGGCGTGCGCCTCCCGCGTCGGCTGATGCCACCACGCGCCTTGTACGGGACGCACCCAGCCACGCCTGGTACCGGAGACGCACGTCTTCGGCGATCGACGGAGGCAGGCAGCAGCAGCGGCAGTCTCGCAGGCGGCAGCGCCGGCAGCTTCACGGGCGGCATGCGCTTGATTGCGAGTATCATTGGCCACCGCTCGCCCGTCTACTGCTGCTGCTTCGACCGAACGGGACGTCGCCTCGTCACTGGCGCTGACGACTTCAACGTGAAGATTTGGGCGATGCCTTCGGGTCTGCTGCAGCACACGCTACGTGGCCACTCCGCCGAGATCACGGAGCTTAAGATCTCGCCCGATAACCGTTACATCGTGTCGACCTCGAACGACTGCACAGTACGCGTGTGGCGGATGCTTGACGGAGCTCCAGAAGCTGTCCTCGCGGAACACAAGGCCGCCGTCAACTCGGTCTCCTTTGCGGCCTATGCAGGATCCCACGCCATGCTCACTGTAGCTGCGGACGCGTCAGCGATGCTTTGGGACACGTCAGCGTGGGAGCAGCCGCCGCGCGTGCTGCGCGCCGTCCACGCGCCGTTGGCAGCAAGCGCCACGGGTTTGCTCAACGGCTTGCCGCCACCACCCTCATCTGCCTGTTGTGCCCTATCGCCCACTGGCCGCCTCGGTGCGATTGGGCTTTCGACCGCGCCCTACCTGTTGCTCTGGCCTACGGCAAGGGGTGGCGCGGCTGCGCGCGCATCGTGCGTGGCTGCGCGCGCATCGGGCGCATCGGGCGCATCAGCAACGGTGGGCACGGCGCGCGCATCGGGCTCGACGGGCGCGGCGGGCGCGGCGGGCGCATCGGGCGCATCGGGCGCATCGGGCGCGGCGGGCGCGGCGGGCCCGATCGGGGCAGCCGCAGCGGCACGCGCCTCTGCCCGATTGCTGTCGTCCTCGACAAATGGCGAGGCCAATGGCCAGACCAATGGCGAGGACGAAGAGGAGGCCGACGCCCCTCCGGTGCAGCTGCATGGCCACAGTGCTGAGGTGACCACTGCGTGCTTCAACCATCGCGGCGACATGCTTCTCACGGGCTCGCAAGACGGCACGGCACGCGTGTGGCGTTGGCGCGGGCGCGGTGCCTCGTACTCGCACGTGAAGCTCCTCCCAGACGAGGGAGCACGAAAGCTTGCGCACGGACACGCCCTGCAAAACCACTGGCCAGCGGGAAAGCCACTTGCCATGTGGGTGGATGGGGTCGCTTGGTCGGCGGACGACGTCTTTGCGTTCACGTCCGAATCGCTGCGAAAGCAGACGCAGCACAACCCTTGCGTCTCCTCATGCATCCGTGTGTGGACGCTGCCGCACCACCACCCAACAGCCTCCCGGCCCAACGTGCACGCGAAGCTGTTGCACACCCTGCAGCAACACCCCTCCTCGGCAGCGCCCGTCTTCGTGCTGCAGCCGCACCCGTGCGACTCGCACATGCTGGCGAGTGCTGGCTACGATGGCTTCGTGCGGCTGTGGGACGTATACAGAGGCATCCCGCTGGCTGCACTCACGACGCCCGAGGGCCGTGCTGCCGCGGTCGAGGCCGAGGCCGCAGCGCTGCTGGCGCAGCCCAACGCGCCCGCTGCCACCGACGAAAACCGGTACGCGTCGCTCGACGTCCCTCACTGATTGCACCTGATTGCACCTGATTGCACATGATGGCACCTGATTGCATCTGATTGCACCTGATGGCCTCCCTCATCAGGTACGCGGTGCTCGACGCCTCTTGGTCCCCTGATGGCGACCGACTCGCAGCAGCAAATTTGAACGCCGAGCTCCTCCTGTGCGGCGTGGCAGAGTGCCCGGCTCTCGCAAGGGCACCCGCACAGCAGTTTTGGGCCTCGGACACGCATCGGCTCGTGCATGACGCCCATCACAATGCCCTCGACCTCGAGGTGAATTTGCAACCCCACCTGGTGCCACGTGGGCCCCTCTCTGATGCCGATTTGGTGGCGCATCTACCGGCCTTTCAAGTGGCGCCCTCGACGGACCCACTCGAAGTGCCGGGCCTCGCGGCCGAGAATGCCGCGTTTGCGGCGCTGGCGGCGCAGGAGGCGAGGCGCGAGGCGGCCGAGGCGGCCGAGGCGGCGCGCTGTGGTGGGCACTTGGAGCGCCCCGGACGGACGCGTGCGGATGAGAAGCGTGCTCTCGAACGGCCGGGGCAGCGGGGATCCTCCTCCTCGACCCACGCGCCCGCCCCTCGGCGCGTGCATGAGCTCTCCGAGTTTCGTCAATTGGCCGGGTACTCTGGCGGGAGCAGCTCCACCCACGCTCTGCCCTCGCCGCCCATGCAGCTGGCGGGCGCCGGTGGGTCGCGACATCCGCAGCAGCAGCAGCGGCGGCAGCGGCAGCGGCAGCGGCTGGCTGCGCAGCCGCTGGGCGTCCTTTCAGCCTATCAACCGCAGGACGTGATTCAGGCTATCAATGAGATGGAGATGAGCGAAAGCGAGGCGGGTGCCGACTCGGTCGACTCCGAGTGGAAGGGTGGTGGCAGTGCCTCTTCTGACGACGAGGACGACGAGGGGGCGGAGGCGTACGTGGATGAAGACGAACTCTGCAGCTCGTCCGACGATGGAGTGCGAGGAGGCAGACGCGAGCGCCGCGTCTCTGCGCGATCGCAACGGGCGGCGGCTCGGCGGGCGAGGGGCGGACGCGGGCGACGGCTGGGCGGTGGGCGGGCAGCTCGAGCGAGTGAGGACGAGGACGACGAGGACGACGAGGACGACGACAAGGAAGGCGGCGTTAGTGGAGGCCCGTCGCAAGGCGGTCGCGCCGCCCGCGCCGCCCGCCGTGCTGCCGCGCGCGCTGGCCGCATCCGCAAGCAAAAGGCGCGAGCACAGAGCCGGCGGCGGCGGCGTGGCGGCAGCGGCGCGGGTACTTCGCGCGCTTCACGTGCAGCCCGGCGGCGCGCCGACGACAGCGAGGAGGCGGAGGAGGAGGAGGGGGAGGAGGAGGAGGAGGAGGACTATGATAGCAGCGCGTTTGTCGACGACGACGAGGAGGAGGAGCGGCCTCGTAGGCGGCGAGGCCGTGGATCAAAAGGACAACGCGCCACGTATGACGAAGAGGAGGACGAGGAGGACGAGGAGGACGAGGAGGAGGTGGCGGGCGTGGCGCAGGATCCGATCGCCTGGCTGATGCGAACTGCCCCGTGCCCACAGGAGCTCGTCCCGCAATTGGGCGATCATGTGGTCTACCTACGCCGCGGGCATGAGCGAACACTCGCGGCGTTGCCGGGGATGCGTGATGCCTGCGGCCGGTCGCCGCCGCCGTACGAGCAATACCCCGAGCTACCGTTGGCAGTGTGTTGCGAGGTCGTCGGGGTGGCGACGGTCGTGCTGCCCCCTGCCGCGACAGCGGCGGACGCGCCGCCCGCGACGGCGCTGGTGCAATTGCACGTGACCCTCCGCCATCGCCTGCACGCGCTCGAGACGGCGGCGTGTGAGACGGCGGCGTATGAGACGTGGCGCGTCGCCGTCCCGCCGCCCGCTGCGGGCTGTGCTGACTTTCTCGTGCTCAAGGCACAGTATGAGCACGCGCAGCGCCAGTGGCAACGCTGCCGGGAGAGCGCCGCGCAAGGACGCGCGCTCGGAGTCCGAAGTGCTTTCTTGGTCGATGGCGCCTTCGAATGGTTTGACGGAACCGTGGTGGGCGTGGTGGACACGCCTGACGACCTGTGGGGATCTCTGCGAGTGTCCTTTGCGCGAGAGGCGGCGGTGGCCGACAGGGCGGCGGTCCTGCTTCATAGGGCGACGGACACAGAATCGCTTCCGCCCGGCGGCGAGGAGAAGGAGGAGAGCGAGGAGGGGAAGAAGGGGGAGGAGGAGGAGGAGGAGGGGAAGGAGGGGGAGGAGGAGGAGGAGGAGGTTGAATCGCTCAGTCCATGGGAGGTGGAGGTGAGCGGCCTCGAGCCGTTCGTACCTCCTTGCATTCGGCTTGCATTCGGGGCAGAGGAGCTCACCGCGCTCGCGGCCACCGAGGAAGGTGCAATTCTCTCGAGCGCGGGCGCAGCCAGTGCGCCGAGTGGTGGCGCGACCTTCGAAGGGATTGTCGCTCGTCTGAGCTCGGGCTTCTACCGGCAGCACGCCGCACTCGCCCATGACGTGTCACAGCTCCTAGCGAGGCATGAGGATGGGGCTACGGGCTGCCGAGAGCTCGCCCACCAGATGCGGCCTGCTGTGCTGCAGGCGGCTGCCGAAGATCCCGGCGCGCGCAGCCGCTGGCGCGTCCTCTACAGCGAGGCGAAAGCCAGTGAGGGTTTCGGCATAGCGCTCGCCACAGCGCTCGTCGCGGCCCAGCGCGCGCCCGATGGGGCTATGGTACCGGTACCTGTAGCCTCGAGTACCGGTAGCACTAAAGGCGGTGGCGCGAGCACTGCGACAGTGGCCGCGGCCGCACGCGCGCCGGATACAGCGCCCGACGGGCGAGCGGAGCCGTCTTCGCGGCGGCGGGGCCACGTCGTCCACGATGAGGACGAGGACGACGACGAGGAGGAGGGCGAGGGCAAGGTCCGTGGACTTGTCGGAGGTGGTGGCGATAGCGAGCTGGTGGCCAGAGAGGCTCAAGGCACCTCGAGCGATCAACGACCGAGGCGCGGCGCCCGCGACGGCGCCAACAGTGCTCCGTCGTCCTTGTCGTCCTCGGGCATGGTGCTTCGCATCAGCATCCCCCCTGAGCACCGTCCCATGTGGGCGGCACGCTGGTCCGAACGCGAGGAGAGACGCGCCGCTCAATACGGCACCCAAGGAGAGCCCGGTGCTCATGACGACGCCCATGCTGCGGACGCCGAGCGTCAATGCATGCGTCACGATGATGTGCAGGAGGACACTGCGGCGGATGAGGCTCCGCAGCGCACGGCTCTCTGCAACAAGGTGTCCGGCTGCACGTCGCCTCTCTGGCATGACGGGCTTTGCGACGTGGAGTTCGACGCAGCTGCTAGTGGCGCGAAGAAGAGACGTCGGTGCCGCGAGCGCGAGGCGGGCAGCCCAGCAGCAGAGCCCTCCGAGCGCGAGGCGGACAGCCCAGCAGCAGAGCCCTCCGATTCGTACGAAGCTCACGTCGTCCACGAAGAGGATGCGGACGACGACGACGACGACGAGGACGACGACGAGGAGGAGGGCGAGGGCAAGGTCCGTGGACTTGTCGGAGGTGGTGGCGATAGCGAGCTGGTGGCCAGAGAGGCTCAAGGCACCTCGAGCGATCAACGACCGAGGCGCGGCGCCCGCGACGGCGCCAACAGTGCTCCGTCGTCCTTGTCGTCCTCGGGCATGGTGCTTCGCATCAGCATCCCCCCTGAGCACCGTCCCATGTGGGCGGCACGCTGGTCCGAACGCAAGGAGGCGTCGGAGTCGGACGAACGCGACGAAGGCGCCTCGATGAGGCGGGCAGTTAAGCGAGCACGGCCGCGGTGACGGCGTGCGGAGAGCTCTCGAGCGAGGGTTTGATAGGCCATCTCGTTGCTTCTTGCGGGTCGCCTGGCTACAGCTCTTAAAAATGCTTGTATCGGACATTACTACGATCTACGTACTTGTTGTTCCGCTTCGGGCGTACGGTAAAAAAACCGACTGTGCGATACGATATCAGGCAGTATTGAGGAGAGAGTGTCAACTGAGGAACTGTGCAGTTGTAGAGTAACAAGGAATAAGAAGTGGAGTTTGGTGTGTCGCCGACTCCTTTTCACTGCTCGCTCGATGATCTTCGCTGTGTGAAAGACGCCTCGCGCTACGGCGTACGGGCGAAGGGGGCGCGCGCGCGCGCGACAGCACCGATGCACCGTCTACGGAGGGTCGTACGAGCACGAGCGCCAAGTCTTTCTTCGTACACCACACGGAGCAGCTCGCAGCGGCTGCGCAGGTGGGCGACGCGAAGGGGATTCGAAATAAGATCACCGAGATGAGGATGCGCCTTATCAAGGACGCGCTTAAGGCGACCGGGCGGGGCTAAGCGGTACGCGGCCCGGCCCGGCGGCTGATCGAGTATGACTGTGATAATAGGGGGTCCAGGGGTCCCCGAGCTAGTGTCCACCGCATCCGTATGTACGCCGGACTTGGGTGTCGACTTATAACATTGGCTGTGAAAGTTATAAACATTGGCTGTGAACGTATGATGCGACAACTCTTGTGACAACCGGTTCCGGTCGGCGCCGCGCCGCGAATGCTCGGGTGCCTCAGCGCGTCGGCAGTCTCGTCGGCCGAGCCGCAGGTGGCATCAGCTCGGCCAACAAAAAACAAGATTCCAGCGCCTGCGATTGAGCCGATAGAGCTATCGGCGCCGATGCAAACTCTGGTGCGTGCCTTCCTGGGGTACCCACGGTCGGCGCAAGCTCGGATCAAGTATCTGCGGCGGCGAGTGCCAGCGGAGATCTACAAGATGCTTCCAGAACTTGAAGCGCGCTTTGATGCGCAGGTGGCGGCCGTTGATATCAACGAAGCCTTCGTACGCGCGCTAGTGGCGGATGTTGCCAGCATCCCCAAAGATTATGAACTGCCAGAACCGTGGGAGGCCTCGCCCCAAGAGGATGGCTGGGTGCTCGGCGCGTTTCATGCGCTGAAGCGCGAGTGGGCCGACGAGGGCTCGCGAGAGCGCGCTCAGAGCATTGGCGCCATGCTCGAGGCACTTGAGCACTTCATGCCGTTGCCCGAGGCCGATGCGCCAAAGCCTCGGATCCTCGTTCCTGGTGCGGGCTTGTTTCGTCAGGCGTGGGAGTGTTCGGTGCGGGGCTACGTGGCAGTCGGCGTCGAGCAGACGATCATGATGTGCGCCGTCGCCCGCTTCATGCTCACCCTACTCACCGAGGATCGCCAGCTGCCAATGTGCCCGCACGTGCATGAGTTTCACGGGCCCACGAACGTCTACTCGGCGTCGCACCTCTCGAGAGCGGTGCACGTCCCGGGTGAAGAGGCGCTTGCACTCGCGCGTGCCGATCGGGCCGCGGTGTCGCGCGGCAGCATGCGCGTCGTCTGCGAGTGCCTCGAGGCGCACGTCCGCAAGAGTTTGGGCTCCTATGACGTGGCACTCACGTGCTTTTATCTCGACGCGAGTGGCGACGTGGTCGGAGCCATCGAAGACGTGGCAGCGGCTCTGCGACCCGGAGGCATCTGGATCAGCTGCGGCCCGCTCGAATATGATGGGACCAGCGGCGGACACACGACGGGGGCGTTGCGTCTCTGTGCGGACGAGGTATTGCTCTACATCCAGCGTCGAGGCTTCGAAGTTCTGGAGGTGCGGCGGCAGACGTGCTTGTACACCTATGACGAGCAATCGATGTTCAACCCGGCCTTTGAAAGCCTCTTCTTTGTCGCACGTAAGACGGCACGGGATGACGACGGCGAGCATTAGAGGGCGCGCTCGATCATTAGAGGGACGAGTCGAGGGATGACGACGAGCATTAGAGGGATGACGACGAGCATTAAAGGGATGACGACGATCATTAGAGGGATGACGACGAGCATTCGAGGGACGACGACGAGCATTAGAGGGACGACGACGGGCATTCGAGGGACGACGACGAGCATTAGAGAGTGCGCTCGATAGACCCGCTGCCGACGGCGATTGCCATGCATGGACTGTTGCCGCAACTCGGGGGGGCACACAGCGAACAAATGGGCCTCTTCCGAAGCACTGGGCCAAGGATCCCCAGGGGGCACACAGCGAAGAAAGGGGCTACGACGTCGACCAACGACATTGGAGCGTGTATTAGCGGGATTGGAGCGTATTAGCGGCGGGCGGCGGGATGTAGTCGTGCGAGATCCAAGCGGATCGAGGGCGAGCGTATTCGAAGGTAGATAGCCGGCGGTGCACGCCTTGAGTGCAGAGGTGCGAGAAAATAGTCCCCCGTGTATGTGCGCGGTTCGTGTTCGCGGCGCGATGCGTTAGCCGCGATGCGTACGGTAGCGCGCGGCGTAGTCCGTTGTACGGTATAGTGTAGCCTAAGAGCTAAGTCGTACACGAAACACGATAGACGAGAGAGGACGCGGAGGAAGCGCGAAAGCGAGACCACGGCCGGACGCCTGGTCGCACCGCAGGTGGGTGGAGGTGCCCGCGGCCGCGCGCCGAGCTTGCGGGCTTGCCGCCCGCGCGGCCCGCCCGGCGACGGGCTGCCGCCGGCGACGCGCGACACGCACACGGCGCGAGGGCATAGCGGCATACCCGCGGGCGCGCTGAGCGGGACGCCGCGCCGCAAGGCTCAAGCGGCCAAGGGTGTCTCCCCATTCAGCATATCCATATGTTATAATTGCTTCCGGCCACACAACCACACTCCTCACTCGCGGTCCTTGACACGGCGTCCACACGGGCACTTTCACACGTTTCAGTGACGTATGTGCGTGGCGCGCCCAGGAGTGCATCCGATCTGCATGGGCCATTGGCTCGCCGCTCGGCTGATCATGCGGCTGATGATGATGAGCTGCGGTGCTGTCCGGTGGCGGTGCGTCTCGTGCCGTCTCCGCACTCCGGAGCCGTGTGGGCTGTGGGGCAGTGGGGGACCCCGGCGGGACGCGACGTGCCGTGTGTGGTAGTCTCCTAGTCTGGTGGAGTCGAGTGCGGCGCGCGGACGAGCGAGAACGCGCTGCGGAGGGGTCCGTCTCCGACTCCGTGCGCAACGGCAAGTCCGCTCAAGTGAGCGTGGCGAGCGCTGTGGTCTGTGCTCGGCTGTCGGCTCTCCCTGTGCGCCTGTGGCCAAGGCGCAAGGGCAAGGCGAAGGCCGTAGGCCCCCCGAGGAGCTAGGTGAAGTTCATCTTCGAATCATGTCACCCTTGATCGTACCACCCCGCGTTCGAAACATGCGCTATACTCCGCCCAACAACGCAGCAGATGATCCGATGCGCGCGCTCCTGTGATAACTCAGAAATTACTCAGAGATCAGGTCTGAGGTCAGGTACAGGTGACTGGCTAAGGCCTTACCATGGTGTCCGACATCCGCCGCAGCTTCCTTATCGCCATTCGACACCACCAGCTAGCGCCATTGTTGTCGCCACTGTTGTCGCGGCTGGTGCCTCGGCTGGTGCCACCTCCGCTGGTGCCACCTCCGCTGGTGCCGCCTCCGCAGGTGCCACCTCCGCCGCCGCCGCTTTGGCTGCTGCCGCCTTGGCTGCTGCCGCCTCGGCCGCCGCCTTGGCCGCCGCCTTACTAGCCGCTGCCTTATCAGCCGCCGCCTTCTCGGCTGCTGCCGCCTCGGCCGCTGCCGCCTCAGCCACCGCCTTCCCTCAGCGCTTGACCTTACCCTTAGGATCGGCTTGGCTAGGCTTGTGTCGATTTGGCTCTCAGCTTCGGCGAGGCTTTTGCTGGGCCACTTTGGCGCGGGGCGACTCCGTCTTTTTCACTTTGGCGCGGCGGAGGCTCTCGTTGAGCTCGGTGTAATCAATCTGGCCCGAGCCTCCCTGGTCGAGGTCACCAAAGATCTTGTCGAGATCGCCCTTGCCGCATGGGAACCCCATCCCCTTGAGCGCCGCCCCAAACTCCTTCTTGCCCACGGTGCCGGAGCCGTCCGTATCCCACTCGCGGAACAAGTCGAGCACTCGCACGCGCGACGCATCGAGCGCCTCCCGGAGTGCCCACTGGATGTACTCCGACAAGTCCACAGAGTCAGTGTGGTCCTGGTCGAGCTGGCTGAAGATAGTCCGCACCTCCGTCTCGGAGGGCGTGGGCGCGCCCTCGCGAGCGCACTTGGACGCCCACATACGGCTAAACTCTTCGAAGCTGAGGTCGTTGGTGCCGTCCGCGTCCAGCGCGAAAAAATCGTCGTCGGCCGCCGCCTTCTCGGCCACTGCCACGTCCGCACCAACAGTCGGCGCCAGCGCTGCGGCCGTCGCTGGCGCCACATCCGAGAGACCAGCAGGCGCCGGTGCCCTGGCGCCAGCCAGCGCCAGCGCCCTGGCCTGGGTATCAGCCGGCGGGGCGACAGTGAGAGCACCGGTGCCTTTGCCATCATCCGCGCCTGGAGGAGCGTGTAGTTTTGTCCATATTCGCACCCATCCTTCCTCGTCAACCTCGGCATTGCTATTCATGTCGTCTTCGGCGGCGAGCCTACCGATCACATGCTCGTCCAAGTCACCGCGTTCGCGAAGGTAAGCCAGCATCGATCCGATCGGGACGCGTTCCGATCCATCGGCCACGACTTTGAACAGGCTCTTGGCGACCAAGCGACTCAAAGCCGGGTCCACGGGAGCCGTTCGGATCCTATGTCCCGGGCTCGTCGCCGCCATCGAGGCAGCGGCGGCGGCGGCGGCAGCTCTCGCTCCGGCTGCGGCTTTCGCCTCGGGAGCGGCGGTGCTGGGGATGGATCGGTTCGTCAGCGCGAGTGTCGTCGTCGGCGGTGCTGGCCTCTTGCTGGGTGGATGCAGCCGGTTCGCGATCGCAACATCAATCGCAGTGAAGGAACGATGAGGCTTGGCATACGGCATCACAGCTGCGGGCACTGACCACTTTTGGCCATCTCTTGATTCTCGGATCCTCCTTCGGGCACGGTAAAGGCACCAAGTACAAAAGCATAACCAAAAGACCATGAGGTAGACGAGCCAAAAGTCCTCGAAGCGCATCGCACCCCAGAAGTCGGGCGGCGGCGGTGCAGACGGCGGTGGCGGGGACGGGGGGAACGGCGGTGGCGGCGAAGGCGGAAGTCTCGGTGGTGCTGGCGGAAGTGGCGGCGGACTTGGGGGCGGCGGAGAAGGTGGCGGCGGCAGGCGAGGTGGTGGTGGCCGGTACGGCGGTCGTCTTGGCGGCGCGGGCGGAATGCTCGGCGGTGGTGACGGCGGGGATGCCACGGTCGCCACGATGCGGGCGTTGAGGCCTAGTTGCGATATGAGAGAAGCGGACACGTTCCCCGTCGTCGCTTGTACGCTCGCGGCCACGGCGGCCGCACCACCTGCACCTTGCGTGGTCTGCAGCACCAGCTGCACAACAGCCTCTAGGAGGGTGACGGTCGTTGAAGTGATAGTGGCCGCTGCTGGCATCACCATCGTAACCAAAGCAGCCGTTGTCGACCCGCTCACGACCCCTGGGTTCGTGATGTTGACCACAGTGTAGCCTTGCGAGACGGTTATGGTAGCGGGGTGTGTGCTCCAAGGGTTGTGAACGAGGCGGCGGTGAGACGACATGACGCTGCGGCGTCCAGTGCGCGACGATGTGAGGCGGTGGAGTCTAGTGCCAATTATGCTGCTGCTGCTGTCATCGCCATTGCTGTCATCGCCATTGCCGTTGTCGCTGCTGCCGCTGCTGCTGCTGCTGCTAACGCCGTCTACGGGACTGCCGTCGTCACCGACTGCTGCCAAGATCGCACCCTCCAGGGGTCCCCGCAGCGCCTCGAGGCGTCGGCGTGAAACCGAAATAGTAACGCGACACGAGGTGGTGCCCATGCAAGCCACAGCGGCGGCGCGGGATCGGAGATCCTCTCGCAAAGTCTGATTTGATAGGTCGATGTATTGAGCCGTCTCGAGATTGATTGCGAGCCTCTGATACACGATGACCGTCGCAGTCGCGGCACTCGCGCCCAAGGAGGAGAGGACTACACTGCCCAGGCGATTCCCTTGTACAGTGTTTAAATTGGCCGGCGGCACCTGAACCGAGAGCGACATTTGGACTGCGTATGGCGCGGCAGGAGGAGGGCGGTACCCGCCCAGTGGAGCGGGTGGCAGTGGAGGCGGCCGCGAGGGTGGCGGTGGCGAGGGCGGCGGACTGGGCGGCGGACTGGGCGGCGGTGGTGTTGGGGGTACGCTAGGCGGCGGGCACGGCGGGAAGGGTGGTGGCGAGGGCGTCGGTGGCGATGGCGGCGGCGGAGAAGGGGGTGGCGGAGACGGGGGAGGCGGCGATGGGGGCGGTCTTGGAGGTGGCGAGGGTGGTGGTGGTGAAGGTGGCGGTGGCGAGGGTGGAGGCCTTGGCGGTGGCGAGGGTGGAGGCGGCGAAGGTGGAGGGTTTGGCGGCGGCTTGGGCGGAGGTGGACTGGGAGGCGGCTGGGGAGGCGGAGGAAATGGCGGAGGTGGGCTGGGCGGTGGCGGACTGTAGCCTAATAATTCGCCATAGTAATTGACTGGGGCCGGTGGGAGAGGTGGTGGCGGGCATGGGGGTGGTGACGGTGGCGGCGCTGGCGGTGGCGAAGGTGGTGGCGGCGAAGGTGGTGATGATGGAGGTGACGGCGGAAAAGGAGGTGGCGGTGATGGCGAAGGAGGTGGCGGTGATGGCGAAGGAGGCGAGGGAGGTGGCGGTGATGGCGGTGGCGGAGACGGCGGCGGTCTGGGCGGTGGTGAGGGGGGTGGCGGGCATGTGGGCGGTGGTGGCTCGGTTGGTGGCGGAGACGGTGGTGGTGGCGACGGCGGAGGGGATGGTGGCGGTGACGGTGGAGGTGGTGACGGCGGAGGAGTTGGTGGTGGTGACGGAGGCGGCGGACGAGGAGGAGGAAAGGGCGGAGGCGACGGAGGCGGAGAGGGCGGAGGCGATGGAGGCGGAGAGGGTGGTGGCGGCGCCCTTGGAGGTGGTGGGCTGTAGCCGCCGGGTGGGGCGGGCGGCAGGGGCGGGGGCGGCGACGGTGGCGGTGGCGAGGGCGGCGGTGGAGCAGCCGGCGGCGGCGCCGGTGGCAAGGACGGCGGCGGTTCTGGCGGTGCGCGAGGCGGCAAGGCGGGGGGCTTTGCCGGAGGATTTGGAGGTGGCAGCAACGGCTGTGCCCCGGGCGGCAAGCTTGGCCTTGGAGGTGGAGGCGGATTCGTCTGTGCCAAACCGTGTTGGGCGATGGTCAGTAGCAGGACGATTCGTCCAATATTGACCATTACGTCGCTGACCTTGGGCCGCTCGGTCGAGTAGGAACTACTCGATCAAGGAGGAGTCTGTTCGGTCGGGCTGAGCCAAGCGACGAGGGTTGCCGTTGGGCCAAGTTGGGCCAAGTTGGGCCGATCTTAACTATGGGCCAAGTTGGGCCGTGGTCAGCTGAACCATAGTCCAACCATGGTCCAACCATGGTTCGTCAGCCCTCCAAACCCGGGCGCCGTAGTGAGCTAGCCCCAACCGTAGCCCAACCGCGTCCAACTTTGGAAGAGAGGTTTTTTTTGTCTCAGAAGTAGTCCATCTCTTAACCACCATACTGCCGTACGGGTCCATAACAAACTAACCAGACCCCCCCACCAGTCGGTTTCGTAACCTCTTCATCGATTCACTCGACGACGGTGCAGCTGCGCAGACCGCAGTGAGATGCACACGTCTTTATACATTGAGCCTTGAAACGCGCTTCGATGTCGCCCACGATGGTTTTCGCTTCTGGCATCGACTGTTTGTAGTAGTTTTGTAGCAGTGCATCGAAGGAGGCGATCTCCGAGAGCATGACTCTTCTAGCATGGCGGATGCCATCCAGATGCACCGTGTGCAGCTTGGGCAGCGAGAGGCATAGATTCTGGAAATGAAACCACTGTTCAGGTGCGAGGTGGGGAACAATTTCTCCGATCTCGAGGCCGACGACGATGAGCTCGCCGATGTTGAGCCCGGTGCTCTGCGCTGCGGTGCACCACTCCGACAACTTGACGTACGCCCAGAGCCCAGAGTACTTCTGATAGTTGATCTTGATGAGCAACCGCAGCGGATACTGAGCAGAGATCGTCTGCACACGACCTCTGATACCCCGACTGACCGCCGCCAATGTCGATGATCCTTGGAGACACTGCGCGAGGAGCTCGTCGGGAAGGAACATGATGAGCACCTCTCCACCTCCTTGCTGGCGGCCTTGGTTTGCCATGAGCGAGGCGGCCTTGACGACGTTGGAAAGCAGTGCAAACGTCGAAGGCCAGCCGCGACTTCTTGGCTTACTGTGCTGCGCGTGCCAACGGCTCGTCGACCTTCGCGCGAGAGGGAGACGACGCTCAACTCGGGCCCAACCATGCAGTTCGTGGTCGCCCAACTTTGGTTCGTCAGCCCGGAAATTTTTATGGTTGGATTCTAGTTGACCTATGGTTGGGCTAACTATAGCCCAACTTGGCCCATAGTTGGGATCGGCCCAACCGTGGGCCAACCACAGCCCAACTTGGCCCAACGGCAACCCTCGTCAAGCGCACAGAAAGGACAAGCCTACCGGTCAATTGAGGACGGTATAAGTCAAAACGCGATACCGCGCGACGTGCATACCAAGCCGTCGTCAGTTGCCCCGACCCTGTATTTGAAAGATGAAGCACGTGCAGCCGTCTCGAAGGTCAGCTTTTTACAGTTTCGCATGTTTGTGAAAGGTGTCGCGAGACAAGTGGGGAAACTCACCTGATCTCGACTGAGGTCCAGCAAGACCTCATATATGAGTAGGGCCAGTGTGGGCTTAGGTCAGGGGAGGGGTCGGTACATCTCTTAGTAGATGCATGCATACTGTCTTACCATGTTTGGTTAGACTGCCATACCATGTATGGTCACGCTGTTGTGATACCCTTCTTTGGGTTGTGTCGGACAAGCTAGTGTAAGCGGTCTTCGCCCACTTCTTCCCTCTCGATCGCCTGTGGGGGATCCGAGGAGCTACTCTCGAACAATCGCAACAAGTGGAGCCTCTACCGAGGATACTTTACAACGTTGCCCAATGAGTTC
>ENA-UOXP01001632-UOXP01001632.1-mixed-culture-metagenome-genome-assembly--contig:-NODE-1632-length-15554-cov-5.765211_pt1 | contig 15554 bp, 11 predicted proteins | sample MGYA00238161_ERZ761639 | MGnify/ENA primary metagenome ERZ761639 (study PRJEB28913, sample SAMN08776760) | mixed culture metagenome | isolation source: Freshwater growth medium | place: USA...
CGTGAAGGTGGTCGTACCGTTGGTGCTGGTGTCGTAGCTAAAATCATCGAGTAATGTGATGATAAGGGCGCCGTGCTAACAACCCAGCATAGCGCTCGAGAGCAAGATTTTATAAGTTGTATAGGCCAATAGCTCAATTGGTAGAGTATCGGTCTCCAAAACCGAGGGTTGGGGGTTCGAGACCCTCTTGGCCTGCCAAATAACAATGCAAACCATTTGAAAAAGTGGTTTGCTTTTATAATTAAGTGAAACACTTATGATAGATAAATTAAAACTGGTGGTATCCCTATTGTTGCTAGTGGCGGGTATAGCTGGTTTTTATCTTTTGGAAGATAAGGCGCTGGTTGTACGAATTCTAGCCGTATTGGCAGGTATTGCTGCGGGCTTGGCTGTGATGTGGACGTCACCTGTAGGTAAGAATGCGCTCAGTTTTGTGGGTGATTCTGTTGCTGAAGCTAAGCGCGTGGTATGGCCTACACGTAAGGAAACTATTCAAACAACAATTGCTGTGTTTGTGTTGGTATTGATTATGGCTGCCTTTTTGGCGGTGGTGGATATTGGCTTCGCTTACATGGTGCAATGGTTAATGGGACGGAGTGCTTAATGAGTATGCGTTGGTATGCAGTCCAAGCCTTTTCTGGGATGGAAAAGTCAGTTAAAGCTGGGTTAGAAGAGCGTATTGCACGCTCTGGATTACAAGATCAATTTGGTGACATTTTGGTGCCAGTGGAAGAAGTGATTGAGATGAAATCGGGCCAAAAAACGATTTCAGAACGTCGTTTATATCCAGGTTATGTACTAGTGCAGATGGATATGACAGATGAAAGTTGGCACTTGGTGAAAAGTACACCGCGTGTAACTTCCTTTATTGGTGGTAGTGCGCAGAAGCCAACGCCAATCAAAGATAAAGAAGTGGAAATTATCTTAAGACGCATGGATGACAGTAAATCTAATCCTACGCAGAAAATGACTTTCGAAAAAGGCGAGTCAGTGCGTGTAATAGATGGACCTTTTAAAGACTTCTCTGGCAGTGTCGAAGAAGTCAACTACGAAAAAAGTAAATTGCGTGTTTCAGTCGTTATTTTTGGGCGTGCAACACCTGTTGAGTTGGATTTTAGTCAGATCGAAAAAGAAGTGTAGTAAGTAAATTGCCTGCGTCAGCGGGCAATGTGTGTTTAACGGGGAGCTTGAATAAAGCGTTTGTACCCATTTAAGGAGTGTTGTTATGGCAAAGAAAGTCATTGGCTACATCAAATTGCAGATTCCTGCAGGTAAAGCCAACCCAAGTCCACCCGTAGGTCCAGCATTGGGTCAACGTGGTTTAAATATTATGGAATTCTGTAAAGCGTTTAACGCAGCAACACAAGGTGTTGAGCCTGGTCTGCCAATCCCTGTAGTGATTACAGCGTTTGCGGATAAGAGCTTCACGTTTGTGATGAAAACGCCACCAGCGACGATTCTCATCAAAAAAGCAGCTAAATTGGAAAAAGGATCAGCGCGTCCACATACCGATAAAGTTGGCAAAATAACACGTGCACAAGCGGAAGAAATCGCAAAAACTAAAATGCCTGACCTGACTGCGGCCGATATGGATGCAGCAGTGCGCACGATTGCAGGTAGTGCGCGTAGCATGGGTATCGAAGTGGAGGGTGTATAACATGGCAAAAAGAATAAATGCGTTGCGCGCGAAAGTAGACCGCAACAAGTTGTATCCAGTGCAAGAAGCGTTGGGCATGGTTAAAGAAGGCGCAACAGCCAAATTCAATGAATCAGTAGATGCAGTAGTCAATTTAGGGATTGACGCACGTAAATCAGATCAATTGGTACGTGGTGCTTTGGTATTACCAAACGGCACAGGCAAAACAACACGCGTGGCTGTGTTTGCGCAAGGTGCGCAAGCAGAGGCCGCTAAAGCTGCTGGTGCAGATATCGTTGGCTTTGAAGATTTAGCAGAGCAAGTCAAAGCGGGTATGTTGGATTTTGACGTAGCGATTGCTACACCAGATGCGATGCGTATCGTAGGTGCATTGGGTCAAGTGTTGGGTCCACGTGGTTTAATGCCAAACCCTAAAGTGGGTACTGTGACGCCGGATGCTGCGACTGCAGTTAAGAATGCAAAAGCAGGTCAAGTGCAATACCGTACAGACAAAGGCGGTATTATTCATTGTACTATCGGTCGCGCATCATTCACCTTAGAGCAATTGCAAGGTAACTTGGCAGCACTCGTAGATGCGCTTAATAAAGCAAAACCAGCGTCAACTAAAGGCGTGTACTTGAAAAAAGTATCTGTCTCTAGCACGATGGGCCCTGGTGTACGTGTAGATCAAGCAACATTGTTGGCATAAGTATTTAGGCAGTGATTGCCTTAAAAAAGAACTTTGGGACTGTTGCAAGCTAAAGCAATTTAACTTGCAACAGGAACATCAAAGACCGTTGGTATCCTTAGGGGTTTAATCAATACAAATAATAAATGGGTGACATGGTGATGTAGCCAGTTCCTCTGTTTATGAGATGTAAAGACCAACGCAGATGGCGAACCCGATACAGGATATGAATATGCCCTGAATAAGGACGCCGTGAGCGGTGCAGTACATTTTGTGCTGTACTTTATTAACGGAAGGAGTAAAGACCTTGAGTCTCAATCTTACAGAGAAAAAAGAAGTAGTTGCTGAAGTGAGCGCGCAAGTAGCATCGGCGCAGGCAATTGTTCTTGCTGAGTACCGTGGCATTGGCGTAGCAGATTTGACAGTATTGCGTGCAGAAGCACGTAAGGCTGGCGTGTATCTGCGTGTATTGAAAAATACACTTGTACGTCGTGCGGTTGAAGGTACGCCATTTTCTGGTCTATCAGATCAAATGGTGGGTCCACTGTTGTTTGGTATTTCAAGCGACCCAGTGGCAGCAGCAAAAGTACTGAACAATTTTGCTAAAGCTAACGACAAGTTTGTGATCAAAGCAGGTGCAATGCCAAATCAGGTGATGGATGTTGCGGGTGTACAAGCCTTAGCATCTACATTAGGCAGAGAAGAGTTGTTGGCGAAATTCGCACGCACACTCAACGAAGTGCCAACCAAATTTGCACGCGCACTTGCAGCGGTACGTGACGCTAAAGAAGCAGCTTAACTCATACGCAACATTATTTAATTTTAGGGAATATTCAAATGGCAATTTCAAATGCAGATATTTTAGATGCAGTAGGTAGCATGTCAGTGTTGGAGCTTTCAGCATTGATTAAAGAAATCGAAGAGAAATTTGGTGTATCAGCAGCTGCAGTAGCAGTTGCAGCAGGTGGCGCAGCAGGTGCTCCAGCTGCAGCGGCCGCTGAACAAACAGAATTTAACGTTATCTTGTTAGCCGCTGGCGAAAGCAAAGTAAACGTGATTAAAGCAGTTCGTGAATTGACAGCATTAGGCTTGAAAGAAGCGAAAGACTTAGTTGACGGCGCACCAAAAGCAATTAAAGAAGGCGTAAGCAAAGCTGACGCTGACGCAGCATTGAAAAAATTGATTGAAGCTGGCGCAACTGGCGAAATCAAATAATCCTAATTTAGGACTAGGTGAGGCTGACGGGAAACCGTCAGCCTTCGCCGTTTCTAGCAACACAGTATGTAACAAAATGTAACCTAAGTTTTTCCGGTTCTGTAGTCGAAATAAAGATTCAATTTCATTAAAAAAAGAAGTTAGAAATCAAAACATTGCAGTGGATGAAAAGTGTTTTGTCTTCTACCCTCAAAATTTCAGGAGACGCTATGAGCTATTCCTTTACCGAAAAAAAACGCATTCGTAAAAGCTTTGCTAAACGAGAGAGCGTTCAAGAAGTTCCATATTTACTTGCAATGCAATTAGAGTCGTACAAGGCTTTTTTGCAGGCAGAGATTCCCGCAGACAAACGTACCAATGATGGCTTAGAGTCAACATTCCGTTCTGTATTTCCGATTGTCAGTCACTCTGGCAATGCACGTTTAGATTACGTCAGCTATCAATTAGGCGCAGAGCCATTTGATGTCAAAGAGTGTCAGCAACGTGGATTAACATACGCAGCGCCATTACGCGTTAAAGTACGTTTGACCATCATGGACAAAGAGGCATCAAAGCCAACCGTGAAAGAAGTGAAAGAGCAAGAAGTTTACATGGGTGAATTGCCTTTGATGACGGAAAACGGCTCGTTCGTGATTAACGGTACTGAGCGTGTGATTGTTTCACAATTGCACCGTAGTCCAGGCGTGTTCTTTGAGCATGACCGCGGTAAAACGCACTCATCAGGCAAATTGCTGTTTTCAGCACGTATCATTCCTTACCGTGGTTCATGGTTAGACTTTGAGTTTGATCCTAAAGATTACCTCTATTTCCGTGTGGATCGTCGCCGTAAAATGCCTGTGACTATTTTGCTTAAAGCATTGGGTTACACGCCAGAACAAATTCTACAAACGTTCAACGATACTGATACGTTCCATATTGGCCCGAAAGGCGTGGAATTTGAATTGGTAGCTGACCGTTTGCGCGGTGAAGTTGCCAAATTCGATATCGCTGATAAAGCGGGTAACGTATTAGTAGCCAAAGATAAGCGTATTACAGTAAAGCACATCCGTGATATTGAAAAAGCGGGCGTCACCAAAATTGTGGTGCCAACGGATTTTATTATGGGTCGCTCTATCGTTGCGAACATCATTGACAAAGAAACTGGTGAAGTGATTGCCAATGCCAATGATGAAATCACAGAGACTTTATTGGAAAAATTGATTGAAGCCAAAGTTTCAGAAGTGAATACTTTGTATACGAACGATTTAGACCACGGCGATTTTATCTCTCAAACATTACGTGTGGATGAAATTCCTGACCAGTACAGTGCACGTGTTGCTATCTACAGAATGATGCGCCCAGGCGAGCCACCAACCGAAGAGGCTGTAGAAGCTCTGTTCAATGGCTTGTTCTTCTCAGAAGATCGCTATGATTTATCTGTAGTAGGCCGCATGAAATTCAACCGACGTGCTTACCCAACCAAACAAGAAGAGCGCAGTGCTAACTGGTTGCGTAATTTCTATGCCATGGTGGGTGAACAAGGCGATACTGGTGCCAATATCCTCAACAATCACGACATATTGGCTGTGATCGGTGTGTTGATTGAGTTGCGCAATGGCCGTGGCGAGATTGATGATATTGACCACTTAGGTAACCGTCGCATCCGTTCAGTCGGTGAATTGGCAGAAAACCAATTCCGTGCAGGTTTGGTGCGTGTAGAACGCGCTGTGAAAGAACGTTTATCACAAGCGGAGTCAGATAACTTGATGCCGCATGATTTGATTAATGCAAAACCTGTGTCTAGCGCGATTCGTGAGTTCTTTGGTTCAAGCCAACTCTCACAATTTATGGACCAAACCAATCCATTATCAGAAATTACGCATAAGCGTCGTATCTCTGCATTAGGCCCTGGTGGTTTAACACGTGAACGTGCTGGCTTTGAGGTGCGTGACGTACATACGACGCACTATGGTCGTGTTTGTCCGATTGAAACGCCAGAGGGTCCAAACATTGGTTTGATTAACTCATTGGCATTGTTTGCACGTACCAACCAATATGGTTTCTTAGAAACACCGTATCGTCGTGTTGATGATAATAAAGTCACAACTAAAATTGACTTTTTGTCTGCAATTGAAGAAAGCCAATACATGATTGCGCAGGCCAACACTGAGTTGGATGCGAAAGGTGGCTTTAAAGAGGAATTGGTATCTTCTCGTTATCATAACGAATTCACGATGACGCAGCCTGATCGCGTGCAGTACATGGACGTGGCGCCAAGTCAAATTGTGTCTGTTGCTGCCTCGTTGATTCCGTTCCTAGAGCACGATGACGCGAACCGTGCATTGATGGGTGCCAACATGCAACGTCAAGCGGTGCCATGTTTGCGTGCTGAAAAAGCCGTAGTGGGTACTGGTATTGAACGTACAGTGGCAGTTGACTCTGGTACGACCGTGCAAGCACGTCGTGGCGGTATCGTCGATTATGTAGATTCAAGCCGTATTGTGGTACGTGTACACGACGCCGAAGCGCAAGCTGGTGAAGTGGGTGTAGATATTTACAACTTAATTAAATATACGCGTTCTAATCAAAATACCAATATTAACCAACGTCCGTTGGTGAAGGTGGGTGAAGTGATTGCACGTGGTGATGTAGTCGCAGATGGTGCGTCAACAGACATGGGTGAGTTAGCGCTTGGCCAAAATATGTTGGTTGGCTTTATGCCATGGAATGGCTATAACTACGAGGACTCGATTTTGATTTCTGAGCGCGTAGTTGCCGATGATCGCTACACTTCAATTCATATCGAAGAACTTTCAGTCGTTGCACGTGATACCAAATTAGGCCCTGAAGAAATTACGCGTGATATCTCCAACTTGTCTGAGCGTATGCTCGGTCGTTTGGATGACTCAGGCATTATTTACATCGGTGCTGAAGTGGAAGCGGGCGATGTGTTGGTGGGTAAGGTAACACCAAAAGGTGAAACCACACTGACGCCAGAAGAAAAATTGCTCCGTGCGATTTTCGGTGAAAAAGCATCTGACGTAAAAGATACATCCTTGCGCGTGCCTTCAGGTATGAGTGGTACAGTGATTGACGTGCAAGTATTTACACGTGAAGGCATTGACCGTGACGAACGTGCACAACAAATTATTGATGACCAGCTCAATGATTACAAACAAGATTTGGCTGACCAAATGCGTATTGTGGAAGATGATACCTTTGGTCGTATCAATCGTTTGTTGGCAGGTAAAGTCGCCACTGGCGGCCCTAACAAGTTGAAAAAGGGCGATGCATTAACGCCTGAGTATTTAGCTTCAGTAGGTCGCTATGATTGGTTTGATATTCGTTTAAGCGACGAAGATGCAGCGCGTCAATTAGAACAATTGAAAGATAGCTTAAGTCAAGCACGTATCGAATTTGACAACAAATTTGAAGAGAAAAAACGTAAATTGACGCAAGGTGACGAATTGCCACCAGGCGTACAAAAAATGGTGAAAGTGTACTTGGCTGTGAAACGTCGTATCCAACCTGGTGACAAAATGGCGGGACGTCACGGTAACAAGGGTGTGATCTCGAAAATCTGTCCAGTAGAAGATATGCCACATATGGCTGACGGTACACCATTGGATATCGTACTGAATCCACTGGGCGTTCCATCGCGTATGAACATTGGTCAAATTTTGGAAACTCACCTAGGTTGGGCTGCTAAAGGTTTGGGTAAACGCATTGGTGATATGTTGCAAGCAGAAACCAAAGTGGCAGAGATTCGTCAGTTCTTAGACAAAATCTATAACAGCAGCACAGGCAAAAAAGAGGACATCGCGTCATTCAGTGACAAAGAGATATTGGAACTTGCGCAAAACTTGAAACAAGGTGTGCCATTTGCAACCCCTGTGTTTGACGGTGCGGCGGAATCTGATATTCGTGCGATGTTGGATCTAGCGTTCCCTGATGATGATGAACATACGAAAAAACTACAGTTCCACGCGGGTAAAACCCAAGTGAAATTGTTTGATGGTCGTACAGGCGATGCGTTTGAGCGCCCAGTGACGGTTGGTTACATGCACGTATTGAAATTACACCATTTGGTCGATGACAAAATGCATGCACGTTCTACAGGCCCTTACTCATTGGTCACACAACAACCATTGGGTGGTAAAGCACAATTCGGTGGTCAACGTTTTGGTGAGATGGAGGTTTGGGCATTGGAAGCGTATGGTGCGTCATACACCTTGCAAGAAATGCTCACCGTCAAATCTGATGACGTCAACGGCCGTACTAAAGTGTATGAAAATATTGTGAAGGGCGAACACAAAATCGATGCTGGTATGCCAGAGTCATTCAATGTGTTGGTGAAAGAAATTCGTTCACTCGCTATCGACATCGATTTAGATCGTAATTAAGGAGAATTCGGATGAAAGCTCTATTAGACTTATTTAAACAGGTAACACAAGAAGAAGAATTCGATGCGATTAAAATTGCATTGGCTTCGCCTGAAAAAATTCGCTCGTGGTCTTATGGTGAAGTAAAAAAACCAGAAACCATCAACTACCGTACCTTCAAGCCTGAACGTGATGGCTTGTTCTGCTCAAAAATCTTTGGCCCGATCAAAGATTACGAGTGCTTATGCGGTAAATACAAACGCTTAAAACACCGTGGTGTCATTTGTGAAAAATGTGGCGTTGAAGTCACGCTTTCCAAAGTGCGTCGTGAGCGTATGGGCCATATTGAACTGGCTTCACCAGTTGCACATATTTGGTTCTTAAAATCATTACCAAGCCGTTTAGGTATGGTGTTAGACATCGCACTACGTGATATCGAACGCGTATTGTACTTTGAAGCATTCATTGTGATTGACCCAGGCATGACACCACTGACACGTGGCCAATTGCTAACGGAAGATGACTACCTCGCTAAAGTAGAAGAATACGGCGACGAATTTAACGCAGTGATGGGTGCGGAAGCGATTCGTGAGTTGCTTCGTACCATGGACATCAATGATCAAATTGAAACCTTGCGACGCGATCTAAGCGAAACTGGTTCTGAAGCGAAAATCAAGAAAATTGCTAAACGTTTGAAAGTACTAGAAGCATTCCAAAAATCTGGCATTAAACCAGAGTGGATGATTCTTGAAATCTTGCCGGTGCTACCACCAGAACTACGCCCATTAGTACCACTAGATGGTGGTCGTTTTGCGACGTCTGATTTGAACGATTTATATCGTCGCGTAATTAACCGTAATAACCGTTTAAAACGCTTGTTAGAGTTAAAAGCACCGGAAATTATCGTACGTAACGAAAAACGTATGTTGCAAGAGGCAGTGGATTCACTGTTAGATAACGGTCGTCGCGGTAAAGTGATGACGGGTGCTAACAAGCGTCCATTGAAATCATTGGCAGACATGATCAAGGGTAAAGGCGGTCGTTTCCGTCAGAACTTGCTTGGTAAGCGTGTGGATTACTCTGGTCGTTCAGTGATTGTGGTTGGCCCGACATTGAAACTGCATCAGTGCGGTTTACCGAAAAAAATGGCGTTGGAATTATTCAAGCCATTTATCTTCCATAAATTGGAAGTGTTAGGTTTAGCCACGACAATTAAAGCTGCGAAGAAAAAAGTAGAAGAAGAAGGGCCAGAAGTTTGGGACATCTTGGAAGACGTGATTCGCGAGCATCCAGTGTTATTAAACCGTGCACCAACGTTGCACCGTTTAGGTATTCAAGCGTTTGAACCTGTATTGATTGAAGGTAAAGCGATTCAGTTGCATCCACTCGTATGTTCAGCGTTTAACGCCGACTTCGATGGTGACCAAATGGCCGTACACGTTCCATTGAGCTTAGAAGCGCAAATGGAAGCACGTACCTTGATGTTGGCATCCAACAACGTATTGTCTCCAGCCAACGGCGAGCCAATTATTGTGCCATCTCAAGATATCGTGTTGGGTCTTTACTACATGACGCGTGAAAAAGTAGCGGCACGTGGCGAAGGCATGATTTTCAGTGATGTCAAAGAAGTGCAACGCGTATTCGATCAAGGTTTGATTGATTTGCATGCCAAAGTGACTGTGCGTATTCGTGAATTTGAAATGGATGTAGAAGGCACTAAAACAGAAAAAATCAACCGTTACGAAACAACGGTTGGTCGTGCCTTGTTGTCTGAAATTTTGCCTGCAGGCTTGTCTTACAGCTTAATTGACAAAGCGTTGAAGAAAAAAGAAATTTCAAAACTCATCAATGCCAGCTTCCGTAAAGTGGGCATTCGCGAAACAGTGATCTTTGCTGATAAGCTGATGTACACAGGCTATACCTATGCAACTAAAGCAGGTATTTCCATTAGCATTAACGATATGTTGGTGCCGCCAGAAAAAGGTCAATTAATTGCTGCTGCGGATGCAGAAGTGAAAGAAATCGAAGACCAATACGTCTCTGGTTTGGTGACGCAAGGTGAGCGCTATAATAAAGTGGTCGACATCTGGGGTCGTGCAGGTGACAAAGTGGCGGATGCCATGATGAAGCAATTGCGCGAAGAAGATGTGTTAGACAATGATGGTAATGTCGTGAAAAAAGACGGTAAGGCGCTGCGCCAAGAGTCTTTCAATGCGATTTACATGATGGCTGACTCTGGCGCGCGTGGTTCTGCAGCGCAGGTTCGTCAGTTAGCGGGTATGCGTGGTCTGATGGCGAAACCAGATGGTTCGATCATTGAAACGCCGATTAAAGCGAACTTCCGTGATGGCTTGAACGTGTTGCAATACTTTATTTCAACCCACGGTGCACGTAAAGGCTTGGCCGATACTGCGTTGAAAACTGCAAACTCAGGTTACTTAACACGTCGTTTAGTCGATGTGACGCAAGATTTAGTCGTCACGGAAACAGACTGCGGTACAGTTGAGGGTTTAGTGACTAAAGCGCTTGTCAAAGGCGGTGAAGTGGTTGAGCCATTGCATGACCGTATTTTAGGTCGTACAGCCGCGTTAGATGTGATTCATCCAGAAACACAAGCGGTGATATACCCAGCTGGCACTTTACTCGGTGAGGATGAAGTTGAGAAAATTGATGCTCTGGGTATTGATGAGGTGAAAGTGCGTACTGCACTCACCTGTGACACGCGTTACGGTATCTGTGCGACGTGTTATGGTCGTGACCTAGGTCGTGGTAAGTTAATTAGCATGGGTGAAGCGGTAGGCGTGATTGCAGCGCAATCTATCGGTGAGCCTGGTACACAGTTAACCATGCGTACATTCCACATTGGTGGTGCTGTATCGCGTGCTGCTTCTGTATCTCAAGTGGAAAGTAAATCGAACGGTATATTAAGCTTCACCTCTACCATGCGTTACGTTACTAACTCACGTGGCGAGCAAATTGTGATTTCACGTAATGGTGAAGTGATTATTGCGGATGACAATGGCCGTGAGCGTGAGCGTCATAAAGTGCCTTACGGTGCTACCTTGACCATTACCGACGGCAAAACAGTGAAGGCTGGTCAAGCCTTAGCTACATGGGATCCGCATACACGTCCAATCGTGACTGAATATGCAGGTCGCGTGAAGTTTGAGAACGTGGAAGAGGGTGTAACCGTTGCGAAACAAATCGATGATGTGACTGGTTTGTCTTCTTTAGTGGTCATCGATCCTAAGCAACGTGCAGGTCAATCAAAAGGCTTGCGTCCACAAGTGAAATTGTTAGATGCAAACGGTAATGAAGTGAAAATTGCTGGTACCGACACAAGCGTCAATGTGACATTCCAATTGGGTTGCATTATTACGGTGAAAGATGGTCAAGATGTTGGTGTGGGTGAAGTATTAGCCCGTATCCCACAAGAGTCGTCTAAAACCCGTGATATTACCGGTGGTCTGCCACGTGTGGCTGAGTTGTTTGAAGCACGCTCACCAAAAGACGCTGGTATGTTGGCAGAAGTGACTGGTACTGTTTCATTTGGTAAAGATACCAAAGGTAAACAGCGTCTAGTGATTACGGATTTAGATGGTCAATCTAGTGAATTCTTGATTGCTAAAGACAAGCACGTAACAGCACATGATGGCCAAGTGGTGACCAAAGGCGAAACTATTGTTGACGGCCCAGCTGATCCGCAAGACATCCTGCGTTTGCAAGGGCGCGAAGCGCTTGCACGTTACATCATTGATGAAGTCCAAGATGTGTATCGCTTACAAGGCGTGAAAATTAACGACAAGCACATTGAAGTGATTGTGCGTCAAATGTTGCGTCGTGTACGTGTGACTGATGCGGGTGACACTAGCTTTATTCAAGGTGAGCAGGTAGAGCGTGCAGATTTGTTGACTGAAAATGAGCGCGTTGTTGCATTAGACAAACGCCCAGCGACATTTGAATATGTGTTGTTAGGTATTACGAAAGCCTCATTGTCTACTGACTCATTCATTTCAGCAGCGTCATTCCAAGAAACAACGCGCGTGTTAACAGAAGCGGCGATTCTTGGTAAGCGTGATGAATTGCGTGGCTTGAAAGAAAACGTCATCGTGGGTCGTTTGATTCCAGCTGGTACTGGCTTGGCGTATCACGAAGCACGCAAGCGTGCAGCAATTGCGGCGTTAACACCTACTGTTGCGGAGCCATCGGCTGCGGCAATGGCAGCAGAAGCATTGTTCACCCCAGCAGATGAAGTGGTAGAAGAAACGCAAGTGACGGAAACGCCAGCAGAGTAATTTTAGTGATTGGATGTGTTTAGCCTATTTAAAGCTTGACACATCCGACCGCACTAAATAGAATGCTTGGTTTTTTAGAATACCCTTATTGTCATCAATAGGGGTCATTCTGTTTTGAAGTTTAGATATACAAGTAAACAATTATTTAATAGATATTCATAGAGGTTAAAGGCAATGCCAACCATCAATCAGTTAGTTCGCAAACCGCGCGTTAAAGTGGTCACTAAAAGTAAAGTGCCTGCGTTAGAAGCGTGTCCGCAAAAGCGTGGCGTATGTACACGTGTTTATACCACTACACCTAAAAAACCAAACTCAGCTTTGCGTAAAGTAGCAAAAGTACGTTTGACCAATGGCTATGAAGTGATTAGCTATATTGGTGGTGAAGGCCATAACTTGCAAGAGCATAGTGTGGTGTTGATCCGTGGTGGCCGTGTAAAAGATTTGCCAGGTGTACGTTACCATATGGTGCGTGGTAGCTTGGATACGGCGGGTGTGAAAGATCGTAAACAATCACGTTCTAAATACGGTGCAAAACGCCCAAAAGCGGGTAAAGCAGCGTAATTTTAGTTACACAAAAGCGGCTGAAATGCCTTGCTAATGTAGTTGCTAGCAAAAATTTATATATTGAATAGAGAGAATTATGCCAAGACGTAGAGAAGTTCCCAAACGTAACATCCTTCCGGATCCAAAATTCGGTAGCCAAGAAGTGTCTAAATTTGTCAATGTACTGATGACGGGTGGTAAAAAATCTGTTGCAGAACGTATTTTATACGGTGCATTTGATCAAGTGACGACCAAAAGCGGTAAAGATGCTTTGGAAGTGTTCACGGTTGCATTGAACAACCTCAGACCATTGGTTGAGGTGAAGAGTCGTCGTGTAGGTGGTGCTAACTACCAAGTGCCTGTTGAAGTGCGTCCAAGCCGTCGTAGTGCTTTGGCCATGCGTTGGTTGCGTGATGCGGCACGTAAGCGTGGTGAAAAATCCATGGGCTTGCGGTTAGCGGCTGAATTGGTGGAAGCTTCTGAAGGTCGTGGTTCAGCAATGAAAAAACGTGAAGAAGTTCACCGAATGGCAGAAGCGAATAAAGCATTCTCACACTTTAGATTTTAATGTGTAATTAGAATGTAATATTGCCTAAGTACACTCTAGGTATGTTGGTTGCTCTTTAAGAATTTAAGATTGAATTGATAGCAAAGGTATAGAATCGTGGCTCGTAAAACCCCTATTGAACGCTACCGTAATATTGGTATTTCTGCACACATTGACGCTGGTAAAACAACGACAACTGAGCGTATTCTTTTTTACACAGGCGTAAACCACAAGATTGGTGAAGTCCATGATGGCGCGGCCACCATGGACTGGATGGAGCAAGAGCAAGAGCGTGGTATCACGATTACCTCTGCTGCTACGACCTGTTTCTGGAAAGGTATGGCTGGTCAATTCGATCAACACCGTATTAATATTATTGATACACCGGGCCACGTTGACTTCACGATTGAAGTTGAGCGCTCAATGCGTGTGCTTGACGGTGCGTGCATGGTGTATTGTGCGGTGGGTGGTGTACAACCACAATCTGAAACTGTTTGGCGTCAAGCCAATAAATATAAAGTGCCACGCTTAGCGTTCGTCAACAAAATGGACCGTGCTGGTGCTAACTTCTTCAAAGTGTACGATCAAATGCGTGCGCGTCTAAAAGCCAATCCTGTGCCTCTGCAAGTGCCTATCGGTGCTGAAGATAAATTTGAAGGCGTGATTGACTTGATCAAAATGAAGGCCATCTTTTGGGATGAGGCTTCGCAAGGTATGAAGTTTGATTACCGTGAAATTCCTGCAGACTTAAAAGCTGAATGTGATAAATGGCGCTCCAACATGGTGGAGGCTGCAGCTGAAGCGAGCGAAGATCTGATGAACAAATACCTTGAAGAAGGTGAATTGTCTGAAGAGGATATTTTGCTAGGTTTGCGTACGCGTACGATTGCTTCTGAAATTGTGCCAATGATGTGTGGCTCAGCATTTAAGAACAAAGGTGTGCAAGCGATGTTGGATAAGGTGATTGAGTTAATGCCTGCGCCAACAGACATCCCACCAACTCGTGCCGAAGATGAAGATGGTAAAGAGATGTTCTTGAAAGCGTCAGACGATGAAAAATTCTCTGCGTTAGCTTTCAAAATCATGACGGATCCATTTGTGGGTCAATTAATTTTCTTCCGCGTGTACTCAGGTGTCGTCAATGCAGGTGATACCGTGTATAACCCGCTTAAAGGTAAAAAAGAGCGTATTGGCCGTATTGTGCAAATGCACGCGAATACACGTGAGCCGCTTGAAGAGGTGCGCGCAGGCGATATTGCGGCTGCAGTAGGTTTGAAGGAGGCTACAACAGGCGATACCTTGTGTGCATTGGGTCAAGAAATTATTCTTGAACGTATGATTTTCCCTGAGCCAGTGATTCACGTTGCTGTTGAGCCGAAAACAAAAGCTGACCAAGAAAAAATGGGTATTGCTTTGAACCGTTTGGCGCAAGAAGATCCGTCCTTCCGCGTGAAAACAGACGAAGAAACTAACCAAACTATCATTTCTGGTATGGGTGAGTTGCACTTAGAGATTCTTGTGGATCGTATGAAGCGTGAGTTTGGTGTAGAGGCAAACGTTGGTGCGCCTCAAGTGGCTTACCGTGAAGCATTCAAGAAAACAGTTGAAATCGAAGGTAAATTTGTTAAGCAATCAGGCGGTAAAGGTCAATATGGCCACGTATGGCTTAAGATGGAGCCTAACGAAGCTGGTAAAGGCTTTGAGTTTATCGACGCCATTAAAGGCGGTACTGTGCCTCGCGAGTTTATTCCAGCTGTTGAAAAAGGTTTGCGTGAAACCATCCCTTCAGGCGTGTTAGCGGGTTTCCCTGTAGTAGATGCTAAGGTCACCTTGTTTGATGGTTCATACCATGATGTTGACTCAAATGAAAATGCTTTCAAAATGGCAGCTTCAATTGCGTTTAAAGATGGTATGCGTAAAGCAGACCCAATCTTGTTAGAACCAATGATGGCGGTTGAGGTGGAAACACCTGAAGACTACATGGGTGATGTGATGGGTGACTTGTCCTCACGTCGTGGCATGATTCAAGGCATGGATGACAGCGCTTCTGGCAAAATCATTCGCGCAGAAGTGCCGCTTGCTGAGATGTTTGGTTACTCAACTGTAGTACGCTCGCTGTCACAAGGTCGCGCAAGTTACAGCATGGAATTCAAGCATTACTCTGAAGCACCAAGAAACGTGGCTGATGCCATTATGAACAAGAAATAATTTAATTTTAAAGACATTAAGGTAAAGGAAATCAATCATGGCAAAAGGCAAATTTGAACGT
>ENA-UOXP01001638-UOXP01001638.1-mixed-culture-metagenome-genome-assembly--contig:-NODE-1638-length-15508-cov-83.612697_pt1 | contig 15508 bp, 9 predicted proteins | sample MGYA00238161_ERZ761639 | MGnify/ENA primary metagenome ERZ761639 (study PRJEB28913, sample SAMN08776760) | mixed culture metagenome | isolation source: Freshwater growth medium | place: USA...
CGCCCCCGCCGCCGCCGCCGTCGCCGCCGCCGCCCTCGCCATCGCCCCCGCCGCCGTCGCCCCCGCCGCCGTCGCCCTCGCCCCCCCCACCGTCGCCTTCGCCCCCGCCGCCGAGCCGACCGCGTCAGCCGCCTCCAGGGCTTCCACCATCACCACCCAGCCTCGGCTGCACGGACAGCACCAAGCGCGGCTTCAATCCGAACGCGACCGTCGACGACGGCTCGTGCATACCATATATAGTCGGCTGCCGCAACTCGACGGCGGCCAACTACAACGCGAGCGCCGAGGTGGACGGTCTGTGCCTCTTCTACGGATGCACGGCCTCGATGGCGACCAACTTCGACGCGGGTGCCGGCGTGGACGATGGCACTTGCACGTTCGTGAGCGTGAGCGGCACGATTGCCTCCTTTGGATACCTAAGTGGGTGCCGCGTCTTCCTAGACGGGTTCGGTTCCTCGTACTCGCCCGAGGGGAAGCGCGGGCGCGAAGATCCCTACGACACGAGCTCGCCGATCGGCCACTACACGGTTGTTTACCGCCAGCAGGGTGTGATCAACGTGCAGCCGGCCAACGCCACCGGAGGCTTTCCATGCACAGACACCATCAGCGGTTCCTCGCTCACCGCGCCGCTACGCACCCTGATGAACGCGAGTCTCGTCAGTCCTCTGACGACGATCGCTACGGCGCTCGTGGGCGCCTCGCTCAGCAACAGCACCGGCCAGCCCACCCTACACGCGAGCCCCGACCAAGGGCAGCGCAACTTCTCTGACGCGCTGGGCAACTTCTCCGTCGCAGCTGCCGCCAATATGGTCTGCCGCAACCTCATCCCACCGGTACCGTGCGCGGACTCGTTCCAGCCGTGCGACAGCGCCACGGGCTTTGCCGACGCATGCACTCTCAATGGGTCGCCGCTCTCGGTCTTCCACTTCGACGCGCTCAACGAGTACATCTACTCCGACCTACCCGAAGCGGCGTGGTCGGCGTGGATCGTCGGGCAGCTCAACGCGTACTTTACTGTCGGCTGTGCGACGAACGCGCTCATCTGTGCGTCGCGCGAGGCACAGATTGGCACAGCTGCCGGCTCAGGATGGACGACCAGCTGTGCGGCGCAGGGCGTGGTCGTGGGCAATCACTCGAAGGAAGCGCTGGGCACGGCGATCTTCTTCTCGCTCGCCGAGATGATTGCGCTCGGGCCGGCGAATCTCGAGGACCAGACGGGAGCTGGCGTGGCAGATCTCATCAGTCGCGCCTCCGCCCGCCTCGGGGTGGCTCCCATCAACGCGCTCAGTCTCAGCCAACAATGCGGAATGCAAAACTTCGTCACGTACACCTCGCTCACTGGCGCCGGCAGCGGCCGTCGCGCACTTGCGGCCGAGCAAGCATCGTTGTCGTCATCGACCGACGCGCCCTCGCGCGCCGCGACCGAAGCGATGCCGGTAGCGGTGGACGAGGACGTCGAGGAGCTCGCCGGCGAGGTCGCCAAGCGCGTGGGACGCGTGTGCGACGCGCTACAGCCCCACAGGAGCCACTTCCCCACAGGAGCCACTTCCCCACAGGAGCCACTTCCCCACAGGAGCCACTGCCGCCAGAGGCTCGAGCGCGTGCTAGTGCGCCTCAATGCTCAAGAGGAGAAGAGGAGACGAGTGCTCACCACGGCGCTCGATGTGCGCTCGTCACGGCGCTCATCGACGGTTGGAGGGCTGGCGCCGTTGGAGGCGGGGCCAGCGCCGTTGGAGGTGGGGCCAGCGCCGTTGGAGGCGGGGCCAGCGCCGTTGAAGGGGGGGCCAGCGCCCGAGCCGACGCACACGATCCCCGGGTGGTGGTTACACGACTCGGGTGGTGGTTACACGACGCACACGATCCCCGGGTGGTGGTTACACGACTCGGGTGGTGGTTACACGACGCACACGATCCTCGGGTGGTGGTCTGCGCCGCCGCTGCTCCTCACCGCTCTCGTGACGACGATCCTCTTAGCACTCAAGAAAGGAGGGCAGCGCGCAGGCCGTAAGCTCGATCAGAAATCTCGATCTCAATCTCAATCTCGATCAGGCCGCAAGCTCGATCAGCGCGACCAGCACGGCGCGCGCCTGCCGGCGGGCATGACGTCGGCGCACGGTAGCCTCGCGGGCAGCCCCCCCCTGGTCATTCCCCCATCCTCACCCCATTCCATAGATCTCGGCAGTGCGACCTCACCCTCTACCCAACCCTCACCCGGCTCGGTCGAGGGGGGCAGCGCGCCCACATCCAGTGAGCCCTCGCCCAATTCAATCGAGCTGGGCAGTTCGGCGCGCGTCTCCAGCGGCTCGTCCTTCTTTTCGCGCACGCCCCTGATGTCGCGCTCGCGCTCGCTCCCGATGGCGCTCGCGCGGCGCCGATCTGAGGGCGAGGGCACCGAGGTGGCTGCCCCACGGGTGGCTGCCACCTCCAACGCTAGCCCGGTGGCCAGCCGCATGGCGAGCCACATGGGGGGCTCGTCTGCACGGAGCCCCCGGCTTGCGCCGTCGTGCGGAGAGGAGCCTCCACCCGTGCCCACCTCGGCGCTTCTCATGCACTCCGTGCCCACCTCGGCGCTTCTCATGCGCTCCGGCCGCAAGCGCTCGACATCGTTCGAGCAGCCCGAGGCAGCATCAGAGGCTGCGCCTTCGCCGCGGGGCGCCGCCGCGAGGGCACGCTCTGACGAAAAAGGAAGGGCGAGCTCTGACGAAACCGGAAGGGCGAGCTCTGACGAAACCGGAAAGGCGAGCTCTGACGAAACCGGAAATCCAAGCTCTTGGTTGCCTCACCCCGCCATGCCACGCACGCTCGTGCTACAGCTCCCGCTGCTTGAGACGTCGATGGACGCGACGCAGCGCCTCGAGGGGCAGCGCCGGCGCAGTGGGTCAAGCAAGTCTGTGGGTGCTGCGGCCGCCACCTCCCCCCCACCGGCCAGCTCGATCCTTGGCTCCTCCCCCACGTGCTCGCCACGGCGCTCGCCACGGCGCTCGCCACGGCCACCCCCGACGCCGCTCTCGAGAGTGAATCTCGAGCAGATCTCGGCGCGATCTCCCCTCTCCCGAGATCGTCTGCTGATGCAGGAAGGGCCGCCGCTGCGCCCCCCTTCCTCGACGGACGAGTCGTCCGACTCGAACCGATCGCTCTCTCCCATCTCCTCCGCGTCGGAATGTAGCTCCGCCCCTCCCATTCCACGGGGAGCCAACAGCTTTGATGATGTGTTGAGGTAGAGGGAAGGAGAATGAAGAAGGGAACGATGGGGCGCGGAACAGTCCATAGAGAAGCATGTACAAGGAGCACAAGGAACATACAAAGAGCACAAGAACACAATGCGAGAAGGAGAGAGTGGGGTTGTGGGAGAGATGTAGCATGCGCCGAGCACGTACTTCGGAGTACGGCCGTATAATGAAAACGTGATGACACGCTTCTCCGATCCGCCACGACCGCCGCTTCCTCCCTGCTCCTGCTGTTCACACTGCTGCTGCTGTTGGCAGCAGACCATTCTGCTCGCCCGGTCGACGAGGTGCAGTCCTCATTTTGGTGTAGGCAGCGCTCGCGGAATCTCGAGAGGAGAGAAACTACTTGTACGAATGCATGTTTGCGACTCAAATCGCAGACCAGGATCCATGTCAAGATCACACCATGTATCCCCTTCCCCCCAAAACGAAAGATGAGGCGAATCTGCAATCTCCGCGAACGGCCCCCATGTGACGGCCCCCTTTCTTCTTATTCTAGAACGGTGTTGTACGCACTCACACGCTGACGCCGCGGACTCGTGGGTTCAGTCGACGTCCTTGCTGGATATGTGGACGTCCTAGCTGGGTAGGTCGACGTCCTCTTCCTCTTTTGATGTCGGGCTGTGCTCGTCGAGGCGCGCGAAGACGGTGGCGATCGCATCGTTCGAGAAGAGGAAGCCCTCAGGGTCCTGCAGCGCGAGGGCACGCCCCGGCTCGAGGCGCGTCCACGCGCTCGGGAGCTCGGCCGCCGCGTCCGCGCACGCCGCGGCCGCCGCCGCGCCCAATTCGGCGCCAAAGCGCGCTCGCAGCTCCTCGAGGTCGACTCCCTCGCGGGTACGCAGCTGCAGCATGAGCGCCGTCGTGAGCGCATCGCGACCCTCCTCGTAGACCGCGTCGCCCGAGGCGAGGGCGGCCTGCGTGCGCGCCTCCCAGCCGCCCCGCTCGAGCTCGTCCACCCAAGTCTCGTACTCCTTCATCTTGCGTGGGCGCGCCAGCCGGACGCCGCCGACGTGTGACGTCGCCCCCATCCCAAGCGCCAAAAATGGTTCGTTACGCCAGTAGGCGCTGTTGTGCTGCGAGCGGTGGTGCGCCTGCGCGTAGTTGGACACCTCGTACCGCTCAAACCCCGCCGCGCCCAGCGTGGCCGATGCCGCCCGTACCATATCGGCCGCCACTTCCTCTGTCGGCAACGGAGCTGAGCCCGGCGCAAACCAGCGCCCGAACGCTGTGCGAGGCTCGATCTGCAGGTCGTACACGGAGACGTGGTGGGCGCCGCTGCGCGCGGCCGCATCGAGCGAGCGCTGCCACGTTTCCAGCGTCTGGTGCGGCAGCCCGCCGATCAAGTCCAGGCTCACGGAGAGAGGCTGCGCGTGGCCGAGCAGGAGCTCTAGCGCGCCATGCGCGTCGTGCACGCGGTGCACGCGGCCGCACGCCTCGAGCAGTGCGTCGTCGAAGGACTGCACACCAAGCGACACGCGCGTCACCCCGGCTGCCACGAAGGCGTCAAGCGCGGTGCGGTCGAACGTGCCTGGGTCCATCTCAAGCGTCACCTCGCAGCCTTGGGTGAGCCCGTGCTTCTCGTCGAGCTGGCGCAGCAGCTTGTGCAGCAGACGCGGCGGCGTAAGCGAGGGCGTGCCGCCGCCAAAGTAGACGGAGGTCAGCGGCCGCGCATCGGGCGAGTGCGCCAGCTCCCGGTCGAGGAGGGCGCAGTATCGTTCGGCGGCGGCGTCAGCGGCTCCGGGACGGTCGCCGACTGCAACGATCGGAAAGTCGCAATAGAAGCAGCGCCGGCGGCAAAACGGCAAGTGCACGTAGATGGCGCGTGGCAGCACGCTTCCTACGGTCGGCGCCGCCGACGACGCGGCCGCGAGGCTCGCCGTCGCGGCCACGTGGAATTTGTGCATGACGCCGGCCGGCCGATACGTTGTGAAATCACACTTGAAGAAAGGGCAAGCCCTCGCTCGGACGTCAGAGCCTTCTTTTGGCGACGCGTGCATATTTCGCCCTCGCTCAGCCCCAGTGCAGACCTTACAAGGTGACGCGGGTACATGTATTGAAGGCGTATTGGTGCGCTTTACTGGTGAGTGTCGAAGGTTGTGTTAGAAGTCACACAGACGCCGTTCACATCACACATACATACGAGCGGGCAGTACAGTGCCGTAGCACCGGTTGACGCGTCTGTCGTGTTAACGTTCACATACATGAGTTTGTAATTAAAGGCTTTGGCGCGAATCGGCAAATTCGCAGCGTCGGCTTCGTCGATGAAGCATGTGAAAGCCTTCATAGCCCAGGGCGCGGCCGCCGCTCCTGAGTCGGAGACACAGCTTATGGAGGCCTACGATAGCGCGGAGATGCCAGGCGCGGCCGCGGTTCCTGAGTCGGAGGCACAGCTTATGGAGGCCTTCGATAGCGCGGAGATGCCAGGCGCGGCCGCCGTACCGGAGTCGGAGGAAAACGTGTGGTGGAGGGAGAACTCGGACAAGCTCACTGACGCAGAGCAGCAAGCCTTGTCGCCCTCGAGGCTACGCACCCGTGATCAAGGCGATGTGCAAGAGATGAACGAGGAGGCAACTTCCCCGATCGCCGCCTCGTCGCCGCCGTCTCAGCCCATGGCTATGTGCACGATTACGTCTCCAAAGGGATCTCCAGGGCGAAGCATTTGCCACGATGCATCACCACCTCGTCCGCAACATGCTGCAGCTGGCACCCCTGCGGCAGGCATGAAGCGGCCACTGGAAGCTCTTGGCAAGAGCAAGGCCAGAGCTGTGCCCAGCTCCCCAGCAGCCTCGACACCGCTCTCGCGGGCCTTTGTTCAGCAGCGCTGCGAGGCCTCTCCATTACCGGCGGCTGGCATGTCGCGTGCGGCTGGCATGTCGCGTGCGCCGCGCGAGCTCGCCTTCGACCAAGTACCTGTGGCGGCCTTACAGGAGGTCTCGCCGGTGGCAGTGCCAGTGCCGGTTCTCGCATACCCGCCGACGATGATGGACGACTCGGACGAGCTATATTTATACCCCTCGCAGGCGTCAACTGCGGACTCGGCGCCGCTCGATGACGTCGATGTCCCACCGCAGCAAGATGAGTCGCAACTGTCGGCCTACTGGCAAAATGACGGCGTCTTCGAGGATGCTGATGCTCTCGTGGCGGTGCACATGACCCACAAGCAAGAGGGCCTGGCAGGACCAGGTGCCAAGCGGAAGCAGCCTCTGTTGGCTGTCATCCCAAAGTTTGCGCGCGTCTCTACAGCTCGACCTTTGCCTGCACTTTCATCACCCAGCAGCGCCATCTCGCCGGGCGGCACACCACCCTCTACATCGCCGCCAAACGAGCCCCTGCCGTTCCCGCTCATGTTCGTCCTGCACGCTGCGGGTGTCGACGACATCAGCCTCCCTGATGCACCTGTGAGCAAAGTGCTCGTCGATGCGTACCGTCAGCATGGATGGGCAGGTGTGGCTGTTGCGACCTCTAAGGGCCTCTCCGGTGTGCCCGGTAGCATCAAGGTGGCCGAACCGGCCCACTTGCGTCCCGACAAGCCCCACGTGCTGGGATACCGAGTGCGTTTCGACGTCCAGCGACAGGAGGTCCAGTACCAATGGCCCAGGCTTCGGCCGGAGACCAAGGCCGATCGCGTCCTCGGTGCTGAGCTACTGCTGCAGGTGGAGATGGTGACGGCGCCGGACGGGGAGAGCAGCAGCTCATCTGCGCGGCGTGGGCTGTGCTACAAATGCAACGAGCCGGGCCACTTCGCCAAGGACTGCCGGAAGGGTGAAGCGGTGTGCTACAAATGCCACGAGCCGGGTCACTTCGCCAAGGAATGCCGGAAGGGTGAAGCGGACCCGAACGCGCTGCGCCAGGCGCTGCTCGAACGAAAAGCAGCGGAAAAGGAGCGATCTTGTTCCATCTTCGAGCACGGCTGCCTGGTGTGCGGGCGTACGTACGCGTTCCTGGGCTCGAAGGACTGGGGGCAAACCCTTTTCTTTGTGGCCGTCAGCGGCACTCCACTTGACGAGCTGCAACTTGGCCGCCGGAGCCTCCACTTTTGGAACGTGGAGGAGGCGTTGCGCGCGCTCGCCGATTTTCGCGCCTGTGCAACCGTGCCTAAGATGTGCGCACGTGTCGAGCTCAGCTTCAGCGGGACCACCTCGGTCTTTGCAGGCCGACCCTTCCGTGCTCTCGACCTGCGAGGGCGCGGCCTTGGCGGCGCGTGGTCGCCGGCGCTGGAGGCGGCGCTCAAGGGTGAGCTCTCGCGTATCTCTGGGACGCGATGCAAGGACGAGATCGTGGTGGTGGCGATCGACGACCTTGTGGGGATGGCAGAAGGCGATCAGCCGGCTGTGTCCCCATCGGGGGGACCATACTTGATGAGCGATGGGTGCGGCATGATCTCTCTCAACCTCGCCGAGCAGCTCACGAGAACGCTGTGCTGGGATCATGTGCCTCTGCTCACGCAAATACGTTTGTGGTGGGGAGGAGGCTTCCTCGCCAAGGGTGTGCTGTTTACCTCCGCGGCCCTACCTCCGAACGTCATCCTCGTCCGCGACTCCCAAATTAAGGTGAATGCGAGGGAGCCCGCACCCTGCTGCTGCGTGGCGTCCCTCGATGTCAACGACTGCCAACGCAAACCCGGCGAGGCCGCCACGTCGCCCTTCCTCGTGCCTCTGCTTGAGCACTTGGGCGGCCCTGCGTGCGTGGAATTGATGCTGCGCTGGCAGCGTGAGGCCGCCGCGCCGATTGCGAAGCTCATCAGCCTCGTCGACAGCGGCGGCGCCTTGAGCGACGAGAATGCGTCATTGCTCATCTCTGAGCTCATCTCCGAGCAGCGAGCTGCGGACGCTGCGCTGCCCGGCAAGGTGGACGTGCAGCGTATGCTTCGCGCGGGTTGTGACCCGTCTGATGAGCACGTGCGCACTGAAGCGATCAGATCGCTGCGCGACAAGCTGAATGTTCTCCAGAGCGGCCGCTTTTCCATCCCTGACTCGTACACTATGATGGTCGCCATCGACCACACGGGCACGCTGCTCGAAGGCGAGGTTGTGCTGCTCGAGGCAGGCGTGCCACGCGTCGCGGAGCGCTGCGTGCTGTACAAGTCGCCAGGCATCCATCCGGGCGACGTGCGAGTGCTGCGCGCAGTGCCACCCACAGCGGAGATGCGCGAACACCTAGGCTTCGCACCCAACGGCCAGCATGCACTGATCGTCTCGTGCCTTGGCCGCCGTTCCGTCCTTGACATGATCGCCGGCTGTGACGCCGACGGCGACCGCTTCAGCATCATCTTCGACGCTGAGCTGCTCGGATGCCTGCCTCCCGACCGGCTGCAGCCGCCCTGGGAGAAGCGACCGCGCGCGCCTCCGCCGCACGCGCCTCTGCCGCCGGCTTCAGCGCCATGGATGCTGAGTGAGGACGAGCGCTGCCGTGCAATGATCGAGCACGTGCGGCGTTGCAAGGCTGGCCAGAAGGCGATGACGCAGGCCGCCCAGTCCTGGAAGGCATGGGTGCACAAGCAAGGGCCGGATGGTGCGGGCGACGAGGGCGCCAAGGAGCTCTGTGCGCGCTACATGGAGGCCCTCGACTCGAGCAAAGCAGATGTGGGCCTGAACTCCCTGGAGAAACGCTTCAGCAGCTGCCCTTTGCCACGTCACCTTTGGAAGAGCCGAGCCATGGCGCCGATGGCCAGGATGTGTGACGTCCATGGCAGTGGCGGTGGCGGCTTGGGTCACGTGGATCAACCGGCGCTGCTGCCCAAGACGGCGCTACTGCGCATGTTCGAGGCCGTCGAATCCGACGCCATCACTGGCGGGACGCCACGGCAGACATGCCCCAAGGTAATGGTTGATCTCGATCTAAAGGTGAGCGTGGCAGACGAGGCTCGCCACCAAACACAGAAGAACTTCTGGTTCTCCAAGTACTACGAGTACAAGGAGGAGATGAGGAAGTTGGGGGAGGCCTATTCTCCGGAGCGATGGAAGGGCATCGTCGGCGACGTCCGGCGCGAGCTGCTGGCGACGAGCGGCGACAGCGCCTACGACGGCGGCATCCCAAACGCGGCGCTGCGAGAGAGCGTGTGCGTGCTCTACGAGGCTCTATACGACTCGAGCGGTGCGCTCAAATGCGGCGAGTGCGCCGAATGCAAGCGCAACGGCGAGACGGGCCAACAGCGGGCTTCCGCTCTCAAATTTGTCTGGGTTGTGGCGGGCGATCTGCTGCTGTGCATCAAGGGCGAGGCTCGGCACAGGCACAACCAGATGAGGTTGCCGCCTTGCGCACGGGTCGCACCGATGATCGTGGACTTGGCCCGGCATGAGCAGCTGATGCGCAGGCGGGGCAGGCGGCCGATCGAAGCAGAGGAGCGTGCGCCCCCCGCGGACGACGAGGACGAGGAAGCGGAGAACTTGGAGTATCCTGGGATTTAGTTTGGTTTAGAGAGCACAATTCAAATGGACAATCTATGGCCATTCGAGGGTGCTTCTGCCGTTCTGGTTCTCCCTTATCTATCTCAGGCGCGAAAGCCACATAATCGAGTATGAGTGAAACGTAGTATTTTGTTTATTAAAGACCAAGCATGCAGACCAGGGGGGGGGCCGGTATAGTAGGACCAACTTTTAGACGGACCAACTTTCCCAAAATGTTGGTCTGTTGTTGACGTAATGACACCGGGGGAGCCGGGACAGGCACGTCGCACGACCTACTTTTCAACTCGATACTCGTGACGGAGGTTGGTGCCTTCTCGGACAACCGCGCACCCGCACGCTCCGGCTCACAGGACACAGCCGTTTCACACAGAGCTGCACACGGGACACTTTCGGTGGCACCTTTCGTCGCCATTGTTGCATTGATTCCTCGCGCCCTCCCGCTTGGCAGGCTCACAAAACTTGCGCGCGCGCGCGGCGAGGCAGCCACCTTACTTCATGCGACATGCCATGCTTCATGCATCTATGCATGATTTCATGGTGTTTGAACCCGTCCCGTACGGAGTGTAATTTATATCTTAGACTATTGTTACCCGGTCGAATACGTGGCGGATCTGGCCGTTTCATCTCTCAACTACGCGCGTCCTGTCTCTTGAAGATGCGCTCAAAGCACACGGCCCCGTCGCCGCTAGCGTCAGCGTCTCCACTGTCCCTGTCGCCGCACCTGCGTGCACTCGAGTCGCTGCCCTCGTTCCCTCGCCGAACAATGCTACTCCTCTGCACGAGGGCTCCGTCGCAGATGGCGCGCGTGGTGCGCACGTCCGCGAGTTTGCCACGCCGGTCCTGCGCGAGCGTCACGAGCACCGAGCCATCCCAATACGAGTGCTTGATGAACTCGTTGCCCAAGGGGTCCCGGTCGACGACCTCGGTGTCGATGGGCAGCTTCTCAACGCGTTCGCCCATGGGTGTCGGCATGCGCACCTGCAGCACGCCGTCCGTGATGCTAACCTCACACTTCGGGCGGAAGCGCAACGCGAGCTGGCTCTCGACCCAGGACACGCCGAGGCACTTAAGGTAGTCCTCGAGCCCGGTTGTCGACGTATTGTACCACGTGCCAACGAAGGTGCGAGCGGCGCTCTCGGCTGGCTGTTGGTGCTCCAGCTTTGTCACCGTCGTTATGCGACGTAGCTGAGAGCCTCGCTGGTCACCGCACAGGCCACACGCAGCCATCCTGCACAAGCGGCCAACGAAGCCAACGAGCGCCTCTGTGCAAAAAGGCGCGGTGCAGTACCGGGCGTTGGAATGTAGTTGCTCAAAGCACGTTCGGGCGTGCGCTTGAAACTGCTCGAAACTGCTCAGCGGCGGGCGCGAGTACGTCGGCCGCCAGTGCGGCGTCGAAGTCGGCGTAGTGGTCCGCATCGCGGATTCTCAACGCAATCACAGAGGCCACGTCACTCATATGAACATATAAAAGTCCAAAAGGCGGGCAGGTGCTTGCAAAAGGCGGGCAGGGCCACGTGACTCAGTCCAGGTCAGACGCTCAGTCACTCAGTTAGTCGCGGACCCCCCGCGCTCTCACCTCACCACCATTTCAAGGTACGCCTCCGCTCTGCCTCCGCTGGGGTGCGGGGGGGTTTCCTATCATTTTTGGGGGTAGTTTCCTATCGGATACGTATCCTGATGTATTCTGATGTATCTTGCATGTATCTTGCATGTATTCTGAAGGATACATGTATCCCTTATGTATCTTGATGTATCTCAAAATGTATCTTAAATGCCCTGTTATATTCCAAGAGAATACATGTATCTTGATATTTTGCGTGTATTTTACACGTATCCCAAACGAGTCCAAGATACATTTTAGGATACATATCAGATACATCAAGATACATGTATCTTGAGCGCTTCCTTGATGTCACTCTGGATACATTTCACGATACATCAGGATACTATCAGGATACATGTATCTTGAATTCTTTATCACGATACATCAAGATACACCGAGATACAAAATCACGATACATGTATCTTGGACGCGTCATGACGACACTTCACGATACAATCAGGATACATCACGATACATGTATCTTGGACGCTTCGTCCGAGCCGCGCTGGATACACACAAGATACATACGGGATACACTGCAGATACATTCAGGATACGTATCTTGGACTCGTTCTATTTGCCCTCTTGCCCAAGGAGCTCAAGGCGCTCCGCCTCTTCGTCGCTCGAGTCAGGCTCCACGTGTGGAGCACGCTGAAGGGCAGGCACCAGCTTTCGACTTCCCCTTTGCCCAGCCTTCTTCAACGCATTCGTCTGAATCGCCTTGAGCTGAAAGCGCACGTTGAACCTCAACAGCATGTGGTTGATGGTCAGCACGTGGGAGCAGATGCCCACCTGCTTGAAAGCCTTGCACGCCTTGCAATCGAATCCACATGGATTCCCCTCGCATGGCAGCACCGATTGGCCGTCTGCAGGAGGGCCCACGACATGCAGCGCATCGCACACCGCTAGGAGGGTGGCGTGGTCCTTGATGCGCGTGTCCTTCACACCACCTCTCGCAGCCTCAAACAGCTCGATCAGCTTCGAGGTGATATTCTTGGCCCCGTACTCGTTGTCCTTCTTGAGCACATAGTAGGAGTACTGGTCCGCGCGCTCTTCTTGAAAAATCCGTACGTGCGTCTCCTGGTTGTTGATGTAGTAGAGGGCCTTCACCAACATCGCTTTCGGGATCGCCGGCACGGAGAATGGGAGCACGGTGGGCATGAAGATGCCGTCCATGATGATGAGCTGTGGCAGCGCGGTCATGAACACGGTCTCCGTGCTGCCTCGAAACATGCCCGGGATCTTGGAGCGCAGAATGTCCCGGTGCCACGACTCCTGGGCATTCTGGCTCGGGGTGCAGAAGACGACGTCGGCCCGACCCATGTGCCAGTTGTTCCATGGCTCGATGCAGTTCGAGTTCCAGAACGTATTCATCTTGCCGCCGCCCCACTTGTCCCATCGCTTGCCGCATTCGGCCACGAGCAGATCCCACATCTCGGGAGACCTCGCAAGGTGCAGCGCATAGAGATCTCCCTTGGCCTCGTCGAAGTGCTCCCAAGTCGTCGAGACGTACTCGCCCTCTTCGAACTTCCGCGAGATGTGGGGCCAGCACTGCAGCAGCTCCGCGTTGGGGAACCCTATCTTGAAAGCATTGCGGTACGCATCGCAGTGGTCGGAGACGCACGCTCCTGGCTCCATCTCCTGTCCGAATACCTGGACCGCCAAGACGTTCAGCGCATCGATGAGCATGTTCGCCGAGCCCAGGTGCACTTCCGAGCCGGACTCCACCTGCTTGCTCATCAAGTACATGAGGGGCGCGAAGGACGTGGAGAGCTGATCGCGCGCCGCATCGTATCGTAGGTAGTGCGTGCCGAGCGTCATGAGCACCCACCTGCCGTGATGCAGCTTGTGCTTGCCGTCCGCGTGCAGCACGAACTGTTGCGGACGTTGGAGAAGCTGCCCAATCCACTGCACTTGCATTGGGCCCGTGAAGCACATGCCCTCTGTGTCGTATCTTGCGCAGTCCATGGGCACGTTGATCACCCGTCTGAGCGTCGAGCGCGATGTTGCGAATGAGCTCGAGCCGACCAGCGGAACAACTGCAGCGGCCGTCTGCTGGGCCGCCAGCTGTGTGCCCGAGGGTGCGCCGGCCAGGGGAACAACTGCAGCGGCCGTCTGCTGGGCCGCCAGCTGTGTGCCCGAGGGTGGGCCGGCCAGGGGAAGAGCTGCACCGTCCGTCTGCTGGGCCGCTAGCTGTGTGCCCGAGGGTGGCATCAGGGTCAGTGGTTCTGGCATGGGCTGAAAGTATGTGAGAGCCAGGTTCTTCAAGTCAATGAGCTGGTCGAGCTGCACGGCAGCAGTCCTCGCCCTCTTCATCTCCTTTGCGCGCCCCTGTAGCTGTTGCAAGGTAGGCACACCTGCGAGGAGGAACGCACGTAGGATACATAAGAGATACATGTGGGATACATGCGGGATACATATGGGATACATGTATCTGCAGCGGTTCGAGGATACATGGAGGATACATGCGGGATACATGAGGAATACATAATGAGATACATGTATCTCAAATGTATCCGGAGAGGTACGTATCTCAGATACAAGATACATGCGGGATACATGCGGGATACATGTATCCTCAGAGGTCGTCGAGATACATGAGGGATACATGCGGGATACATGCGGGATACATGCGGGATACATGAATCTCAAATGCATCCGGAGAGAGATGTATCTGATATGAAGGCGACATGCGGGATACATAAAGGATTCATTCGGGATACATGCGAGATACATGTATCCTCAGTGGCAATCAAGATACAATCGAGATACATTCAGGATCCATGCAAGATACATGATAATACATGCGGGATACATGCGGGATACATGCGGGAAACGTGTCTCGGGGGGTTGGGGGAATGTATGGATGCCATCATGGAGAGCAGCGCACCCATCAGGCCACCCATGTCAGCCTTGTGCAGAAGTGGGTCTGCTCCAGCACCCTCCAGCTCTTCTATCTTCTGCTTTGTCATGGCCACCCTTATCCCTGCTGGTTTACCGCCCTGGTCGAGCGCGAAGCGCACCAACTTCTCCTGCTGCACTGTAAGGGTTGAGTTGGCCCTCTTTCTCTCCTTTGGAATTACTCCATGGGACCCTCTGCCCTGGATCATGTAAACATCATTGACTTTGACCACCCTCAGCTCACGCTTGCAGTCTTCATGCCCATTGCACTGAAAGTTGGATCTGGTGCGGCCATCACCTGGTTGAGTCACATGCCATTTCCACATCCCTCCTTCTAGGGTCTTGAGCAGTGTTTGGCCTTCCTTCATACTCCCCAGGTCTCGTGCGTTTACTGGAAGCCACACTTTGGAGGAGTCGGAGCGCGGCGTGGGTCGCATCATAATGTCTGAGGAGCGCGGAACGCCTAGCAATTTGCGGTCTCGCGCGCACAGAGATACAGAAACTTTTTGTTCAGGATCCGTCGGCGCTATGACAAGTTTGGCGCGAGATACACGCGATTCCATGGCCTCCACTCCCTCCGTGGTTGCCCAGGAGCTCGCCGAAGTCAGGGACCTGAAGGCGCTCGCTGAGGAGTGTGGCTGGGACGACAACAGCAAGGAGTACAAGGACAGGATGGCAAGCATCAACAAGAAGTACAAGGCCCTGATGAAGATGGGCAGCATGACTGTCAGCATGCAGGGGGGGTCATCTTCTGCTATAAAGCAGACCAAGCAGAACTTCATCTGGGTAGATTCGGCGACGAGGGACGCCGGCGACATGGAAGAGGCGGTGGGGCTGCTCCCCGAGGTCTTCGGCGAGGGCAAATACGGCACTTCTGGCGTCAACTCCCGTGGCGGAAAGCAAAAATACAAGGGGGAGGAGTGCGTGTGGAAGCGCGTGTCCAAGGATGGCAAGCACTACCGCATCTTCCAGCACTCCACCGGCTACTTCTACCAGAAGGGCTTCCTGCCCTCCGACACCGAGGAGCAAGATGAGGAGCAGGAGAATGAGGAGGACAAGGACAGCGCCGACGAGGGCGCCGGCGATGAAGTCGAGGAGAAAGGAGAAGAAGAAGCATCTGAGCCCCCATCCAAGAAGCCAAGGAAGGGAGGCAAGGATGCTAAGGCACCTGCCAAGGTACCTAAGGCAGCTAAGGACGCGCCCAAGCCGTCGCCGCCCAAGCGCGTGTCCAAGCGCAGCAACAAGTAGGGCTCGAGATACGTATCCTCAAATGTATCCCTATGTATCCGACATGTATCGTGAGTGTATCTTGTGTGCCATGTATCTGAGGGTTAAGATACATTGTATCCTAAATGTATCCTAAATGTATC
>ENA-UOXP01001641-UOXP01001641.1-mixed-culture-metagenome-genome-assembly--contig:-NODE-1641-length-15481-cov-31.631337_pt1 | contig 15481 bp, 17 predicted proteins | sample MGYA00238161_ERZ761639 | MGnify/ENA primary metagenome ERZ761639 (study PRJEB28913, sample SAMN08776760) | mixed culture metagenome | isolation source: Freshwater growth medium | place: USA...
GATGCCATGGGGCCCACACAGTCCACCAGCGAGACCACCTCTGCCGGAACCTGCGCCGCCGCTATCACCCCTTCCTCCGATGCCATGGGGCCCACACAGTCCACCAGCGAGACCACCTCTGCCGGAACCTGCGAAACCACTTCTGCCGGAACCTGCGCGCCGGGCGGCCCGGCCACCAGAGGAAGGTCCTGTCATGGGCCCTGTGCGGGGTTCTGAGTTGAGAGTGTCGTGCATTTTGAGACTGGGCAGGTCTGCAGCTGCTCGCACGCCGATGAAGCAGAATCACGGCTCAGCACCAAGTCCGAGAATTGTTGCATGGAGGAGTTGATCTCGAGGTCGAGCTCTTCTATCGATGCGGTCAAGTCCGAGGCCGATACGGAGTTCCGCCCCTGGTTCGTGCCCCGCTCGTTTGCCTCGTCTGAGGCGAAGCGCATGAATTCAGTCCCCATAGTCTGCATCAACGCAGTCACCTCCGCGCTGATTTTTGTGCCAGGCGGGAGCTCTTTGACCAAGGTTTGTGCCACATTTGCGGCGGGGACGAGATAGTCACTGTCACGCGTTTCACTGCTGGAACTTGCTTCTGGTTTCGATGAAGGCCTTGCCATGGGGTCTGGCCTCTGCATAGTACGTGTAGGGATGCAGGTGGAGGAGAGAAGACGCGTCCCTTTGCCGCGGCGCTGGATTGGCAAGATGAGCTGTGGCGGGCGATCAAGAGCGACGGAGCGGGTCAAGGAGGCGGGTACGCCGAATTTGGTTGGGAACGCGCCATGAGTCAGGCTCGGGAACGCGCGAGATCGATGCAGCAAGCAGTCACCTATTATGTGCTTTGAGGAGCGAACCCTTGCCGCAACGATTGTCGGCGTCCGTCGACGCAGGACGAGTCGGAACCACGAGTCTTCGGAGCCTTGTCGCACTGCGGGAAAAAGCTCCTTCAAAGCTCCGATAAATAAGGTCATCACGCAAAATAGAAACAATTCCGCGATCGGATTTGCCCGGTCGCTCGGCGGGCGTATACAGCCGGTATACAGCCTGCTGCTGCTGCTGCTGTTCAACACAACGCGCACACGCTCCGGACCCCCAAGCACATATATGCACATATACATCCTAAAGCCTATGCCCATAACGCCGCCTCGACCCTTTACCGTCGCGTCGAAATACGCCTCGGTCGTCGGAGGACGGTGCGGCCCCCGCCGTTGCCGTTCGGTTCCCGGGCCCGCGCGAACACTTTATCCTTGGTTTTAGCTTTTACCGTAATGCGGCCCAGCGCGCAGCGGCGCTCGGGAACACCCTGCCACTTCACAGTGCGGCCTGAGAAAATACGATGTGGATGTGGAACCTCCCGCCTCCGTACCCGCATCGGGCAAGATCGCTGACGTTGAGACGTCACATCCTGCGCGGGGTCCTCGGTGCTACCGCCCACGACGACCTCGTTCCGTTTCGTCAGACCTTCTTCTCCTCGACAGTGACGAGGACTTCGTTCCGTCTCATGAAGGGCAGTGTGAACGGCGGATTGTACCCGGCAGCTTGCCACTCAAAGTCGCCGTCGGTGCGCCGCCGCGGAGTCCAGCCATCTGATGCAAGGTCGCTGCAAAGCATCTCGAGGTGCTTCCGCGCAGCAGCCGCCGAAAACGACCAGGTGAAGGTGCGGACCGCCTGCAAGCGCTCTGGCAGCTGGCGCAGGCGCACGCGCGGGTCGGTCGGAGCCGGGGCCTCCGCTACCGTGTTGTATCTGCTTGCAGGAAGTACGAAGGCCATTGTATCGGCCTGCGCTTGCGCCGTCACGAGCACCGGAGCCGTCATGGCGATGGGCTCACGCGTTGGCGTCACGAGAACCGGTGCCGTCATCGCAATGGAGTCTTGCTTTTTGTTCTGTGGGTCGCCGAAGACGCCAATGTATCGAGCCAAGGCGCCAAACGGTCTTCCGTCGTTGGAATCGCCCCAGTGCCCGCCATAGGAGCACTCGGCGATCACCGAGGGGCCGTACCTTCGCACCTCGTACGTGGCAGCTTTGTGCACGAGCGTGAATTGCGGCATTTCCTCGCGCACGATGCCGAGGACCATGCCCATGACGGCTTCCTTTCCGCTCCGCTTTGGTGTGCGTGAAGTCGAGCGCCGGCAAAAAGGAATCCTAGCCGTGGAGGTTGCATCTCGCAATTTCCCAACCGAGCGGAGACGTCGGAATGAACCGACTGCACCGCGAGTGTCGTTCCAAAGCGGGAAGTCAATCGGGGAAATAACTTGCCGCTAAACTGTTGTCTTGACAACAATCGATCAAGTCAAGCCCTCATCAAGTCTTGACTTCTTGATTCAAGTCAAGTCAAGACTTGACTTGGACTTGATTTGACTAAACTGATGGGTTCAAGCGACTGTACGCGCGACCACGCGTCCGTTTCATCACAGAACGTCTACCGGTATTTCGGTAGAGCGGTTCGGGCAAATTCGGCCGGGGGCGTCGCTCAGGCCGGGGCGCGGCGGCAGAGCATGCCACACGTGGACGACCTGAACACGCCCCAGATGGCTGCGGCCGAGGTTCGGATCATCCAAGGCAGATGCGAGGTGCTCTACACATCGCCATTCGCCGAAGAGCGACGCCAGGCGAGTTCGGCGCTCTGTCTCCTTCAAAATCTTCGCATGCAGAAGACAAAGGTCCGTGTTCGAAAGGTGGAAGTGCCGCCGCCGCCGCCGACACCGGGCTCGAACTCGACGATTGCGAAGCAGCTACTAGAACAACGCGCTAGCTATCCGCGGTCAGCAGATGTGGACCTGGACGATGTGCAGGACCTGAAGTTGTCGTTCGAGGAGTTTTATGCACACTTCCCGCGCTCCGTGCGCGAGACACGAGGCTCGCTCGGCATCCTCGAATGGTTCAACGCGGCGGACATGGACGGAAGCGGCTCCTTGAGCATGAACGAATTCTTTGCCTGGACGCTGTCGTCCTCGACGGACAAGCATGGCGTAGGAACATTACGGCGCATCTTTGACAGGTTTGACAGGGAGAAATGCGGCTCCCTGAACACGTGGGAATTCGAGAGCTTATGCGAGAGCGTCAAGTACGGCCGGTTTGCGAGCGAGATCTTTGCTTCCCTGGACAATGAGAGAACGGGTAAGATCGACTATGCGATCCTGGATCGCGACGTGTTGCGTCGCAGCGAGGACGGCTCGCTCAGTGCGCGTGCCAAGGGTATGCTCAGCTCGCTCATGGTCGCTGAGATGCATGCAGAGATGACGACGCAGACGGGTGCAAATGCCGACGAAGTGCGACAACTCGCTGCCAAGTGGTCCTTGAAGGAGCGAGAGTCCGCGCTGAAGCTGTTCGCGGAACTGCAAGCGCTGCTTGCGAGCAGCGGCGCGCTCGTTATTGACATCATGGGACTCTTCAACAATGACCTGGAGCCGCTCATTGACGACACCGAGTTCCATTCCACGCTCCAAAAGGTCTTCAAGTGTAGGGCCCGGCCGTGGGTGATTGACGAGTGTTTTGGCCTGCTCGACCACGATGGCTCGGGCGTGATCGGCATGGACGAGCTCTTCGAGTTTGTACGTGGATATCGGCACGCCCACGACAAGCGCAGCCTGAACGTGCGCAGGTGCAAGATCAGGCCGCCGCATGGTGTCGCATGGTGTCTTGCAGACCTTGCGTGGGACGTGGAGAATCTGCGGATCATGCTCTACCAGATGCTCGATCGGGCTGGCGCACCTGTGTGCGATCTGGTCAAGGCGTGGGATCGATCCGGCGATAGGGTCCTCTCGGAGGAAGAGTTCCTGCACAATCTGGAATCCCTCTTCCCGGCATCGCTCGGCAACTTGTTCCGAAGAGAGGTGCGTCCGGTTGGACTGGAGGCGTTCAAGCTCATCGCGGGTGCGGAACGACCAGATGGCATGATCAGCAGCGATGAGCTAGAGATGTGGCTCGAAGATCGCCCTGACGGACGGCTTCGGCTCAAGCCGGTGAACGAGCTGTCCGATGGCGCAAAGCACTGCGGCGTCAGCTTGGCCCGAGCAGTCTCGCACGATGGGCTGCTGCAACCCGACACATCGTCTGCAAGCCCTCGGTTCAAACGCATTCTCGAGCGCAGCACCCGCTCGATGCTACTTCGAAGGACTCAGGCCCACACCCTGGAAGAGGAGCGACAACAGGCCATGGCGAAGGCGGAGCAGCTGCGTAAGCTATCGCTCAACTCCTCCTCCTCTTCTATTAGGCATCGGATGCAGTCGAGCGCGTCCTTGTCGAGCCAGCCCCCATCGAGCTCGCGGCCCGCGTCCGCGAAACCATCCTCTGAACGCGCCGCAATCAACCACATGGTATACTCCCTCGAGTGGAGTCTAAAGAGGCCGCCCCGTCCGCAGAGCGCGCCTGCTAATTCTGTTGCAGCGAATCGTCCGCGGCTTACCTCCACCTCTCCTCCACCTACCGATAAGGGACTCGAGAGTCCCTTTCTTTCGCGCCCCGCCAGCATCGCATCCTTCGTCCCAAGGCAGCACCAGCCTCGACGGGCACCTGCATCTCTTGCGCTTGCGCATCGTCTGCCGCCGCGGCTAATTTCCGCATCTCCTCTGCATACTGATACGGTGCTCGGGAGCCCCATCGCCATTCTATCGCGCCCCGCCAGCGCCGCATCCTTCGTTACGGCCCCAAGGCAGCACAAGCAGCCACGATCGCTGCTGGCAGGGAAAGTCGGACCTTCGAGGGCTGCCGGTGGGAAAAGGACGCGAGCTGTGACACCTCCCCGCCTCGAGCAGTTCTTCGATTCATATGGCACTAGGCAATCGTCAGACTTGCAGCTGACCCCATCGTACGAGACGCTGTCTGCATCGGAAAGGTTGCCAATGGCCGGGTCGCTGCAGGTGCTGTCCTCGGGCCTCTACTTTGGGGCCATCCCATAGCGGTCGGCGTTGTATGTCAGCTTCAGGCAGCGTCTCTGCCTGGGTCTCTGAGTGTATGTACTGAATCAGAAAGGAAAGGCATCTGGATCTGCTGTGGTAGCGAGCGGACACAGGGGCTGCTCCCCCTCGCAACCCTTTTGTCTCTCCCGAGTGGCCTCCGCGCGTCCGCGGACACGGATTGCCAAGCGCAGCGACGCCGAACTGAGCCTCTCAACGTGCGACCATGACGCAGCGGGAGCCTCGACGGCGCACGCGCACGGGGACTCGGGGAGCGGGTCGCGGTGTGCCGTCTGCCGATCAAAGAAACCCGTCGCGCGCAACGACGTCGTGCGAGCACCGGCGAGGGATGAAGCCCAGGAGCCAAGGCGACTGGCCCTGCTGGATGAGCATCAGCATGACCGGTAGACCGTGAACCGGTGTCGCAGCCGTCGCCGGCACGACCCGAGGCACTGCGTCTTCTGCCGGACACTGTGTGCCTGTGCGCATGGCCTTGCTAAGGCTTCATAAAACAGAATCAGAAAACAGGCCTGTAATTAGCCTCTTGGTATCCGAAGGACTCTCAGTCGTACCGTTTTCCTCGCAGCTTAAGTCAGCGCTTATTTCCGCGCGTCCACCCTCGTTCTGAATCGTTCTTCCCTGTTCCAGCTATGTCTGTCATCTTGCCATCATGTCGCGCTCCCATGACATGATCTTCATGTCGATCCTCTCTCTTTCCTCTTCCGGCGGTGGGCGGGCGCCGGGTGCGTCCCCCGAACGTCCCCAGAGTGCCCATTCGTCAGGCTACGTGGCTAGGTAGTCCGACAAGGACGTTCTGCCTTTGTGCCCTTCTTGGCCGTCGTGGGGATTGACCGGCACACTCGAGCAGCTTCTAAATCTTGAGCTCGATGGTGCTCGCGGCTGAGTCGCACAGAATGCCCTGCGCCTCGCCGAGCTCCATGGCCGCCACAAGCTCCTCGGCCTTGTCGATGGACATCGCCTCTGCCACGGCGACGGCCACGGCGTTCAAGAAGACAGCGTGCCCGAAGACGGCGACCGTGTCGCCGGCGCCCAACCCGGCGCCCAACCCGGCCGCGAGGAGCCCGTGCAGCTCGCCGGTCACCTTGGCGACGTAGCCACGGAAGATCTCGCGCCCGCGCCCCTCGCAGCCCGGCACGGAGGTGTCCGCGAAGTACGTGTTGAGCGTGCCGTACCCGAGCTGATCGAACATTTTCGCGCAGTCGGGCGTGCCCGAACGGCTCGGGTGAAGCGTGTGCAGCGTCAGGTAGCCTGGCGCGCCCTTGGCAAAGCGCCCGTGCGTCATGATCTCGCCAGTGCTGATCGCCCGTGTCGCCTCCGAGCACACGATTGCCCTGACCGCCATTGAATCAAGGTACGCCGTGGCCGCCGCCTTCGCCTGCTCCTCGCCCTTGGGAGTGAGCGGGCGAACCAGGTCCCCTACGGTCCATGAGTTGGCGAAGGGCGTCCCCGGCTTGCACACCATGCCCACCTCGACAGCTGCCGCCTCGAGATCGCGAGGCTGTGCGTTCGCGTGCCGGATCAGGATGACCTTTGTGATGCCCGCGGCCGACAAGACGCTGCCAAGCTCCGACGTGCGACGTGCAGTCTGCGGTCGCGCTCCCGCCTTTTTGGACGCTCCACTACCCATGCGTCACGAGGGCGCTAGCCATACGCACGCTCCTTTCTCAACCTCGTCCAGGACGAATCCAGGACGCGTCCCCAAGACGTGCCCTTTACCAAATTTGGGCCTTCCCGCAATACAAATGAGCGACGGTGGCCTCGCGGCGACGATGATGAGCAGCTTGGAGGCGGCGGAATTCGAGGCGAGAGCTGCTGAGAAAAGCTTGAGGGAGGCCGAGGAGCGCATGATGCGATTGAGCAAGGTGTCCGCAACTACGACAATTCCCGCTACGACGACCGGATGCGATGATGCTCATTGTGACGAGTCCAAGAAGGAGAAGGCGCACAACTATCCGATTGCCAACGACTGCGGCGTGACTGGGTACGGCGCGACTGCGAAGGACGAGGAGAAGGGCGATGATGATGATGACGACGAGCCCAAGGAGAAGAAGGAGCCCAACGATCCGTTTGCCGACGGCTTCGGTCCGTACCTCTACCACTCCCTCGACGAGCTTTTCAACCCATGGAAGAGCCCCATGAATTGGCTCCTGCTCTGCACGCCGTTCGCTTACTATGGCCACCACCACGGCTGGGATGACGTGACGGTCTTCATTCTCTCGGTGCTGGCGATCGCGCCCATGGCGGAGCGCGTCAGCTTCGTGACGGAGCAGCTCGCAATGCACACGTCGGAGACGATCGGCGGCCTCCTGAACGCGACCTTTGGCAACGTGACGGAGCTGATCGTGTCGCTCGTCGCGCTCTTCGGCGGCATGCTGCGCATCGTGCAGGTCAGTCTGCTCGGCTCGATCTTGTCGAATCTGCTGCTCGTGCTCGGCTGCGCCTTCTTCGTCGGCGGCCTCAAGTACCCCGAGCAGAAGTACTCCCATAAGGCGCAGACGTTGAGCTTCAGCCTGCTGCTGCTGGCTGTGCTGTGCATTGCGATGCCGACGGTTCTCGAGATCACGCACGACGTCGAGTACCCGGAGCACAGCTCACTTGATGTGAGCCGCTCCATGTCAATCATGATGATCGTGACTTACTACCTCTACCTCGTCTTCCGTACGCGAATGCATGCAGATTGCACCTCTGATTGCCTCCCTCATGAGGATCGTGACTTACCACCTCTACCCCGCCTTCCGAAAGCGCCCACGACGAGAGCGCCCATCGAATGCTCACAGGCTGTGAATGCTCGGCGGGCTGTGAATGCTCACTGGCCTCGCTGCCACCGCCGCGCTGCTGCCGCCGCCCCTGCGCTCCTGCGCCGCTCGGCTGCTTGGTGCCCCGTGCTCGGCTGCCTTGGTCCACTCGGCCCTCCCACTTGGCCCTTCCAATCTCCCACTCGGCCCTCCCACTCGGCCCTCCCACTCGGTCTTCCCTATTGGTCCTCCCTATTGGCCCTCCCTATTCGGGAACCATTATTGTCCTCTGCACGCCTCGTCCTCATTACGACGCTCATCGCGATGCTTGCCCCGCGCGCGTCTCACAGAGCTGTGCACGCATCAGCATATCTTCGAGGAGGGCGACGACGACGACGAGGACGACGACGAGGAGCGCGTGCTCGGCGTTTCGGGCGCCATCTTTTGGCTCGCCATGATTACCGTCGGCATCAGCCTCCTCTCTGAGTGGCTGGTCGATGCCATCCGCGGTGCGGCCGATGGCCTTGGGGTCCCCGACCTCTTCCTTGGCACGATCATCATCCCGATCGTGGGCAACGCGGCCGAGCATGCGGCGGCGATCATCTTCGCGGCCAAGAATAAGATGGAGCTCTCGCTCGGCATCGCCGTGGGCAGCGCCACGCAGATCGCTCTCTTCGTCTTGCCGGCGTGCGTCCTCATTGGATGGGCGTATGACCTCCCTCTGGACCTGAACCTGCATCCCTTCGAGCTGTCGGTGCTGGCCTTCGCTGTCCTCCTGGTGGGCGTGGTCATCCAGCAGGGTCAGTCGCATTGGCTCCTTGGCTTCATCCTCGTGTGCTCGTACGTCGTCGTCGCGATGGGCTTCTTTGTGCACACCGACCCGCTGCCCACAGGCGAGCCGCTCTCAGGGTAATATTCGTGCCCGTCGAGGCTCCCGCTTTTGTCGCAACTGAGCACCAAACTGAGCGTCGTCGCTGCCTGGCCGGCCGCCACCGATGACGTGCATTGCATGCAAGCGCTCACCACGACGCCCCTCCTCTCCCTCTCCCTCTCTCGAGCGCCGTCGCTGCCTGGCCGGCTGCCCCCGCGCGCGCGGAGCGCGCGGGAGAGAACCATGGGAGAGACCAAGGGAAGAGATAAATATGGGGTGCAGGGGCGGAGGGGCTGAATTCATGGCGCGCCTGCATGCAAGCGCTCTCCACGACGCCCCCCTCTCCCTCTCTCGGGGTTGAATTCGTGGCGCGCCGCGGTCGAAGGGCTGTATCTGCCTCCTTATCGCATATTACCTCCCTGGTAGTAGGAGCACCGGGCGATGCGCTTGAATGCTCGGCTTCCATGCATAATATCTTAATACATGTATCTGATGCAGTGGGTACAATTGGTATCGGAGATCTCGCTGATCGGGCGGGAGACAGTTATGTGTGTGGGGGGGGCAGTCGACCGGTCGCACGCTCTATGTCTATCCCTGACTTTGAGTAGTGAGAAGACCACACGACAAGAGGTCAAGACAAGGTCCCCCTTAGACAAAAATGTGCGCCGTCTCGCGCGCTCGAAAGGAGGTTCACGTTCGCCCTTCTCGCACAGTCGCATTAGAGCGTGGGAAGGACCGCTGGGCCGGGGACGGCGAGGGAGAGCGCTAAGTGCAAAATCTTCTGAGTCTTTTCACACCTCCGTTTTCATAGTTGTTTTCACTCCTAAGAGGAAGGCGACGTCGTACGAGAGGACTGTTCGGCATCGGCGACACGTCTGCAGGTACCATCGGCTCCTCGGCCACTTACCTCGGCCACTTAAGCCTTTTCTGCAAGCTCAGCCGCCGCCACATCTGGCAGTAGCTGGATGCCACCCAAAAAGGTCAAAGGCGGCAAAGCTAAGAAGGGCAAGGCCGGAAGCAAGGCCAACCGAGGCGATGGAAACCGGCGAAACAACCCGCGCGCCTTCCTCGCAGCCGCCGGACCCAAGGCGATGCGGAATAAGGCGTACCGCGCGCTCGAGAAGCAGGAGAAGCAGTACCACGTCACGCTCGTCGATCGTTCCGCGGAGGCCAACGTGCCACCACCATACATCGTTGTGGTCGTGGGCCCTGCGGGCGTCGGCAAGTCGACACTCATCCAGTCGCTGGTCAAGCAGTGGACGAAGCAGAACCTGGGCGCAGTGCTCGGGCCAGTGACCGTCGTCACGGGCAAGAAGCGCCGGCTCACCATCGTAGAGTGCCCGAACGACATGAACGCCATGTGTGACTTGTCCAAAGTGGCCGACCTCGTGCTGCTCTTAGTGGACGGTTCGTTCGGCTTCCAAATGGAGACGTTCGAATTCCTCAACATGTGCCAGGTGCGCGCGCCGAAGAAGGCCAGGCGCACGCCGTGGGCTCGCTGCGCGGCATGCGCGGCACGCTGCCGCCGCCGCCGCCGCCGCTGCCGTCAACGCCGCCCGCCTGCCGCTGCCTGCACTGCTGCCGCCGCCGCTGCCGCTGCCGCTGCTGCTGCCGCTGTCGCTGCTGATGCCGCTGCCAGCGCGACGTGAGGAGACAGAGCTTAGCCGAGCAGCCTCCCAAGGCATTGCGGCGCCAAACTCAATAGACTACAATTCTCTGATCGCCTCTGGCCGCCTCCTCCTCCCTTGTCGAAACTCAATAGACTACAATTCTCTGATCGCCTCTGGCCGCCTCCTCCTCCCTTGACGAAACTCAATAGACTACAATTCTCTGATCGCCTCTGGCCGCCTCCTCCTTCCTTGATGACTGCCGCAATCCGTCCTTGATGACCGCCGCAATCCAGGGGCACGGCTTCCCGCGAGTCATCGGAGTGCTCACGCACCTCGAGTGCATGCAAGTGCTCACCACGGCGTCTCCCCCTTCCCCACAGGTGCACGGCTTCCCGCGAGTCATCGGAGTGCTCACGCACCTCGACTCCTTTCGAAATGCCGCCACACTGCGCCGGGTCAAGAAGCAGGTGCGCTTGATTGCACGGGATCGCTCATCGCTTGATTGCCCCTGATTGTTCATCGCTTGATTGCCATTGATGAGGAGTCCGAGAGGTTCAAGATGCCGCTGATTGCTCTCCTCATCAATGGCAATCATCGATTGCTCTCTTCGAATGGCCTCGCTGCTCACCTCTCTGATTGCTCTCCTCATCAATGGCAATCACCTGATTGCTCTCTTCGAATGGCCTCGCTGCTCACCTCTCTCAGTGCCTCCCCGATGGCCTCCGATGGCCTCTGATGACCTCTGATGGCCTCGGATGACCTCTGATGACCTCCCTCCTCTGCGCAGCTCAAGCACCGCTTCTGGACGGACATTTACGAGGGCTGCAAACTCTTCTACCTCTCTGGCATCAAGCACGGCCGTTACCCAAAGGTCGAAGTTGCCAATTTAGGCAGGTTCATCTCGGTGCTCAACTTTCGGCCGCTCATCTGGCGAAATGCCCACCCGTCCGTCCTCGCGGACCGCGTCGAGGATGGTACACCACCAGACCTGCTGCAGGTGAGCGCGACTGCTGGCCTCCCTGATGACCTCCCTGATGACCTCCCTGATGACCTTTGATTAACGGCCCGCCTGTCGCTCTGCTACAGGATGCCAACACGGCGCGTCGGGTGATCCTCTTTGGGTACGTTCGCGGAACCTTCCTCAAGCCGGGCATGCGCGTGCATGTGCCCGGGCTGGGTAACTACTCTTCGGCTTCGAACTCGATCCTGATTGCATCTGATGGCTCCTCTGATGACGTCTGATTGCGTCCCTCATCAGGTGACTACTCAATGGCGGACGTGACTGCGATCTCGGACCCTTGCCCCTTCCCGTCGACGGAGAAGCGCCGCCGTCTCAACCAAAAGGAGAAGCTGCTGCATGCGCCGATGGCTAACCTCGGCGAGCTCACGTGAGATCATCGCCGATGGCCGTTGATGGCCGCTGATGGCCGCTGATTGCCGCTGATGGCTGAATGCCGCACGCGTCGTCATCGGTTGCATGCACATGCGTCGTCATCGGTTGCATGCACACGCGTCGTCATCGGTTGCATGCGCAGCCCCCCCACCCCCCTCGTGCTTATCACTGTTGGCGGAAGCACTCCCGTGCCGCCCACGGCATAGACACGAGGGGCCAGCCAGCGGCGGCTCTGCCCTCGCGCCGTCGTGGGCGGCGCTCTGCGCGCTGCCCACGGCCCAGCGCTGTCGTGGGCGGAGCCGTCAGTTCGGGCTGCAGAGCGCCCCCGCCTCCCCTCCTTGGCCTGGGCGCTTTGATGCTCGAGCACACTCCTGACGAAACATTCCTGACGAAACCGCCTCTGAGGCCCCTGATGGCCACTGATGGCGACTGATGACGAAACATTCCTGACGAAACCGCCTCTGAGGCCCCTGATGGCCCCTGATGGCCACTGATGACGAAACTTTCCTGACGAAACCGCCTCTGAGGCCCCTGATGGCGACTGATGGCGACTGATGGCCACTGATGACTTATGATGACTTATGATGACCTGTCGATGACCTTTGATTGCCGCTCACTCCTGCCTGACCGCTCGCCCGCCGCTGGCTGAATGGCGGCAGGTACGACGCGGATGCGGTGTACATCAACATCCCAGAGTCTTCAGTCCGCTTCTCAAAGCGAGCAGCGCCGAGCTCGGACGGCGCCGTGCCGGGCGCCGGTAAGGGCATGCCGTCGGCGGCGGGCGAGGGGGCGTCATCCGATGAGGGCGATGAGAAGGACGAGGAGGACGAGGAGGAGGAAGGTGAGGGGGGTGGCGAGGAGGCAGCGGAGGACGAGGGTGTGAAAATGGTCCGCCGGCTTCACAAGCTAGGCAACGCGTCCGCTCTCGACTCCCAACTCAAGGTACGCTGATTGCCACACTGATGACTTGCCTTGCATGCAAGCGCTCACCATGGCGCGCTCGACTCTGAAATGAAGGTGGGCTCCCTGCGCATGTTTGCGGGCGGCGCGGTACTGCCGGGTATGCTGCCGGGCGCGATGGAGGTCGAGGACGAGGACGAGGACGAGGAAGAGGAGGACGAGGACGGTGAGGAGGACGAGGACGAGGGCGAGGACGAGGAGGACGAGGACGAGGGCGAGGACGAGGACGAGGAGGAGGAGGGTGAGGACGAGGAGGGTGAGGAAGACGAGGACGAGGGCGAGGACGAGGAGGAGGACGAGGACGAGGACGAGGAAGAGGAGGACGAGGAGGCGGAGGCGGAGGAGGAGGAGGGCGGCGTGGGCGCCGAGTGGAAAGCGAACCTGATGAAGCGCGCTGCTGAGCGCTTCCAAAACCGTCGCGTCGACTGGATGCGTCTCGTATATGACCAGCCAGCTACGTCCGCCGCCGCCACGGGTGGCACCAGCGGCAGCAGCAAGGGCGGCGCCGGCGGCGGTGGCGGCGGCGAGAGTGATGACGACGTCGATGACTTCCTCATCAAGAAAGGGTCCGCGCCGCGCACCAGTACCAAATTAGGCAACGGCGCCGTCGCGGGCGCCAAGCGCCGTCGCGAGGACGAAGGCGCGGCGGGCGGTGCTCTCGGCGGCGCCACGGCGGTGGGCGGCTGGCAAGAGGAGGGGGACGCGAACGCGCTCGACACGACGCTCGTGCGCCTGGCGGTTTCGACCTTCTCGGCGTACGCGAACGGCAAGGCGCGCGCGACGATCATCGACCGTTTCGTGACCGGCAGTTGGCAGCCTCGGGTGGGGGCGGGGGGCGAGGGGGACGACGAGGGGGAGGACGACGAGGGGGGCTTCGAAGATCTCGAGACGGGGGAGATAGTGGGCCGAATGAGGCGAGAGGGCGGCGCCGACGACGACGAGGACGACGAGGACGAGGACGACGAGGAGGAGGAGGACGGTGAGGAGGACGAGGAGGACGGCGAGGCCAGGGAAGCGGAGCGTCGCCGGCAGCTCAAGCTGAAGCAGAAGGCTTCGTTCGATTCGACGTACGATTCGCGCGGGAGGAAGGAAGAGCCGATGGAGGAGGAGGAGGAGGGCGACGTGGCAGACGCTGGGGAGGGCGGCAAGGGCGGCGGCGGCAAGAGCGGCGGCGGCATGGGCGGCGGCGCCAGCACGTCCGCACTCAAGCCTGGCCAGGAGCTCTTTGCGGAAGATCCGTTCATCATCGCGCAGCGGGCGGCTGCCAAGGCGCAGCGAAAGGTCAACGTCGACTTCCTAATCGGGAAGATCAGTGGCACCGATGCGCCGGGTGGCGCCCACGACGGCGCCGGGATGGCGGGCGGTGCTGCCGGCGCCGTCGCGGGCGCGGGCGGCGCGGTGCGCGGTGCCTCCGCGGACGGCGCCCGGGCCGACGTGATTGGGTTCTCGCCGGGCACGTACGTGCGCATCGTGCTGGAAGACGTGCCTGCGGACTTCGTGACGCATTTCGAGCCATGCACGCCGGTGATCGTAGGCGGGCTGCAGCCTGGTGAGCGGCACTGATGGGCTCTGATTGCCTACTAATTGCATGCTGATTGGGCTGCTGCCTGGTGAGCGGCACTGATGGGCTCTGATTGGCACCTGATAGGCACTGATCTTCATCGCGCGCCTGTACTGCTTACATGCTGATTGCCTATATAATTGCATGCTGATTGGACCTCTGATTGCCTGCCTCCTCAGGTGAGGAGCGGCTCGGAGTCTCCATCGCTCGCCTCAAGAAGCACCGGTGGCACAAGAAGGTGCTCAAGACGGCGGATCCGTTGACCATCTCGATGGGCTGGCGCCGCTTCCAGACGATGCCCCTGTACGCCACCAAGGACATCAACCTACGCCTGCGCCATCTCAAGTACACTCCCGAGCACATGCACTGCATGGCCGTCTTCTACGGGCCCTCGACCCCCCCGAACACCGGCCTGCTCGCGTACCAGGTGAGCACGCTGATGAGCGCTGATATGAACCCTGATGATCTCTGATGACCCTATGATGACCCCATGATGACCCCATGATGACCCCATGATGACCCCATGATGACCGCTGATGACTGCACACCGCCCGTTTCGCGTATCCCAGTCGACGGCTCGCCAGTCGTTTCGGATCTCGGCGACGGGGGTGTTGCTCGAGCTCGAGGCGACGGTTACAGTCGTCAAGAAGCTCAAGCTCGTGGGACAGCCTACCAAGGTGAGTCTCGGGATAGCCCCGAGGGGCTCTCGTGATTGACTGTGATGGGCTCTGCCACCGCCGCCTCCCCAAGGCCCTGCATGCAAGTGCTCACCACAGCGCCACCGCCACCCCATGTGCCTCCCCGAGCCTCTCGCTCCGGGGCCCATGCTGGGCACATGGGTGGGCGGGGCGCCACATTTTGGGGCGAGACCTCGTGCATGCATGCATGCGCGCGCCGCTACTGTGGCGCGCGCGCGCGCCATGCCGAGCGCTCCGGGCGGCCAGACAGCCTCCCGCGCACCTTTGGCTCTGGCCGATGGTCTGTGTGCGGTCGGGTTCACAAGGCGGCCTCCATCCCTTCCCTGCTCTCCCTGCTGCCCATTCGAGCCCACCGCCCCCGCACTTCCCCCCCTCGACCCTTCCCCCCACCCCTCCCCCCCAACCCTCCCCCCCCTGTCCACCCCCTTCCTTCCCTCTCAGATCCTCAAGCACACCGCCTTCGTCGGTGGCATGTTTAATTCCTCCCTTGAGGTTGCGAAGTTTGAGGGCGCTTCCATCAAGACGGTCTCGGGCATCCGTGGCCAGGTGCGATCTCCCTTGGTTGCAATTGATTGCCCTTGATTGCCGCGACCATCAAGACGGTCTCGGGCGTCCGTGCCCATGTGCAATTGGCATCTGAGCGCCTTTAAAGTACCTCTCTGAGTGCTCTCTGATTACCCTCTGATTACCCTCTGGCTGCCCTCTGACTGCCCTCTGACTGCCCTCTGACTGCCCTCTGACTGCCCTCTGA
>ENA-UOXP01001648-UOXP01001648.1-mixed-culture-metagenome-genome-assembly--contig:-NODE-1648-length-15421-cov-29.789731_pt1 | contig 15421 bp, 10 predicted proteins | sample MGYA00238161_ERZ761639 | MGnify/ENA primary metagenome ERZ761639 (study PRJEB28913, sample SAMN08776760) | mixed culture metagenome | isolation source: Freshwater growth medium | place: USA...
CGCCTGGGGCGCTGGCACGGGCTGCGGGGGGGTCGCTGGCGCTGGCTCCGGCGCTGACTTCGAGGCGCGGGGGAATGAGAGGCGCGCTTGGATCGCCGCGCCGGCAGCGGATGCTGCTTTTGTCGCTGCTTCTGCCCAGTTCTCCTCCGTCGCGGGCGGTGGCTCCGGCGCCGAAGACGCCTGGGGCGCTGGCACGGGCTGCGGGGGGGTCGCTGGCGCTGGCTCCGGCGCTTGCCTTGTCTTGGATGCTGGCATTGGCACCATTTGCTGCGTGGGGGGGGCTGGCACGGGTTTTGGCGCCGGCGCTGGTTCCAGCACTGGCGTTGGCTGTGGTGGCCATCGCTGCAAGGGGCGCGCCGCTAATGGCTCCGCCGCTGGCGCTGTCTGCGGTGGCGTTTGCTGTGAGGGGCGTGCAGGCATCTGCTTCGGCGCCGGCATTTGCTGCGGAGGCGTCGGCTGCGGGGGCGTTTGCTGCGAGGGGCGTGCTGCTTTAGGTTCTTCGGCCAGTATGGTTGTCGGAAGCGGGCGTGCCGCTTTTGGTTCCTCGGCCGGTACCGATTTCGGAAGCATCCATGCCGCTTTAGGTTCCTCAGCCGGTATCGATGTCGGAAGCGGGCGTGTAGCTTTTGGCTTCTCGGCCGGTACCGATGTCGGAAGCGGGAAGCTTTTGGTTCCTCGCTGCGACTGGCGCAGTGGCGTTGGCTCCTCGGTAGGAGGCGGCTGCTTCGCAGGGCGGGCTTCGAGCCCATCTTTGTCTAGTTGGGGCGGTGCTCGCCGCGAGGGGGGTGCTGGCATTGGCACCGGAGCTGGCGCTGGCACCGGCGCTGGCAGTGTCGACGTCGGCGGTGGGGGCGTTGGCGGGGAGGCCCTTATCTGAACGACGGGAGCTGGCCTGGACTGCAGGATCGGTTTCGTGAGCGGCCCAAGCTCTTCGGCCGGGGGCCGAGCCAGAAGCCCTTCCGTCGGTAGCGTGAAGGCCGGCGAAGATTCCTTTGGGTAATCCATACTCCTGCTGCCGAGAACCCGTTCGTCCTCATAATCCGACGTCCTCCCGGGAACGTGGAACTCGGAATGGAGTTCGTGGAATCGAGAAGGCTTGCGAGTGCCACAGCAGCCGACGATACCCAGGAGGCCCGCCAACCAGTCTTCCTGACTTGTCACCCGTGTGCTGAAGTTCGCTTCTAAACTCGCAGGTGACGAGGATGAAGTTGTCGGGACGCTGTCGTCGGCCGTCAAAGTGCCCATGTGCAGAGGCGCTCTTCGCCTAAAATAGGCACGACCGATGTAATCGAGCTTGTCAAATTAGGTAATGAGACCTCTGTTGATTCGAGTCTCGTCTTCACATTTCGGCGCGAATCCCTTCGCGCGCTGTGGTCTCGCGCGCTCACGCAAAAGTCCAAAGTCAAATTCTTCGTCCACTTCTCGCACAACACCTGGTCACCTTGGCAGATGCCGCGCGAGGCCGCATTAAAGGCTCGCGAGAGACTCCGCGCATGCGTCACCGAGCCCCACGTGGAGGACACAGAATTGGAGGGCAAACGCCCCCACATAGATGAGGACGGCGACTATAAGCAGCGGGCCAGTAGCAGCGCGATGAGTGTAACAAGGCGGCACCGCTGCGGGGTCTGCGTCGGTTGCAACGCCACTAACTGCGGTAGGTGCGTTTACTGCCTCGACATGCCGCAGTTCGGTGGCACTGGCAACCTGCGGAAGAGCTGCATTGAGCGCACGTGCGTGGAGATCACCAAAGAAAACGAGCGGCTCGCTGAGGCTCGGCGAGTGGAGCGCGAGGCCGAGCGCGAGCGCATCGAGCGCTGGGGCAGCGCACGCCGCGCTGGCACGCGAGTTCCTCTCGGCAACTCAACGGGTGCAGCAGCAGCGGTTGCCAAGCACACCGGCTTCATGCCGGGGACGAATGCGCGGCTTCCATCTGTGAGGCTCGAGGCATCCATCGACAGCGGCTGGGGCCAGTTCGACTTCCTTCCAGGGATGCGGGTTGAGGTGAACATTCCGAAAGAGGAGTACGAATTAGGGTTGATGGCTGGCCGGGTGGTGGACCCCTACTCGGAGCAGCCGCCACCCTCCCAGAGCCGCAGCAGCCCGCGCAAGAGTAGCCCACATCACGCGGCCGTTGTTGAGAGGGCCGTGAAGGCGGGCAAGGTTTGCGTCGAGTTCGATGAGCTGCTGAGCGAGGTGAGCGAGGCACACGCGACAGCGAAGGTGCCACTGCGCGAGTTCATCGAGCCTCAACGCTTGCGCCTGCTCCCGCCGAATGCGTTCCCGAAGGGCGCTGCCTGCTTGCTACGACCCGGCGACCTGGTCGACCTGTACTACCAGGACGGCTGGTGGGAGGTTGTGATTCAAGCTGTCGAAGAGCCCGCCGCCAGCAATGGGCTGAAGCGTGGGCAACGCGGCAAACAGCATCGGGGCAAAGCGCGCAAGAGCGCAACAGCTGCCGTGGCTGCGGTTGACGGCGGAGACGCCGTGGCGGGCGACGGCGGAGGCGCCCACGACGGCGGAGGCGCCCACGACGGCGGAGGTGCCCCTGAGGCCGCTGCAGGCAAGCGTACAGCCCAGACTAGATTCGTCAACAGCGACATGGATGCAAAGGGGGCGACGCCAGAGGACGAAGCTTCCGAGGACGAGGAGGAGGACGAGGAGGAGGACGAGGACGAGGACAAGGACGAGGACGAGGACGAGGACACGCGGGCTGCGAAGCTCAAGAAGAAGAGCAATCGCGCGCGCCTTTTCCATGTGAAGGCCGTGCTGTATAACGCCACACACCAGGTGAGCGAAGAGAGGCTGCGGCCCAAGTGGTTGTGGTCGCACGAACGTCGCGTATGGCGTTACGAGCTCGCTTGCGGCCACGGCTGCGTGCCCCTCGAAGGGAATGGGCGCCCCTCGTTTGTGTTTGCGGGTGGGGCTCCGCGCTCCTGGAATCCTCATTACGCGCCGATCGCTACTCCGGCGTGAGGCAAGCCATATGAAGTCGTCCGGGGAGGCGAGTGACGCGCACCAGACGTCCATATTAGGCAATGTAGGAGGCGAGCGACCCGCACCGGACGTCGGCGCGCATCGAGGGGCTAGGTGCACACAGGGACGTCGTGGCGCGACGGAGGAGCAGCCGATCGGATGTTGTGTTACGCCTGTGGCGGTGACATCCGGCACGGTCTGTGCGTCAATGAAATGAAGGCCTCGAAGGCGCGGAAATGGGCGGGTTTAATCGATTTAAATCGCGAGCGTTGTGTTCGAATCCGTATCCGATCTCACATTGATCAGTATCCGAATATTCACCGAAGCCAGCCCCGCAGCCGGTTCCGGCTGGTTGCTTCATCGAATACGCGCGGAGGGTCTAGATAGGTCGAGCTCGCAAGTCGCAATCCGAACGTGAACCACAAGCTAGATACAGAACGCTCATCAGCATGGCGGCAGCACCACCACCTCCCAAAGTACAGCTGTGTCAATCCATCTCCTCTATCAGTACTGGCGGCGGCGGCGAGGGCTCCGAGCCTTGCGGAGCCGCGTCGTCGCCCGCCGCCAGCAGTGCACTGCGTATTATACTCCGCGCGGCCAATGCACCGCATGCTTCGCTATCGTCGAGGCTCCAGGGCCGCGGCGCGATGGAGAGCAAGCCTCCCGCGCGTGGTGGGAACAGCGTCGGTAGCATCTCGAGCATCATAGGATAGGTGAGGCTGCTGCTGCCGCCGGCGGCGTCGCTGTCGCGAGTGCTACCGCCGGCGGTACCGCCATCGAGGCTGCTCCAACGGCTGCTGTCGCCGGCGCCGTCGCCGCTAGCCCCCGACATGGGAGTGGAGGAGCGACAGGAGAGTGGTCCAAAGAGCCTCAGCGCCGACGCGACGCCGTCGGCCACCTTGGCGCTCAGTAACCACCTTGTCACAGGCGCCGTCGTGGGCGCCGGCCCATAGGCTGTGGCGATGGCTTCCTCGATGGCCGCGGCCGCGAGCTCATTGGCAAGATCAATGGCCCACGAGTCCGCGTCGGCTGTCACGGCGGCGGCTGGGGCAGCAGAAGCGACGAACAGCGCGGCAGCGGGCACATCAGCAGGCGCTGGAGAGAGCGCCTCTGCTGAAGGCGTAGATACTATGCCGTCGCCACCCTCGTCCGCCCCGCCGCCCTCCGCTCCATCGCCACCCACATCCGCTCCGTCTTCGATCTCCTCCGAGCTCTCCTCCGAGCTCTCCTCCGAGCTCTCCTCTGTGGCTGCGCTGCTCTCCGCTGCCGCCGCCCCAAAGAGCCTCAGCGCCGACGCGACGCCGTCGGCCACTTTAGCGCTCAGTAACCACCTTGTCACCGGCGCCGTCGTGGGCGCCGGCCCATAGGCTGTGGCGATGGCCTCCTCGATGGCCGCGGCCGCGAGCTCATTGGCAAGATCAATGGCCCACGAGTCCGCGTCGGCTGTCATGGCGGCGGCGGCTGGGGCAGCAGAAGCGGCGGACATCGCGGCATCCGGCCCGGCCGCGGGCATTCGCACGCAGCTGCTCGTGTCGATGATGAAGATGCGCGAGGGCGGCACGCCGGCGGCCAGGTAGGCGCGCGTGTCGCTCGCCTTGTTCCCAAAGCCACCCACAAGGGGGCCATTCCCCACAAGGGGGTCATTCCCCACAAAAGGGTCATTCCCCACAAGGGGGTCATTCCCGGGCGGCCACAGCGCGGCCAGCTCACACAGGCACGCGGCCTTGAACTCATGCACTGACTTGTGGACAAGCTCGCGGCTGAGGGCCTCGAAGGTCCGGCTTGGGGAGAGTAGGAGGGGGCCAGTGGGCAGGCGCGAGGTGCCTTCGCGTACGGAGGCGAGCAGGGCGAGGGTGGGCGCTGCGAGCCCCATCGGGCGGGACGTAAGGTAGACGATCACGTACCCGTTGGCAGCGATGCGCTCGAGCAGCGGCGCGACGCCGGTGTGGAACTGGTCATTAGGGTCATTAGGGAGGCACTCGGAGGTCATTAGGGAGGCACTCGGAGGTCATTAGGGAGGCACTCGGAGGTCAGCAGAGGCCATCGGAGGTCCTTCGAGGCACTCGATCTCAACTCGATCTCAGAGGCAAGGCTCGCCTCTCACCTGGGCGTCCCCATGTAATCAGGCGCAATCAGGCGCAATCAGGTGCAATCAGGTGCAATCAAGGCACGCCTCTCACCTGGGCGTTCCCATGTAATCAGGTGAAATCAGGTGCAATCAGGTGCAATCAGGTGCAATCAAGGCACGCCTCTCACCTGGGCGTCCCCGAGCATCAGGCGTGCTAGCGGCCGTGGCACATGACCGCGTAGGTCCGATCGGGTGATCGTGCCGTCCACGTCCGAGATGACGACCCGATCGGTCGCCGCGAGTACGTGCAGCCGCGCCACCACCGGCCGCCCCCCACACGAGAATCCGAGGTGGTTGACGCCCGGCATCAGCCCCATGCGACCCAGCTCGGTTGGAGTGGGTACGTGCGAGGCGGCGCCGTCAGGGCCAAGCCGCAACGCGTCCTCGAGGCCCTCGACGTGCGCCTCATTCACGGTGAGCTGCACCGGCAGTCCGCTCGGGAAGGGTGCGAGCAGCCGACCAAAGCGCACATGCAGCGCCGTGCTGCGCAGCGAGCCATCGGGCTGACGTACTGCGACCACGTCGACTGCACCCGAGAGAGTAGCTGAATTGAGCTGCGCAGACGCGGAGTGATGCTCCGAGGACGAGGGGCGAGGGGCAATCTCCAAGGCCGCACTCTCCTTGCCGCCTGACTGCCGCAGCAACTCCGCGACCGCTGGCGCCTTGGCGAGGTCCAAAGGCGTCTTGCCGTGGCTATTGGTGGCATTCACGTCCGCTCCACCGTCGACGAGCAGCTGTAACACCTCGAGATGGCCGGCGGCGCTCGCAGTGTGCAGCGCTGTCGCTCCGTCCCAGGACGATCCGTAGTTGGCGCACTCGCGCCGCTGGCACGAACGCCAATGCGCACCATTGTCGGGTGAGCGTGTCGTACAGGAGGCGCAGACAGACTTGCCACATGCGTGCAGCATCGAGCCACTGTTCTGCGCAAGCAGAAACCGCATACGCTCTACATCGCCTGACTTGGCTGCGGTGGTCCAGGCACTCAAGTTCATGGCAGCCCTTTTGTGGTCAGACCAATTGGTTGTGTGTGGCTTGCTAGGGGAGAAAGTGCCCAAAACGGCGCTTTGTCGCAAAAGCAAAATACAATCAACCCTCACGGGGGCGGATGTCGGTCGGGACAAACATGGAGAATCCGCACAATGGTGATTCCGTGCAGGTCTTCACATGTTACCGGTACATGTGTACGTCTTGCGGTGCACTTGCTTCTTGAGTAAGTTTGTCTTCAGTAAGGCATGTGTGTTATTGATCGTCAGATCGTGTGTGCCCCTGCTCCCCTCGGTGCATGCTCAGCCACGTCAGTCACGTCAGTTATTTTTGCGGGTACCCTCCCCGCGCTCACGGCCCGGCCCGTCACTCCACCACCTAAGACCGTGTCAGTAGACGAGCCTCGAAGCCGGCGTCCGTCCGGGGTCCCGGTGCTCCCCGGGAAAAGCAAAAAGCGCAAACGGGCAGCCCGGACGACACGCCCGAACAAGGCAGTAGATCCGGAAGATCTCTCTCATGAGTCCTCTGAGACTTCTCTCTCAAGTTCTCAGTCAGTCTTCTCTCTCAGTCTCGGTCTCAGAGCTGCCACTGTCCTCATCACTCCCTCAAGTTGGCGTGCTCATCACTCAATTGGCGTTCTCATCAATCAATTGGCGTGGGCGCCATAGTAGGCACCTCGGGGGCGCTGAGCCCGCGTGCGGCGCCGCACGCGACGAGCCGTTGGCCGAGCTGCACCCTCACGATGGGCTTCGCGGCCGAGACGCTCGTCACGGCGCCCGCAGGCAGCCCGAGTGCCTTCTCGATGCGGGGCACAGCGCGCCCGAGCGAATGGCCCATGAAGACGAGGGAGGCGGGGCCCGCACACTGCGCAATCGGATCGAGTGTGAGACGGCCCGCTGTGGTGAGCACTTGCATGCAAGGCAGGTCATCAGTGGCAATCAGCGTACCTGTGCAAGCGGCTCGAGCGTGAGACGACCCGCCACACCGTTAAAGAGCCACCAAGTGTCGCCTAGCTGGGTGCGAAGCGCCGCCGTGGGCGCAGGCAGCCCCTGACGCGCCGCCTCAGCCTCCGCCTCGACGAGGGAGAAGGGCACAATGCCCTTCGTCCGGTAGAGCTCATCCGGGGGTGCGACCTTGAGGAGGGCCTCGAGGGCGGCCCGGCTTGTGCTCCATCCCGGAGGGACCCCACGCGGCAGTACGTGATGGCACTCGGCCTCAGCGTCCATGTGGGTGGCCTCGTCCGCTGTCGCCGCGCGCAGCACGCCGCCGCCGCCGCCTCCCTCGCCTTCGCCCTCGCCCCGGCTGCTGCGCCAGAGGGCGGCGTCGAGTCCAAAGACGATCGCTGGGTCAACGACCGCCGTGGATCCCACGGTTCGCACCTTGGGAGCGTCAGGCACGAGCTCATGTAAGTCGTCGAGCACGCGCTCGATCATCTCCTCGCCCGCGAGCTCGACCTGATGAGGCCAGCAATCAGTCGCACTCAGCATGCAATCAGAGGGCAATCATCGCTCGATAATCTCCTCGCCCGCGAGCTCGACCTTGTTGAGCAGCAGCAGGTCGGTGCACTTGGCCTGCAGCTTCGCCGTGCGTGAGAAGTTCGTGATCCGTGCAAAGTTCGCGCAGTCGACCACGGTGACCACCCCGTCGACCCTCACGATCTCGCTCACCTTTTCGATCTCCCACACCAGAGGCCCTGGCATGGCCGAGCCGCTCGCTTCGACGAGGATGCGGTGCGGGCCGAGCTCGTGGAGCGCCTTGAGCGCGTCTGCCAGCTCGCCCACCCGTGTGCAGCACAGGCATCCATTCACAATCTCCTTGACCGCCACCCGATCGTCCCGAGCCACCATGCTGTCGACGCCCGCGTCGCCGTACTCATTCTTCAACCAGGCGCACGTGTAGCCGGCGGGCAGCCCGCGGAGCAGTGAGCGGATGACGGTCGTCTTGCCCGCACCCAGGCACCCGGTGAGCACCGTCACGGGCACGATCGACGGCGGCTCACACGCCGCGAGCGCCTTGAGCACAAGCAGTGGCGACTGCGGCGCGAGGGCCTCGCGCAGCAGCTCGAGCTTGGCACCGAGCGAGTCGCGCAGCGGAAGTTCCGAGGCGGCGAGACGCGCACGCAACAGGTCCACCTCCGCGATGCTCAGCTGCACGCTTGTCACCGTGCTGCCGAGCGCTGCCTCGTGCTTGTCGCGCCCGAAGTTGGTGCCTGCCGTCGTGGCCAGCGACTTGCCCTCAAGCCGGTCGCGCGCGGAGGAGACAGTTGCGTCGGTGGCACAGTCGCTGTCGCCACACGGGGCCAGCGGGACGAGCTTCAGCAATCGCTCGCGCTCGATGGGCGCGAGCGAGATGGCGGCGCGTCGAACGGAGCCGTCCATCACAGCACACGAATCACCATGAATCTCCCCTCTAGACGAAATGTGAAAGTAGGCTCACAACCCCCGGAAAGGAGTGATCACGAGCCTTAAAAGGCCAAACCGACGCGAGATCAATCGCCTCCATTGAGGGTGACTACCGAGGGAGGGGGACGAGCTCCCCCTGTTCCAGTGAAGGGAACTCCGTTGAAAACTCCGCCGCGCGAAACGCTGTGAGCCCGCCAAAGTGGGTTATTTGAACGTGCACGCCTCGAGATCACCGCGAGATTGGATCTTCCTACGCGAAGTCGCCCCACCTTCGAGTATCCGTGCACATCATGGTGAACCGCGCAGCGCTTATTGTAATCGACGGCTGGGGCGAACGCGATGAGGAGTACGGCAACGCCATCAAGCAGGCAGCCACACCCGTCATGGACTCCTTGAGGGCGGAGGCCAACTTTGCCGTCGTCGAGGCCTCGAGCCTCGCGGTCGGACTGCCCGAGGACACCATGGGCAACTCGGAGGTGGGCCACCTGACCATCGGCGCGGGCGCAGTGGACTACCAGGACCTCGTGCGCATCAACCTGGCTGTCAAGAATGGTTCGATTGCCGAGATGAAATCGCTGGTTGACGCCTTTGCCTGCGCCAAGGCGGGCACTGGCCGTCTGCACCTGTTCGGGCTGCTGAGCGACGGCGGCGTGCACAGCCATCAGGAACACCTGTACTGTCTGGTGGCGGCGGCCAAGGCGGCAGGCGTCCCGCGCACGCTGCTGCACGTGTGCATGGACGGTCGTGACACGCCGCCCAAGTCGGGCGCGAGCTACATGGAGGCACTCGAGAAGAAGCTTGCCGAGCTCGGGTACGGCGAGATCTCGACGATCTCGGGCCGGTACTACGCGATGGACCGCGACAAGCGGTGGGAGCGCGTGCAGGAGGCGTTTGAAGTCATGTGCCGCGCGCCAGGGGAGTGCGAGACTGTCGCGGCTGGCGGCGTCAAGGCGGTGGTCGAGGCGAGCTATGCTCTGCCCGAGCCGATCACAGATGAGTTCCTCAAACCAACGGGGCTTCTGAGCGACGGCGGCCTCGCAGACGGCGACGTGTTCTTCTCGTTCAACTTCCGCTCCGACCGCGCGCGTGAGATGTTCGAGTGCCTCTCGGTCGCGCCCAAGTTTGAGACGGCCAAGGCTCGTAAGCTCGCGATGTGCCTCCAGATGACGCAGTACTCATCGGCCTTTGAGTCGCCGATCGTCTTCCCGCCGCAGCAGCTGACCAACGGGCTGTCCGAGACGATTTCCAAGCAGGGCCTCACCCAGTTCCACGTCGCCGAGACTGAAAAGTACGCGCACGTCACCTTCTTCTTCAACGGCGGCAAGGAGGAGGCTTTCGAAGGCGAGGTGCGCGAGCTCAATGCGCGAGGTCATTGACTCGCCCACTGATGGCCACTGATGGCCGCTGATGACCGCTGATGACCTCTTTATTGCCTCCCTCACCAGGTGCGCGAGCTCAAGGACTCGCCCAAAGTCGCGACGTACGATCTGGAGCCGAAGATGGCGGCCGAGCCGGTGGCGGACGCGATGGTGCGCGAGATCGAGGCAGGCACGCACGCGCTCCTCGTCTGCAACCTGGCGCCGCCCGATATGGTGGGGCACACCGGCATGATGGACAAGACGATGGAGGCCGTCTCGCACACCGACATGTGCATCGGCAAAGTGGTCGAGGCATGCAAGAAGGCGGGCGTTGGCCTCTTCATTGTGGCTGATCACGGCAACAGTGAGACGATGCTCACTCCGGAGGGGAAGCCCATCACGTCCCACTCGACCTCGGCCGTCCCGTTCATCGCGATGCTCCCGGCCGACTCACCCCTCAAGTTCTCGCGCAAGGAGGGTGGCGTCGCTGACGTAGCCCCGTCAATGCTCATGTGGATGGGCATCGAGATCCCAAAGGAGATGACGGGAAAGTCCTTCTTCTGACTGCATACGCACCGGGCCACCCGCCCATGAGCGAGGCGAGTACACTCCTTACGAATGTGCGGCCTTCGAGGCGACGGTTGGGCGGGCGAAGACGAAGCCGAGGAAGGAAATGCGTGCTGGTTGTGCATAATATGGGGGGGAATCCATTGTGTGATTGTGCGGGGAGGGGGAGGGGGAGGGGGAGGGGGAGGGTCGGTTTTTGGGAGGTGGTCTGGGCGTGTTGGCCTGAAGATGGACCCGTGTGCGTGTCCTGTCGCAGCGTGTGGCCTAGTGTTCCCCGGCGTGTGCTTCCTTGGTGATGGTATTCCGTGCAATGTCTTTGTCACACTGGTCACTGCCACAGTTGTGCGTCCGGTGGGGGATGCACTAAAGTTGTGCGGCGGGGCGCTTGTCCCCCTTGTTCAGTCGCATGGATTATTACCGATACCGTTAACCGTACGCGCGGCGGGTTGCTTCGTGCGGACCCAAGTCGCATGTGCGGACCGCGGGTTCCGGCGTTTCCTGACGGTTTTGGGTTTACGACGATGGCAATTCCAATTGGCGTCGGGGGGGTGCGTAAACCCAGCGACCTGTGCTAACGTGACTGGGTGCGTCCTGCGTCGACACGCACCCGCTGGTGAACACACAGCACACACAGCGCTCGTCTTAACGCACCTACGTCGCGTCAACGCTGCCCTGGGCGGGTGCGTAAACCCGCACTGTGCGTACAAACGCATCTTCCTGCGTGTACACACCCTACGCTGCGTACTCGCCGATAACCAATAACGAACCTGCAGACCCTAGTAGCTTTGGTGCCGGCGAGGAGCTTAGAGCTAGACGCTGGAGGGTTGTATGCAGCAGAGACCTCGCGGGCTGGAATTTCGTGAACCATTCGGCAGTGCACATCCTCCGGAGCTCTGCACGCTCTCTCTTGACAAGCGCAGCTATGAGCTCGCCTGTAGCATGTAAGAACTCACGAGACCCCGTGTGCTTGGCTCGTGTGCACGCTCTGTATCCGGATAGTATCCGGATACAGTTTTGAGGGCGGGCCGACTTCCTTATTTGGGAAAACGCGTTCTTTGTGTTTTCTATGCCGCCTACAAAGCGCCGTTCGGCCCATGCCATGGCCGGAGGTTCTTCGGCCAACGCTATTGCAGGCGCCTCGTCGGGAGTGCCTGCTTCGCCGACGGCGGCCGACGTTCTCGTTGCAAAGTGCTCCCGGGCGGAGCTCGAAAAGCTCATTCTCACGTCCATCCGGAGCCAGGAGGCTGTGGCTCTGGCGGATGTCGAGGCCGCGATCGAGGCTGCGGCGGCAGCGCTACAGCCCAAGGCGCCTGTGTTAGATGACGTCAGCATGCAGGGCGCCGGGCTCCTTTCCTTGATCTGCACGGACGTGATCTCGTGCATCATGCAGGACTTGCCTCTGCAGACCAAGCTTACCTTTGCCATTGAGGTGTGCAAGGGCCTGCGGGCTCTTCGCCAGGTTGAGGCGCTGTGGACGCGGATCTTGACCGTGGAGCGCGAACACGACTACTACCAGGAGGTTTCCTGGATCAACGGCAAAGGCTTGCAGCGCCTGACCGCGTGGCTGCCAAACGGCGGCGCCGCCGTGGCCGAAGTGGCCATACACGTGTCCAAGGGTTGGTCGCCGGACCACATCAACTTTGTGCTCCGACGGTTTGGGCACGTACGAAACTTGCGGCTGACCGGCCAGGCCATGGTCAAGACGATGCTCACGGACATGTCTACGATGCCTCGGCCTCGTCTGCGCCAGCTCACGATGGATTGGGGCACGGTTGGAGTGCGCACTGTGCTGAGCGTCCTGAAGCAATGCCCCAACCTCGAGAGCCTTGCGTCACAAAAGCTCGACATCACAATGCTCGAGGGTCTCGCAATGCAGATGCGTGAGGCGCGGGGCGGAGGCACGCCACTTCTTTCAGAGTTACGAGAGAAGTCTCTCTATGGCGCCTTGGGCGTCTTCGGGTTCTGTGCGCTCGGGAGCCTCTTTCCCGAGCTGACTAAACTATCGATCTACTCGCTCAACATGCAAGGACCCAACCCGCTGCTACCGCCCATGCCGCTCTGCCTCCCGAACCTGCGCAACCTCCACGTGCACAATCTCTGCTCGTCGTATCACCCCGCCTCGTACTCACCCCACCTCTCGTCGCAGAGCCTCGGCCGCCTCCTCCAGCTGCTCGTACAACGGTGCCCGCGCCTCGAGTCTCTTTGCCTCGGGCACGGGCGCAAATACATCGCACGATCCGAAGAGATGCCGCCCTTCCCTCACCTGGGCACGGCCCTGAGCGCTTGCCCCGTGTCGCTGCCAGAGAGCCTCGTCCTACTCCACCTGTCCGATATGCTCGTCGATCCGGAGAGCGTTGCCGGCCTCTCCCTGCCACGCCTCGTCTTCCTTCGTCTCGTCAACTGTGGCCCCGACGCACGCGCCGCCGCCGACACTCTCGCCTTGCACTGCCCAACGCTCACGCGCGATGGATGCTGCATCCGCGCGGAGTTCGAAACCCCGAAGCTCCCGAGCGATGCGGCGCGCCTGTGGGCGAGGCATGCGCGCTACCCCAACAAGGACCTCGCGGGCCTCTCGCTCGACGGCGTGCTCAATGTGCTCGAGTGCGGGCCGACAGCAAATGGGTAGCGAAATAGGCCCTTCCATTCGATCACGCGGCACTCATGCACAAGTCTAATTTGAGGATGCACGCGGGGCACGCGCAAGCGCCCGCGGGCGCAGCTCCACGCGCGGGCATGCGCGGGCGCCGGGGGCAGCGCCACCGCCAGCGGCACCAGGAGTAGGCAGTGCAGCGAACACGGCCACAGTACATTGCCAGTTGTTCTACTGTGCGACGGTTGTACTAATACTTAACGTGCACATACAGTACCGTACGTATACCAGGTAAAGTCTAGGATCTGATCCTAGACTTAAGTGATCACTTCTTAAGTGATCACTTAAGCGCGCTCAGAACTCGACAACAATGACCGGCGACGCTTGCACCGCGACCGGTGACGCTTGCACCGGCGTCGCTTGCACACGCCTTTCACGCTCGCGGGCAGCTCGCAGGAAGGCTTCCGCCGGTACGCCTCCGCCGGAATGACTCCGCCGGTAGGCCTCCGCCGCTTCTGCAGCGGCCTTCTCTGCAGCGGCCTTCTCCGCAGCGGCCTTCTCCGCAGCAGCTTGCTCCATTGGGCTCCGCATGCGCAAAGCTATGGGCCGCAAAGAGATCTTCTCCTCCCACCAACTGAGCCATGCGGTCCAGCCTCGAGACAGATCCTTCTTCATGATGCGCCGAGCAAACATATCGGCCAAGTGTTGCACACGATGCTCCTTCTCCCTCTCTTCCCTTTGACGAATCGCGGCGAGGAAGTCGTTACTATGCTCTTCAGTTGGCTTCGGAGTGAGCGCGGCTGCAACGGCCTTGGCCGCTCTCTTGCCAAGGGTCACCAGTGATCGCTGCACAGTCGTACTGACGCGTCCAGCCGGCGGATCGCTGCATGCATCCGCCTCTGGAGGGTTGCCTAAAACGGGCTTGGCCTTTGGCGCCGCCGCTTCCCGCACCCGCCTGTCACGCTCAACCCGCTCATACAGCTCGAGTGCCGCTTTCGTCGGTGAGGAAGATGTCGATTCCTCGCGCTGCTTGCGCGTCGCCTCGGCCGCCTTCGCCGCCTCCTTCTCCTTCATTCGCTGCTGCACGAGCTTCGGGCTGTATGCGGCCGCGGCCTCCGCCGCCTTCTCGGCCGCCGCCACCTTCTCGGCCGCCGCCTTCTCGGCCGCCGCCACCTTCTCGGCCGCCGCCTTCTCGGCCGCCGCCTTCTCGGCCGCCGCCGCCTTCTCGGCCGCCGCCGCCTTCTCGGCCGCCGCCGCCTCGGCCGCCGCCTTCTCGGCCACAGCATTATCAACCAGCCCCATATCACGTTGGGGGCACGTCACTAAAAAGTGCTCCGAGATAGCCGCCTCCATGTCCGCCTCCATGCCCGCCCCCACGTCCACCCCCACGTCCACCCCCATGCTCCTCGGCGTCTCCTTGGCGAAATGAGTGCCTTGGAGTGTATCTGGGTTCTTCAAAGGGCTGCCCTGTGCAGGCTTCGAGTTCTCCTCGTCGGCATCGTCATCATCTGACTCGATCTCGACGACAGCAGCGATCGCAGGAATGCTCGAGGCCGTCGTGGAGTGAATTCGTGCCCTAGCGTGGGCGGCAACAACAGCCTTCGTCACCACATTCCTCATCGACCGCCCGCCCTCACCGCCTCCACCACCACTGGCAGCCTCGGCCGCCTCAACCGACGACGTACCGCTTGCCCTGCGTGCGCGGGCGACCGCCTTTTGATTGCGCGTGGCGTTCGTTGCCGACGGGGCGACGCCCGAGCCCTCATCACTTTCGATCGGCAGCGCACCTGCCGGGTCGAGAACCCGCGACGCTGCTAGAACCACGGCATTGTAGAACTGGACGCATTTATCGTCCGACATCCCGAGCTCAAGAGCGAGGTCCGCAGCGGCTTGCGCTGCGGCGTGCACGGCATCTGCGATCTCACTTGTCATCGTGTTGACCATGAGCTTGGTGGATGCTTGTGCAGCCAGTGGTGGCTTCGTGCCGCTGCTGCTTGCCGTGCTAGTGCGAAAGCTACGAATCCGCGGCACCCAGCTCCGAAATCGTATGCCGCTCGGCGATTGGACCACCATCGCCGGTGGCTTGCTGCTTCTTCTGATGCTGGCGAATCTCTCGTCAGCGACTTGGCCGACCGCTAGACGCCTCCGGCGCTCCGCCAGCACACCCTCCCGCGCTCGATGACTGTGAAGACTAGAAGTCTGTGAATCGCGGGGAATTTGTCTGTGAAGAAAAGCTGTATGAGCGCCCGCCACACGGACAGCACGATAGGTGCATCGGTCCCCTACGTGAGAAAGGGTTGACTTTGCACTGAGTTCAAAATCAGGCTGGTGGGGAGTGGTTACAGTATACTTAGCCAGAGAATACCTAGCTCGGTCGGACACCACTGGGGACCCAAAAAGAACCTGTTAGATCGGGTTT
>ENA-UOXP01001670-UOXP01001670.1-mixed-culture-metagenome-genome-assembly--contig:-NODE-1670-length-15268-cov-32.285348_pt1 | contig 15268 bp, 14 predicted proteins | sample MGYA00238161_ERZ761639 | MGnify/ENA primary metagenome ERZ761639 (study PRJEB28913, sample SAMN08776760) | mixed culture metagenome | isolation source: Freshwater growth medium | place: USA...
TCGAGCTCCTCCAGGGCCCGAACAACAACAAGCAGGTCATCGAGCTCTACACCGAAGACGGCCTCGATCGGCCTTTTTTCTGCGTCCTCGAGACGCCGGGCTCGGGCAACGTCGTGCGCATCGTCAACACCGCGCCGATCGAGTTCCCGATGACCGCTGCGGTGGTGCCGCACTCCATCAACGAGGCGATGAGCTCAGGGGCCGTGCTCGGCGGCGACGTCGTCATCGGGGGCGACGTGGGCTTCTAAGCAGAGTCAGAGCGGGGCATAGGCGGGATGCATACGTTTGGGGCAGTCAAGAGCATGGTGAGCGCTGATCAGGAGGAGGTGGTCTGGACAGAGCGCTTGCAAGATCGTCTTTTCTACAGCGCAACGTTCGACCGCAAGGTTGATGTTGGACAGCTTAGGTGTAGAGCTCAACGCATGCTTTCGTATGTCTCTGGCACGTACTGGCACGAGGGTCCTTGTGCACGGTCCACATGCTGTGTACCGCCCCGGCGGTTCCCGCGGGTCGGCGCGGGTGCCCGCAGGCCGTACTGGTGGTCGCGTGACTTTGCGGCCGCAGCCGCGAGCTGAGCCGTGCTGGCGTTCGAGTGAGCCAGTGGAGGTGTTTCGCGAAGACAACACAAGACACAATAGAGAATAGTCAATACATGTTGCATATTATAAATGACACTCGCGTCCCCGTCCGCATTATTTTACGTTCTTCGTACCGTCGGATTCGCGCCGCGTTCGTATTGGGGTATGCCTCCGCGCGCGTTTCGACTTTTCACGTGGTCTCGTGTATGGCTCTGCCTCTGACAGACTACGAGCCCGAGGTTTGTTTGAAAGCTTCGCGACCAGCTCAGCGCGGGGAGCCGCGCCGCTAACGGCGCCTGGCTGCTGGCAGCTCGCGCTCGCCGTGTCGTCAACGCAGTCGCACCGTCACGTCGAGCTCGAAGAGCTCATCATCCCTCGCTGCTCAGGCTCGCCATCCGACCACCTCGGCTGACCTTCTCATCGGCCAGGCGCTTCACACCCTTGCGTATGGCGCCGAGCTCCTTCAGCCGACCGGAGCGGTACTCAGGCTCGGCCCAGCGTAGCCTTGCATACTTGAGCTCGATGAAGGCCTTCAGTCGCGCCTCCTCCTCCGCGGTGGGTACCGTGCTGGGCGATTCGATGCGCGGCTCGGCATAGCCCTTGGGGAGCCGGGCGAGATCGCGAGCTCGCGCGATCTCATTCCCGAGCTCCAAAAAGGCGCGAAGGACGGTTGGATCCCAACGGTCGAAGACGACCGAGCGCACGCGCGAGACCGACACGCCGAGCGAGCGGTGGCATGCCGCGCAGTGCTTACACACGAGCACACCCTGGTTCACCACGGCCCAGGCGCTATTGCGCGTCTCGAGTTCCACAGCGCAGTCGGCGCAGCGGCGGTTGCACGGGCGGTCGAGGAAGGCTTCGAGGGCTGCTGCGAGCTCCGCCGCCTCCGTCGGATCCTTGGACATCACGCGGATCTGGTCGAGCGCCGCGAGCGCCTCGCTGGCCTTTGCCATCTCCGCCGCATTCGTTTGCTCCGTGGCCACACGCTCGCCGTACGCGTCTGACACGTACTTGCGCACTTGGTCGATGCGCTCAGCAACGTACCCAGCGGCACCTCCGAAGGCGCCGCCCACGATGATGCCCGGCACGCCCGCCGGCGCCATCAGCAGCGAACCAAACAGAGCGCCACGCTCGAATAGGGAGAGCTCCCCGCCCTCATCCACCACGTCACCGCCGCTGCCGCCGACCTCCTCAGCTGCGCGCAGGCGCTGCGCGTAGGCCTCGGCGAGGGCGCGCTGCTCGGCGCGTTTCTCAGCCAGGGTCTCCTTGGCCGTCTCCACGTACGAGGACAGCCGCTCCTGCAGTCCGTCGAGCAGCGTTGGCGGTGGCTGAGAGCGTCGTTTGGCTTTGCGCTTGGACTTCTTCTTGCTGCCAGAGGAGACTGAATGGCCATCTGCTCGGCTCCTGCTACTGCTGCTGCTGCTGCTGCCGCTGCTGCTGCTGCTGCTGCTGGGGATTGTGGCCTTAGTCACCTCATCCTGTGCTGTGGCAGCGGCAGCGGTCCCATTGTTGGTGCCATAAATCTCCTCTTCCTCATCATCGCCCTCCTCCTCAGCCGCCGGCGGAGGTGACGGCCGCACCGCGCGCCGTGATCCCGCCGGCGTGTCGCTCGTCGGGCGCTTTCGGGGCTGCGACGGCGCGCTGCTGCTGCCAGGAGCCGGCGAGGCCGCCACGACAAACGTCAAGACGGCCCACAGGAAGAAGACGAGCATGGCCCTCATGCCACGAAAGGAGCTCACGGAGATCGCAACCTGATCCGAAACCGTGCGCGCACTTCGCGCTCCCTCTCGGCACACGTGCTCAGCATAACGCATCACAACCTTGCGGCGCCGGCAGGGTTCCGAGATCCTCCGACCTTGGCGAGAGATGGCCGTCCACGCAATCACATGCCTGCTCCTCGTCTTGCCGCTTGCCGGCTCGCTTCTGCTGCAGCCGCGCTGTCCGATTCGGCACGCATGCCGCCATGCGGCCGCGTCTGCGTTGGTGATGGTCGCGAGCTCGCAAACAGCTACGGAAGCGATCTCTGAGCCGGATGACGATATGGATGCCTTGATCAAGCGGGAGGTACTTGCCGCCTTTGCGGGCCTCGAGGAGTCGTTTGCGGCCGGCGACGACGATAAGGCGCTCGAGCTCATCCAGACGCAGGGCAAGACCGTGCTCGCCAGCGTGCTCTCGCGCCTCGAGGATGAGGGGCAACTGCTGTCGGCGAAGCTCTCGGCGAGGCTTGAGCAGCTCGCGGACGAGCAGACGGCCGAGATGCTGAAGAAGTACGAGGATCGGCTGAGCAGCTTGCAGGTTGCGAACGAGCAGGCGCGCACCGAACTGCGCAACGAGCTCCAAAACCTGCAGACCCTCTCCAAGGAGTATGACGAGCTCATGGCCAACAAAGCCGGGAGCTTCTCGCGTAAAACCTTCGTGGGTGGCGCAGCCTTCCTCGTAGGGCTGAGCGGCGTGGGCGCCGCCCTGAACGAGGGGCTCAAAATGGCCCTCGGCGCGGGCGGCGACGTGCCCACCCTCGCCGCTAACGGCGTGCTCGGCATCGCTGGCGTGCTCTACTATCTCAAAACCAAAGGGAGCTGAGCGCAACCCGCTCCAGACGGCCGACGTAGCTGGAGCTAGCGGCGGCGGCAGCTGAGCGGACAGGCATCGTGTCACGTGGCTACCACCACCTCCTCCTAATCGCTGTCAGACTTGTACCGGCTGCGCTCTCTCGACGGCTTGATGCACTTGGGGCACTCTCACGTTTGAGACGTGAGCCCTCCGCGCTCCGGTACCTGGGTTGAACGGTTGATTGGTGACCGAGCACCTCTGTCCTCTCGCTGTGCCCTGTGGTAGAAGCAAGGCAATTCGGAAACGACGTGTGGCCCGAAAGCCTTCAAAAAAGCGCTGTGTAGGTCCCTTAAGTTCACAGCAATGCGATGGTTTACTGGTAACTGGAGCACCTGGATCGTCATCGTGGGGGCCACGACCCAACTCCTAAGTGGAAAAATCGGGACACATGCGTTCTGGCGATTCTCTGATGAAAAGGCAATTCCCTGGGGTCCGACAATTGGCAGGATAGCTCGTACGTTACTCTCATCCTCTGATGAGGCGCGCAATTTCTGGAAGCCCCGCGTTGACGTCCGGCCAATTCGGCTCTCGGCGCCCGACGTCCTCCCTCAAACAAGCGCGCCATGCCCGCCTCGGGCTCGAGCTCGGCGCGCGGCGCCTCGCCGTCGGAGCGTGCCGCCTTCCACGCCATCAAGTCCCGTGCGATGGAGTCGCGCAAGTCAGCCACACCAGGGCCTGGCTCGTACAACGTCTTCACGCCCAGGAATGGTGCCGCTGCTAGCTCAGCCTTCAAGAGCAAAAGCGCGCGTGGCGAGGTCGACGCTGCTACAGGTGATCCCGGCGCATACGATCCGTTCGCGACGCAGGATCTGGCGGCGCTTTCCGCTCGCTCTTTTGGTCGCTCGAATCGCGCTGGTTCCGGCGGCTTCGGCGGCGCGTCGGCACGCGAGATGAAGCTTGACATCATGGGCGAGGACACGCCCGGTCCTGGCACGTACCGTGCCAAGAAGGAGCTGTCGGAGGGCTCTGCAATGCCGTCGTCAGCCTTCCGCTCATCGTCGGCGCAGCGCGGCAAGGAGCGGGCCAACCCGACGCCCGGTGTCGGTGCGTACGATCCCAGAATGTCGGCCGTCGAGCCTGGCATGCAGAACGGCGGGTCAGGCATGCGCAGCAAGGCGCAGCGGTTCACGACGGAGAAGACGTCGACGGACATGGGCGTGGGTCCAGGCACGTACGAGTCCCACACCGACGGCTCGCTCGCGCAGTCGGTCGCCAAGTCGGTCGAGCGCATGAGCCGCTCCAACCCAGGCTTCGGCTCGCGCCAGCCAGCGCGCGAGCTGCCGTACCAGAAGGAACAGGCTGACATGCCCGGACCCGGTGCGTACGACGCCAGGTCGGGCAAGGCGCCCGACGGTCACGCATCCGCGTTCAAGTCGGGCTCGCAGCGGCTGCAGGTCGAGGAGCCGACCGGGGATCCTGGCGCGTACGACCCGTACGCGACGCGCGACCTCGCAGCGACAGCGAACAACTCGTTTGGTCGCTCGAATCGCGCTGGTTCCGGCGGCTTCGGCGGCGCGTCGGCACGCGAGATGAAGCTTGACATCATGGGCGAGGACACGCCCGGTCCTGGCACGTACCGTGCCAAGAAGGAGCTGTCGGAGGGCTCTGCAATGCCGTCGTCAGCCTTCCGCTCATCGTCGGCGCAGCGCGGCAAGGAGCGGGCCAACCCAACGCCCGGTCCAGGCGCTTACAACTCCAAACTCGACGCTGTCGAGCCTGGCACGCAGAACGGCGGCGCAACGATGCGCAGCAAGGCGCAGCGGTTCACGACGGAGAAGACGTCGACAGACATGGGGGTTGGGCCTGGCTCGTACGAGCACGATCAGCTCAACAATGGACAGCGAGGCTCCATTCGATCAAAGGTGATCGACAGCATCAACGGTGGGATGAGCGCGTCCTTCCGGTCGGATTCGGTGCGCCAGATGGAGTTCTCATAGATGATGGTGATGTGGGGGTGACGAATGGGGTGAGGTGGTGGCAATAATCCGTGGGTTGACGTGCTTTCGGGTTCGTCTCATGAAGCAAGGCGTGGCTCGATCCCGAAGGCCCATCGTGTGAGCGCCATGGTGAGCGCAGCCCAGATGTGGAGCGCCATGGTGAGCGCGATCAAAGCACTCCGTCGCAACGCGCGCGTACCGTTTGATATCGGTGACGGTGACCATGCGATCATGGAGCGATGCGAACCTAATTTGGTGACGATGCGACTTACGTCGTTGTCGGTTTGCAGCGGAGGGCATTTGTCCACTTGCGAGTGGAGCGTGGCAGGTGAGTCGTTACGTTATGTAGAACCGAACCGGTGTCTCGGGTACAACCGCGTATTCATGTTGATATATTGTGGGGCGATCGACCCTCTGCGATCGACACGCATCGTTACCAAACAATTTTGCAGCTGGTAGTGCACCTCGAAATGGCCGTGCTACTTGTGAACGCGCATCGGCGCGCGCGCATGCTATCCCTAACCCTGAGAAGATGCATCAATCCACAGGAACGCCATCGTCGCACCCGTTTGCGAATGGGTTCTGTCGGCAGCGCTCGAAGCGAGGATCGATGAGGCCGGCCTTTTTGGCATCGGCGAAGCCGACGAGGTCGAGCTCGACGAGCAGTGACTCATCAAACCGGCGCCCGAAGCGCGCCTTCTGCCCGTACGTGCGCGGCTGCGGCTGCGACACCTTGTTTTGGCATGCATTCTCGTTCTCGATGGCGGCACCGATGTCAGCCTTGAAGACCAAGTTCGATTCGGTCGCGGTGTTGCGCGTTGCGGCGCCCGCAAGGTCAATTTTCTGCTCGCCCTCCTTGCAAGCGCCCGTCTCCAAGCGCCAGCCGCGCTCCGGCCGAACCAGAACGCGCCGCCGTCCACCTGGTTGCATGCCGACGAGCGCGTCGCCTACTCCAGGGATCAGGTTCTGCCCGCTGAGCTGGACGGCAAGCGTGTCGCCCACCTTGTCCTCGTCCTCGCCGTAGCCGAACGAAAAGATGGTCTGGCCCTCGCCCGAGAGGCCATCCCGTGCCTTTGTGCCCAGCCGCATTACCCGATAGCGGATCTCGATCGTGTCACCCTCGGCCACGGCCTTGCCACTGCCCGGGACCAGATCACGGTAACGGTCGCCGCCCTTGGTGCGCTCAAAATCGGTGCGCTCGTTCGCCGCCGCCTCTGCCTTGATTTTCTCGCCCAGCGCTTCGCACTCATCAATGCTCTTGCACTTGCGCTCCTTCGGCTCCATTTTTGGCGGCGGCGCACTGCCCTTGACAAGAGCCTTGGTTGGCTGCGGGCCGGTCAGCGCCACCGCACCCGCGGCAAAGCACGCGATGACATCGCGCCGGGCCGCGAGTCGTGTCGCCTTAAACGCGAAAGTGGGGCTCAGCGATACGGCTAGCGCGACGACAAAGAGTTTCTGCGTCGCCATGTGAATCTCCGTGGCGCCGAGATCAACTCCGCACGCAAAAACGACGCGTTAGTCGGTGGCTATTCACCGCGCCCCACGCTTCGAGCTCACCCCGAACTTTCGAACGCGAATGATGTTGATTGTCATTTTCTGGAACGTGGACGGAAGCAAAGATTCCTCTCATCAACCAATTCTGTACTCCCCGCCGCCGAATCCACATGGCGGTGAGCTTGCAGTTGGGCTTGCAGTTGGTGGGCTTGCAGTTCGCACCACACTATCTGTCCGGAGCGTGGCGCATGACACCTCGGGTCGCACCAGCCATGAGGTTGAGCGAGGAGGAGGAGGATCGGGCAAGTGACCAGCGCCTGCTGGATGCCCTGTTTGGCGATTCACCAGAGGCGCAATCCTATCGTGACATGGACCCGGACGTGCCTTCGCACGCCAAGCTCCGCGTCGACGAGGATGGTAGGCCGCTCTTGCTGCGCTTCGTGTATGTCGACGAACTGACATGCATCGGGTGCACTTACTGTGCTGAGGTGGCGAGGAGTACCTTTTACATGAACGAGGACGCTGGCCGCGCCCGTGTCTTCAACCAGCACGGCGATGATCCTATGGTGGTGCAGGAGGCGATCGACTCGTGCCCCGTCAACTGCATCTCGTACGTCGATCATGAAGATCTCGTCATTCTCGAGACTGAGCGAGAAGGCATCAAGATCAACCCTATGACGATCGGGATCCCGGCCACCTGGAGCGCGCGCATGCAGGCGGTGCCGCCGACGAAGGCGAAACTCGGCAAGGGGAGCCGGATCTGCTGCAATAACTGCCCAGGGCGCGGCTGCAAAGAATGCCCGATGTACGGAGTCGGCCTCAATCCTGTGTACATGGAGCGCATGGCCGCAAAGAGCTCGTTGAGGGAGGCGAGCGGCGAGGCGGCCAAGCTCCGCTTCGACCAATCGGCGCAGGAGATTCTCGACTCCTTCCTCGGCGCCGCGCCGGAGACGCCCCTCGAGGTGCTCGCCAGCGAAACGGACGACGAAACCACTGACGAAACCGTTGACGAGAAGGCCGTTGAGGAGCTGCCGAGCGTCGTCGTGGGGATGGTCGTGCCACTCGGCGAGGCGCCTGCAGTGGCGCCAGTCGCGCCTCTGGAAGGTGTCGTGGTGTCAAGTCAGATCAAGTCAAGCCAAGTCATGTCAGTGGAAGGTGTGGTGGTGCCGGTCGGCGATGGTGCGGATGTGCCCCCCGCGCCCGTGGCGGCGTTGCGATCTGAGGATCTCCTCAGCGCCGACGGGCCGAGCGCTGCGTTCTTCGATGTGTTGTACGCGCCTCCGAGCGAGTTCCTCGTGGACGACGTCGACGACATGCCGCAACCGATCTAACTCGCCAACAGCCGTCCGCGTCGTCGGCCTTGCAGATTGGCAAGCGTGGGGGTATGTATTCTGGGTCCACGAGTACAGTACGTGAGCTTGTTTCTGCATTATGAACTCTCATATGTGCTCAAAACGGCGCTTCGTCACTTGGGGAGCGCGCGGCTTTTCCGACGGCCGCTGCCAGCCGCGGAAGGAATCATGTCGAAGATGATGATGTCGGGTTTGAAGACCATGGCGGCCGGCGCCAAGGCGGGAGCGGATTTGTCGGCGCGAACCGCACAGGCGACGAAGCTGCGAGCGGATATCGTGCTGCTGCAACGGAGCGTGGCCTCTGCCAAGAAGGAATTTGGACCGCATGTGTACGATGCAATGGTCTCCGGCAACCAATCGGAAATCGATCGACTCTTTGCGGACGTGAAAGCAAAGGTCCAGGGGCTCGAAGCACAGATTGAGGCCAAACGCCAGGCCGTGGCAGATCTCAAGGTGCCAGCATCTGCTCGAGGAAGCGGGGGCGACGACGATGTGACGCCGCCGCCGCCTGGGCCAGCGCCAGAGGCAGCGGACGTTCCAGCCGGCTGGAAGAAAACGACGACGGCCGAGGGGCGCGAGTACTACTACCATGAGGCAACTGGCGAGACGTCGTGGACGGTGCCCACAGCGAAAGATTGAAGGCCCCATGGAACGGGCAACTGTCTGCTGCGCATGCCCGGTGCGGTGCCGTTCTCCTTCACGCTCGACGTGCGCTGTGGACGTTGGCGCGCGAGTCGCGGGTTCTTGCCGCAGGGGCGGGGGCGACCTACTTCGGGGTGGAGGAGAGCCGATTACTTTCCGATTCGCGCCTGTCCGCTCGGCTCAGTCATGTGTGTTGGAGTGTCGATCGATCGCGGAGTGTGGGCGACGGCCCCCGAGGCCGAGCGCTAGCGGAGAACGTTATCCGCTATAATAGTGTTGTTGATTGTGCATCTCCGGTCTCCCGCGAATGGAAAGTGCCACGGTCCCAATTAGTCCAACTCACACGTCTCACTGTTGATGTTCCGCACTTTCGGAAGACCAATAAAATCCCAAACGCATAGGCCGCTGATTGTGATACCGGTTCCTCGGCAGAGCTCCATCTCGCCCTGGAGCTCCATCTCGCCCTGGATGGAGCTCCATCTCGCCCTGGATGGAGCTCCATCTCGCCCCGGAGCTCAATCGTCGCCAAGCACCGGGTAGGCCAGGCGCAAGGCCTCCAGCGTCCACATCGATGGCTCGTACGCCACCGCGGTGAGCGAAGACGCGAGCGTGCGCGCAATCTCGAGCTCGAGCTCACGGCACTCGACGAGCTCGGCAATCTGGTGCTCCGGCTCCGGGCGCATGGTCGCGCCGCAGCCGCCGAGACGCAGCGGCCGACCAGTGCCGCACACGAAGCGCTCATACACGGGCTCCCAGCGCGCGCGCTGTGAACAGTCGCACAGGGGTGTGAGCGAGAATGGGGGCACGAGGTGCTCGAAGGTGCACCCGCCCGCGGACTGCTCACGCATGCAGAACCAGCGGCCGCGCTGCCAGTCCGCGCGCAGTCCGCAATGGCACAGCACTGCAGCTTGCATGCGTAACCGCTTCGACGGCCTCCCTGAGCGAGCGCTGTGTCGGGCGCACCAGTCGAGGTTCGGCTGCACGTACCAGGGCAGAGCGGGCGCCGTGGTGAGCGCTGCGGCGGCCGACGAAGCTACCGGTACCGCCGTTGACGAAGCTACCGGTACAGCCGTTGGCGCTGGCGCCCACGACGGCGCCGGCGCACCCTGGGGCGCCCACGACGGCGCGCCGTGGGACGCTCCTGCAGACGCAGCACCGGGCACGCGCGAGATCGGCGCCCGCCACGGCGCCCCCTCAGAGGCTGCATTGCCGTTGGCGATGCCCACCACGGCGCCTATTGGTTCCACAGACGGCGCCTCGGTGGCTCTCTTGCGCTTGCCGTTCGGTGCGGACGCGTCGGGCGCTGCGTCGGGCGCTATGGCGCCCAAGGCGGAAGAAGACGCGCACGACAAGACCGTCGAGGGCTGCAGGGGGGTCGGCCAGCTGGAAGCCTTCACAGCTGGAGCCATGCCTTCACAGCTGGAAGCCGCAGGTACAGTGATGGCTCCAGCTGGGAAGGCCATCACGGGCTCCAGCTGTGAAGGCACGGCTCCAGCTGTGAAGGCCATCACGGGCTCCACCTTGACGAAACTCACCCCTTCCGCTGACGCCGGCAGCGCTGTCGCGAGCGGCGGCTGCGGCTGCGCTGGCCTCACGCACGGCGGCACGCTCGTCTTTGGCGTCGTCGTGGGCGGCAGGTGGAGCTGCACCACGGACGCCGCCGAGGCTGCGGCGGCCAGGACGGCAGCGGACGGGAAGGAAGCGGCGGCCGCGAAGGAGAGGGCGCCGTACTGGGCGCAAGAGTCGCTGGAGCGGTTTCGGTCCGTGGTGCTGCTGCTGCTGCTGAGGCTGCGCTCGCTACCAACGGTCGGGCAGCGGCGGGCCGCCGTACTGGGCAGCGCCGTACTGGGCAGCGCCGTGCTGGGCAGCGCCGTGCTGGGTAGCGCCGTGCTGGGCTCGCTACCAACGGTCGGGCAGCGGCGGGCCGCCGTAGGCGCCGGGGCGGGCGCCGCGCAGGCTGCTGGTGCAGCAGCCGTCGTACTGGGTAGCGCCGTACTGGGCGGCGCCGTACTGGGCAGCGTCGTACTGGGCAGTGTTGTACTGTGTGGCGTCGTACTGGGCGGCGCCGTACTGGGTTGTGCCGTACTGGGCAGCGCCGTACTGGGCAGCGCCGTACTGGGTAGCGCCGTACTGGGCAGCATCGTACTGGGCAGCGTCGTACTGGGCAGCGTCGTACTGAGTGGCGCCGTACCGGGCAGCGCCGTACTGGGCAGTGCCGTACTGGGCAGCGTCGTACTGGGCAGCGTCGGCCGCCTCGGCGCCGCCGCAATCGGCTTCGAAAGCGCTCGCGGAGGGCGCTGTGTCGGGCACGTCCAACCGACCAGTGAGGACCACTTGCGCGCCGGCCGAGACCCGAGGCGCTCAGCACGGCGCGCCTCGGCGATCGTTCTCGGTCGGCGCTCAGGACGGCGCTCGGCGGCGGCGGCGGCGGCGGCGGTGGCTCCGAGCCCCGCCGCGCTCGCCACCGCGCTCGCCACAGCGCTCGCCACCGCGCTCGCCACAGCGCTCGCCGCCGCGCTCGCCGCCGCGCTCGCCGCGACCACTGACATGGGCGGCCGCAGCGAGGGCACATGCAAATGTGGCAGCGTCGCCTGATGACGTGTCCCCAGCTCTATGCGACCATCGAAGATCGATGCGTCGGCGACGCGAAGGTAGCCCGCGCGCCGTCCGCCCCCCTTGGCCTCTCCCCCCTTGATGCCGCCCTCGCCCCCCTTGATAGCGCCCTTGTCCTTCCCCCGCTGCTCCCGCTGCTGGCGCCGCTGCTGCACGCGCTGCCGCGCCGCCTCCACCGCGTCCTCGTCCTCGTCCTCATCCTCCGCCTCCTCAGAGTACTCCTCCTCAGTCGCGTCACAGTCATTCCGCCGCGGGTCGTCATTGAGCTCACAGACCCAATGCTCGGAGAGCACCTGTGAAGAGAGGGGAAGGAGGGGGAGGAGGGGGCGCCGTGGTGAGCACTTGGAGGGCGCCGTGGTGGGCACTTGCATGCCGCCGCATCGGTCCGTGTGCTCGCAGATCCAGAGGGCGCCGTGGTGGGCACCTCGAGAGCAGCCGCCTCATCCAGCCCACTCGGTAGCTCAATACGGCGCCACTTGGCACAGCGCTCGCACTGCACCCACGTGCACGCCTCCTCGTCCTCCGCTTCGTCGGCTTCGTCACTCCCCGCCTCGCCGCGCCGCTCAGTACGGCGCTGCTTCTTCTGCCGCTCGTCGCCCCCACCCCCTTGGTCGCCCCTACGCTCAGGACGGCGCTCCTTCTTGTCCTTGTCCTTGTCCTTGTCCTTCTCCGCCTCCTTGTCCTTTTTATGCTGCGGCCCGGGCGACTGCTCAACCAGCCGGCTCACGCCCTGCCGCTGCCGTTGCTGCCCGATCTCGGGCAGCGAGATCTCGAGATCGCGAACGAGCTTGTACACCTCGCCCCTGCCGCGACCGGCCTCACGGGCGCCCGACACGGCGCCCTCCCGGGCGCGCTTGCGGCTCGCGTGCGCCCGGCACGGCGCCCTCACGTGCAGCGCGAGCCGGACCGCGCCCCGCTCGCGCACGGAGACCTCCGCCGCCACGTGCGCGCGTGGTGCGCCCGACACGGCGCCATCGGCGCTCGCCTCGTCATCGACCGCCATCGGGACGGCCGTACCTAATTAGGGAGAGCGGGGCGCCGTGGTGAGCACATGCATGCAAGGCAGGTCATCAGTCCATCGGGACGGCCGTACCGGTACCATACGAAGCGCCGTCCTGAGCGGCGGTGCGCTCAGTACGGCGCGCTCGGGCCGCCGCCGCGCGCTCGACACGGCGCTCGACCGCGCGCAGCGACGTGCCCACGTAGACCGCCCGACACGGCGCGCTCTCGCCCGTCGATCTCAGCTTGAGCTCGAGCCGCACGAGCGGGCCTTTGGCGCCCACGACGGCGCCCCCGGGGCCACCACCGCCATCGCCATCGTCACCGCCACCTTCAGCGCCTCCGAGGGTGCGCTCCCCTCCGCGGGTACGCTCGGCCTTGCTGCCGCCGTCGCCGTCGCCGTCGTGCCCGTTAGCTGAGGCTCGGCCATTATCTCGGCCATGATCTCGGCCATTATCTCGGCCATCATCTCGGCCATTATCTCGGCCATTATCTCGACCATCATCTCGGCCATTATCTCGGCCATTATCTCGGCCATGATCTCGGCCATCATCTCGGCCCGCCGCCCGCGCCGATGCGTCGCGATGCATGCGCGCATACTCGAGCGCGCCCTCCTCCGCCGTCGAGAACCATCCAAGGATGAGGCGTGAGTAGCGCGCCATGTACGGCGTGTGCTTACTGGCCGTCTTGTGCAGCTGGAAGGAGACCCCCATGAAGCCAGACGAGTTCGCCGAGCGGCTCAGTGTGAGTCCTTCCGAGGCCGCCTGCGCCAAGGCGGCCTCGGCGCGGCGGCGGTACTCGTCCGGATCGAGGGGAGGCATACTGGGATCCATCGACGTGGCGCCGCCGCCGCCGCCGCCGCCGCCGCCGCCGCCGCCGCCGCCGCCGCCGCCGCCACCGCCTTTGCTGCCATGGCCATCGCCACTACCGCCGCCTCCCATGTGCCCATCACGGCGCCCAACCGGCTCCTCCAACAAAGGACATGGCAGCTCCGCCCCACGCACCGAGCCCGCCGCATGCATCGAGCCCGCCGCATGCATCGAGCCCGCCGCATGCATCGAGCCCGCCGCATGCATCGAGCCCGCCGCATGCACCGAGCCCGCCGCATGCACCGAGCCCGCCGCATGCATCGAGCCGCTGCACGAGCCCGCCCGTCGCCGCGTCGACCCAATGCCAGGTGCGCCACCGCGTAGCGCGCCGTGTTGAGCACCGCCCTGCGCGAGCGCCTCGGCCGTGTACTGCGCCATCCAGCGACGCAGCTGCGACGGGCGCACCCCCGGGAACTGCCGGCAGATCGGCTTGAAGCAGTCGTCCGCCGGCAGCCGCAGAGCCATGCTCACACACTGGAGCTTGAAGGTGTGATCGTACTGGCGGCGCTCACGACGGCGCTCATGCTTCTCGAGGCCATCGCATTGTGAGTCGAGGCCGCTGTCGCGTGTGCCACGGCGGCGCCCGCCGCGCTGCGCTGTCGCCTCCTCCTCTTCGCCCTCCTCGCCCTCTTCCTCGCCCTCCTCCTCGCCCTCCTCCTCGCCCTCCTCCTCATCGCCGTCGCCACTTTCCTGATCGTCCTCCACGTCGTCCTGCATGTCCTCATCCTCGCCCTCCACCTCGCCCGCGTCCTCGCCCTCGCCCTCGCCCTCGTCCTCGTCCTCGTCCTCATCCTCGTCCTCGTCCTCGCCCGCATGTTGCTCCACCTTCCTACTACGGTTCGCCCGCATCGGACCACGCGATCGGCTACGAGGTGCGCGCTCGTCACGGCGCGCCGCCCGCCGCTCCGCCCTTGACGACGACGACCGCGGCCGGGCACGCTGCGGGTTGGTCGGCTTGCCCTTCTTGCCCATCTGGCACTCGTTCTCGTATCGCCACTGGACGCTCGGGTCGTTCAGATGGTGCTTCACCACGTCCCCGTCGTCGTACGCCACGGTGTGCGTGTCGTCGACAGGGTCGAACTCTCGCACCACGCCCACAAACCAGGCCCGATCGTGCTTCCAAAAGACGCGCACGCGCTGCCGCAGGATTTTCGCATCGTACTGGAGGCTGTCATAGTACCCGGCCTGGGGCGCGGAGGAGCGCGGCTGCTTCGGCCCCGACCGTCTCTCCTTTGGTTTCTCCTCGCGCTTCTGCGCTTCAGACACGGTGGAAGCCACCTGAGTGGTCACGCGCGTCGTGCGAGAGCCGAGCACGTCAACGGCACCAGCCGCGCTCGCGGCGGCAGGCGCGCTCTCGGCCGCCTGCGCGCCTTTCGAAGAGCTCGCGGCCGCATCGGCACCTTGCTCGTACTCCAACACACATCTGGCGTACGCGACCGCACCCGCGACCGCCGTGGGAAAGTAGCCGATGTGCTTCGTCCTGAAGATGACGCGGAATGCGGACTCCGGCCCCTTCGAGTTGACATTGATGGACACGCCAAGGTAACCACACTGCGCATTCGGGTTGAGGTGCAGGCTTAGGCCCTCCGCCTCCGCGGCGGTGGCATATGAATGTGTCGCTTGATCCGCGGAGTTATTGCTATGCCTCAGGGTTTGGGAGGTAGCCATTGCTGGGCTGAACGTAGGATGACCACGCACACGCGCACGCACGCCGCTCTCCCTTTTTGCTCGGGTGGGGCGCCTTCACCCTCGAGTGTTCTCAACAGCGTGTGCCGGGTGCGATTCCCTGTGGACAGGCACGCCAACTGTTCCCGATGTAATTAGCGACTGTGACTGTGAAAACAAGCGACCCACCTCTTGATGGAACCCCTCCGTCATCTCCGCCCACTCCCTTCCACCACTGCTGGCCACCGGAGCACATTCTAAAGGATTCCTGTCCACAGGCAGAGGAGGGGCTCAACCGACGTATTACATTGTATCGAGAGTGGGCCACAAGACTCTCCTGATTGTACTCGTAAATGATTGGCTTGGCTTGGCTGAACTTGACTTGACTTGACTTGACTTGACTCGACTTGTTTTTCTTGAGGCCAACCCCGACGGCGAAGGGTCTTTTCTGCAACGTCGATGACGGTGTGTGAAGAACACCGTCATCGACGCGTTTTGTCGATGACGGT
>ENA-UOXP01001675-UOXP01001675.1-mixed-culture-metagenome-genome-assembly--contig:-NODE-1675-length-15225-cov-30.738431_pt1 | contig 15225 bp, 9 predicted proteins | sample MGYA00238161_ERZ761639 | MGnify/ENA primary metagenome ERZ761639 (study PRJEB28913, sample SAMN08776760) | mixed culture metagenome | isolation source: Freshwater growth medium | place: USA...
TTTTCAAACGACGGTTTTTCGTCCATTTTCGCTCACTTTACCGCTCAGGCGGCCGTACACATGTATCCGGATACCCCTGCTCTTCTACCAAACTCGTGCAGTGCACCCCACACAAGTACCCACAGGAAGGGGATCTTCTGCACGAGTAAAAGCCAGAAGTTACATACCGTCCCGGACTGCAACGAATTTCCGCAGATCGATTCTCCGAAACGTGGAACATGATGGCGATCTGGCTTTTTGCGACGTCGGCGATGCTCCCGGGCGCGCCACAGCCAGTGCAGATAGGTGCACGGTCAGTAGCCGCAGCCCTGCGGTCGGCAGTGCACGATGCGCGAGCACCGCTCCTGGCCGGACTGCTCGCTGGCATGCTCTCCACCACGCCAGCCTTTGCGGTTGGTTCACAAGACATGACGATCGGCCTGACGTACAAGTCGTACGCGGAGGTGACGTGCCCAGAGGCGCTCAGGCAGGGCCGGGCGGGTGGAGCGCTCGGTGCTGGTGCCGGCGGCGCGGGCATCGCGCAAAAGTGCGTCGAGGTTCAGGCGACGGCGTCCAACACCCTCGGCAAGGAGGTCAAGGACGCGGGCGTCTTCGGCGTCGTGAACGAGGCCGCCACCGGCATGTCCGTGCTCGGAAACGGGCAGGATGGCAAGAACGATGCCGGCCAATTTGCGATGATCGATGTGATCAAACCGGGCGTGTCGGACGTCTCGTTCATCTTTGTGGCACAGCAGAGTGACGATTGCATCCCTACGCGAAAGGAAAAGTGCCCTGTGCAGGGCACCAAAGACCTTGTGCCGCTCAAGTTTGAGAAGCTCAAGGCCATCAATTATCCGGGAGGTGACCGCTACAAGGTCTACGACGAGTGCGAGCAGAACGAGTTTGCCGAGGGCTGCGCTTAGATGCCTTAGAAGGCAGACACGGACCGGACAGTACCAGAGAGTGGGGTATCGCTCAGGCCCCACTGTCACGCCATCAGGGCCAGAGGCGTCTCGAACGCCGAGGTCCACGTAGTGAGAGCACATGCATGTCAGATAAGTGACTGGACATGTGAATTAGACGAAGGTCACTCATAGCTCACTTCCCTACTAACTATCTTGCGGTTCTAGTCACCACCACTTTTTGGCAGTGGCGGTCTGCGTACGATTGAGCCATCTTTCATGAGCACGCGCCCGTCGGGCAAGAGCCGTGCAGCATTCTCACCCCCGATGGCTTCCGCTTCTTGAACGCTATCGGGCAGTGCCGTCGCGTCCAAGTAGGCGTTGTAGCTTCCAACAGCAATGAGCAGCGACGTGAGCGTTATCAAGCTCGCATTGGATTTGAACAGGAATGGCAAGCCCTTGTCGAAAGCTCCTTCCGGCTCCTTGGATCCTGTTGCGAAGCATCTTTGAGCTAATGGTGGGCGCCGCAGTTGCTTCAAGGTTGAACGCGAGAAGGCACAGCGAGGAAAGTGACTGTACGCCATTTTTCCCAAACACTTTTGTGCGTGAACTCTGCGTGAAAGCCCACTACGGCGCGTTGTCCCAAAAACTAAACAAAGAGTGTTTCGTGAAATAGCGCGATTAGGAGTTGAAATAGGGCTGGTACCATACGTTGTGGAGTTCCCTTGTGCGGCATGGTCGGCGCGGTCCCGCCCCGCGAGCCGCGTCCCAGAGATACTTATTACTTTGAGCTCATAGAAGATAGATTGAGATCGTCGCCTTCACCGCTTCAGAGTCCAGTCTGTGAGAGTCAGTGTTCCAGAGCTCGCCGAGAGCGTCCGACAAGAACCCAGCAAGACGCTTCGTTGGGTCTTGCGGACTTGGCTCTTGGTCTTGCTCGTCTTGGCGCTTAACTTGGCGCCAAGAACCGAGGACGTAACGAGGACCGCGCGCCCCCGCGCGACGGCCGACGCGGTTTCACAAGACGGGCGGTCGGGCGCTCGGCTAGCGCGCGGCGGGGACGATGTACGCCGTATACTGCCTTAATATCCCCGGCGCAGAAGCAGACTAGCACTAACCGCTCAATCGCCTGAGCCCTGACACAAACGGCCCGTCCATGGCTGGCATCAGCGGCTGCGTCGGGTCAACTACCGGTCGACCATCCTCGTCGAAGTCTTCCTCCTCGGCGACGGCATCGTCTCTCTTTCTCTCCCTGGACTTCCCCCTAGCGCCGAAAACGAGTCGACTCGCGACACGTCGCTCGATGCCCCAGAGCTCTTTGGCGGCACGGTCCTCCGCACTCCACAGCGCGAAGCCGATCCTGCCCGCGAACCCCGCCTTTCTGAGGCGGTGGTAGCGGTACCAGCCGAGCCAGACCTTGACGAGCAGCCTGTTGTTGTACCGTGCGGACACGCGAAACAACTGCCTGAGCTCCTCTACGCGTTCTCGCCACGAGACCCACGCGCGCGCAACGCCCCTGGTGAGCATTCGCATGGAGGTCATGCGCATGAGCTCGAAGATCTCGAATTGACGGTCGACGATCTCACGCCACAGGTGGAGGGAGCGCATGGCGCTCTGCATGAGGAAGCGCGCGAACACGGCGCGCATGGTTGCGAGTTGCCGGCCGCGATCGTCGACAAGCGCGACCCACGTCTGCCAGCAGCGCGCGAGGCCTTGCTGGTGCAGCCGCCGGATGAACTGGCGAGCGACGAGCATGTAGCCCTGCTCGCCCGCGCTGCCTTTGGCGGCCTCGACCCACCCGTTCCACGCTTGGCGCACGGGACGGAGCATGATTGAGCGCGCCACGCCCCGCAGCTTGTAGAAGACGGCGAGAAGCTCGACCCATGTACCCCAGGCCTTGCCGACGCCGGGATGGGCCACGCGCCGCAGCACCTTGCTCATCACGGCGCGCTTCTGGCGGTGGCTGTCCGCGGTTGCCCTCCAGAGGTCGAATGCGTACGCGAGCGCTGTGTGGATCATCCGGCTCGCCGCGCGTCGAACTTGGGCGAGGGAGGCCATGAGCGCCGCGGCGAGCTGCCTCCAAGTCTCGAAGCCAAGCTTGAGGCTGCGCGAGAGCAGGCTGCGCACGAAGCGATGCGCCGCCGCGAGCGTCTCACCTGATGCGTTCAGGCTAGTTGCGCGACTCTCCCACCGATTGAAGGCGCGCGCGAGTGGTCGATTGGCCCAACGCCGGATGGCCCTGCGCATCCTCGCGACGGCCTCCCAAACGGCCGACCACGTCGTAAAGGCGCGCGCGACGTCTCTTCGGATGAGCCGACGAAGGAAGAGCTTCTGCTTGCGCACGACATCCTCGTCAGCTGCCGCCCGCTCGGCCGCCGTTCGCTCGGCCGCCGTCTGCTCGGCCGCAGCCCGCTCGGCCGCCGCCCTGTCGGCCGCCGCCTTGTCGGCCGCTGCCTGGTCTGCTGCCTCCGTGGAACCCCTGCCGTGTTGGCGCTCGCGCTCGCGCTCGCGTGCCTCGAGCTCGGCGACGCGCTCACGCAGCAGCTGCATCTCGTACGCCGTCTGCTCCATAGCATCGACATCACGCGCCTCATCGAGAGGCTCGAGAGGCTCATCCTCGTCGTCTGGGAGGGCATTGGCAAGCTCAAGCAGCTTCTCGTGCGCGGCGCGCGCCGCGTTGCGCGCTTCGTTTTGGAAGAACTGCACGAGGCGCACTCGGTGACCAGGCGCGAGACGCAAGCTGTCGAGCAGGGACGCGAACGACGCGTTGTGCACGTCGAGTCGCTTCGAGTCCCGATCGTCGTACGCATGCTGCAGCGCGAGAAGTTGGTTCACGTCGTCGAAGCCCATCTGCCGGAGCGGGCGCGCGTACTGGGTGAGCCCCACCTCGCTCAGCCGCTCGGCGAGGTCCCATTTTCGCGCCTTTGGGATCGTCGGGATTGTCGTGCCCGGGTGCGTCCTCGCCGTGTTGGCTCCGCCAGCACCACTGCCCAGCTGGCTGCGCCGCGCGCCTCCGTGGCGGTAGACGGCGAGCCGCACCGCCTTGCGATCCGTCCGACCGAGCGTGAGTGCGTGCGTCGTCAAGCGCGCGCCGCCGCTCGTGGGCGAGGGCGCGCGATGCGCTGGCGCCCCCGGCGGGCGAGTGAGCGCAACGGCACTCGATGGCCGCTGCGGCGGCGCGCGGGGCGAAGGCCCGCCGCCGACGCCCCCCTTTGCCGGCGAGCTTTGAAAGAGTACGGCGTTCGAAAGCGCCTCCATCTGCGTGCGCATCACCCACCTTGCGAGCTCGTCGAAGCGGATCACGCCGCCGCCAAGCTTGTCGATGCGCTGGAAGGTGAGTCGTGGGTCGGCGACGCGGACGCCCCACTGGCGCAGCAGCGGCACCGCCTGCTCGAACTCGGCGATGGTGACTGCGACCGGGCGCGCGCGCCGCGCGCCGCCATCGCCACACACGACCGCGTACAGCTCCAGGTACTGGCGCATCGCGATGAGTGTCAGCCGGAACATCTCGCCGTTCTCCACGCGCTCGGTCGTTGCAAAGTGTGTGAACTCAGCGGCGATGTCCGAGGCCGCCTGGAAGGCATGCATCACGAGCGGCTTTGAGCCGGCTGGTAACCCTTGCTCGAGCTCTTGCACAAATCGAAGGCCCTGGTCCATCGCATCTAGGGGAGCCTGGCCGCGCCTTATCTTACCAGCACTGGCCTGTGCTCTCATCGCTTCGCGCCGAGCGGTGGTGGCAGGGCCACTCCCAGTCGGAAGCTGCTCCACGAGTCCAGCAAACTCGGCCAGCGAACCTTTGGCGCGGCGGTGCGCCATCGATGCCAGCACCTCGACCACGGCCGGGTCAGCAAGTCGACGCAAGCGGCAAGGTACAAACCGTCGTCGGTGTCGTTCCCAAAAATGGATTATGGAAGACACTGGGATGGCTGGGCAAGCACTGGAAGCAAGCAAAGAACCAAGCAGGGGACACCCTCGACCCTGGGGCGAACACATCTCACACGCAGCACGACATCCTGTGGTCTGAATACTGTCCGGACTTCGACTCATAGATTTTTGAACGGCGAGTCTGCTGCGCTGAGCTGCGGCGTAACAGAAGAGTATTCCTTCATCGGCATCCATCGGGGCTCGGGGTCAGGCTCGGGGCTCGGCTGCGCTTGCAAGATGTTGGAGGACTGCATGTCCTTCTCAAATCGGGGGTCGAACGCGTTGAAGATGTCTCCAGGCTCCTGCGCCTTCTCGTGCCCGCCCCCGGTCGAGGTGAGCTGCACGTCGTTGTTTTGCACGACTTTGAAGGTGCCCAGGGGGTCAGTGGAGCAACTCTTGCTCGCGATCTTGCCCTGCTCCTTCCGTGCCTTGATCTCCGACTCCATCAGCTGCGTGCCCGCGCCCCCCTTGGGCTCTGAAAGTCCGATCAGCTTCAGAGCGTCGCCGAGGCATCCATCAGGATTCCTCCAGCAGGCGGCTGAGTCCCACTGGACGTCAGTGTGGCCCGCCGCGTAGCTCGCGAATGGGCAAGGGGGGCGCGGAATGCTGCAGTCAAACTCCGTGCCGGCCGGGTCGAACCGGTGGAAGTTGGAAAACTGCCTCGACAGCTCCTCCCGACCGAGCTGCAACGTGGCGACCTTCGGGTTGCGCGCAAACGTCTCGAGCGCATCCTTCCACGCCGGGAACGCCTTCTCGTTCTTGGCTCGGGTGCACGCATCCGGACGAGCGAAATCTTCCTTCGTGTAGACTGGGTCCGTGTCGGCCATGATGTAGGTCGGGAACCACTTGAGCACGACCGCGCAGTCCGTTGGGGGGCACACATTTGCTGGAATGGTCTTGCAGACAAGATCGCGCACGCGCACGAAGTACTCGGCGACGTTGTTCTCCAGACCATGATACAGCGAGTCCCAGTCTGGCTTGCCGGCATCTCGTGAACCGAACCTCCTGATCACGTCTTCGATCTTCAGCCTCATCTTTCCGTTGGCCGTGGTCACGAGCTTGCCAGAGTCCGCGTCGAAGATGGCTCCAGGGAGTTGCTCGCACTCAGCGACCTCGCTCTGTGACCATATCGCGTATCCGTCCCCGCGTCCGAACCCCTCCCCGACGTTGAAGACGCACGGGTGGGTCTCGAGCGCATTCCCCAAGCTCGACGTGCCGCTTCCGTGGTCGGAGACGACTACGAGGACCTGCGCATGTGCCGCTTTGGGAGCTTCCTTAGCGACATCGTCATCTCCGCTGTGGAGTGGATGAGCGCGCAAATAAAGCTCTGAGCGGAAATGAGCAGGGTTGAACTCATCCTGCACCGCCACGCCGAGAGGAATAACAAATACCGCAAACAGCATTTTTTGTCGACTATCGTTTCCTAATTTAGGCTCTTTCTCGGTTCAACTCTTCTTCGACCAACTAACGAATTCATGCGCCCCTCGGGTCTGCGTGCGGGTGCTCGACCGGGTCCAGCGATGCTGTCATGATTCCGATGGCTCGGACCGCCCGCACGGTCGCGGCAGCCTCGACGGCCTGGCTCGGCCCGCCGCCCTTGCGCGCGGCATACGAGCCGAACGCTCGCGCGATCAGCTCGGGCCGGTTCACGCCCGCAGCGTGCAGCGCCTGCAGCGCAAGCACGTGAAGCTCCGACGGACCTCCGGTGGTTCGCATCTCGAGCAGCGAGACGAGGGTCTCTATGCCCCCAGCCTCGCGCAGCGCCGTGCCGAGCTGCGGCGGCCCTGAACGGATGAGAGCGGTGGCGGCGAGCACGAGGTTGGGCAGCAACTCGGGCTCGATGTCATTGATGCCACCCTTCCCAGGACGGCGCAGGTCGGCGCGCGCGAGGCTGATGAGCTTGATGATGAAGGGCAGCACGCCGCTCCGCACCGCCTCCGCTTGAGCCGCGGGGCCCTCGTGCTCGACGAGCACCTCTAGGCAGCCGGCGAGGGCGGCGAGCGTGCGCGGGGGCGCCGCTGCGAGCTGCAGCGTCTTGGGCGGCGCCTTCTCGTGCCCACATATCCGCGTGCACAGGAGATTCACACCGCCCAGAGCCTTCACAGCCCCACTGAGCGTGCCGCGCCGCCCGGCGACGGCGCTTGCGCCCAGCCCGGCGACCCCCTCACCAAAGGCAAATGCGGTGGCCGCACGCGCGGCGGCCGACTCGGATGTCCCCGCCGGCTCCGCCCGCACCAAGCGATCGAGTTGCAGGGCAGCCTTGTGCGCGGCTGTCGCTGTGTTGGGCGGCGGCGCATCGAGCATGCCTACGAGTTTCGTCCAACCGGTAGTGTTCCGCAGGGTGCGTCCGAGATCGACACCAGCATTCCGAAGAGCCTCTGCAAGGACGAGCTCTCCAAGCAGCGCGCCGCCCACCGCCGCCGCCACGCGAGGTGAAGGGGAGCCCGCCGCCCAACACAGCGCCCCCGCTGCTGCCTCGTCGGATCTGTCGCGATCTGCCTCGTCGGAACCGCCGCCACCATCACGGAGGATTCGACCGATGAGAGTCACCACCGCCGAGGCGGGGACCCGCGCCGCGCCCTCGGGCTTCGCGCGCAAGAGCGCCGCGAGCGCCGCGGCCGCGGCCGCCTCCGCCACGCGAGCGCCTGCGCTCTTGGTGCCCACCACGACGCCTTTGCTGCCGGCGTCTGCCGCGATCGAGCCCGAGATCGAGCCCGAGATCGAGCCCGAGATCGAGCCCGAGATCGAGCCGGGGTTACCCGTCGAGTGAAGCCCTGCCGCAAGCAGCAGCGCCGCCTGCAAGCGCTCCGCCAGCGGCGCCGGGCTGGCGGCAGCCGCCCCCTCGGCGCTGCTGCCCTCCTCGCCCTCGCACTGCAGGCTCGCGAGCGCCTGCCCAAGCTGGAGTGGTAGGAGGACGTGCGCCCGGCTACCTGTCGCCAGCGCGCCTGAGCCGGCCTGCCGTGCCGCGTCGATCAGCTCCCCGAGTGCGCAGCAAGCGGCCGCTTGCACCGCGTGCGTGTATGGCGCGGGTGGCAGCACTGTGATGGCCGCATGCAGCGTCAAGAGCGCGCCGTCCTCGATGGCCTGGAGCGCGGCCGGCGCGTCGAGTGCCGCGACACGCGCCAACGCGCCCAGCAGGGCCGGCAGTGAATTGGGTGGCGCGGGGCGACGAACGAGCTCAAGTGCGCGCCTCGCCGCCCGCTGCAGCGTCAGTGACGGCGGCTTTCCCTTCGTCGAGGGCGAGGCGGTGATGACCACCTTGATCGCCTGGGGCTTCGTGCCGCTGCCGCTGGCCGTCACACCGGCGCGGCCACCGCTGCCGCCCGACGGTGCCGGCTCGTTCACCGGCTCGGCTCGCGCTGCAAGTCTGGGGAGCGCGATGAGCGCCGCGGCGCCACGGATGGCAGCCGCGTCGTTGTCACCGGCCAGCTGCTCAGCATGGTGCGTCTCTTGGGTGAGCAACGCTGCACGCTCCTCGGCGGTCGCGGTGGTGGGCAGCAGCGCCACGGCCGCGGCGGCCGCAATGTCCGACGAACCTGACGAACCCGCAGCGCCGCCCTCGGCGCCGCCGCCTGCGGCCGCTCTCAAAACGTCCTCCTCCCTCTCTTGTGCTTCCACGAGCGCCTGGTGCTGGAACTCCTTGGCCACGCGCGCGGCCGCCTCGGTCGCAGCAGCCTCGCACTGCTGCTTCAGCGCCTTGCGTGCGCGTGCTTGCAGCTGGAAGGTGAGAGCTCGGAGCTCCTCAGCGAGCAGCTCGCGCTCTTCGCGCGCCGCCGCCGCTCGGAGCTCCTCGGCGAACAGCTCGCGCTCTTCGCGCGCCGCCGCCGCTGCCGCCTGCTTAGCCTGCTCTGCAGCGAGCGCCTCAGCGGTGGCGGCCGGTTTGCTCTCGCGGGCTGCGAGTTGGCGAAGCACCTCGCGGTGCTCCTTGGCGAGCGCCCCGAGCAGCTCGCGCAACGCCACCGCCTCCTCGGCCGGCTCGATGGCTTCCACAGCAGCCAGAGCCTCATCGCCGTTGGCCACGCGCTCACAGCGCTCGAGTAAAGCGAGGGGCGCACGCGTCGAATGAGCTCCCGCTTCCTGAGCCGCAGGCGGCTGGCTGATCGTCGCGTGCGCCTTGGCCGTGGCCGTGGCGGGAAGGTCGATGCTGCTGGTGCCACCGATGCGCAACGGAGCAATGCGCTCGTCCGCCTCCGTTTCCTCGGCTGGCGGCGGCGGCGACGCGGCGCGCGCACGGCCAGAGCGACGTCGCAGCGACCGTGCGCTGCCCGCGCTGCCGACAACGAGGTCGTCGAGCCGGCGCACCTCTTCTGCAAGTGCCGCGATCTCCGCGGCAGTTGGCCATGTCGCCAAAGGTGCGGTCTTCTTTGGCTGTAAGTTCTCCGCAACAGCGGCCGCTTCACCGAGTGTGTCGAACAGAGCGTGCAGCCGACGCAGCTGCTCCGGTCCGGAGACGTTGAGCCCGTACGATGAGACAGTCCGCCAGAAGGTAGAGGTGGCGGAGATGGGCACGCTGTTGGTGGGCAGCTGCTGTGCCTCTGCCGGCGGTGGTGCGCGTTCGGCAGGCTCTTCGTCGTGCGCGATCACGCGCCTGCGACGGAGCGCAGATGTTTCACGGCCGCGACTGGGCTGGACACGCAGGCGAAGGAGTGGGTCCGCCATAAAAAAACCGTCATAAAAAACACCAAACAAACACCGTGAAGAGACTGACATCGGGTTCCGGGGAGGAGTCTTCTGTAATCCGCGTTCCTGAGTTTCCGCGTCACCGCCGTTACGTTTAGGCTCCGGGAACCTAGAGCGTCGCGTGCTTTACAGGACATGTAGGTCACGTCTAGGCGTTGGCCTCCTGTGATTAGGTTTGTTTATGTAGTACATGTAACTTGAACTCGAACTTGATAGCTTTGGGAGTGTCACATGATATCAACGAAGGGGAAAGCTCACGGCCAAGTTTGGGACGCTGTAACCACCTCTGAGCGCTCGAGCACTCCGGATCACCACCCACACGGAAAGGCGCGAAAGGGCCTGTCCATTGCGCAGACTCATTCGGCTCTGCAGGCCAGATGGACTCTCCAAAGCGTGTCTCGAGCGCGGCGACGGCCGGCGGACTAGATATATTCACCCATTTGGATAATCTGTGCCAGCAAAAGGGCTACTCCAGTGACATCCGGGCGGGCAGCGTCGAGCTTCTGCAGAGGCTCCAAACCTCCGACGACCATGTCTCACCCCAGGCGCGTGCAACGCCTGCGCTCGGGCGGGGCAGCGCGCTATCGGCTCTGCCTGACGGTTGGCCAACGCTGCCACCAAGATTCCCAAGGCTGACTCTCTTGTGAAGCCTCCCTGCGGCCGGTGGGGTCCTTGAGTCTGTTACGCCATCCTCTCTGAGGGCGCCACCTGTCGGAATCTGCGCAGATGAGCGACCACGGCAAGCTGGCGGCAGTCGTGTTTCTGGCGAGCACCATGGGCAAGCCGCTGCCCGGCATCTCCGTCGCTGAGCTCACAACGCAACTGGCGCTACACCTGAAGGACTTTTTCACGAGCGTCAAAGATGTGCACTCACGCCTCTTCCCTGGCAAGGAGATGGGCGAGCTGCAGCCCGTCATGCAGGCCTACGTGACCACGGCCACGATGCACGACAAGTGGAAGACGTTCTCACGCGACCTCTTCCCAAACGGCTTCTCCGGCACCAGGGCCAGCGACGAGGAGGCCTGCATTAAAAAACTCTCGTTCGACCTCGGCTGGTGGCTCTTCGCCCTGGCGAGGTTCCACGAGGCGAGCCGCGCGAGCGCGTCGTCGTTGCTGCCCGCGTACCACCTGCTAGCCTGCGTCGTGCATCTGCTCCTCGCGCATATCCCCGAGGAGGCCATGACCGCCACCGTTTTCTGGCCTAAGCTCGACCCTCGTTTCTCCGTGAGTGCGCCCTGCTACCCGCTGCCCGCGGCGGCCCTAGAGCTCCTAGGGGCCCATCTGAAGACGGTGCCCGAGGAGCTGACCAAGCAGCAGCCCACCATCACCGCGCTCCTCGAGAGCCTCTCCACCATCTGGCCTGAGCTCGGCCCCGTCTCAGCCGAGGGCAAGCTCTCGGCGGCGGGAGGCGCAAAGCTCCGCTCCCTGCTATCTCCAAGTGCCCTCGCGGGCACCGTGTCGCTTGTGCGCGCGCGCTACGAGGCGGATTGGCGTACCAAGTGCCATGTACGCACCTTGCCCCGCGTGCCAACCTATCGCTGCGGCCCGGCGGCAATCGCCTGCGCCTGCGCTTGCGCGCCCGTCCCTGTTTGACCCCTGCAGATCAACTGCTCAACTGCTCTCCCCCGCCCTCTCGTTCCCTTTCTCTCCTCATCGGTTGTTCGTTCGCAGCTCGATGATGCCTACTTCCTGCAACCGCAGCCCGCGCCGCCGCGCCAGCCGAACGCCTCGGTGCCCGCGTCGCCCTACCGGCCCTCACACACGGCCTCCTCCGCGTCGATGAACGCCTCGATGAGCTCCCCGCCGGGCAGTGGCAGCAGGGGGACGGTGGCGCCTGCCGCAACGGGCACGTCGCGTCACGCCTCGGCGCTGCCGCTCACGCCCCTGCGCAGCAGCAACCCCATGGGCGGCCGGCCGGCCCAGGCCATCCCGCAGACGCCGATGAGCTCGCAGCTCGACGCTGTGGGCTGGCTCACCCGCGCGGCGCCCGCGACAATCGACAATGGCGCCTCCTCGTCGGGGCTCGCCAAGTTTTTCGAATGTGCCGCCGGCTTGCCCAATGTGAAGGCGACCGTGCAGGAGCGTCTTGCTAGGCTCTTGAGTGCCGCACGCAACATGCTGCTCGACAACGAGCAAGGTCCGTCGAAGGAGGCCGTCGAGGAGCAGCTCGAGCTCTCAGAGCGGCTTTACTTCAAGATGCTGCTCTCTTTCTTGATGGCCGAGGAGAAGAGGCTGGGCAACAGCGACTTCTCGGAGCTCCTCGCCAATGAAACCTTCCACACCTCGTTGCTCGCGTGCTGCCTCGAGAGCGTCTTCGCCTCGTACTCGACCCCGGGCATGGGCTTCCCCGAAGTCCTCCGTGTCCTTTCTCTCAAGGCCTTTAATTTCGCTAAGGTGATTGAGTCCTTCATCCGACACGAGCCGCACCTGCCCGCCCACCTCAAGCTCCACTTTGCCGACGTCGAGTCCAAGATCATCGAGAGCCTCGCATGGTGCGACGACTCTCCGCTGCACTCACTCATGGCCGAGTACGATGCGACGTTCTCGGCGAGCCGCAGCGCCGTAGCGGGCGCTTCGTCAGCAGCGCCGTCTCGCGCGCGCGCGGCGCTCGAACAGTTTGTGCGCAAGTACCTCTACCTTGCCGCCAAGCGCATCCAGGAGCTGTGCCTGCGGCTGCTGCTCGACGCCGCGCTGACGCAGCAAGTGTGGGACGTGTCCAAGCTCGTCATCGATTCCGCGCGCGACTTGCTCGTTGGGCGCCATCTGGACCAGATCCTCATGTGCGCCGTGTATGGCGTGTGCAAGGTCAATCAGCGGCAAGTGACCTTCCGCCAGATCATCGAGCAGTACAAGCGCCAGCCGGGCGCCTCGCCACGTACCTTCCGCGAGGTGCGCCTCGAGAAGCTCATGATGACCTCTGATGACCGCTGATTACCCATGATTGCCTCGCCGCGTACCTTCCGCGAGGTGCGCATGGCAACGGCCGAGCTGTCGCCCTGATTACCATTGATTGCTACTGATGGCCTGACTGATTGCGTAACTCATCAGGTGCGCATGGCGACGGCCGAGGAAGAGCCGCAAGACATCATTCGGTTCTACAACCTGATCTTCATCCCGAAGATGAAGGAGCACCTGATCGCCGTGTGCGCCGCGGGCTCGGCGCCCGCTTCTGGCGCCTCAACAGCCGGCGTGAGCGCCGCCGCCTCAGCGACGGGCAAGACGTCACCCGACATCAACGAGTCGAGAGGATCCGCGTCGCCACGGCACGTGGGCTCGTCCGAGGTGTACGTGTCGCATCGGAACCCGAACGCGCACCACCTGACGCCGCGCACTCGGACGCTCTGGTCCTTTTCGGAGACTCCGGCTGATGGCGCCGAGCGGCTCCGCAACTTCAACGCGAACATCAACGCGACCGGCGCGGCCGGCTCGGCCGGCTCGGCCGACACTGCGAATGCGCTCGTCGCGATGCACTCGTCCACCGGCGCAGCGCCCGCATCGGTAGCGGCGGCGGCCAATGGCGATGCGGGGCGGCGGACGCTCGGTGGCGGTGGCAGCAGCCTGGCGAGCAGCCTGAAGCGCAAACATGAGGTCTTCGACGCGTCGCAGGTGAGCGCGTCATCGCAGCGCTCAGCTTCCTCCTCCGCGGCCGCCAACGACGACGACGACGACGATGAGGACGACGGCGAGAGCGCCATGGATGACAAGTGAATGATCGGAGGCGTGGCGGGATTGACGAGAGCGTCGCATGTCGCGCTTCCCCAAAGAGAGCGCGCGTGCAGACCCACCGGAGTGCCCCGCGGCCCGTCGCCCATGATCGTATGAGAGCTCGGCCGGCCGTGCAGCTGGAAGCCGGGCAGACACAGGAGCATGCAGGAGGCTTTGCATGGCGTGCGCCCCACATGGAATGTGAGGACCCTACGGGCCTCTGACCGTGCCCCGCGTGACCTATTTGAAATGATGGGGCCGAGAGATGTAATATGATGGGGGCGCGAGTTGTGTGTGATTATGTTGTTGTCCAGGAGGTTGAGAATAGTTGATTGCGCTTTTGTGACGTTTCGCGTGAAGTTCGCGTCCCGCCACGTGGTCAGTGGGAAATCGCAAAATGGTGCGGAGTCCAGTGCTCGCTCTCGCTGCCTGACCGCCATGCCTGTCCCTGCGGCGTCAGCAGCCCGCCTGACACTCCCCGTGCGTGGGGTGTATAACTATCCAGTTACCACACCCTGACCATGTCCCGCGCACCGCAGCCGTACCAAGGTGGCGAGGCCTCTGACGGCCGACGGATCTATGTCGGCAACATTAATTATGAGCTGCACGAGGATACGGTCCGAAGTGCGTTCACCGAGTACGGCCAGATCACGTCGATGTCATACAAGCAAGGCTTCGCGTTCATCGACTACGCGGACCAGCGCGACGCCGAGGACGCCATCGCGAGCATGAACGGGAAGCAGATTGGCGGCCGCACCATCACTGTCGAACTCTCGGGGCGCCCACCCAAGGGCGAGAAGCCATCACCTCGCGCTGCTCCGACCTCGCGGTACCCTGAAGAAGACTACCGCGCAGACTCGCGCGGTGGCTTCGGCGGGTTTGGTGGCAACAGCCGCAGCGACCGCAGTAGCGGCGTGGCCACTGCCAACCTCTTTGTCGCCAACATCCCGGAAAACGTGCTCGAGGAGGACATCCGCCGCCACTTTTCAAAGTACGGCGAGGTGCTGCAAGTCAAGTTCTTGCCCAAAAAATCGGACACCAAGGCGGCCTTCGTCGACTTTGCCAACGTGGACCAGGCGCGCGAGGCGCACAATGCCCTCAACATCATCGCTGACTCCAAGCTGCGAACCGACTACAACGCCAGAGGCAAGGGCGCCGGCAAGGGCGCCGGCCCTCCGACTGGTGGCGGCTACAGTGATCGGCCGCCGCCGCCGCGCTACGACGACCGGGGGCCGCCACCGCCGCGCTATGAGGACCGCGGGCCTCCGCCACGCTACGATGATCGCCGGTACGACGACCGCGCCCCGCCGCCTCCGCGCTACGACGACCGCCGCCTGTACGACGAGCGCGATCGCGGCCCGCCACCGCCGCGCTACGACGATTATCCACCACGCGAGTATGCTCCGCGCGGCTATGACGATCGACGCTACGAAGAGCGGCGGCCCGCCTTACCGGAGCGTGAACGTGAACGCGACTACCCGCCGCTGCGCGATCCAGAGCGTGAACGTGAACGCGACTACCCACCGCTGCGCGATCCGGAGCGTGAACGTGAACGCGACTACCCGCCGCCGCGCGATCCTCGTGACGACCCTTACGGTCGCGACCCATATGATCGTCTGCCGCCGCCGCGCGACCCTCGTGACCTTGCCCCGCGCGACCCCTACGACCGTCCACCCACACGCGATCCATACGACCGTCCCCGCTGTAAGTGCACGCGGCATGCGCCGCGCGCTGTGCTGTCACCGGATCTTTACTGCTGCTGCTGCCTGCCGCGAGTGCGGCGAGTGCCGCACCTGCACCTGCTGCGCATGGCTGGATGTGCCTTGCGATCCGTGCTGACCGCTCGCCCCACGCGTGCGTCACGGCGCAGACTGAGGGCTACTACGCATGGGGACATACAGCAGCAAACACTGGATTTCGCGCACTCTGGTGGTCGCAAGTACAAGTACGGAGAGAGGGATCTATGGCTGCCTAACTGGAGAGAAGAGGTGGTGGGAATGAGCAGCAGAGTTTGCGCTGGTCTGGGCTTTGCCCT
>ENA-UOXP01001698-UOXP01001698.1-mixed-culture-metagenome-genome-assembly--contig:-NODE-1698-length-15017-cov-29.853562_pt1 | contig 15017 bp, 10 predicted proteins | sample MGYA00238161_ERZ761639 | MGnify/ENA primary metagenome ERZ761639 (study PRJEB28913, sample SAMN08776760) | mixed culture metagenome | isolation source: Freshwater growth medium | place: USA...
CACACGTTCAATCACGCACTACTGGAATCGAAGATAAGTGGCACCATTTCTTTCGCGCAGTGGTGGGTGCTAAACCTGACCTCAGAAACGCTCCCCCCCCCCTTGCCGGGACGCGGTGCGGGGTGCGGGTGGCGCTGGCCCGGACGGGCCCCGAGAATCAACTTAACACACATGACCCTTGCCTGCGTTGCCCAACGCAGGCTGATTGCAGCCTAGTTGCGCTGCCACACGCCACACGAGCAGCAACCTCCACCCCGCGAGCCCCCAAGGCCGTTACAAATGAACAGAAATAGCGCTAGGCAAGACGCCGCCCACTGGACAGCTTCGAAGCGCGACTCGTGCGCTCGTGCAGCACGAGCGCAGCAACGTGCGCCAAGGCCTTGGCAGGCAGTAGGGTCGTGCACACGAAGAGCGCGAGCGACGCCAAGGCACACCTGCACTCGCGTTGGTCGCCCTTGGCGTATGCGGCGGCGTCGCTGCCAGCGCGAAGAGTGTTCACTGCATCGTCCCAGCGGTTGAGGCCACGCATCACAGCGAGTCCGCCTAGGGAGAGGAGCTGGCCAGTGAGCAGAGCGCCTATGGGCAATTGACGCAGGAATTTCCTCCGACGCTGGCTGGTCAGCATCCAGCAGAGCACCGAGGCAGCTATCAGAATCGCGTGCAAGTGGTGAGATCCGGAGTTGCTCGTGCTTGGATGGGCATCGGGCGCCGGTGCGGGCGCCGGCTGATTGGCAGCAGCCCGCAGGTGATCCTCAATACGTTCCAGCTTCAGAGAAGCTGACGCCGACGAGGTCTCGATGGATCGCACTGATGAGCGAATTGCTAGCATCTCATCGCCCATGGCCTCGCAGCGCTCTAGCAGGAGCTTCAGGAGCTGTATTGGACATTCCTCTGTTGTGGTGCGGTGTGCGCCGCGTATGGCGAATAGGTCGGCCATGTTGCGTTGCCGCCGCGTTTGGTACATGCCGCGTTTGACGAGATTGGAGTTTCGTCCATTGTAGAAATCCTTGACGTTTGCACGTCTGTAGTTTAGTGTTCGCTAAAGTTGTCACTTGGTGAGGTCACTTGCGATCGATCCACCCTGGCTTCTGGCTTTCGATACTGCTTTGTGTGGCCCCGCAGCAATTCGCCTTAACAGTTGATCAGTTCGGCATCGCGAGTCGTCTCCGCTTCATGCCACCGCAGCTTCATACCACCGCAGCCTCCGCGGCATCCGCGGCCGTAGCCTCCCCTGCCAGCACCGAGGCGGCGCTCGACGCCTGCGGCGCGGGCGGCGGCGGCGCGGCCATTGCGCGCACGTCCTTCGAGAGAGCCTTGAGCGCCTGCTCCACCGTCGTCTTGAGCGTCTCGGGTGCGTCCAGGCAATCGAGGACACTCTGCATGGGCATCTCGATGAGCATGCCGGTCAACTTGCCGGCGAGCGGCTCGCCGAGCATTTGGAAGATGGCAGGATAGAGCGCGTTCCCGAGCGCTTGCATGCGCGCCGCGGGCTCGAGGGAGTCAAGTGCGTCGACGGCGAGCTTCTGTCTTTTGGGTCCGGGTCCCTCGGCAGCGACATCCTCCGGGGCCTCGCGAGTGGCCCTCGCAGTGCCGTCGTCCACTTGTGCGGCCTGGGTCGGAGCGCCGTCCTGAGCGCCGCCCTCCGCCTTGGTGAGAGCGCCGTCCTGAACGCCGCCCTCCGCCTTGGCGGGTGCCTCGTCGGGCATGGTGCCCTCGAGCGCTGCTAGCACGCCTGCGAGAGGCAGCGTGTGCATGTCGTCATGGAAGTGGGTCACGCCGTGCTCTGACCAGCCGCTCGACCCACCGAAGACGAGAAGCTGGGGCCTGCCTGCCACAGCGTCGGCACCAGCGCCGCCGAGGCAGGCGAGGACCATGCAGCCACGGGGGGAGGGCAGCGCCCCTGCCTGGCGTACGGCGGCCCACATCCACTCGCCCTCTCGCGACGCGTGCAGCAGATGCGTGTCGTTCAGGTGCCTGTCGTCCACACCCAGGCCGCCGAAGATGGCGATGAGGCCGTCGCCAACGGCCACGCTTGAGTGGAAGCTGCGCGCCGCCGGACGAGCACCGGTCACGTGCGGCTCGCGCCACGCAGCATTGACCGTGCCGGCGCCGCCGAGGGGTTCGAGTACCCAGGTGTCGTCCACCCGCCCTGTAGCAGTACGTCCGCCGAAGATGACTAACTGCTCGCCCTCCGCCGCCTTGTCGGCGGGTGTGCGAGGCAGAAGACAGGCCGCGAGCGCGGCGCGCGCCGGCGGAAGCACGGCGATGGCGGGCGCCGCGGCCGGTTTCTTCTTGCCGGCAATGGCGAACGGGAAGGCTGGCGCTGGCTCCGAGGCATCGGCCGACTCTGCAGGCGCTGCAGGCGCTGCAGGCGCTGCTGGCGCTGAGGGGCGCACCTTGCTCCAGCGCCAGGTGCGGACCTCGAGCATGTACGTGTCGTCGAACCAGGTCATGTCGACGCTCGGACCGCGGCATTCACCGTCACCGCCCTCCTCGCCCTTTCCCTCGCCCTCGTCGTCGCCCTCGCCCTCGTTCTCTTCGTCCTCGTCCTCCTCACCCTCCTCGTCGTCATTGGGAGGCCGGACGCCAAAGCCGCCCATGACGAGCATGTGGCCCGAGGAGAGCGCGACGGCCGCGTGCTTATCGCGCGCGCACGGCAGCTCGCCCGTGACGCACACGGGCTCCCAGGCGGTCAGGTCGGGCGTGAGCACAGCGACATCGGCCAAGTAGCCTCCGTTCTCAGCGTGTGAGATTCCGCCAAAGATGACAACTCCCGCTGAGGTGGAGACGACCGTGTGGCCAGCGCGGGGCCGTGGCGCGCGTCCTGTCGGCGAGTGTTTCTGCCAATCGCCTCCCGGCCGTGTCGACCAGACATCAATCGTCTCGTCCTCGAGACCGCGCCCACCGACGACCACGGCTGCGGTGCCATCGGCAGTGGCGCACCCGGCCGTCTCGCGAGGGCTCGGACGGCTCTCTGCGGCCGCGTTGCCTGGCTTCCAGGTCACTTCGACCGCATCGATGAGTATCTGCGCCTTGCTTGGCGGTGCCTGTGAGCGCGACGAGGCGCCGGCCACCTGCGATTCGGTATTCCCCATGCCGCGGGAAAACAAGTCGCGCTACAGTACCATTCATGTGAATTTGGCACATTCCACGTTCACATTCACGTTACATGTAAATGGCCATCTCGGCAAGACGCTGCAGACAGCTGTCTGCGTCGAGTTCCCACGCTCGCCGCGACGTGTGAAGCTCCCGGAACACCATCCCGGTGTGGACGCATGAGCGTCCCTGAGCGACGCGATCTAAGCGTGCAGCAAGCGAGGCAAGCACCCGACGCGACGCACCGCGGAGTCGTGTGCGTTCGAAGTCGACGATCCCTCCACAGCTGTTGACATGGGACTCGACGGCGGGACGTTCGCCAGCCGCACAGATTTGCTGCGGCGTGCCAGCTGGCGGTTGTCGCAAAGTGACGGTGGCGCCCATCGCTCAACGCGAGGTGGGCAGCTCGGGGTGAGCGATGCACTTGCATCGGCCGGCCTTGAACGGCGAAACCGGCAGCAAGAGCAGTTTGATGGCTTCTCCTCGTGCACCCTTTCGGGTGCCGCGTTTCCGAGCCGACCGGGTCCGAAGGTCATCGTGGCATGTTCGCTCGGCCAATTGTACCTGCGTGATGCTGTCGTCGAGTACCTCACAAAAAGCGGCCAGTTCCGCGAGGGAATGTGTGATACCGTCGAGCTGACTGCAGCTTTTGGCCACATCCAACGCCTGCGTGACGTCTTCGAAGTGCAGTTGAAGCCGAACCCCGAGTGGTTCACCTCGTTCGATGAAGCGTCCGCGGCGCAGAGCCGTGCTGGGCCCTGGCGCTGCCCCATAGATGAGGAGGTGTCGACCAACGGCCAGCACGCCTTCGTAGCGCTGCGCCCGTGTGGCCATGTGATGCGCGAGAAAGTGGCCCTTGCATGTGCTCGTACCGGTAGCTCGCGGAGACCCATGGCCTGCGCCAGCACGAGCGCAGACGCTGCGATCGATGCCGGCGCCGCCGCCACGAGCGCAGCATCAAGTGCGCGTCTGAGCGACGGCATCAGCTCGATCCAGAACAGGAGCTGGGACTGCCCCGTGTGTGCTGCGGCTGTGGAAGTGACTGTGAGGCTCTTGTGCGACGACGACGACGTGATTGACAAGGTACGCCGCTCTCTGGTGGCGAAGGGTGAAGAGAAGAAGGCAAGTAATGCGGGCAAGCGCAAGCGACCCGACACTGAACCTCATCGAGCGGAGCGCGGAGAACACTGAAGCGGTGCGGACCGGCTCCGCGATCGGATTAGGTACGCGATCCGGCGCGCGGGCGACCCTCGCCTGCCGGGGCGCGCCGCGTCGCCTAGCGTCGCCGGGTATTGCGCCCACGACCAGAGGAACGATGTGCAGGCTGAAATAACTATAATATCATCCCTTTTCAACTATCGTACTTATTACTCTCCCTCGGGGGAGCGCGGCGGCATCCGTACGTACGAGGCATCCGTCACGATCTCGCCGCCGCGCAGGGGCCGCTTGATCACGCACGTGAGCGCCGCCGCCTCGTCAAGATCAAATCCGAGCTCCTCCGCAAAGCCCCGCAGCCTGGTGAGCTCGTCCTCATTCCGAGGCAGCGAGAGGACTGTGCCCGCCAAGCCGCCGATGCGGCCGACACGGCCGGCGCGGTGCAAGTAGATGCTCGCGCTGCTCGGCACGCTCACATTGACGACATGGCTCGCGCCACGCACATCCATTCCGAGCGCGAGCATGTCTGTGGCGATGAGCACGCGCACGCGACCTTCGGCAAAGAGGCGCAGCGAGTGCGCACGTGCCCTCCGAGACGCATCCGACGCCTCGTCGCGACGCCCTCGGCCGTCGGCGCGAATTCGGGAGCCTACGACGGCGCTGTCGGTGCCCGTCGCATCGGCTCCAGTGATGGTCACGGCCGAGACGCTGCGGTTGCGCATTGCGCGCCGCAGCTGCTCCGCAGCGTGCGCCGACTCGACGAAGACGATCGCCCGGGCGCTGGACTTCTTCGACTTCTTCGCCCTTTTGGCGGCGCCCTGAGCCAGCGCCGCCGCCGCCGCCGCCGCCGCCGATGCCGCTGCCCCCTCGATCTGCTCACTGTGCGGTGCGTCCAGAGCCTCGCCAGCCGCGTAGTCCGCTTCGTCCATCGCGTCAATCGCTTCGCTAACCACTCTCGCGGCTGTGGTTGTGCGCGCATCCTCGCGTACCGGTACCATTGGACCGCCGCCGCCCACGGACTCGTCAGCCTCATTAGGGCTCATCCAGGCAACGAGCTCGGCGAGCGTCGCGGCGAGTGGCACATTCGGTGGCAAGGTCACGTGCCTTAGTGTGCGCGGCAGCCGCAAGTTCTGCTCTGCAGAGGGCTCCAGCATCGTCGGTTCCGCTCTTACGCCGGCAGCCTGCAAGCAGCGCGTCGCCGCACCTGCAGGCACGTCTGCGGACACGAGCCACATGCTACCCGCCGCCCATCGCCGTTCCGTGGCAGCGCCAGCTGCGGTTCCTCCCAGCACCTTTCGCACCTCGGGCCATCGGTACGACTCGCACAGGGCGCCGACCTCGTCCAGCACGAGCGTGCGCTTACGAGGCTCAGCGAGAGGCAGCAGGCCCACCTCCAAAAGTGAGCCGACAATGTGAGGCGTGCCTATCGCAATATCGGGCGGCGATTTCCAGAGCTCGGCCTCGAGTTGCTGATTGCGCTGGCCCAGCAGCGCTTGCACCTTGATCGCGTGGCCCTTGCGGTTCGTTTTGCCTTGGCCAGCGAGCTTCTGCAGCACATGCAGGGTCTGCAACACGAGCTCACGCGTCGGGCAGAGCACCAGAGCCTGGAGACCTCCGCCAAGATTGGCCACGTCGAGCCGTGCGACCAACGGCAGAGCGTAAGCTAGCGTCTTGCCGCTCCCAGTTGGCCAGCGCAGCACTGCGTGGTTCACGCGCGTTGCCGACACATCTGATGGTGAGCGTGGCATGAGTGCGTCCAGTGCAACTCGCTGTGGCGCCGTAGGCGCAATGAAGCCCAGCCGCGCAACCCGCGAGAGAAAGTGCGAGGGCACACGGAGAGAGGTGAAAGTAACTGTCATAGCGGCGAGCTGTGCTTGCTCAACGCCCAGTTGCTCCACGCTCAGCGAAGAGAAAAGGCGCAAAGAGTACGCACCTCTCTCTCCGCGCACGCACGACGCGACGTCCCTCTCTGCACGTCGAATTCCGCGTCCGCGCTCGTATTCCTAAAATTGGCGTCGGCGGCGCGGCGTTTCTCATCACTCTTGGGCTCTCGTATATTAACTATTACTACCCCCGATTTTTGGTTGGTCGTAATCCCAGAGGTCTCTGCAGTACATGTACATTCACGGCGCGTCCGTTCTCCGTTTTCGAAAGCGTCAGCCTGGCGAAACGTCGCGCCGCCGCGGTGAAGTCCAAGCGTGGACCCGCCGCGGATGGCGTTCGTGATCACGCCACGGCACGACCCACGGGTGGCCGTGGAGGCCACCGTCTGGGCCGTGGAGAGGGCAGCAGCGCGGATTGCGGAGCAACAAGAACTGGAGTCACTCAGCGCTCCTTGCTTGACGCCGCGATACTCACCAAGGCGGAGCTTCTCCCCGCGCTCGCCCAAGGGAACCTCGGGAAGAACAAACTCACGACCGGGATCGGCTAGCTCCACGCCCAGGACAAGAAGCTCCACGCCTAGGGCACGCATCGGTAGAAATCCCACACCCAGGACGATGTCGAATAACTCCACGCCACGAGGCAGCACCTCCCTCCCGCGGAGCAATAGCACGCCACGATTTGCCTCCGCACGCTTGTCGCGGTCACGATCACCTAGTCCCCCGCTGGATGGCGATCCTGCAGTTGACTGCCCGCCCAACGAGCCACTGGAACGCTGGGCTGAATTTGAGCTTGCCACAAAGGCTCTCATGGAGGTGGCATCACATCAGCCGGACTTGCCCGTACATGCTGAGAAAGACTCGGCGTCCGAGGTGGTCCGGATGCTTCCACCGCGGACACGATTGCGTATCCTTGCTACTATCGAGCTGGACGACGGCACTCTGCGCGCGCTCATTGTGCTAGACGAGTCGATGACGAATGAAGGCCGACAGCCGAGATCACCTCGCGGCTCGTCAGCCAACGTGGCTCCGCTAGGCTGGGCGACTCGCATGACCGCCGATGGCGAGGCCCTAATTCACCTGCACGCACGCCCCTTTTACGTGGCTGAGGGTCTTCCTCTCAAGGTGCGCTCCGCATTTGATGAGCTATCGACGTTCGTGCGCAAGCTGCCCGTGGGCACCAGATTGCACGTAGTGGAGACGCGGCGCACGCCCAGTGGAAAGCACCGCGTCTGCGTTGTGGTCCTCGGCGATGATGAGCCATCAGGATGGGTGACGCTGCAGATGGCTGATGGCTTGAGGACGATGCGCGTACTAAACGACTCCGAGCTTGCCGAGCCCATCCCTTTCGCGACGCGAAATGCTTTGCTGCGACCTGAGCTCCGTGACGCTCGTGAGAGCAGGCAGCAGCAGCAGCAGCAGCAGCAGCAGCAGCAGCAGCAGCAGCCCGAGTCTGCTCGTGGGCTGGAGCGACGGCCCTCGCTGGTGTCGGGGACGCTCAGCTCGGCCCGAGGAGAAACGTGGCAGGAGGCTATGCGGCTAGCAGCGGCCGAAGCAGTGAAAGTGAAACGACCCGACAATGTTCCCGCCCTACAGACAGGCCGTGTGGATCAAAAGAAGTCAGGTGGGAAACTAGGGAAGATGACGACGGCTGGTGCAGGTGGAGACGTCGACCAGACAGAGAAGGAGAAGTCGACAACGTCAAGAGTTAGCGGAAACAGCACCACTGCGGCCAAAGACGCAGCAGCGTTCAAGCGCTGGGCGAGTGCCGCGTCCAACTTGCAAATCTCCGAGGCTGTGGATGAGTTGCGCAAGCAGCGAGACCGATTTGAGCCTGCATCTTACTATCAGGTCTTCGTCGACGGGCTGCTAAAGAAAGCCGCCGATATGGAGGCCGCTGCAAACATGAGGCCCACCTTTGTGCGTATAGGAGAGACAATACTCGAGAAGGGAATCAATCTGTTCGATCTGATGCATGATTGGGATCCGAACGCCAAGGGTAAGATGAGCAAGATGGAGTTCAGGCAGCATATGCGGAAGTTTCTCACCATCAACCCACCCGAAACGGTCGAGATTGACGAACTGTTCTTAATCATGGACGAGTCTGGAAACGGTTACCTTGAAACGGACGAGATCAAGAAAGCGTTTTTCAAGTTCACAGGCGCGGCAAAGAGCTTCGCCATCAACGTGGCGGAAGCTTACAAGGCTACCGAAGCCCTTCGACAGAAGGCTCAACTGGTTGCACGCGTCGTCGAGCACACGGAGAACGCGGAGCAGGCCAATGCCGACCTTGAAGCGGGGCGCATAGGATCAATCAAAGCGATACTCGGAGATAAAATGATCTCGAAAGGCCTGAAGGAGGCTGATTTGGCTCTCCGTTGGTCGGGCAAGAGCGGCGAGATTAGCCAGGCTGACTTCCGTCGCGAGGTCATCGCTCTGATTGGGCCAACTGCGATCCTGGAAGAAGTCGACGCGCTCTTCGCCGAGCTCGACAAGGACGGTGGAGGCAGCCTAGGTCGGGATGAACTGAAAGAGGCTCTAATTTCTTTGAAGAGGGAGGCCGAGGCAAAGAAGCTTGCCGTTCGTGAGCTTGGACTCCAGTACATCCAGCTGTTCAAGAAGATGAAGGTTGCGCAGGCCGAGTTTGCTAAGGATCAAAAGGTGGAAGATGATGCTGCCAAGGAGGAGACGAAGAGGGAGGCACAGGAGGCGCAGGAGCGAGCCGCAGCGGAGGCGGAGGCCAAACAGGCGCGAGCCGCGGCCAAGGCGGAGAAGTTGGCTACCAAAGAAGCAGAAGAACAGGCGATGGCAGACAAGATTTTGGCCAAGCGCCGAGGATTGAGTGGGTCGCTATCACTATCATAGAAACGGGGAGTAAAAAAATCTTTTAAGGACCGTGCACGCGTCGTCATGGGCACCGAACGCCGCACAGCGAGACGTCGCAACACGCACGCACACACCCACCGCCCCAGTCATGGATGGAGTTGTCCTGCCTCCGCTGGCCTTGGCTGGCGGTCTACTGGCATCGCTCACCGTGATGGGATCGAGCCGCAAAATGTTCGGTTCGGAAGTCGTTGCCCGGTACCTCGTTCCGCATCGTGCCGACATTGGCTTTGCAACCTTTTTCAACATCGGCTTCTCAGTTGCGATAGGTATCGGACTACTCGACAGCAGTTTTGGTCCCGGGGGTCAGCTTCACGGGTACTCGGCGACGATAGTGCAGCTCGGGTACCTACAGAGCCTGATAGACCGCCGCGATTTTCATCGGTTGCTGATCTTGCTGCCGGTGGGGCTCGCCCTTGCTCTGGCCGTGCTGAATGAGTGGTCCGTGGCCACCGCCTCGATCGAGGTGCTCTCCTTGTGGGCTGTCAAGCTCATTCTGCCGCCCAGAGCTCAGGCAGTAACCGCACGCGTCAAGCCCAAGGGCAAGGGGAAGGCGAAGGCGGCCGCCTCCAATAAGGGCTCTGGCGCCGAGGTGGACGACGGCGTCGGCGAGGCCGATGCCACCGAGGTATGGACGGGGGAGGCGCCGGGCGACGCCGAAGCCGAGGCGCGACCGAGGCGCTCCGCCCCCAAGAAAAAGGCAAAGACTGTGCCCACTCGCCGGCGCTCGAGGTCGATGTGAGTATAACGACTAAGATTCGTTACCTCCTCGGACCTCGCAACCGAATGTTGTAATGCTGTTGATGAGTTTATTGATGAGTCTGTGAGGATTCATAACATGGGGTGTTTAGCGGAAAGAAGATGAGTGTTTCTGATGAGATCAAGTCGCGGTGTCGCGCACCTGGCCCGCGGCCAGAAATGAACATTAATCATTATTTTTGCGCCGCTGAGCGGCCTACGGCGTCCGGGGATGAAATTTTCGTTACTAAACTTAGGGAGCACTCGCTTTCCCCGCCTCTTCAGCAGCGCAAGCATCATTCACAGGCGCCGTATCGGCTTTCACGTCTCGTTTTCGTCGTTGCGAGAGCCCCTTGTCCTTCTTCCTTACGATGCCACGCCGCGAGGGCGACCCACCGCCCTCGGAGCCTGCCTCGTGGGCTGAGGCGATCAAGCAGTACCACAAGGAAAAGAAAACTCGGCCCCGCCCCGATGAGGAGTACAAGCGGCCAGAGTACATCACGCAGTTCCAGAAGACGCGTGAAGCCGTGGAGTACCATCCGATCCTGCAGACCTTCAGGGATGGAGCGCGCGAATCGGACGCGCGTCAGCACGAGGCGAGCGCCCGTGTGAAGCAGATCAACGCGGCGCGCGACCGCCAGATCGCGCAGGAGCAGCCCTTCGACATCCTCACCTTTGCCAACAAGCGCGCATCGCTGCCGCAGCCGAAGCCTGTGGGCGCGACGGACATGATGAAGCCCTTTGACACTACGGCGGAGCGACCCACCTTTCGCCACCCGCTTGACTCGTGCTACCAGTTCAACATCCTCACGAACCTGCCGCTCTCGGAGCAGCACTACGCGGAGCCCAAGCTGCGGCCGAACGTGCGCGAGCCGCTGCCCACGACGCTGACGGGCGTGGAGGTGCGCAAGCCGCGGCTGCAGAACAAGAGCCAGCTGCCGCGCGATTTCGACATCCTCTCGAACCGGTACGTCGAGGGTCACGAGGCCAAGGTGCGCCTCGAGCGCGAGATCCAGCGCGGTATAGCCTGCCAAAAGTTTTGGGAGACGCACGATTACGAGCCGCTCGCAGGGCACTTCGTCGACCCGGACAAGGAGGCAGCCTACCAGGACATGATCGCCATGGAGCTCGAGAAGCAGCCGCTCAAGCAGTTCAACCGGCTGCCACCCAATCTCCAGCGGGGCGAGGGCTTCGTGTACGATATCACGACGCACCAGGTCAAGAACGAGGAGCTCTATCATAAGGAGAGCGAGAAGCAGGCACGCAAGACGGAGCGCGATGCGCTCTCGTGGAGCCGCGCCGAGCAGCAACGCAACCACGGCCTCGAACGCGCCGAGCTGGGCGAGCGGCGCGCCGTGAACCGTCAATCCCACCAGCGCTATGTCGAAACGTTTCGCCACGGGTACAACATCGTCGACCATCGCGACTACCGCGATCCGGCTACGTACATGCCGCCGCCGCAGACTCGGCCGCAGCCGACGCTCTGGCAGGCCGTTGGGCCCAACCGCCCTCCGCCGCCGCCGCCAGTGCCGCCGCCGCCGCCTGCCATTGCGCCGCTCCTCTCGACGATGCCGACGGACGGGCCCTGGGCGGAGACGACCGGTCGCAGCCTCGCGATGAGCATGGCACGCTCGGGCCGTTCGATGCCGGGTTCGCTCTCGCAGATCTACATGAGCGCCAGCGTGCCCGCGCCCCGATCCACCGCCAGCAGCATCTCAAAGCTCGCCGAATACGAGGCGCGCGAGTAAAGCGCGACGGCGAGCACCCGGGGTCCACCAAGCGGCCCCTTTCCCGGTTCTTTGCGCGCGAGTCCTTTCGCTGTCCGTGGCACCGTGTGGGTGACATGTCGTGTACTTTATGAGCCCCGAAGGGGCATTTAGGGGTTTTTTGGCTTTTGGCCGCGCAGCGTTCACACGCGCGCGATGTCCGCACGATCGCTCGCGGCATTCCAGTCGACCATTGTCGCGGAAACCCCCTTCCAGGCGGTCGCGGACATCATACCTTTGTCGGATGCAAAGGCCATCTACGCCTCGGATGCGAGCACCGGCAAGCATGCCCTCACGTTTTCTGCGCTCAAAGAGTTTGTCACGTCCATGGACCTTGCACGCTTCGGGTTGACGCGCGAAATGGTGATCTGCACGTCGATGCCTAACGGCCCCGAGGCGGCCGTGTGCTTCTGGGCCCTCGCGGGCCGCTGCGTCTTTGCGCCGCTCAACCCGAACCTCACAATGGCGGAGGTGCAGTTCGAGCTGACTGACCTGCCGGCCGCTGCGATGATCACGCTCGCGGGAGACGAAAAGGCAACCATGGTAAAGGGCTGCTGCGCCCAGGCTGGCATTCCGGTGATCGAGCTGACGCCGTCCAGGACAACTGTCGGCCTCTTCACGCTGTCGGGCGCGGAGGTACCCACGCCGCCGACGGCCGAGCCGACCCGTCCGAGTGACCTCGCGCTAGTGCTGCACACGTCGGGAACCACGAAGAAGCCCAAGATCGTGCCGCTTACACACCACAACCTCGGGTATGGCATCCAGTTCGTCGCACGCACGCTGCGCCGCACCTCAGCGCACACGTGCCTCAACGTGATGCCGCTCTTTCACATCCACGGGCTGATCGCCAACGTGGGGGCATCTCTCTACTCGGAGAGCGCGGTCGTGTGCTCGAGCTTCTTGGGTGGCGCCGACTTTTTGCGCAAGTGCCGCGCGCCCGAACGCGACTCCTACCCGAGGCCCACGTGGTACTCGGCTGTGCCGACCATGCACGAGGCCATTCTTCTTGAGGCTGAGAAGGAGAAGGCCGACGGTACCCTCGATCACTCGCTCACACTCATGCGCAACTGCTCAGCGGCGCTGCTGCCGCCCGTTGCAAAGCGCTTCCTCGCCGCATTCGCGCCTGGAGCGCCCGGTCCTTTCACCGTGGTTCCGACATACGCGATGACCGAATCGTTCCCTATCTGCTCCAACCCGCCGCATCTGGAGGTCAAGCTGTCGACTGTGGGCCCGGCGATGGGACCGTCACTCAAGATCCTCAAAGGATACCCAGAGGACGTGGAGGTCGACGTGGGCACGGAGGGGGAGGTGTGCGTCGCGGGTGAGTGCGTCACCGCCGGTTACCTCATACGCGAGCACATGAGCCAGGACCCGAACATCGAGGCGTTCTCACTCGGCGGGTCTCCGCCGGGCCGCATGCTGCGAACGGGCGACAAGGGCTACCTGGACAGGGACGGTTACTTGCAGCTTGTGGGCCGGTTCAAGGAGATCATCAACTGCGGCGGCGAGAAGATCTCACCGCTCGAGCTCGAGGATCAGCTGCTCGATGTACCGGGTGTCCAGACATGTGTGTGCTTCGCCTCGCCTGCTGAGCTGCTGGGCGAGGTGGTGGGCGTAGCGTGCGTCGTCAAGCAGGGCTATGAGCCTCCAACCCTCGATGCCCTGCGCCAGGGTATCTCGACCGTGGGCAACCGTTTCAAGCCGGCGGTACTCGTGTACTTGGACGCGATCCCCAAAGGGCCCACGGGCAAGCCGAAACGCATTGGGCTTGCCAAGCACCTCGGGTTGCCCTCGCTCGCCGGCGGCATGGCTGTCTACTCGGTCAAGGGCACGGGCGACACGCTTGAGCTACCCATGCTCCATACGAGGACGTTTTTAGGCACGCCAGTCGTAGTGCCGACGTGGACGTTCCCGCTGACCATCCGTCTCGAGATGAATCCAGATCTGATCTCGTCGCCCGACCACTCAACACACGTGCTGGAGATCGACGATGCGGGGTGCAACGGGCTCAGACTCACAGTCACGTGCTACGACCATGAGACGCCGTGCCCGATCAGCAGCGCGCAGGCCAAGGAAGCCTTCGCGGACGTGCTCATGAAGACGACTGAGCGCGGCATGCTCTGGGAAGCAGCGATGGCGAGCGGCAAGCAGGTGGCTGAGGACTTTTGTGCGGACCTCTACGTGACAGACGAGAGCAAGGAGCTCAAGCACTCATGGAAGCCCGGCTGCCACGACTCTCCCCCGGGCAAGCTGATGCGCCTGCTTGGCGTGCTCGACCTCCATGATCAGCGAGATGCGGCAGAGGCTGCGGCGCGCAGACTAAGCGCAGACAAAGTGAATAACAAGCACGATCGTTAAATTTCGTCGGCCGGCGCGGGCGCGTGATGGAGCGCGACGTCGACGGTTAGTAACGGCAGATAGTTTCTTAGATAGTTTAGACTTTTACGAGCGGTTCGGTTAGGGGCGCACGTTAACGCGCAACACACGGCGCGTCCGACATCCGACGCGCCGCACGCTCCCCGACCGGCCCGAGCCGCCGAGCGCGGGCCGGCGCATGATTACCACATGGCATGAAAACCGCATGATCGTTCCACGCGCGCGATATGAATCGACGCGTCTCAGAGTTATTATCACGCGTTGCGTAATCACAGGCGTATCACAGGCGTACGCACGAGGGGGGCGTCTGTAGTGCAGCGGTGTGCGCGATCAACTCATCAACAAAAGCTCCTGCCTGTGTACTGCGAGGCCATGACCGCATCGGCAAAGGCACCGCTCGACTGCACGCCCGCGGCCGAGATTTCAACCGTCCTCATCTCCGCCCCCCCGGTGGAGCCCCCCGCATTCATGACCACGCTCGCGACGACGACCGCGTTCCCTGGGAGGAGCAGCGGCTGCTTGCCAAGCGTATTGCGCCAGCGACGGCCGAAGCAGCAGCACGTACAGCTTGGTAGCCTACATCTTGGTAGCCTCTTTCGGAACCGGCAGAGCGCAGCCATACACAGTATGAGTACGATGACGAAGCCGAGCATGACGCCGATCAAAGGGCCGCGCGCACCCTCAGGCCTGGAGGGCGGCGAGGGCGGCGGCGAGGGCGGTGGAGGCGAGGGCGGCGGTGGTGATGGTGGTGGCGAGGGTGGAGGCGAGGGTGGAGGCGATGGAGGAGGCGACGGCGGTGGCGACGGCGGTGGCGAGGGTGGCGGCGAGGGAGGTGGCGAGGGTGGAGGGCTGGGCGGGGGTGACGGTGGGGGGGGAAATGGAGGAGGTTGTGATGGCGGGAATGGCGATGGAGGCGGAGGCGGCGGAGGTGGCGGAGGTGGCGGAGGTGACGGTGGCGGTGGCGAGGGTGGAGGTGGCGATGGCTCGGGAGAAAAGGGGCTCGGTGGTGGGCATGGCGATGGCTTAGGTGATAGCGGAGGCGGCGGCTGTGGTGATGGTGGAGGTTGGGAGGGCGGCGGCGAGGGCGGCGGCGAGGGCGGCGGCGAGGGCGGCGGCGAGGGCG